>MDTG01114093.1_pt1 | contig 57012 bp, 61 predicted proteins | sample 811421 | NCBI WGS metagenome assembly MDTG01 (sample SAMN05326645, study PRJNA326480) | marine metagenome | isolation source: seawater | place: Pacific Ocean: South East | collected 2011
ATCGGAAAAGGCATCCAACAGCGTCTGGAAATGGTCCGGATTGGTGACGTCGGCGCCGAAAATTTCCGCGCCCAAATTGCCCGCCAGGGGCTTGATCTCGATGGTCATGATCTTTCCTCTATCTTGCCCCGCCGTGACTTCTATGGTCCGGTGGCGCTGCACCCGGCAATTCTCCGACATACGGCTAGGTTTGTCACCCTGCCTCTAACATCCCGCCCCATAACAGCAAAACGCCCCCAACCATTTCAGGTTAGGGGCGTTTTTGTTGGTTGCGGGGAGAGGATTTGAACCTCTGACCTTCAGGTTATGAGACTAACCGCCTAATTCATAAAATACTGATAATACTCGTGTTTTTATATATAAAACTGTGTATGTGTAAGAAACTGTGTAAGATATGACGGGCAAACCGGCCGGTCCTTACGGCTCGTAGCCCTTTTGCTTACTCTGCCCGTTCGTGCGTTGTTTGGCCTGCTCGAAAGCGCGCTTGAGCGACTGGTCCTTGCCGTGACCGGCCTCCCGTTCACCTGCGGACGACGCATCCTGCGTTCGGGGTTTCTGTAACGTCCTCTCGTCCTGCCGGTTCCTGGCGCGCAAGAAAGCACGTTGGAGAGCGGAATCACGCGCGCCGCGCCCGAACTCCTGCCGCGCCTGCTGAGACGCATCCTGCCGGCTTTTCTGCTGCGCTTGTTCCCGGTCGCGTTCGGCCTGTTCCAGATAACCATCAAGGCGCTTTTGCGAGTCCTCGGCGGCGCGCTCCATCGACGCCCTGGCGCGTTCATTCACGTTGTGCCGGGACAATTCCTCGGCCTTTTCATCGCTCATTCCCTTGGAGAAGGGCGGTTTTAAATCCAGCCGGTTGTTGCCATCCTTAAGATGCTGCTTTTCTTTCTCGACGTCCTGAGACCAGTTTTTTTCAAGCTCGCGGCGGTGCTCATTCTGCCTGGTCTGCTCGTCCTGGACCCGGCGTTCGTATTCACGGCGCTGTTCGCGTGTCAGCGCCGCAATGCGCCGGGCGCGCAAATCGGCATCCTTGTCGCGGGATGCATCGAACGCTCTGCCTACCCGATTATCTGGGTCCTTCATGCGAAGTCGCCGTTGCCGTTATGTCCGCCGGAGTGAGACCGCTATATTACCGCAATTCGGCTCCCGCGCGAGAGAAATGCGGAAAAGCGAGGCCGTGCGCTACAGTTTCCGGCCATGATCATTTCGGCGGGCAATGGACTGCGTGTTGTTGTCCTTTTTATCCCGCGCTTTGCGGAAGGCATTCGCAAGCGCGCCGCCGCTGCCGGCCTTCCCTTCTTCCTTTCCGGCTCCAGCGTCCTGTTGCCGCGCGAACGATCCGCTGCGTGACTTGCTCCAGTCCTGGATTTTCTGTTCGGCCGCGAGGCGGGCCTGTTCACGCTCGGCTTCGCGCTGCTGGCGCTCACGATCACCAAACCGCTCGGCTTCGCCGTGCTTGTCATGCAGCGCGGACAAATGCTTCAGCTTCCTGGAATGGGCCGCCTCGATCTGGTTTTCGTATTTGTCCCGGACCATCGCCACCTTGAAGCGCTTCATTTCGCGGTAACGCTCGCTCAAAGCGGCGCGCTCTTCGCGATGGGTCGCGCTGAGGTTTTTCCGCTCGGCCTCCCGCTTGCGCCGTGTGATGCCGGTGATATCGATGGCGGCGATGAGCCGGAGATAGAGCCGCCCTTGCCGGGTCCTGAGCGCTTCGCGTTGCCGCCGCTGTTCGGCGCGTAAGGTTTCACGCTCCTCTGCAAACCGGTCGCTGATGTTCGTCCGCGCGCTGCGCTGCTTCATCCGGGACTCGGCGCGCAGGCGCCTGATCTCGCCATTGTAACGATTGGCGGTGCTGCGCATTTCGGCCGTGCGCCTGTACCGCTCGCCGGCAAGACGATTTTCGAGCGCCCGGTCTTTCGCAATCTGGTCTTTTTCGAACTGCGCCCAGGCGGCGGTGACCGGATTGTCCGAGCGCGCTGCGCGTTCGAGATTCAGGTCCACGACATTGGCGTTGTATTCGCGTCGGGTCATGCCGCCATCGATTTGCGGATAATCGATCAACCGGCCGCAGCCATTGGTGCGCTCGCGCGATGTCGGCCGCCGGACATGACCGTCGATGTGGCTTGCGCGCGGACCGACATGGATGGTCGGCGCGCGATCGATGCCCTGCGCCTCCAGGGTGCGGCGGTCGATCCGTTCTTCGCAGCCTGCCCGTTCCAGGGCGCGATTGCACACCACCTCCCATCGCTCCCTGATCCAGTCCACGGCCTTTGGTCCGGGCAGGCCTGCCTTGATACGGTCGCGCGTGGAATCGGAAAGGCGCAGCACGCGCTTTCCGGTTTGGGCGTCGCGGTCGTGCACGGCGATATGGACATGGGGATTATGGCTGTCCTTGCCGGTCTGATGGATGCCGGCGAACCACGGCACCCGTGCGTCGCCGGACAGGTCGGCCATGAAGTCCCGGACGAGCTGGGCGCGCTGCGCCGCGTCCAGCTCCTTCGGCAATGCAATCCTGATCTTGTCGAGCATGCGGGCGTTCTTGCGTGATGCCCGCTCGGCGCGGTCCATCCAGTTCCGCGCCGCCTCGGCATTGTCCGGCATATGGCTGGCGATGACGACGGGCTCGGCTTCGGGACGGGCGATGTAGCGAATATGCGCGCCGGCGGTGCCCGGCGCGTGCGTCGTCCGTCCGATGCTTTTCAGATTGCAGCTATATATCGCCATGGCGCTGCGTGCTCCTTGCGTTATTGCGAACGAAACCGTTCGCAATCACCGCGCGGCTAGCACACAGCAACTGATTGCGGGACCTCGGCAGACGGAACCGTAATCACCGGACCCGGACAGCCGGTCGCGACCCCGGCGTTCGGTCCGGCCGCCTCCCAAGGCGGCGCAATCGCCCGTCGTGCTTCCGCACTCTACAAGGCGATTGCTGCGACACAGACCACTTTCGATGATGGTCTGGATCGCAACAACCGCGCTGGCCAATAGTCCGGCCAGGGCGTTTTGCCGGTCAGGCAAAAAGGGATGCCCGAGCGGCGGGGCTACAGCCACAAGAGCGGACGCGTGAGCCCGTCACGGCGTGTGAGTGACTAAGCCCAAGCGGCTATTGAGCGCCCACGGCCCGATGCGCCTCGATGGCAAATCCGGGCCGTTAGAAGGGGGCCGCCCCGTGGCGGGGGAATGTCTTCCCCCGGGAGCCGGCGCACCGGGTTTTTTCAAAAACCCAAAAGTGCGCCCTCCGTACAACTTCCAGTTTCGCACAATATATTTAACGGAATATTTCCGACGCTCGCAATACCCTCCGCAGCCTGCCGCTCGATGCCCCTGCAAGGGGCTTTCTGCAATGATTCGCGGGCACCGTCCCGCTCAATATTTTCGCATACCATCGTACATCTGCTGATTGGTGTGCCTGTTCGCGACCGGTTTCGCGAAGGCGGCTAATGACTCGATTTTCGGGAATCCGTGGGGTAGCTTTTAGGTTGTTCTGATGAATGTTCCGTCCCGTGAGGCGTTTGTGCGCCATGGGGAATTCGGCCACGCGAATTTGGCCATGGGGGCTTTGTAGAGGAGGAATGCTCCGGAGGCACGACCGGGGTTATGAGGCGGGGGCCTGGCAAAATGTTGCTCGACGATCTTCCACGCGGCGTCCGGTCGCGAAAACTCGACGACCATCGCACGCCGCTCGCGGCGTGGATGCCGCCCGACCTTATCGCATCGTCCAACAGCCTCTCCTACGACCCGGACAATCCTGGCGCCAAGCTTCTGCTCGGGGCGCAGAACGGAAAGCTCGTCGGCATCGGCGACAACCGGCACATGATGACGGTCGCGGGTTCCCGCGCCGGCAAGGGTGTCTCGGCCATTGTCCCGAACCTGATCTTCTACAGGGGAAGCGTCCTGGCCATCGATCCGAAGGCGGAGCTGGCCAGCATCACGGCGCTTCGCCGCGCGCAGCAATTGGGCCAGCGCGTCTACGTGCTCGATCCCTTCGAGCGGTGCGCGCCGCATGCCGCGCCCTACCGCGCTTCCTACAATCCGCTCTCCATCCTGAAACCCGACAGTCCGACGCTCGTCGAGGATGCCGGGCTGATTGCGGACGCGCTGGTCATTCCCGGCGGGCGCGACCCGCACTGGAATGACTCAGCGCGTAATTTCCTGGAAGGGCTTGTCCTGCATGTCGCGACCTATTCCGGATATGAGGACCGGCGCGACCTGGTGTCGGTGCGCACCGTTCTCATGAACGGTGCGCACATATCGCAGGAGACTGACGACGGCCATGAGGAAGCCTCCGGCATGGACGGGCTTTTCGTCGAGATGCTGCACAATGTCGAGCTTCTTAACGAGGCCGGTGCGGAAGACATCGCGCGCGCCGTCGAGGCCGCCGCCAACGATTTCTTCGAAAAGCCGGACAACGAACGCGGCTCCGTCCTTTCGACGGCGCGCCGCCATACAAAGTTTCTGGATTTCCCGAATATCCAGTCCGTCTTGCGCGGACATGATTTCGACCTGACCGATCTTAAGACCACGTCCGGCGGCATGACCGTTTATCTGTGCCTGCCGGCGGCGCGGCTCGCCACTTGCAGCCGGTGGTTCCGCCTGTTCGTCAATCTGGCGCTCGAAGCCATGGAGCGCGAACAAATCGTTCCATCGGTGCCGGTGCTGTTCTGCCTCGATGAATTCGCAGCGCTTGGACACATGCGCCAGATCGAGGCCGCCGCCGGACAGGTTGCCGGGTTTGGCGTCAAGCTGTGGCCGATCCTGCAAGACCTCACCCAGCTCAAGCGCGATTACAAGGAGGGCTGGGAAACCTTCATGGGGAATGCGGGCGTGTTGCAGTTCTTCGGCAACAATGACACCACCACGCTCGAACATATCAGCAAGCGGCTCGGCAAGACCTCGATCCGTATGCGCAGCCAGTCCGCAACGACACAGGAGGACCGCGCGCGGGGCGCGTCGGGCGAGTCCTGGAAGGTGGAGCTTCATGACCTGCTGACGGCGGAGGAAGCGGCACGGTTTTTCAGCCGCGACGATCCGCAGCGGCGTCAACTGGTTCTGTGGGCGGGCCAACCGCCCATCATTTTGCAACGCCTCATCTATCACAGCGACGCGCCGTTCAAGGGGAAGTACGACATCATGGGATAGAGAACGCACTTCGCGGCTGGCCGCCGACCAACCGGACAAAGGAAGGCTACCGGATCGTCGTGAAATACGTCACGCCGGAGCGGGCCATGCTGTATGCGCGGCGGCTGTTCCCCTGGACGGTGCGGCTGGTCTCGCTAGGGATACTGCTGTCGGCCTATGGACCATCCTTTGGGGCCGGCTGGGGCGTGTTTGAATGGCTGTACTATTTCGGCGCCAACGCCGTGAGGGATGCGTTGGCCCTCGGCGAGCTGATTCTGGACGCGCGGTGGGACGCATTGCAGGAACACTGGGCTCGCACGGGATACACAGGATGGCTTACTTTCTTCGCTTGGCGGATCGGCATTGGGATCGTCAAGCGCATTCGGTCCATTTATAGCTGGCCGCTGCATCGGTTGATGTCCAAGACACTTCAGATCGACGTGACGCCGACCGCGATCCGGATCGGGCGCGGCGGCTTCGAAACCGATGCGGTCGGCGCCCTCGCCGTTGCGCCGCACCATCAGGCGCTGGAGCACAGTTCTCATGATCAGATCATGCGCGATTACGGCCGGGTGCCGACGGGCAAGAGCTTCTTCTACCAGAATTCTTACAACATCATGCTGCCCTATCACGGCCAACCCGTCGTGATCATGAGCATGTTCGGCAATAAGCTGGATGCCGAGCGGGTCGCGGCGCGGATCACCACGGCGATGAATCTCGTCCGGCAACAGCGCACCGCCGCGCCGGGCGGGGATGAATTCGGTCCGGCCCCCTCACTACCGGGCGAATCATGATCGGCCGGGGCCGGGACGGATGAAATTTCCACCATTAAAGCTCGCTGAGGCGGTTATGGAAAAACCACCTCTTGCCCTGCCTGTCAGAAGAAAAACCTCTCCACGGGCTTTTATGGCGGAAAGAGGCGCTGTTTTATGCGCTGTGCTCGTCGGCGGCGCTGCGATAAGGAAAGATCGTCCACTCGCCGCCTCCGTCGATGACGACGGCCTGTCCGTTTTCGTCCACCATCGTCAGATAGACGGTGGCCCACTTGGCGCGATAGTTCGCGGCATAGGGTTCAAGGCGCTTCGCCGCCTCTATCAATCCTTCGCGCAATTCCTGCATCGATAGCGGCGCATTGTCCTTCCCGCGCAGTTTGATCTTGAACGCCGTATCGTCGTTTGATTTGCCGGAGCGGGAGCGCGGCGCGGATGTCGATTTGCGGGGAAGTCGAGACATGCATCGATAATTGCAGCGCCGGGAACATAAACAAAGAAAAACGGGCCGCGAAGGCCGTTTTTTCTGTGGAAAATACGATTATTTCGTCGATATATTTTATATCTGAGAGTTTTATATTTCAATTTTAACATATAATTTGTATTATACATAAGTTTTATGTATAATGTTGAAAAATGAACATTTAATTATTTTGGCCGCCCCAACTTTTTTAAAGGGAGGCCCAAGAACAAGAAGAAAGGAAAGACAATGAGTGAGAGCAACAACAAAAAACGGGAAATCGATCTGGGCGATGATTTCAATGTCGCCGTGACGGTCAACGGCGCGCGAATCGAGGTCGCCACTGACGGCAGCATACTGGCCTATACAAACAGTGCGGTGCGGGTGCTGCCCGTGTCGAATGATGATGCGGCATCTGACAACAGTGCGACAGCGCCGGAAAATTTTGAAATCGGCCAGATGGTGGCGGGCAAAGGTGTGTTTGTCGGCACATATGAACCGGCTGACCGGCAGGGAAGAAGTTTCGGCAAGACGTTTAATTTGTTCGCCGCCCCTGATGATTTGACGGACGGCGAGGGCAAGAAAGTGCTTTTGACCTTTAACAAGGCCGTCAAGCACGTCGTCACTTTGAAGGACTGGCACGGTTTCGATGGCGGTAATCTCAGGAATGACACAGCCGTCTATGACGCCGTGCGCAATGATCCGAAAGCGTTAGAGAACTGGTTCATCCCGACGAAGGATATTGTAGAGCGATTTTATGGGCATAAGGATGATGGCGCATTCAAAGGCACGTTCGTGGACAATTTCCGTGGCCACGCCCGTTGGTACTGGTCGTGCACGGAGCACAGAGAGGATGCGTCGAGCGTGTGTGCCATCACCTTCACGCTCGGCGTCGACGGTTGGGTTCGCAAGGACAACTTCAGACTGTCTACGCGCCCCGTTCGTGCGGAGCTGCGCCTGTAAGGCGTTCATCATTTAATCATTCAGTCATTTACCGCGCATAGCGCGGCCAAAGAAAAAAGTGCCCGCGTAAGCGGGCACTTTTGTTTGAAAGGAAGGGGGAGCGCCTTAAGCGCCCGCCCCGTTGGCTTCCGTCTGCTCGTCGTCGTTCGGTTCCCGCAGGACGATGCGGCCGCCGGTCGCCGGCACGAGGTCCAGTTGGATCGTCAGGCCCTTGCCGTCCTCGTGGTCCCAAGCCGCCCCGATGCGGGTCCAGAACTTCTTCTCGCCGCGCTCGGCGACATGGTAGGCGAACAACGCCGGGGGCTGGGTGGTCTTGGTCTGCTGCTGATTTTCGGTGCGGTTACGTGCCATTAGTCTTCTCCTTTTCGTTTCGGTTTGCCTCATTACGCTGACCGATTGGACGGGGCGGATAAGCGGGAGATTCAAGACTGACTTCGAAACGCAGTTGAGGGAGGGGAATCGCCCGGCCTGCACGACCGCAGGGAGGAAGGTTGGGGACACCCCGAAGTCACGCACTTTGAGAGGCGGATTCACGTTTCACTATGAAACGATCCGGCTCTGCGCCTGGTCTGGAATCTTCCGCGCGTCCCGTCAGGTTTGGCGTAATCGATGAGGCAACCCGCAAGCGAAGGGAGAGACCGTTCCAGGGCACGATAAAACCGGTCATGCAAATCAGCGGGAGGATAGATAGAGCACCCGCCACGCCGGCGACTGCCGTTCGCCACCTGTCATGTCGCGCGGGGTTTTCGAGAATCCAAGGACCGGCACGGCCTGCCGGCCTTCAAACCACGGGGAACGGCGAGGATATGCTGACGACCGGCATGGAATTTTTTGGCCAGCCGACGGCCCCCGCATTTCGGACATGCGGGATCTTCGGCGACGACGGTAGCAGGGTGGAAATGACTACGGGCGTTTCAGGATGCCGCCCGTTCCCGGTAACGCTGCTCGATGGCAACCGGCTTGCCGTTCAGGTCGCGCGTGACGTATGCCGCGATAACTTTGCGGGCGAATTCGTCGGGCGTGAGGTCCGGCACCGGTTCGGCATGGATACCGAGGAAGCTGCGATAGCCGGTCTGGCTCAGGAACGGGCAGTCGAAGTCCACCGCATGGGCGCTGAACCCCGGCCAGAATGAATGGCACGCGCCGATGCCGAACATGCCGTCCAGCTCGACCCGCACCCGCATGGCGTCCATGGTGATTACAAATTCTCCGGTCTGACCCCACAGGGGGACAGTACCGGTTGGGGCGGCGATTTCGCGCTCAAGGACGTAGCCGGGCGCGTCCTCGTGCGCGAGGATTCCCGGTTCGCCGCCATTGAGCCGTAACGCCAGCTTGTGCGCTTCGCCATGCAGGCGGAGGACCTCGTCCACGTCGGCCGCCATCATGGCGGCATGGTTGCGGTCGATGAGCTGGCGATAAAACGGGATCGCCTCGTCATAGCTGTCCGGCAGGTGGCCGGTTTCGCGCTCGAAGGTGCGGGCGCGGTTTTCGTCGTCGGCTTTGGCCAAGAGGCTGTCGAAGCCGAGTTGATCGGCGGGTGGGTTGTGATTGGTCATGACGCACCGCCCCTTCACACCTGCACGGAGCCGCGCTGGCGGGCGTCCTCGGCATATGCGGAAATTGTCTTGGTGGCCGCGAAATGCAGGTCACGTTCGACCGGAAGCCCGAGCTTGCCGCGCACCGATTCCAGTTCAGAGATGCTGACGCAGCCAAGCTCGGGATAGCCCATGCCGAGGTCGCACAGACCAAAGGCGATGTCAGGGTCTTCGGGGTCAAGCTCGGTCAGGAGCCAGGTGCAGCCGGCGTCGGGGGTGAACAGCTTCACCACGGGGATGAAGTCGGCAGTCGCTTCACCGGTTTCGGCGAGTTCCGCGCGAACACGGCCATTCTTCAAGAGCCGGTCGCGGATGTCGTTGGTCAGTAGTTTCATAAGTCGTCTCCTTTCGCGTTAGCGGTTTTCCTTCAAAACGCGGGAGACAAAGGACGGGCGTATAAGACGCCAGCGATAGCGGCGGTCACCGCCCCGACATGGTGGGGCGGGAAACGGGCAACACGGCCGCGCTGTAGCGCAGCGAAAGCCGGGTGGTGCGGGCAGGCCGTTGACCGGGCGTCGCGCCCGGCCATATTCCGCGTCCATGTTTCAAGGAAAAACGCGCAGCAAGGTGACGAACGGAAAATTACAGCGGCATTCCGCAGAGATCGGTCAGGAATGGTATCGGCAAAGAACGCAGCAAGCCGGGCAGTTTCAGCAGGCCGGTTAAACCGGTGAGGCGCTGTTCACATCCTCCATGATCTTCCGGCTCCGGCCATCAGACCTTTCGAGCCTTGAAATTCGCACATCCCGTGGCTGTGGGCCGCAACCCGCCGCAAGCGGCTAGGGTTCTCCACTGGCGTTGCGACCGTGCCGGTGCAGCCCGCACGGGAGATGCATTCCTCGTCTTTATCGAAAGGCCCGGATCGGCCGGGCTTCAAAAATGAGGAGGAAAAAACATGAACACGCTGACCCAACAATTTAACGATCAGGCTAACTGGAACATCTTGTTTTGGTCGCTCTTTGCGCTGATGGTTCTCAACGATATCGAGCGCGGAGAGAAACGCCGCCGCGCCTTCGTTTCGAAGCTGCAACGCGGTTTTAACGAAACATCGAAAGCGCAATCGCAAGAGCAATATCAGCGGCAGGTAGCATCGCAGCCACGCCCGATGCCGGTACCACGCCTTTGAAGGCGCGAAAAGTGGATCATTATTGAACAGGGCCTCTGCGGTCACCAATGGCAATCCACGTTACGTTGTTGCCATTAGTGACGACTGAAGAGCCAGCTTTGCCAATGGTGCCACATGCATAAGGCTCAGGGCAGTCTCCTCCATCCTCACCCGGATTACCCCCCGGACCGGCAGGTAAGTCGGCCAATGCGCAGCACGCGCCGTTTTGGCCGCCCCCAGCCAATGTTGTTCCATCGTCGCCATCCGGGGCCCAGTAGCCACAACCGGCTGGCGTATTGGGCCCACTACCGCCCTGACCCGGTGTTGAACCCGCGCCACCGCCCCCAGCGGCTCCCGGCCAATACTGTGTTGGGACGTCTCCCCAGCATTTTTCAACTCGGCCATCGCCACCTGGGCCGCCACCACCTCCGCCCCAGATTTCGCCATTGGTGTTGTCGATAACGAGGGTGGATTGTGCGTTAATGGCTGCGCCTCCATCTGAACCAGGCAGGGCATCACCGCCGTCTCCACCATATCCTCCTGCACCATATATACGTCCGTTATTGATGATTGTAATCTGTGTCCCGGCTGGGAATGCGCCGGTATTGAAGGCGGCATTGGCCGTTGAGCTTGAACCAACGCTAACACCCGAATTGATTGTTAGTTCCACGGCCTGGCCATCGACCCATCCAGCGTTCTGCGCTTCGGTAAAGAGATTATAATCGAATGTATCGGCCGAGATTGTCATTTGGATCGCAGAGACGGTTGCCACCGTCCAGCTATCCGAAAGGTCGGCAACCGTTACCGTTGCGGTGTTGCTCGCGCCATCGACATCCGTGGCGGTCAGACGAAGTTGCAAAAACTCATTGTCCTGGATCGTGCCGTCGGCGACGGTAAAGGCGGGATCGCCGCTACAGGTGCTATCGGCGCAAACGCGGTATTCGGGGTTTCCCTCTCCGGAAATCGACACGAATCCCGTATCTACAGGCGGGTCCTCAGCCAGGTCGATTTCGAGGATATCGGACGTAACAAGCGTGGACGCCCCCTGCACATGTGTGCTGTCGGGGAAATCGAAGCCGCCGGAGGCGATCACCGCCGTGGGACAAACCAGTGCCTGTTCAGTGCCGCTCCATTCCGGATTGACGCCATCGACACATTCAGCAGGGTTGGCGACGCCGACGCCGCTACTAACCAGGCTGAAAGTGCGGCTGGCCGATTCAAGATTGGCGACGGACCAGCCGTTCTCCACACAATCGAAGCCGGCCATGTTGCTGTGGGAGAAGTAATCGGCCGTGGCCTTGTCATAGAGGATGTATTGCGGGTTGGCGTCCACCTGCGGCGGCGCGTAGGCCACGCGGTTTCCGTCGAAATTGCGCAGATACAGGACAAGATCGATCGCGCTGTCGGCGCATTTGATCGCGTCGGGCCAATCGGTGAGAAGCGTATCCCCGCTTCCCGATCCAGCCCCGCCTCCGCCGGAGCTTTCCGAGGTCAGGGGCAGCCAGGTGCCGGAGCCGTCGCAAATCTCCAGCGCATCGGCGGCGGCGTTAAGCCGGAGGGCACCCTTGTTAACACCGCCGCCATCGCAGGACCCGCTATTGTCTAGAAGAAGCGAGCCCGCCACGTGGAGCGCGGACAAAGGCGCATCCGTCCCCACTCCAACATTCCCGCCCGTATAGGAGATATCGCTGTTGCTGCTGCGGAACCACACGCCGCCGGTGCCGGCTTTCATGTCCCACCAGACCGTGCCGTCGCAAAACATCATCGTCGAATAGGTATCGTTGAAAACGATGCTGCCCTTTTCCTCGACCGGATCGGCGCATATGGCATGGGCAGGAGCGGAAATTGAAATTGCAAAAGAAAATATAGTAAATAATAATATTATCGCGCCTAAATACTTCATGTAAAACGGACCCCTTTTGTATTGTTCTTTTTAATTACCGTATCAAAGTTAATTATATTAGTGAATCCTTAAATTTTTACTTGTGTGTTATGGGAATGCACCCCGTCAGTGCCCTCCGGCAAAAGGGGTCGCTTTCGCGCGGCCAAGGTCGCGGTTATCCCCCGAAAACTAAGCCTTTGATTTCGTTATTTCTCGGTTGCGGCAAAAGGGTCATGCAAAATGGTCGGCATGAATATCGGCTACGCACGGGTATCGACGGACGAACAAAATCTCGATTTGCAGCTTCACGCGTTGAAGCTCGCCGGATGTGATTCGCTTTTTCAGGATCACGGAATTTCGGGCGCGGCGATCGCGCGGCCGGGACTGACGGACGCGCTCGCGTCAGCCGGTCAAGGCGACGTGCTGATTGTGTGGAAGCTCGACCGGCTGGGGCGTTCCCTGCCCCACTTGGTCGAAACCATCAACGGCTTGCGCGAATCAGGCGTCGGGTTCCGTTCGCTGCAAGAGCAAATCGATACGACATGCGCGGGCGGTCGGTTCTACTTCCACATGCTGGCGGCGCTCGCCGAATTCGAGCGTGAGCTGATTTCCGAACGGACGAAGGCCGGGATGGCGTCGGCCCGGCGACGGGGCAAGCATATCGGCCGTCCACGCAAGCTCACGCCTCAAAAAATAGATCATGCGCGGGATATGATACAATCAGGCCGGGAGACGCGCGCGGCGATGGCCGCGATGTTCGGGGTCGATGTGGCGACACTGCGGCGGGCGATGAGGAGATGTTGACTATGGTTGAGGAAAGTGACGATCCGCTTGGTGACGCCTTGGATCGAATCCCCGCGGCCTTTGATCGATTTCAGGAAGCCCATTTTTGGATACATGGGCTGGAATCCCACTATCACCATGCATCTCCTTTCAGATGGCACCTCAACGCATTTTTGAAGGCGCTAAAAGAAGTGCCGCAACTGCTGCAAATGGAACTACAGAATGAACCTGGATTTACCGGCTGGTTCGGCGATCAAAGGCGTACGTTAGACGAAGACCCGATGATCGCCTATCTATCTAAACAACGGGATGTCGTTGTGCATCAGAGAATGTTGATACCTGATAGCCATTGTGCCGTCGGGGTAACAGAACTGCGTGGGATGAAACTTGGTATGAGTTTCGAAATGGATGCACGCCATGACAGCGACCATGCCATGCACAGCTATCTCTTCGCGGCTGCGAAGGGAGACGATTTTCTGGGGGTTTTGATTCCCGACGAAGATTCTATTCCATGTGTGCACCGGGTATGGCGTCTTCAGCAATTCGATGACGATATTGTGGAGGTCTGCGCACGCGCATGGCTTCGCGTCGGGGAAACACTTTCAGACGTTGTCCGCTGGATGGGAGCTGAACCGCCACCACTATCATTAGACTGCCGTCATGGTGATCAAAAGGTGCAGTTCAAACACTATGACCGTGAGAAACTTTCGGCGCAGCTCGCGTCACTCCGTAGCGGTTTGACGCAATAATCTGGAGCGAAGCGATGGATGAAGAAGAAATCAGTTTGGAGCAGGGTCTCCGTGACTCAATGCTAGAGTCCATACGCTCGCTCGGCCCTATAATGGAAGACGGCCGCAGCTTTCTCACTGAGAAGCAATACCCCGAAATTAACGATTTCAAGGTCAGCGTGTTTCCCAATGAGAGCAAACACCCCGGTCGCCCCCATTGCCAGGTGCGCATCGACAGCAAGACGGCGACATTCGATATCAACGACGGCTCAGTTCTCGCCGGGGATGTCGGCCGTTGGGAGCGGACCGTTCGAGAAGTGCTTCTGGGGCATAAAGACGGATTATTGGCATTTTGGGATGAAACGCGACCTGACGATCAACGGCTACAATCGCACTGACTTGAGCGAGAAGGGCGGCTCATCATACTTGGTATCGCAGCTCACCAGCATTGTTCATCACTTGAGCCCTTGCCTGTGCAGATCCCTTTCTTCCTCAAGCTCTTCTTTCGTGTGCGACGGTACGAGGCACAGTCCGATTTCCACGCGATTCTGGGCTGCCAAGCGAGGGTAATCATATTTAGCGAGGCCGTTTGAAAGACCGGTCAAGCCTTCAACAACCTTATTGAGATCGTATCCGCGAAAATTCAGATAGCGTCTGGTGGGAGAAGTTATATTTTTGCGCAATGCGTCAAAGCGAGCCGCGCACCGGCGTAATTCGTCAGATGCTCGATTGTAGCGCTCGCGATCACCCTCAAGCGCTATTTCACCGACGTTGGCTACGTAGTAAATCGCCTCGATGGCATCAGCGCGTAGTTCGTAAAATCGTGCGATCTGACGGCCGACGTATTCCGTGGCAAACCAACCCGCCCCGCCTGTGATCACGAATAGAAGGAGCGTGACAAGAATATCTATCATTCATCAATCCATTAGAAGGGATAATGGGAGCGTCGCTACGATAAAAAGCCACTACGACTTATTTTGGCGCAATGGCGATAGTGACCGCTGTCACTGGGTGGCCTTCGGCTTTTGCCGCTTATTCGCTGCTTCGTCCATCTCCGCAAGGCCGCTGAGAAACACAGGCGGACGATCAGGAAATTCGGCGACAAGTTTCAGACGGCCGCCCATTGCCTCAATGTAGCTGCGCAGTGTCGAGATTAGCAGGTCACTGCGCTTTTCGAGACGCGATACCCCTTCCTGCCCGACACCGAGAAATTCGGCCATGCGTTGCTGCGTCAATTCATGGGCATGGCGTAAATCGCGCAGCGACAGTTCCTCCGCGATCAATTCGGCGGCGCGCGCTTCGATCTTGTGACGGCGATCCGCCCCAACCTTCCTCATCTTGTCCTTCAGTTGCGTAGCCATGGCTACCTCCTTTCCTTCTCTGCGAGCCGGGCGACATGCTCGTCGAACCGCGCATCGGCTTTCTTGATAAGCTGCCTGTAGAAACGCTTTTCACTTCCGCCGGATTTGTCGCCGCATACCAGAAGGATCGCCTCTCGCTGCGGATCGAATGCAAAGGCGACGCGCCAAACGCCATCGTTCGCATTGAAGCGCAGTTCCTTCATATTGGCGTGGCGCGACCCATTTAAGGTATCGGCTCGCGGCCGCCCAAGCGTCGGGCCAAATTCTTCCAGCAGACGCGCATGCGCCAGCAACTCGTCCTGTACGGCTTCGGGCAATTCATCGAATTCAGGCTCGAAAGCCTCATGAAACAGGACATTCCAACTCATGCTTTATTATGCCATGAAAGGCATATGTTGTCAAATGCATATATTCTGGCCCATGCTGACGAATCAAAAATGAAGCCCGCCAGGAGCGGATGCGAGGAACGAGCGGAGCGGGACGCAGGCGACCGGCCGCGCAAGGTACAGCCGTCAGGCTGGCGGACCCGCAGGAGCGCCACTTGAAGGCGCGGGACCGAGTACGCCCTTGGCGCGGCCGTCCGTTTGATTTCGGGGATAGCTTTATCGGGGAGGCTGATCGCGGTCTGCTGCTTCAAGTGCCTCGATTCGGCCGCGTAGTTCGCTGATTTCGGTTTCAAGATAGCGCGCGGACGACATGAAGCCGCTCATATGCGCTTCCACAGATTTCAGGCGGATATCGATCTTGCCGGTGTGTTCCTTCAACACGGCAATGTCGGTTTTGACCGTTGCTATGTCTGATTGAATAGTTCTGAGTACCGGAATAACAATGTCATCAATCTTATCGCTCATATACTTATGATAACGCATATTTTAGAATAATTCCAGAAAAGAGGAGCTTCGTTCCACCGAATTACGTTTCACGGTTCAATGCCCGTGACAGTGTGATGGGCGCAACGCCCAAGATGCGCGCCATGTGCGCGATGGTCATGCCGCCCTGGTCGATCTCGCGGCGCGCGCGTACGATCTGACGTTCGGTCAATTTCGGCGGCCGGCCGAGGATCACGCCACGCTCGCGCGCTGCCGCCATACCGGCGCGGGTGCGCTCGGAAATCAGGGCGCGTTCCAACTCCGAGAATGCATTCGTTACCTGATAAACGAAACGGCCCATCGCGGTTGTCGTGTCGATCTGGTCGGTGAGGGATTGAAACTCGACGCCACGCCGGTCCAATTCCTCGAGAACGCTCAAGGCATGAATCAGCGAGCGGAAGGCGCGGTCCATCTTCCAAATGACGAGGGTGTCGCCGGATCGTAACCGCGTCAGCGCAGCGGCGAATTGCGGCCGTTCGCCTGCTACGGCGGACACGCCTTCGTCGCGGAAAATCTCGGCGCACCCCGCCTTCTTCAATGCCCGTATTTGCATATCCAGATTTTGATCGCAGGTCGAAACTCTCGCATAGCCAATCTTCATATCTTTCAGCTTTGAGCAGGCCGCGACACGGCTCAACGGTGGCGAAACACTTATGCACAGCTTCGTTTCCGTCGCTTCGAGGCGGCCTTTTGCCTTTCCAAAAAGGAACCTTTTTGAACGCCGCTGTGAGAGCCGGTTTCGTGCGTCATAAGCCGCAGACCTCCGTCGAAGGGCTTGAAAAATATGACCTTATGAAAATACTATCAAAAAGGTTCCCTTTCGTTTCGCGGCTGTACTACCGGATGCAAACCGGCCCTGTTTCGCCGAATCACCTTCCTCATTCCCCTGCTCGTCCTGGCCGCTGCGCCGGCGCATGCGCTCGACGTTGGCACATGCGACACGCCGGAAGAATTGAGTGCCAAGCTCAAGGCCGAAGGGCATAAGATCGTCGCGACCATGGATATTTACGGCCACGATGTGGATCGAAAAGAGTGGGGACACGTAGCGTCGCTCGTCACCGCCCGTACCAATCTGGCGCACTGGTATGTCCTCAAGGGTGACCATCCGCTCGGCACAAAATCGGCTCGGATGTGCATTGCCGCGAAGGGTCGAAATCTGGAAATCAACGATTACCGCCGTGACGACCACCCGACTGTCACGCGGTATCGTTTCGACCGGGCGGAAGCGCTGAAAGGCTGCGAAAAGGTACGCCAGAACTACCTCAAAGGTGCCCGGTGCAATGAGCATTACGCGGTCGTCAAAGGGCTGGGTAAGGAGTTCGGCGAACGGATCGCGCTGCAAGGCGAGACGGAAAACGGCACGATGATGACCATCCTCGCCGATCCGAACAGCGACGCCGGCGAGTTTCAGGGCGACCGCGACTTCCGGATGCTTGTCACCACGTCCGAAGGCGCGGCCGGAATCGCATCCAGCGGCCAGCGCTTCGCCTTTTCACAGTGGGTGCTTTCGGTTCTGGACAAGCGGTGACAAGTGGGAGGCGCGGCATGGCCACGGCACAAGATAATCCAGTCGATGTTTTCGAGCGGGTGACCTCAAGCATCGGCAAGCTTCATTCGCTCGGCGGGATCAGTCTGGTCTTAAGTGGCATTGCCACAACCGTTCTGGTGCTGATTATCGTTCTGTCCGCCATCGGCTTCGATGTCATCGGTCCGCTCGGCCAGAACGCAACGCTGTTTCTTATCGCAACACTGCTCATTGGCGTGGCCGGGGCCTGCATCGGCGGGCTTGAACGATTCGGTGAATACCGGCTTGCAGCACGCCGGATGGATATGATGGCGACGTTGACGGAGATACTAGTCCGCAGCGCGACCTCTGGCGATGAGCCGATCACGCCGGAGGGCATGAAATCGATTGTGAGAAGCGCCTATCTGGCTGTTTCGGATCAATCGGGAAACTAGGCCGCCCCGCCGGGCGCGTTGATGGGCCGCTGGCTAAAGGGAAATACCGGTACCATTGCCCGGATCGACCGGCGCGGGCCTGTCGTCGGTGTGCGGTGCCGCCGGCTCCAGGGTTTCGCGCGCCTTGGCGACCGCAAACTCCGTGGTCAGGGCCAAGCTTTCCTGTCCCGGTCCGGAGTCGTCAATTGTCGCGGCAAAGGATGTCTCCCTGCCGCCGTTCCATTGGTTCAAAACGGAAAGCTCGCTGTCGTCCTGCGTGTCGAAACGGTCCGGGAGTTCCGAATGTTTGGTCGGCGGACCTTGAAGGATATTGCCTTCCTTCCTGACCATTTCCTGGGCACTTGCGTTACCGGCCAACGCATTGTCAATTGCCTGCTGACGGCCCGGCGTCACTTCGCCTAGGCGCGGATCGGCGTTATCGCGGATGATCTTGAAAGCGCGCAAATCCTCTTGCAGCCGGTCGATCTCCTTGGCGCTTGCGCCGCGTCGTTTCGCGGCGGCGATCTGCTCTTGCAGATACTCGGCGCGCTCATTGGCATTGTCGTATAATTCGCCCTGCGTGATTTCGAGTTCTTCGCCGTCGATGGTGAAGCTCAGTTCGTTGTCGTACGCAGCCTGATATTCCGGGCTGCCAACAGCGAGCATCATCATGTCATCGAATGCCCGCTCCTTGGCGGCCTTGCCGTTTGGACCGTTATCAGCATTCGTGCTGGTGTGACGGCGGACTTTCAGGTCGGCGCCGGAGAGTTCAAGGTAGGTGTCGCGGCGGACCTCCTCGCGACGCTGCTGTGCCGCTTCGGCCAGGAGTTCCTCCCTTTCCGGACCATCATCCGGAAAAGCATGTTCAAGCCATTTGTTCGTTAGTCGTGCCGCCATAATCCCCCGCTCCTAACCAGTTTACGGAAATTTCGTTAAGAATTTCTTAGGGATTATGGCGGTGCGGCAATCCTACGGTGGAAGGCTCGCGCCGATCCTGACATCCGTGAGGCGACGGCGGGCGCTGACGCAATAGCGGCGTTCAAGCTCGATGCCGCAATAATCGCGGCCGGCACAAAGGGCGGCGACGGACGTGCTGCCCGAGCCGGAAAACGGATCGAGCACGAGGTCGCCGGGACGCGAGAAACACTCGATCAACGGCGCAATCACGCTGACGGCCTTCTCGGTCGGATGACGGACATTGCCGGAATACTCCCATGGCAGAACGTCGGCCAATGGCCGCGCGGGACGGCGCGGCCGTCCCTTGGCCAGCAAATAAGCCTGCTCGTGGCAGGATTTGAGGAAGCCGGTGCGCGACGCGTAGCGCTTGCGCCAGACGATATGGCCGACCGGCGTGAAGCCCGCGTCCTTCCATGCGGTCATGAACAGCTCGACGCGGTTCCAGCCGTAGAAGCAGACGCACAGACTGTTGTCCTTCATGACACGATACAGTTCGGGAAAGCACGGCATAACCATGTCCGGCGCATTGTCGCCGGCCAGCGACCGCCCCGAGCGGTCGCGGTAGTTCACGAGATAGGGCGGATCGGTCACGGCAAGATCGATGCACGCGTCGGGGAAGCGCCGCAAGGTGGCGGCGCATTCGCCCTGGATGATGCGGTTGCGGAACATCATAGGCCAGCCCCCAGGAACGTCCCGCGCGTGTTCGCGGGGAACGCTTTGTCGAGAAGCTTCACGATCTTTCGCGGCAAATATTTGCGCGGGTCGTCGTAACCGACCGGCACGGTGTCGGGGATTTGCTCTATGCCGTCTTTCCTGATCGACACGATGACCGTGTTGTGCAGGCCCCATTCGTTGTACTCGACCGCATAGCCGGCCTGTTCGAGCGCAGCGGCCACGGTTTCGGTTTCGATCTGGCCGTCGCCGTCGCCAAAGCCGAACTTGTCGAACGCCTCTTCCCAGAACCAGTGATAATCGCCGCCGCAGATTTCGCATTTGGATATCGCCATTTTTATTGTCTCCTTTTCTTCTTGTTTTTGGGCCGGCCCCGTGCCGGCCATGACCATCCGACCGGCGGGGTGACGCGCCGGGGGCAACGCTTTGTTGGGGGAAACCTTCAGGGGGAGCCGACAGAAGCAAGTTGCGCCCGTGAAGGCGCGCGCTCTGCCAGGCTGGTCGCTATGGCTGGCCCGTGGGGACGGCCCGGCAAAACGGGCGGAGACGAGGAAAAGGCCGCATGCGGAATGAAGCGGCCAAGAGCGGAAATGAAAGGGCGCGTCGATCGCACCGACCGACGATTGAAGGGACCGAAACCCCGGCCGCGCCCCGGGGAGTGCTGCCGGGTCAGACGTCCACCGGACCCCTGCCCTTCCCGCCGCACGGCCGACAAAGCGGATGCTTCGCCAATCCCTTCAAGCGTCCCTCAAAGGAGTCACTCACGGAAATTTTGTGATACGATTCCCCAGTCTTGGGGACTGGATGCATGCGAGGATTAATTCATGGCCTGCGCGCCCAACGTGGACGCGCAACATGATGGAACCGGCCGGAATTGTCGCGGCGCAACCGCGCGACCGGGAAATGGAGCGCCTGAACGCCATTGCCCGGCTTCTTGACGATTGCTTTCGGGTTCCCGGCACGAAGATGCGGTTCGGGTTTGACGGAATCGTCGGGCTGTTTCCCGGCATCGGCGATGCGTTCACGGCCTTGATTGGCGTCTATCTGATCGCGGTCGCGGCGAAGTTGGATATACCGCGCAGCGCCCTTTTCCGCATGGCGGCCAATACCGGCCTCGACCTCGCGGTCGGCGCTGTTCCCTTCCTCGGCGACCTGATCGATTTTTTCTTCAAGTCCAATCGCCGGAATGTCGAGCTGGTCAGGAAACATCTGGCGTTGCCGGCTCCTGCCGTCCCGCGTCCTGAATGAGGGTAAGCAAGGTCGGCTCGCGGTATCGTCCGGCGGCGGTGCGTTCGCATTCCGGCCGCCGGTCGTCTATCAGATTGAACAAGGCGGGCTGCTCGGGCCGCGCCTTCTTCCATGCCTCGATCTGCGCCCGTCGCAATTCGAGGATGGCGCGCCAGGAATAGGCGCGGCCGTCAATGATGATGGTATCCGGTTTGCGCATGGCGCTGCCCTCGAACGGGGACGGCGGCGTTAAGCCGCCGCCTCCTGTTCGCCTCGGCTTTGCAGGCCATTCAGGAAATCCGCCGCACGCTGCGCATGGGATGCGGCGGTGAAAATCGCGCGCTTGTCGTCTTTCAGGACTTTGAGCCATGACGCGATATAGGCGGCATGGTCCTCGCGCGGCTCCGGCGTCAAATCGAGATCGGCGGAAAGGAAAGCCGCGCCAAGCTCGGCGACAAGTTCCTCCATCGCGTAGCCTTCATCGCCCCAACGCTTGCGCCCGAAATCGCGCTCCAGTCGCGAGGGGTGGCGAGTCCAGTGGGTGCATTCATGGGCAAGGGTCGCATAGTAGGATTCCGCGTCTTTGAACGTCTCGAAGGGCGGCATCTGCACATGGTCGTGCGTGACGCTGTAATAAGCCTGATTACCACCATGCCGGATATCGGCCTTCGTCGCGGCAAAGAATTCCTCCGCATGGTCGATGCGCTGCACCGGATCAAGCCGGGGTTCGGCTGGTGCGTAAAACTGCGCGGGCAAGCCCTCGACCTGCTCGACATTAAAGACGGTGTAACCCTTCATGAAGGGGATGGCCTGCTCTTCTTCCTCGCCCGTTTCCGCGTCGGTTTCGGTGCGGGTGATGGTGTTGGCGTAAACAACAAGGCTGCCCTTCTCGCCCTTGCGGACATGGGCGCCAAGCTCCTTGGCCTGCTTAAAGGTCATCCAGATGGGGGCGGCGTAGCCAGCGGCCACGGCTGCCGACCACAGCATGACCACGTTGATTCCCTGATACGGGATTCCGTTGTGCCGCAACGGACGGGTGATGCGCCCGGCGGCATGTTCGGCGTTCCACGGCTTCAACCAGGGCCGGACTCCGTTTTCCAGTTCCGCCACGATCTGATCGGTGATGCGGGTGTAAATGTCTGTGCGATGCTGCGTCATTGCCTTGACCTCCTTTTGGCTTGCGGGTTGCGCGCTGCTGCAACCCGACTAGCCACGCGGCAATGAGCGGGGGGTTGGCCGTCATAGGCCGGACGCGGGGAAAGGGGTATCTCCTGTTTTGGCAGGGAGCGAAGTGACCGAAAAACGGGGAATGCCCCGCGTCCGCCCCTAAAGGGCTCGGCCTTGACGGCCTGGGGCCGCAGGCCCCTCAAGAGAGAGGAAGAAGTTGCAGCCGGTCGGCCGCTCTACCGAAGCGGCGTTAGCCGCGAGCGCGAGGGATGGAAGCCGGATGGCCGAAACCCGGTAACGGGGTTCGGTTTACGACAGCCCGACCGGCAAAGTCGGACGCGCCGTCCTCAAACATAAAAATCTAATTGATATTGTGGACCGGCCAAAGCCGCTCAACGGTCCTGTATTGATCCATCAATAGGAACTTTTCGCGCCCGATAGCGTCTTTCAATTCTCTCGGGAACTCAGCCATCTCCCGGTATCCCGGCAGAATCACGAACTCGACCTGATTGTACTCGAAACGAAAATCGCAAGGAATGCGCCACTCTCTCTCGTGCGAATAATCGACCGTTCGGCCGTCAAGGTGGTCCCCGCGTATCCGTCGCGGGGTGTAGGGTGGCCAGAAAGGCGTGACGAACGGAAATACCTCCGGTTCCCAATGTTGGCTGGGATATTGGTCGGCTCTGACGTAATACGCCGGTCCCCCTCCCGCCGCGAATATGCACGGCTTTGAAAACCCGACCGCATAAGACGAATACTGATTCGCGTGATCCAACAGACTGGCCCACGGACACTCAGTGAAACAGATCGCAAACTGATTGGTCCACGGCATTCTCGATGCTTTGATATTCCTGTCATTCAATATCGAAACCAACCGCTCGCTCGCATTCATCCCCGAAAACTCGTTGCGGTCGTTCCTCGGGTTGTTGTTGCCGAACGGCTCACCATCGCGCGTGAAGTGCGCGAGATAGTCCGAGAAATCGGGTCGGTTTCCAGGCATTTGATTCACCTGCTGCAATGAAACACAGGCTATGGGGATAACGTCGCGTGATTGGCCCTACGGCGTCTAGTTCAAAAGGCTGTTCACCTTTTCGAACATCGCTTCGAAGCGGTCTTTCGTGTCGTCCGACACTTTCGGCCAAAGTGCCGTGATGTTTTCAGAGAGATATCGGGCCGGTCTGTAATGTCCGAACACCCCCGATTTCAGGGGATTGTCCGACAGGTACGCTTCGATGGCCCGCAAGATGCGCGGCTGTTTGGCGTTCAAAGAGGCAGACTTGATCGCTTTCGGAAGCTGTTTCTTGAACTCCTCGTTTATCAATCCGACGTAAAAATCGCGCTCGAATATGTCCTCGATATCGGCTTCGTCGGGCGTAACGAAATCTGCATAGGTCATGACCTGCTTCTTATTTAGCAGCTTCTTCTTGTACAGGTCCTCGATGAGCGGGCGGTCATTGTCCTGAACGTCCAGCAAGGTAGCAATGTTCATGCCGCGCTGAGGAGCCAATAGAGCGACGAAAGTCGGCACCTTCCCGCTACCGCCGACCGGCGTGATGGTCCATCTCTCGGACAGGCCTGTGCGCCCCTCGCGCTCCAACTCGCCGGAAATGGTGCGCAGGTACAACATGTCGGATGGCCCCTCAACGACAAGAGTATCAGGTCCGACAAAAAGGGTTTGGTGGATTTCGTATCCAAGCGCGCCTTGTAGCGGAAACAGGCTGTCATCGGTCGCGTCGAATACGTTGGTCAGAACCTTTGTGCCGTCCTGCTCCTTGGGAAGTCGCTCTTTCGCGTCGATCCCAAGATCCTGCACGATCCTCACACGCTCGAACTTCGTGGGATCAATCATGAAAGGAGAATGCGTCGTATAGATAAGCTGATGAGCGGACAGCTCGGCCTCGAAATAGGTAAGAAGATCGGCCTGCGCGCGCCCGTGAAGCGAAAGTCCTGGCTCATCGAGTAGCAGGATGACGTTCTGCTTCTGGCGCTTGATATCCTCGTACCATGCCAAAAACGAGAAGAACCAAACAAAGCCCCGTGAACGGGTGCCGAGAGGTGTATGCGCCCAATGCACGGTATCATAAACTTCGCCCCAGACGTTAATGCCCTGGCGCATGTTCTCCGGGTCTTCGGGCTTAGCGTCCCGTACGTCGAAGCGCATCTGTATGTGCTGGTTCTGGGACCAATATTTGACGATCCGTCCGGTCAGGTGGTTTCCCGCCCCTTCGAGCTTATTCTTCAGTTCGGTCGTGTTCTTCGCCGCGACGAGTTCCCTGAGATTGAGCCGCGCCAAGTTGATGAGACCAATGAGCGGATAGTCGGAATCTTGGAGTTGCTTGGCGTCCTCACGGGTGATAAGGGCGTCGAGATTGGCTTGCCCGTTCATCTGGTAGTATTCATCGAAGTACAAAAATTTCGGCGCCCGAGGCCAGATCAACGAGTTGAAAATGTATGAGGCAAGTCCCTTTTCTCGGACCTTGGTCACGAGAGCTTTGAGCGTATTGACGGCTTCGGTGGCTTCGGCGGCTTCCAGTGCAGTGGCGAACGCATCCCAATCCGCAGTACCTTTCAGCGTGTCTTTGAGGTCATCGGGCAACGCCGGATTTTCGGCCAGATGCTTACGTGCAAATGCGTCATCGGCTGAGAGAACGAACCGACCGTTGCTTTCGCCGTAATAGGTTTCGCGCTTGAACGTCTTGCCTTTAAGCACCTTTGGGCCAAGGACCGCGGTCACCGCCTCGATGTCGTCATCCTCCAATTCGTAAAGGCATTCGACGACGACGGCTTCGTCGCGGTCCCCGTTTTCGACCTCAAAACGGTAATCTTCGACCTCGCGCTTGGGGTAGTCGTAGGTTTCATTGAAAACAGCATCGGTGGCGATGATCGGGTTGGTTCTGTAGAGCGCAGTTAAGAGCGCCGTTTTTCCGGCCTCGTTCTTTCCCACGAGGCAGGTGGTTTGTTGATCAAGAGTGATCGTCCCCGAATCCCAGATACTGCGAAATTCGCGGACGGTAAATTCCTTAAGTCTCATTACACGTCCTTTTCATAGGGGCCGAGGAACCGCTCGCCGTTGAAATGGATGAGATGGGTTGGCGCGTCCGCGCACCACACTTCGGTTTCCCATGAAATCTCGCCGAGATATCGGCCCATGACGGTGCGGCTCGGAAATGCCGTGACATACACAAGGCCCGGCTTCGCACCGGCGAACAGTGCGGCCAGCTCGTTGTGCCGCTTTGCATCAACCGGGCCATGGCTGGTGACAGATTCGATGAGCAAGAGCCAGTCTTTGTCGCCGAAGTACAGAACCACGTCAGGCATCTTACCGTGTTGATCGACCGTGACGCCCATATCAGCCAGACGCTGTTGCTCGAAATACCCGACCTTGTCTCCCGTATCACCGACATAAATAACCTCGGCACCGGGGGCAAAACGCGGTGCAAATTCGGTGATGATCTCCTTGATGAGTTCGCTATGAGCGCCGGGGGTCAGCGTGATTTCTTTGCCGTCCGCGACCTTGACCGGGATCATCTGCATCTGGCGATGCTTGGCCCATTTCGCGGCAAGCGTTTCCTGCCCTTCCAGATACGCATCCAGTGTTGCCTGCCAGGTGTCCGTGCCGAAAGTTAGGATCACCTGATAGGCTTCATCGCTGATTTGATAACAAGCCTTCGGACTATTTACAGGTCGGGTCGGCTCATCGGGATTGTAGATTGCGATGCCGGCCTCGACGAACTGATGCATGGTCTGCCGCCGGAACGTCTCGCGCGTGTTGGGTGCATACTCGCGGCCATAGTGCTCGCGGGTATAGTCCATGATGGGCGTGATTCCCATCATGGGACGCTCGAGGTTGCTCCATGTGCCTGATGGTTTCAGGTCGAGAAGCGCGAGCAGGGTCAGTGCCGAACGTTCATTTTGTTGCCCGCGCGGCACCCCGAGGGCTTTGAGGATTATTAATGCCTCATCAATCTTCTGCTGCGCGGTAAGCGGATTATTATCGTCTGCCATATGGATAAGCTCCCCCTCGATAATGTTGTCTATTTCCTGTTGGGAGAGCGGCTTTCCGTCATTCTCCTTCCCAATGCGCTCCAGAGCTTCTCTGTCCGGATAGCGCAATGACCGCAAGTCGGTCGCATTAACCTGCGTGTGCCCGTTGAATTGTCGAAAGTAGCGATCAACGAGGCTGCAATTTAAGAAAAGGCTGAGTCCAACCGCCAGGTCACGGGACATGCCATTTTGGTTGGCATGAAAGACGTTCAAATGATTCTCGAAACCGACAAGCTCTCCAGGCAGGTCCGAGGCGTACAACGAGGCAACGATCCGGCGGCTTTCTTCCTTGGACGTGAAACGCCGTGTAACAACGAAATTGTCCCTATTCCCCCAAAGCCACCTACGGCTTTCATCAGATACGCGAATGGCATTCGGCTTCCGCATGGTCTTCGGCCATGTGAGAACGCCACCTTGAAAATGCGCCGCATAGAGTAACGGTACCGTGTCCTTCTCTGGCTGCGCCCGCAAATCTTTTTTTAAGCGAAAATCAACAACCGGCCCGGTCGATACCTCGATCCCGAGGTCCGCGAGCGTCGCCGTAAAATGGGCCATCCGGTCCACAATGCCCTGCTCCAGATCATTGGTTGCGATATGAACAAATTTGTCAGGGTCGTTGGCACGGATAACCGCCTCATAAGGCACGGTGCGCTGAGTCATGTCCTCAGCGGTGCAGGTCTGATGGTCGGGATCAATTTCAAACGCGGCGCCGTGACTGGTGGTGATTGTCACCGTTGGAGGTTTCTTTCCCTTCACGGCATGGATGATGATGTTTTCCTGAAGAACCGCATCGTCCTTGAAAGCGTGATTGCGCTTCTCAAAAATATGGATGTGGCAAAGGCTCATCATCGCGAAGAACTGTTCGCGGAACGGTTTGAAATACGGACCGTTGCAGAATGAACGGGGAATGATGGCCACCATCTCCCCGCCGGGCCGCAATCGCTGTGCGGCAAGAAACACAAATCCCGTATAGAGATTTGATGTTTCGATTCCCGCTTTGCGTAATGCGGCGCGATGAGGTGAGCCGGAATTGATCTTCTTGTAAGGTGGATTCAGGATGGCGTACGTGTAGCCACCGTTATCATTTCCGTTAGTGTCAAAAATGTCAGTCTGCAGCCCAAACTTGTGGCTGAGAATGAAATCATCCTCATATAGCTTGCTGCTTGCATTGATCTGCGCGTGCCTGCATTGAATGTCAGCCTCGCTGAGGGTATCGCGGAGATAGCTGTTCAAGACCGGGTCGATTTCGTAGCAATCGAAATGAACTGACCGAGGCTTGACCTTTGCCGTAGTGATTCGCTCGACAAGAGCGGCCGTCAGCGAACCAACCCCTGCTCCCGGATCAAGGACACGCATGTCGCCTTCCGTCTTTGTGAATAGGTGCGCCATGAACCGGCCGATCGGTGCCGGGGTCATGAACTGCCCCAAAAGGGCGCGCCTATCCTTGTCGAGCTTCAGTGACGCATCGACGCGATAAAAATCTGTGGTTTCGGCAAGGGCAAGATTGTTCATCTGCCCTTCCCTTTTTGGCCGTTATAAGACAAGTCAAGGGGAAGCTGAGCACCAGCCCGTTCATAGCGCTCCAGGAATTCGATAACGGCCTTCCGTGTTAGCCACGAGAGCGAAACATCGTGCCGCTCGGCCATAGCCGCGAGGGCGGCATGTTCGTCGTCCGGCAGACTTACTGTGATACGGGTGGGCTTTCTCAACCGGGACATTCTTGGTACTTCCTCGCCATTCGATGTATCGTATCTCATGTGCATCATCTTACATCACATTGATGCGGACAAGCGAGTCCGATGTTCTGATTTGTCCACACACTTGCTGAACAACCAAGATTGCGCGCATGCCTGAACTGATCTGTTCATGCTATTTCGGACTTACCGTGCTTCTGAAAGAGGTCGTTTAGGGCTTCGCTTAACAGGCTCTGGACCGTCGTCCGGTGCTCCAGCGCGAGTTCTCGGAGCTGCCAGGAGACTTCCGCCGGAAAGTGGCCTGCGATCTGCTTTGTACCGGCAGGCCGCGTGGTTACACGTCGCGGAGCTGCCGACGATGGTGTTTCTTCCTTCTCCGGCGGCGCCGGATCGGGCTGTGGCCGTGATCGCGTACTGCCGGCGGCAGCCGCAACGTCAGCCAGATTGGGCCGCTGCTTTTTCATAATTCTCCCCTTCCTGTTGATGTGTCGATGTGTCGAGGATTCGACATATCGATTTGTAGACTTGTCGGATTTCGCCGTCGGCCTTGCCGCCCGGCTCGTACTCTGACGCCGACAATCCGAGTTGCGCCGCATACTCGAAGGCCACACGCTGGCCGATTGTCGCGGGACAGACCGCGATGCCCATAGCGCGGATCGCCTCTGCCGCCTGTTCGTGCCGCGACCCTTGCGCGGCAACGGAATTGAGCACCACGACCGGCGGGCGCTGTGCCCTGTTGCGAACAAGTTCCAACGTCGTGTGCAGGGTTTCGAGATCGTATATCGATGGCTTGCACGGAACGACCACAAGATCGGCAACCTTGGCGGCTTCAGCCGCGGCCTGTTCGACACGGGCGGGCGTATCGACGATGACAAGATCGACACCGGCATCTTTCGCCCGCTGCAATGCGCTCGCCAGGCGTGCCGGCTGCGCATCGATCACGGTAGGGCCGTCGTCCTCACGCCGGTCGCCCCACTTGCAAGCGGAAGCTTGCGGATCAAGGTCGATAATCAGCGTCGCCTTGCCGGCGGCTTCGGCCGCAACGGCAAGCGAGAGAGCGAGAGTGGTTTTTCCGGTTCCGCCCTTTTGGGCAATGAGTGCGATTGTCTGCATGTCGAATTGTCGATGTGTTGTTAGTTGTAGGTGTAGATGGCTCGAACTGCCGACCTACTGACACACCGAACTGTCGAATCCTCGACACATCGAGTTGCAGGCACGGCGAAAAGCCGACAATTCGACAATGCCGGATTATCTTTATTTAATGAATATTATCATTTGTGCTTATCCACAACTTTGCACAATTTCAGCACATGACTTGTTTTAAATAAAACCTTCGTGCAAACTGAAATCAGCCCGATTCCGGGCGACTCAATATTCTGTCAAATTGTCAGGGAGAAATTGATGACGTAGAAAAAAGAAAACCCGCCGAAGCGGGCAGTCCATTTAATCTGTAATTCGTAACATCCACATCCAGAATTACAGATTTTATTTCAACTTGCAAGTATTTCTTGCAAAGAAATTTTTATTGCCTGAATTTTCGCGGGTTTTCTCCAACAGAGAAGGAGAAAACATATGCTCGAATTTCGCCTACCAAACGAATCGGAAATGATGCGGGAGGCGCAACGCGCACTCGCGCGGCGTCCGAAGCAACATCGCACCTTGGGTGCTAACCAACCGCAACGGGGACAGTCGCCCGATGCGCGCCGCATGCGGTCGCTGCGCTCCTGCCACCGACCGGCTCACGAGCTGCGCCCGCAATATGCGCCGCCGGCCGATACGGGCGCCTATGTGCCAGAGCTGTCGGCGCGGCTCGACAACGACCGCAACCTCACCGACGGAGCGCGGCGCTGCGCCCGGAAGATCGCCGAGCTGACCTACCGGTCGAATAGGGCAGGGCGCGCGCTCGATGTCACGGTGACCTATCTCATGAAAGCACTCGGGCGCTGCCGCCGCTCCGTGCAGCGCTATCTGCGGCTGCTCGAAGAGGCCGGCTATATCCGTGCCGATGTCGTCAAGGGGGCGCGCTCGCGCATGTGCGTGGGGCTGCTCATAACGCTCTGCGCTCCGTTGTTTCCGGGCCATCACAAGGAGAAATGGCCCGGAAGGCTTGTAAAACCAGGGGCGACACAAGAGTCACAGAATCAGAGATTCATAGATTCACTTAAAGGAAAACCGTGTCGAATTCCTCGCGCAGAATGGACACAACGATGCATGGACGGGGTGTTTCGCGCACTTATGAAAACCCTACCGCCCTTTGACCTGACTGTTGCCGCGCCGAGATAGCGCCCGGATTTCCGTATTGCTACAAAAACCCGCCGCCAACGCGCTGCGGCGAAGCCGGTATGAGGACTCGCAGGGGGAGGCGGTTGTCGATATAGGTCCTCGACCGAAGACGGAGCGGGCTTACAGGTACGGGGTTACGCCTTCAGGCAAGCGACCACGAAGTCGGCAAGGGAATCCCACATGGACTTCAAGTGGTGGTCTGACGGGAAGAAGTTCTTGTGATGAACGTAGGCATGCAGGGTGTTGGCGGATAATAGCGCCTCCTGGTGCTCGAATTTTTTGAGGTTCTGAAGGTACTTCTTATCGAGCGCCCCTTTCGCCTCCATGTCATCGATTACCTTTCGGAACCGTCGGGCCAGCTTATCGTTGGCGTGGACGGTCGAAAGCGCCTTCCGGTCGATATAGTTCTCGATGGCAAATTCCAAAAGCACCCGGAACAGGACGGCGATGGCATTGTCGTGCTCGCCGAATTTCAGCCGGTGCTGTAATTCGTTCCAGATGTCGGTAGCGCGTTGAAGGTGGGCCTGCGGTACCAGGCCGTAATCGATATTGCGGATAAGCGACTGCCGCGCCTCGGGCTTCGGCGCCGGCGAAGGCGGGGGATCGTCATCTGGTGGTGTCTTTGGAGGGGGTTTGGAGCCTTTGAAATCCTTGCTCTGCGACAAGGCGTCGGCCGCCGTCGGCAAGGCACCTTCCTTCTCAAGCCTGTCGAGGTAGGTCCGCTTGTCCGCGTTGCTCCAAATGTGGTCGAGCACGATCCGTCCCGCGATCAGATCGTCGGCGATCCGCGCGAGCGCCGTCAGGACCATGTCTTCCTTGTGGGTGTACTCGACGTGATTTTTAACCACGGAAATGCCGACGCGGTTGCGAAACCCTTCGGCGGATAGCAGCCGATTGAGATTTGAGCGCGGCAGGCGCTTGCCGCTCTTTAGGTGGCCGGCCTCACGCAGCTTGTTTTCGATTTCCTCGGCGACATTGACGCGGGTCTTCTTGCCCGTGCGCCGCACGAAATTCGACTTCGCTTCCGGGTCCCACTGGCTTTGCCCGACACCGCTTTGTCCGCCGGTATGTCGGCGATACAGAATCTCATCGAGCCGGTCACGATTCGGCTCGATCTGGCACTGGATCTTCTCGGGAAACTTCCCGTTCCAGGCCGCCCGCTGCGTGGTGAAAAAATCGGCCCAATCCTTCGACGGGGCCTTGTGCGGTGCGGCCAATAGCTTGAGGCATGTCACGCGGCGGTTACCGTCATAGACGACGTACTTGCCGCTGTCGTCATGGACGAGCGGAGGCTCGTATATGCCGCCTTCTGCAACAATATCCCGCGCAAGGTTGCGCATATGGTTGGCACGCCGGGTCAATAACCATTCGATTGCCGCGTCCTCGCCGGCCACTTCGCCGTGGCGGTCATTAGCCGAGTTCACGGACAATGCAGTGAGCGGAATACTTTGAAATTTCATTCGGCCCCCGTTTCCACCCCATAGGCAACGGGCACAGAATAACGAAACTTCAACCGTGAGGGGAGCTTAAGTTGGGTGAGCTCCCAATTCGCTTAATTCGCCTCGGCTTGCTCCTCGTCTTTTCTCGACCGGTCACGCCGCGAGGCGGGCGCTTCCTTCGCCGCATCTTTTGCCGGCCGCGGCCGCTCCCGCCGGACATTGATCGCGGATGTATCGAGACTGGTCCGGATGTGTGAGGCGTAAAACTTCTCGATCATTTCGACCGACGTGCGGCAATTCTTGGCGATCTGGTAGATGTCCGCGCCTTCCATGAGCCGGAAGCAGATATAGGTATGGCGAAGGGAGTAGGCCGTGCGGCGGTTGCCGTCGCGGTCGAACTTCAACCCTTCCTCGGCCAGCACGTTGTTGAACATCTTGATGTGGTTGCCGGGGAATACGAGGTCGGTCGGTCCCGGCAGGACGGGTTCTGAGTCCTCGCCGTCCTTGTCACTGTCAACAGGACGGGGCCGATCACGCAGACGTTCGTATGGACGCACCGCGCCCGGCGTGCTCATGCAGTAGCCGACGCCGCGCTTGCCGCGAACCTCGATCGCCAGGATTTTGTCGCCGCTCCAATCGTCGGTAACGATCTCTACGTCGCGGTGTTGCAGGTTCTTCGCCTCGTCGGGCCGGAGGCCGGTGTTGGCCATGAACAGCACGAAGTCGTGCACCTGCTCGGCATTCCATTTGTAGCGCTTGTGGAAGGGCTTGGCCGCCCGCTTCCGGGTCGCGGTATAGAGCTGCTTGTATTCCTTGTGGCTGAACCACGCGCGGTGACTGATCTTGCCTTGCGTATTGTAGGGCGGGGAAAGGTCGGGCAGGTGGTCGAGCCAGCCATGCCGCAGGGCGGTTTTGAGGACCTGGCGGAGCGTCACGATCTCATCGTGCAAGGTGCTGCGCGACGGCGGTTTCCATTTCTTGCCCGCGCTTTCGGAATCCGCCTCGGGGTGGGGCGCCGGTTCAGGTTCAGGCGGCGTCATCCGGTGGATGCGGTATTCCTGGACCTTCCCGGCGGTGATGGTGGACAGGCCCATATGGCCGAAGAAAGGGATCAGGTGCAGGCGTAGCCGCGCCTTGTGGCCTTCGACCCATTTCGGGCTGCGCTGGCCTTCGGTGATGACCTCGTACTCGCGCTCGAATTGCGCGGCGGCCTGCTTGAAGGTTTCTTCGGACAGCAGCTCGCCCTGACGGTTCTTGTCGCGCAGCGTCAGATACCAGTCCTCAGCGAACTCCTTGGCGAGGGCGAGGCTTTCCTGCTTGGTGCTGGTGCGGCGGTTGCGGCCGGCGAGATAGGAAGAGCACTGCCAGAAGCGGCTGTTTTCACGTTTGTAGACGTGGACCTTGCCGCCGAGAATCGTGTGCGTCGTCATGGGCAGGACACCTCCGGATCAATGGCGCCTGATATGGGCAAAATGTGTAAGGACTGTGTAAGCCTAAAACGCATAAAAAAACGGGTCAAGCTTTCGCTTAACCCGTTGATTTATTTGGTTGCGGGGGCAGGATTTGAACCTGCGACCTTCAGGTTATGAGTTTGATGACTCATACCCTGCTCCGCATTGTCCGGCATTGCTATTGTTTGTAATATATTGTTTTAAAACATTTTATATAAAATTTATCGTTGACTTCGATTACCCACCATGGCTCGAATGGGTAAGCATGATCTTACCTCACGCTTACCGGAGCCGCAATCATGGCCAGACTCACGAAACGCGACATCGACCAGACCAGCGCCACAGTCAAGGAGGTGGTTCTCTGGGATTCCTCCCTTCCCGGCTTCGGCGTGCGCATCAAGCCGTCGGGCGTGAAATCGTTCGTGATCCAGTATCGCAATCGGCATGGCCGCAGCCGGCGGGTGACCCTCGGGCGGTACGGGGTCATGACCCTGGAGGAGGCGCGGACGGAAGCACGCCAGCAATTGAGCGCCGTTTCCCGCGGCAGCGATCCCCGCCAGGACCGGGACGAGGGCCGGTCGGCCATGACCATCAAGGACCTCGCCGACCGTTATATGAGCGATCACTGCGAGGGCCGGTGCAAGGAAAGCACCATCAAGGCCCACCAATGGCTGCTCGACCGGTTCATCATTCCGGCCTTGGGCCGGCGCAGCATCCATGAGCTGCGCCACTCGGACGTGGATCGTCTCCATCAAAGCCTCAAGGAGACCCGCTACAACGCCAACCGGGTTCTGGGGCTGCTCAAGGCCATGTATGGCCGCGCGCGGATCTGGGGTCTCGTCGAGCCCCATGTCGATCCGACGACTGGTGTCCGGCCGTTCCGCGAGACGCGCCGGCAGCGCTTCCTCTCCATGGAGGAACTGAAGAAACTGGCGATCACTCTCGACCTCGCGGAACAGGACGGCACCATCAGCCGGACCGTGGGCGCCGCCTATCGCCTGCTGGTGCTCACGGGCGCCCGCCTCAGCGAAATCCAGAAACTGAAATGGGAAGAGGTCGATCTTGCGAACGGCCTTATCCTGCTCAAGGAGCACAAGTCGGATCGGCATGGCGCCAAGGCGATCCCCCTGAGCCAGGCGGCGAGCCGAATATTGGAGAGCATCGAACGCGTCGACGAAAATCCTTACGTCTTCGTCGGCATGAAGGAGAACCAACATATCACCGATCTGCAGCGCCCCTGGCGCCGGATCCGCTCGCGGGCCGGCCTTTCAGATGTCCGCATTCACGATCTGCGGCATACCTTCGCCTCCATGGGCATCAGCGTCGGTGGCTCCCTGCCGATTATCGGCGGCCTGCTTGGACATCGAACACCGCAGGCCACCGCCGTCTATGCTCACCTCGCCGCCGATCCGCTACGGCAAACGACGGAGCAGGTGGGGACCGTGATCGGGAACGCCTTTGGCCTCTGAGAAAAATCGCTGGGGACGTCGCCTCCCCGCCTCCGTAAGTTAACGGGAATATTGCGGCCGGCCCGACCGCCATCCCTACGAGCTGTTCCTGCAACTCGAAGAGATCGAGCACCGCACCACGAAGGTGCGCCGCCCGCAGTCCAACGGCTATGTCGAGCGCCTGCACCGCACGCTCCTCGACGAGCACTTCCGCGTCATGGGCCGGACCAAGTTCTACGAGGGCAACACGAGATACAGGCCGACCTGGACGCCTACCTCGTCACCTACAACACTAAGCGTCCCGACCAAGGCCGCAAGATGAACGGCAGGACGCCCACCGCCGTCTTCATCGCGGGCCTGCCCAAGGGCAAAACGGAAAGGAAGAAACGAAGCCAAAGGCCGCTTAAACTGACCCCGCCGGAGCGGCAGGTGTCAGGTGATTACCGTCTCTGTACACGCAGCGCGAAGGCGATCTGCTCACCTGTGAACTTCGACGTCTTCATGGCAAATTCCTCCAATCTCAAACGCTTCGAATTTGCCAGAATCTCTCATTCTCAATGGACGTATTCTCAGGGACAGGGTCAACTCCCTTTCTGCCATCGAGGTGGAAGTCCCACCTCATATTTGCACCTCCGCCAGAGAGGTCACGACGTCATAGTCCACGCCGAGCGTACCGAAGTGTTTGCGTCCGCAGGCGATCTTTTGGTTTTCCTTTGTGCGCCGTTCTTCGGAATCGAGCGTGCTCTTAGTTTCGCGCACGAAGTAGAGCTTCTCATCCCGTTCAGTCACAAACGCCCAATCGGGGTTGTACGGTCCGATTGGCGTGTCGATCTTGAACCATGACGGCAACTTGACGAACAGCTTGACGTTCTCGTTGCTGTCGAGGTCGCGGGCAAACTGCTTTTCCACCTCCGACTCATACTCGATCGCGTCAAAAAGGCACTTGGCGCGGTTCTGCACCTCGTAAAGGTTGCTCAGGTAGCGGATGATGCCTTCTTCCGCATCCTGTTCAATCCGGCTCATTTCCCAGTGTTGTCCGGCAACCTTTTCGTACTTGATTCCTTCCAGCATGAGGTCATGGAGCGCCCTCGAAATTTCCTTGGCGACCGCAACCATGAAAGCCTGTGGGTTGACCTTGAACTCGCTGAGACGGCCCGACCGCTTCAAGATGTCAGCTAAGGTATGACGGGTCAGTTCCGTACCACGACAACTGCGCGACCATGTTTCTCTATGGTGACTGGCTCCGCGCGTGCGATGTCGATCAATCGGCCGAAGCCGTTCTTCGCGTCCTTCGCAGACATGGTTTTCATGGCGACCGTCCAGTTTTGGCTATTCTGTCTATTTTGGACGAATTTGGCAACCAGTCGCCTGTGGCGAGGTGCACTTTTCCCCATAGGCTGACGTGGATATGCCCGGACTGAACACATATTCGCCCATTGCAGTAGCGCCTCCAACAGATCGCTTGTCAGGCGGCAGTTGAAGCGCCATTCACATTCCATGAGATAGAGGCGGAAGCGCGGCGTTGCGGGGTGGAATCCCGCTTGATGGGGTGACGGAAAGCGCCGGAGGCGGTTGCAGGCAGGGGAAGGCTTTCCCCTCCGACTTGACATATTTGTGTTCATGCAGCATATATGCCGCATACATTATTTCTTGGAGGTGAAAATGACCGAATACACCCCGACGCAGAAGATTGGTACGGCAATCGCACGCCTGCGCGCCGAAGCCAATCTCACACAGGCCGTATTGGCAGAAAGAACCGGACTCGACCAAAGCAGGGTTTCGCGCATTGAAAAGGGCGAAGTTTTTGCAAGCGCGGATGTCGATCGGGTGCTGGAGGCTCTTGACGCGCTCGGCACCCCGAAAGCCAAAGCATTCAGGGAGTACATCGGTCGGGATTGGCAGCACATCGAGCCGCCATCCTTCTGGAACCCAGAACGCGCGTGCCTTGAGATCACCGAAGAGACACTCGACGAAATCGGGACCTTCCTTGCGGATGACGAGCACCCGTGGCCACTGCGCCGTCAAATCGAACGACAGCGGGAATCACTCCTCCGCGCGGCGAGCTTTCTAGGGCGGCTCAATCACAATATAGCTTTCGTCGGAGACATGGGTGTCGGCAAGTCCACAGCCATCAGTTTCATCTTCGATCTGCTCGTGCCCCCGTCCCTCACCGACAAAACAATCAATCGGCCGGTGCTGGAAACCGGTGCCGGTGGCACCACGATCTGCGAGGTGCACGTCAAGAGTGGCCCTGAGTTCGGTATCTCCCTGCTGCCCATGAGCGATGTAGAGATGCGGGAACTTGTGTCGGACTTTTGTGCCGCAAAGTGGGCTGTTCACGCGAGCAAACAGCGTGAGGCGGGAGAAACCGTCGGCGTCAGCCGGGAAGCGGAGCGCGCCATCCGTAATATGTCTGGGCTTGGACGCAAGCGGGAGACGGTCGATGGGAAGATCGTTTATCACGACCCCGTGGGCGACTTGGCCAAGTCCAGCAGTAGCGAGGACGAGTTTCGGACCCGCATCCTCACCTTGATAAATCTCGACGACCGGACGCGGCGAGAACTCTGGTACGACAGCTCAACCCGCAAGCATCCAATGGAATGGGTGACCGAAACATTCAAGGCAGTCAATAACGGCCGCCTGAAAGACGTGCCGCTGCCCAAGAGCATCGACCTGCTCATCCCGAACTTCGGGCGGGCGTTCGGCGAACTGGACATCACGGTTATCGATACCAAGGGCGTCGATGACGTGGCCGTTCGCGAGGATTTAGACCATCGGCTGAAGGACCCTAGGACTGCGATTATCTTCTGCTCGCGTTTCAACGACGCACCGGGGACCAGTACGCGCGTGCTGCTTCAGCATATGCGCCAGACCTTCTCTGAGCGCTTCGATACCGGGAAGGTCTCGGTTCTGGCGTTACCTCGATCCGAGGAAGCACGCGCGATGAAAGATGATATGGGCGAACAGGCGCTGACGGATGCGGAGGGCTACGAGTTCAAACGGATGCAAGTCTCATCTGAGCTTGCGGCCGAGGATCTCGCCGGCGTCCCGATGCTTTTCTACAACGTCGAGGCCGACGACGCCGCCAGGGTCCGCAGCGACTTGTTCGGGCAGTTGAGCCGGATGCGGAAAGCGGTCGAGGAGCGGCTCTTCGACCTGTGCGCCGCCTCGCGGGACATCATCAAGAACCATGAAGCACAAGCGTTGAACGCCGCTATCGAGGAGGTAGCCAACAGGCTCAACACCTTTCTTAGAGGCAATCGGGGGCTAGGTGCCCGAGAACAACTGGCGCATGTGGATGCGATCAACACCATCAAGGGCGTGAGGTACGCCTCGACGCTCTGGGCCTCCACTCGGCGGAGCGGAGACTACACGGGCCTTAACGTGGTGCATCTGATTGGCGTCGGCGCTGCCAGGGACGCGAAGCGGCGGAGCGAAAGCTGGTTCAATGGCCTTGATGCATTCCTGAAGTCGCTGAAGGCAGACGACGGCCTGGCATTAGCCAACCGCTCAATCGACCAGATTGCCGCGAGCGCGGCAGCATCGAAACGCGCCTTCCTCGAAGCAGCCCAGCTCGGAGGCTTCGAGGTTTATCGCGAACCCCTATCGCAATCGCCTGTGTGGTCTGCATGCGCTTCGGAATGGGGTCGCGGTCCTGGGTTCAAAATGCGCGTAGCAGGACACCTGGAGAGTTGGTTCGTCAAAGAGGCAAGCTTGAAAGACCGCCTTGAGAAAATGATCAACGGGCTATGGGAGCAGATGGTAATTGCGCCTCTAGTAAGGCTGGTCGAGGAGAGTGCACCTGAAGCCGATCCCACGCCCGGTAACATTATTCCGTTCAAAGGCCGCATGTCGGCCTGACACGAAGAAAAATCAGGAGCAGGTTATGGCACGGGTTCGGGTGTTAGAGATCAGGAACTTTCGAGGTATCAAGGCACTGACCTGGTATCCTGCTCCCGGCATCAATTGCCTGATCGGTCCCGGGGATAGCGGGAAGTCATCGATCCTTGATGCGATTGATTTCTGCCTCGGCGCACGCAGGAGCATCCAGTTTACTGACGCGGATTTCCATCTGCTTGATGTAGAGACGCCGATTGCCATCGAGGTTACTCTCGGAGACCTCGACGACGATCTAAAGAATCTTGATGCTTACGGCATGTATCTCCGCGGATTTGATGCGGACACCGGCACGATTGAGGACGAACCAGAAAAAGATGCCGAAACAGTCCTGACGGTGAAACTCACCGTCGCCAGCGATCTAGAGCCGACGTGGGCGCTGGTGTCGGCGCGGGCCGAAGTGCAGGGGCTGACGCGAAACCTGAGTTGGGGCGACCGCGTTCGGCTTGCCCCCACGCGAATTGGCGCGATGGCCGATTACCATCTGGGCTGGCGGCGCGGCTCCGTGCTGAACCGCGTGTCGGAAGAACGCGCCGATGCGTCGGCGGCTTTGGCTAAAGCTGCCCGTGATGCTCGCGCTGCCTTCGGCGACCAGGCGCAGGGTCAATTGGGGGAGACGCTGGGCATCGTCGCGGCCACGGCGAAGGAGCTTGGCATCGCCATTGGCGAGCACATCAAAGCCATGCTGGATGCGCACTCCGTATCGTTCAGCGGCGGCACAATCTCCCTGCACGATGAAGACGGCGTACCATTGCGTGGTCTGGGCATCGGTTCGACTCGGCTGCTCATCGCCGGCCTCCAACGGAGGGCGGCGGCACAAGCTTCCATCATCCTGATCGACGAGTTGGAGCACGGGTTGGAGCCGCACCGTATCATCCGGCTCCTCGGCTCTCTCGGCGCAAAGGAAACACCGTCACCGCTGCAAGTCTTCATGACGACGCATTCACCTGTCGCGTTGCGCGAGCTGTCGGGGAATCAGTTGTTCGTGGCGCGTGGCGCGATCGATAAGCACGATGTCCGCGCGGTCGGAACGGCGGACGGAACTCAGAGTACGATCCGCTCGCACCCTGACGCCTTTCTTGCGCCGAACGTCATTGTCTGCGAAGGCGCGAGTGAAGTCGGCCTGATCCGCGGCCTCGATCAGTATCGGACCGCGAGCGGCCACGAGGCCATCACCGCTCAGGGAACGGCCCTCGTCGATTCTGGCGGCGGCGATTCCGACCGGCCCTTTGCGCGCGCGGCCGCATTCCATGCGCTGGGATACCGGGCGGCGGTGGTCAGGGACGATGACAAGAAGCCGACAGCAGCGGTGGAGGCAGCCTTCACCGCGAACGGTGGGACAGTTATCGCGTGGCGCGATGGGCGGGCATTAGAAGACGAACTTTTCCTGAGCCTGACCGACGATGGCGTCGGCAAGCTCCTTGACAGGGCGGTCGAGCTGCATGGCGAAGAGTTGGTCAATGAGCACATCAAGTCGGCCTCGCAGAATGCAAAGGACTTAAACGGCGTCCAAACCGAAGCTCTGATTGACGGTATAACCGCGGAGAGCCGGGCTATCCTTGGTAAGGCCGCGCGGGCAAAGAAGGCCGGCTGGTTCAAGTCTGTCACTTGGATGGAGGATGTCGCCCGCGACATTGTCGGCCCAGACTTGGCAAATGCTGACGCGGCTTTCAGGGCGCTCATCGACGGCGTCTTCGGGTGGGCGGGCGATGCCGGACAATGACATCGACCTGCTAGCCGTCAATCGCGGCACAGTGACCGCGCCTGCAGGGTGCGGGAAAACGCACCTGATTGCCGAAGCTCTGACCCGCCACGGCGGTGGCAAGCCAATCCTCGTGCTGACGCATACCAATGCCGGTGTCGTGGCGCTGCGCGGACGGCTCGATAGCGCAGGTGTGCCCGCTAAAGCCTATCGCCTCTCGACGATTGATGGATGGGCCATGCGGCTCATCTCGACGTTCCCGGCACGCAGCGCGCACGACGCCGACTTACTGCAACTGGCGCGTCCCGGCACCGACTATCCCAACATCCGCTTCGCGGCCGCCAAGCTGCTACAAGCAGGTCACGTCAACGACGTCCTTGCGGCGAGCTATACCCGGCTCATCGTAGATGAGTATCAGGACTGCTCCATTCGGCAGCACGCCGTCGTGGCATATGCGGCACAAATACTGCCAACGTGCGTGCTCGGCGATCCGATGCAGGCGATTTTCGGGTTCGGCAGCGACAATCTTGCGAAGTGGAACGAAGAGGTCTGCACCTATTTCCCGCTGGCGGGCGAGCTTGTCACTCCCTGGCGATGGATCAACGCTGGCGCGGAACCATTAGGCCGTTGGCTGCTCGACGTGCGCGGCAAGCTGCTGCGCGGCGAACCGATTGACCTGCGGGCGGCACCGGAAGGTGTGAATTGGGTCGAACTGGACGGCACCGAAGATCACCAGCGGCGCCTGCGAGCTGCGCGTGTGCGTCCGCTGGACGATCAGGGCTGCGTCCTCATTATTGGGGACAGCAGGAACCCGGACGGTCAGCGGCAATTTGCCAGCCAGACGCCAGGGGCCATAACCGTTGAAGCCGTTGACCTGCGGGATCTGGTGACGTTCGCCGGAGCCTTCGACCTCGCCGCACCGGACGCACTTGAACGCCTTGCCGGCTTTGCCCAAAGCGTCATGCGAAATGTCGGCGCCGCAGACTTGGTGAGGCGCGTGCAATCGTTGCAACGCGGTACCGCTCGCAACCCGCCGACGGATGTCGAGGCCATCGCTTTGTCATTTGTTCGCACGCCGTCGCACCGCGCTGCGGTTGATGTTCTGGTGGAAATCAATAAGGAAGCGGGGGTCAGCGCGCACCGGCCTGCTGTCCTGCGAGCTTGCATCAAGGCGCTCCAGCTTTGCGGCGGGACAGAAGGTCTATCGTTCCATGAGGCCGCAGTCCGGATGCGCGAGCAGAACCGATTGGTCGGCAGGCCCCTCCCGAAGCGCGCTGTCGGTAGCACACTCCTGCTGAAAGGGCTGGAGGCAGAGGTAGCTGTCATCCTCAACGGCAGCGACTTGGATGCGCGCAATCTCTACGTCGCCATGACGCGCGGCTCGAAGTCCCTGATAGTGTGCGCTTCTGGGCCAATCCTCAATCCACGGGCAGGTCTCTGACTGTTAGAGACAAATCACCCCTGAAGGGCGGTTCCAGTCGCCTTACGGAGCTGTAGCCGTCGCTCGAAGGGGTGACGGAAAACGCCGGAGGCGGTTGCAGGCAGGGAAAGGCTTTCCCCTACCCCAACTTCAGAAACTCAGGCCGTGTGCATATCCTGATGTCAGCTATTTTTATATAATTATTGACTTTGTCAGTTTATGTCCTTACGTTGTTAACGTAGGAGGTTGCCATGACCGATGGACCGTTCAGAAATGCAGAGCTGAGTAGCCGCTGGAAACAGTACGGCAAGGATTTGGTGAGCGACGCAACGAGCTTGGAGGAACGCACTGCCCAAGCCTGCCACAGCATGATCGGCACCGATGATTTGCCGGCAATCAGCACCATCCTCGCCGACATCAAGGCCCATGCCCAACGCCCTCAGATGGACTTGGATGCCATCTCGTCGATGGAGGCGCTCTTCGAAAGTCACCCGAAATCGCCTCTCACGGACACGCTCCAGAAGCACCTCATTGCCAATCTCCGCGACCAGATGCCCCTCGGCACTGCCCTTGACCAGGCACTCCCGAGCACCGTTGCGGATTGGATCGGCATTACCAAGAACCGCCTGGACGAAGAATGCATTCGCGCCCGCGATCTCGGCGACATGAACGAGAACGACTACCGCAAGGGGATTGAGCGCAACCGCGAGACGTTTGCGAATATCAATTCCGATGCCCTCTGTGACGCTCTGACCACCGGCGACAAGCGCGCGTTCAAACAGGCTCAACAAAAAAAGACCGGCGTAGATGAGGGACCTGACGAGTGAACGCGCATCCGAAGAAACTGATGTTGGCAGGCAAGCATTTGCATGTGGTCGAGAAGGGTCAGAAACTTGGTCGCCCCCGCTCAAGGGGCGTCGCTACCGCTGAAATCGGCCGGAAGATCACCTTCAATGCGGCGGTTCTCGATACTTTCGATGTAAAGGGATGCCAACCGCTGCACTACGATCTGCTGGTCCTCTGTGCCGCCATCGAATTTGCCGATCGCCGCTGGAAGCGTCCGCAGGGCTGGAGCCGGACCCTGCATGTGACGATGCCCGTGATTGACCTCGCGACGTGGCAGAAGCCCATCGTTCAGGCAAACCTGCGGAGTGTTCTGCGCCATCTGACCTGTGACGAGTGGCTCTTCACGTTTGTTCAGGCGAAAAACCGATCACCGATTGGCGAGCGACAGGGGTTGCTGCGATTCCCAACGACTAAAGCGTTTGCAATCGCCTATAGCGATGGCCTGGACTCCCGCGCCGTTTCGGCCCTGACAGGTACTAAGGATGAGGCGCTCTGCATTCGGGTCGCAAACTTTCGCCAGAGCCTGAAAGACGGCGACAGCTACTTCACGCAGATACCCTTCAAGGTAAAAGGCTTCCGCAGCAATGAAAGCAGCTTTCGTTCGCGCGGATTCCAGTTTGCCGCGATAACCGCCATAGCATCCCACCTATCCAATTTGACGCGGATTGTCGTCCCTGAAAGTGGCCAGGGTGCACTTGGGCCTGTGCTGCTCCCTCTTCACAACATCTACGCCGACTACCGTAACCATCCGACGTTCTTTCGAAAAATGGAGTGGTTCATCAAGTCGGTGTTGGATCACCGGATTCGGTATGAACAACCCCGACTCTGGTTCACGAAAGGTCAGACGCTGCGCGCCTTCCTGGGTATTCATGGGAAAACAAAAAAGGAACTGACCGGTGCACGGTCTTGCTGGCAGAACCGTCGCATCGTGAATATGGGCGGCGGTAAGAAACAGTGCGGCCTTTGCGCGGCCTGCCTGTTGCGGCGTTTGAGCATGCATGCGGCCGATATCAGCGAGAAGCCCGGCACCTATGTCATTTCGGACCTGGGTGCGCCGGACGTGAACAAGGCGCTATCCGTCCTGCCCCGAAAACCTGACCGGGACATCATGATTGAGTACGGGAGCGTTGGTGCGCGCCACTTGCAGCAACTCGCCGACATGGCGGTCCTGCCTGACAGCGAACTCCGGGTGCACGTCTCGGAAATCGCAGCGGCGACGGGCACAAGCTACGAAGAAACGCTAAAGAAACTGAGGACCTTGCTCGTGACCCATGCGCAAGAGTGGCAGGCATTTCTGTCTGCCCAAGGAGAACAAAGCTTCTTGAGGAGCTGGATGGAAGGAGGACGCCATGGCCGATCTGAATGAACTGAGCGCACAGGAAATAGGCCGGCGTCTGCGATTGGCTCGGGAGAACGCGGGCATTCGGCAGGATGATGCGGCCCAGGTCATTGGCATGTCCCGGCCCACCCTTGTCTCAATTGAGAAAGGCGCACGCCGTGTGCGCATTCAGGAACTGCAAACGCTGGCCCGTCACTACGGGATCTCGGTCAATGCCCTTCTTCGGCGGGAGGCCGTGCATACGGACCTAGTGCCGCGGTTCCGAAAGCTCCGGGAGACGGAGGACAAGGACACCGCAGAAGCCGTGCAACTCTTCAACAATCTGATTAAGGCGGATGTTGAGCTGGAGAACGTGCTGGGCATTGAGCGGCGCCGAAATTACCCGCCTGAGCATGGCGTCAACGAAGGCGACGTCATTGCGCTTGCTGAGCAGCATGCTCAAGACCTGCGCGACTGGTTGGGTCTCGGCCCCGGACCGATTGCCGATATTTTCTCGGTCATCGAGCTTGGTCTCGGCATCCGGCTGTACCAGCGGCGCCTGTCGTCAAAGTCAAAGGTGGCGGGCTTGTTCACGTATGAAGAGGCAGTGGGCGCCTGCATCTTCCTGAATGCAAACCACCCCCTGCCACGGCGCATTCAGTCTGCCGCCCACGAGATCGGCCACTTCTACGGCACGCGCCAATCGCCCGAGGTACTGGAGGAGGATGAGAAGTTCCTGTCGCGCGAGGAACGCTACGCCAACGCTTTCGGTCGGGCATTCCTGACCCCCGCTGCGAGCTTCTCTGAGAGCTTCCGGCAGTTGAAGGAAATCACCGGCAAGACGACGCGGCGGCTGATCATCCTGCTCGCCCATCAGTACAACATCTCGCGCCAGGCTTGTGGCCTGCGACTGGAGGAACTCGGTCTCGCAAAAAAAGGAACCTGGGCGTGGTTTGAGAAGAATGGCGGCATTACCGATAAGGACGTGCGGGAAGTTCTCGGTGAGATGACCGATCGTCGCGACCCGGCCAAAGGTGATGCGGATCGTCTCCTTTCCCACCGCATGAGCCTGATGGCCCATGCGGCCTGGAAGCGTGAGCTCATGTCGGAAGGCCAACTAGCAGAATTGTTAAATGTTGGTCGTGTCGAGCTGCGCGATATCATCGACCAGATCGAGCTTGAGGAAAGCGAGACGGATGACCTTCTCAAGCTCCCTGATTGATGACCCGAAACCGCTTGTTCTCGATACGAGCGTTCTGATCAACCTTCACGCATGCACCTACGGCGAGCGGATTCTCAGGGCCGTTCCCAACGATATACTTGTTCCCAGGATCGTGGCCAACGAGCTGGAACATGAAACCAGCCGCAAGAATGGCGAGCACAGCTTCCTTCATGGCCTGATCGGAAATGGTGAGGTCACGCTCGCCGACCTGACCGATGAAGAATACACTCAGTTTTCTGCGCTCACCTCAGGCTCGCCGTCCCTCGACGATGGAGAAGCCGCCACCATTGCCATTGCCTCGACGCGCGACCTGCATTGCCTCATTGACGAGAAAAAGGGCCGCGCTCGCGCGCTGGCTTCTATGGGCCAGAAAGAACCCGCCTGGTCACTCGACCTCCTGCATCATCCGCAGGTGATCGCGGCCCTAGGACCGGAACAGGAAATTGACGCGCTCTACCTGGCTCTTAGAGACGGACGCATGCGCATTCACGACAATCACTGCGGCCACGTCGTCAATATCATTGGGCCAAAACGTGCCCTCAATTGCCGTAGCCTGCCTGGCTACAAAGCCCGTCGGCTGGATTGGCAAGCAGAGACTGTCTCCTCAAAATAATGTACGTTGCTGGCTCGAAAAGATAGCTAAGTACCCTCGCACGCAGGTTCGACCTGCCAGGGGGATCATGCTACGGAGGACGAGAAACTTCGGAGACAAGTAACTTGCTGTCAGGCGATACAAGACTTTGCCGCTCTTGAGTTTCCCTTCCACGTGAATCGCCATCCACCAACGGGTATATTCATCAATCGCCGTCAGCATTCGGAATGGCTTGCTGTCATGTGTCAGGTCTATGACAAAGTCGTAGCCCCCGACATGGTTGGACAAACATGGCCTCATATGAATGCACGTGCGCATTCTCGTTCTAAGAAAAGTGGGCTTTCATCACATAATTTCTTCGACACGATTTAGATTGATTTTCCGTATTGCCCAAACTCTATTTCAAAACTTTCATTAAGAACGCCCTTTCCAGGAATCGCGCCAAGGATTTGGCGAAGCAGCCTTCGATTAGGGGCCCAAAATCATACGCTGCCTAGTTCCTTATGATGGACCGGAAGCGTGAGAAATTTGGTCATGCAGAGGGGATCAGGAACGACGACCGATGAGCGAATTTGGCCGAGTAAGCAAGGTAAGCGCGAGCCCTCATTCTCCAGATATGCCCGGCAATCTTGGACTTGTTCCTTTGGGGCGGAGGGATGGGCCTTGCAATCTCTGGCTCCAACGCCAGCAATCCCGGACAACGCGGAGCAGGGTATGAGTCATCAAACTCAAACTTTTGGGTTCGAGGGGAAAAATCAATGATCGAAGGCAGGCGACGTTTGGCTCGGTGGCCGCCGAGGTAAGGTGTCGAATGTTTAGATAAAAAATATTATTTGATGCTAAGCATCTATTTTGTTAAATTTTTCCTTGATAGCTTGACGCACCCAAGGATAAACCGATGACCGACACGCCCCAAAACACTTGGAATAATCAACCGAAGCCGCGCCGCCGATCCAGACACACCTCCCTATCCGTTTTTCCGCTTCTAAAGCGGTTCGCCGAAGGTCGGTACGCGTCGTTTGACGATACCATCGCTAGGTTTTTCGGCTCTGTATTGTCGGGATACTTCGATCATGAAGACGGCCCTGACTTCATTGGTATTGATATGTTCGACCTAACAGTTGCTGCCAATCATAGGCACTTCTCCGGGCGCAAGAGCCCTTCAAGTCCGCTCTTTCATATGTTGCATGCAGTTACTCGCAGAACTCTGTTCGATTGGTTGTCTGCATGCCGGACGCTTCCAAAACCACTCGGCTTCTACAAGATGCAGATTGGCGATCTGAACGCACTAGCACCTGAAGAAGCATACGACATCTGTGCTGCCATCTTGGCGCAAGTTCGCAACCGCGAAAGCTTACTCTCCTTCCTTAACGCCCTCCGCATAGATAAGAATGATTTTTCCCGATGGGTCAAAGAGGTCTATGGCGAGGAACCCAAGATGCTCTCTGAAATTGAAGCTAACCCAAGGCTGTCGTGGTCTTGGCATCACAATAGAAGAAGACAATGTAATGGCGCGAGAAACGCAGTCATCGATCGACGCGTATCTCCACGAATTCTGAATATCATCGACAAGACAGACCTGTCAGGGGAACGCAGGCACTTCGCAAAATCCCTCGGCAAAGCCCTCGTCCCATTGGCCAAATCCGATCCGACTTGGAAACGCAACGCGAGTGCGCTCGCAGACTACATCCATAAAGCACATCGCGAGGATATCAATCCTTCAACACTGCGCGAATGGCTTCGACTGGCATTCGAAGAAACTATTCGATTGAAAAACCAAAAACACCTAGTTACGCGCAAAGATTTCCCAGTGCAGAAGAGGCTATAATTTTCTTTATTTTCTGATAGTTATCCTTTTTCTGACTCTTCCATCTACGCGCACTCTGACATCACCGCCCATGCTCCTGCCATCGTCAACAAACGGAGGCCGACATGGACGATTTCGAACACGACAACCTTCCCGTCATCCTACCCACCTACGATGACGACCCGCTTCTGACGACAAAAGAAGCGGCCGCGTATCTGGGGCAGGCGCCGTCGACGCTCGCGACTTGGCGGGTCCGATGGTCCGATGGACCCCGTTATTTGAAGATCGGGCGCAAGGTCTATTATCTCCTGTCGGAGCTGAAACGGTTCCGGGCCAAGTGCATGCGTACCTCGACGTCGGGCTGAGACCATGCGGACGAAAGTCAGCTTTCGGCTCAGCCCGCGGGCGCTCGCCCGAGTTGATGACGCCGCCCGGCGACACGGGCTGACTCACTCCGGCGCGGCGGAATACTTGCTCAGCGGCATCATGCCGGCGCGGACCCGACGGGGCCGCGCCGGCGCCCCGGGATCGAGCGGAACGCGTTGCTCGCCCTTGCTGCACGCCGTGGTCCTTCTCCGCGCCGTCCACGGGCTGCTCGCCGAACATTCCCCTTCCCTGCCGCCGGCGGTGGAAGACGATCTTCGGCTGCTGTGCCGAACCGCGCTGACACTCGTCAGGGCAGGCGCCACACCGAAGGCCGGAGACAATCCCCTTCCCGTCCAACCGACCGATCCCGGCCTGACGTCCGTCGTTCAGACGCCGCCTTCGAACGATCTGATCCTCCATATCCTGAACACCAGCCAAGGACGCGACGATGATCATTCGTGAACGCCGCCTCGGCACCGTGGGCCGCGTCCTGGCCTACGTCACGCGCAGCGGACGTTACCTTGACCGCGCCGACGAAGTCGCGGGCCAGGCATATCTTCTGAACGCGGGGCTCACGGGCGTCGGCGACATCCCCCTGCCCGACGCAATGGCGGTCGTTACCGCCTGCGCCAACTCTCGTCCTGGCCTCAAGAACCGAGCACTCCATCTCGTCATTTCGCCCGCTCCCGATCATGCCGAACGATGCGGTCCGGCGCAGTCCCGGCAAGATTGTCTCACGACCCTTACCCGCGCCATGCGCGCCATCGGCGCCGAGGACCGCATCGCACTCGCCGTTTTCCATGGCGCCGGTCACGGACGCGACAAGGCGCAGCACCTTCATGCCGTCATCGCCCTGCCCTCGCCCGAAACCGGAAAGTCCGTCCCCCAGCATTGCCTGCGCGAACGCCTCAAGGCGGTAGCGCTTCAGGTGCGGCAGGAGATCGACCTCACTCTTTCCCGAGACATGGATATTCCCCAGCCACAAGAACAGAACGCCGAAACCTCGTCGACACGAGAGAACGATGCGGACAGAACTCTGGCTCCGGCACAGCCGGAACCGCCCCAACATGCCCCCCGGGAGATCCGCAAGAAACGCCGCCGGCAGCGCGTGAAGTCGCGCGGGATGGAGCTTTGACATGCCGCCGGCCATCCTTCCGATCAAGCGCGGAATTGTCCGACGTTACGGTGCATGTCCCTGGTCACCTTTCCGTCAGCGCTGCGCAGCGAAGTTCGCAGCATGCGCCGAAGCGCGGACCGCAGCAGTTTTCGCAGCGGAAGCCACAGCGCCTTTCGCAACGAGGACCGCATCGAATGCATTCGATGCAGTCCTCCGTCCCGCGCCAGATAAACGAGGCGCCGCATGACCGCGTCACTTATCGAGCGCCTGCATCGGGCCGCCGTCGCGGCGGCAGAAGCCGAACGGGAGACCGCGATCAGAACGTCGGTGGGGAAGTTCGTGCGGCTGAACCGGGACGCGCTCATCGAGCTGCGCGGCGTAGCGGGGGGCTGGCGCCAGGTCGCCGAGATCCTTCTCGCCGAGGGGTTGCGCTGGCCAAACGGCAAACCCGTGACGGCGGGCCAGCTCCGCTCCCTCATCGCCTCGACAAGGCCGAAACTGGATTTCCGCGGCACCCACGTCGGAACGCCCAAACCGATCACCACACCGCCATCAACCGAAGCAAAGGAGACCGAGACGATGTCCAGAGCCGAGCCGATCCATCAATCCAACGACCGCCCTCGCCCGCGTGGGCTGGCGGACCTCATCGACTGACCCAAACACATGAAAGGAAACAAGACCATGAGTGAGGCCATCATCGTCGCCAACCGTACCGGCGGCCAAGGCAAGACCGTCGCCGCACAGTTGATGATCTGGGGGATGGAGGTCGGCGGGCTCGAGCCCCGGCGGATCGCCATCGACAGTATCGGCGAGGGAAGCAAGTCCAAGTTCGGAAAGTTCTGCAAACGCGTCCGCGAAATTCGCGTCTCGCCGGACGAAAAATCCCTGCGGTCCGATTCCAAGGCGATGCTCGCCCACTGGGATGCGGTGGGGAAGGAGCTTCTGAATGGCGGCGCGGTCATCGACGTGGGTGCCAATGTCATCGATTCCATCTTCGCCTGGGCGGCCGCACGCAATGCCGGGTCCGTCCTGGCGCAACGGAAGGCGCCGCCCGTCACCCTTGTCGTTCCGACCCAGGCCCAGGCGCAGGCCCTCGAGGATGCCCTGCACCTGCTCGAGCGGTCCATTTCGGAGGGCGGAAACCTGCAAATCACCCGCCGTGTCCTGCTACTGAACGAAGCGTTCGGCGGCTTCGACACCTACGGCACCAACGAGGACTTCACCCGCCTGCAGCGCATGAAGGAGGAGCACGGTCTTCGGATCGGCCGCCTCCGGAAATGCACCAGCGCCCTCTGGCCGTTCATCGAACGGCTTTACCTCAACATGGCGGACGTCGCCGAAATGGACCCATCCGACATGGAAAAGAAGTTCGGACTCAATCCCTTCGAGGCCGCCGGCGCGCAGGTCGATTTCCTGCAATGGGCGCTTGAGTCGCTCCGCATGCTGAACTCCCTCGGCCTTACCCCCGACAACCCCCGCGACCAGGGCGGCGACGTCTCCCTGCCCGCTTAACCCCCCAAACCAAGGAAAGGAACCCGACCATGTCCATCACGGAAAATTCGTTCATCGTCATGATGCCGACGGCCCAGATCAAACCGGAAAACCGCATTCACCTCGAGGACCTGGCACCGGACGTACTCGTCCGCCTTCACGGCAACACCGCGATCGCCGCCTTCCGCCAAAGGGTCTATTACGAAATGCAGTACGACCTGCGCCAGCTCGAGGACGGACTGAACGCGCTCGCCACCGAGATCACGCGGCGCATCGGCGGGGCAACCGCATCGGCGAAATCAGACACCGGCACCGGCAGCGGTGATGGCGGCCGCGGTCCGGCCCTCGCCGCCGCCCATGTCCAGATCAAGGACCTGCAGGCCAAGTTGGCCCCGCCCCAGCAACAGGCGCAACGCAAGCCCATCCAGCAGCAGCGCAGGTCGCGCGGCATGGAGATGTAATCGCGAACTGCGGGCGGAGGACAGAAGACCCCCGCCCGCAGCCCCGCATATTGAGCAATGTTAGGCTCGGGCTACTTGCCACCGCCGTCGCCGCCGGCACCTCCCGATCCGGAGCCGCCAGACCCGCCGGAGCCACCTCCGCCGCCGCCACCGCCACCGCCGCCGCCCTCGGCGCTGCCCTCTAAGGTGTAGCTGTTCTTCACCGTGTCGAAATCGACGAAGCCCGTGCTGCGCGGCACTGCGATGCCGATCACCGCGCCGTCCTTCAGGATCGCCGTGGCGTCGTCGTCCTACGGGTTGCGGGCGAAGCGCATCATGGCTTCCAGTTCCCCGGGAGACACCTGCGGCCGGTCGCCGGTGCCCGAAGCGTCCTCGTAATCGGGCCCGCCCGCGAAATCGACCACCACGTCATAGGAGATGTTGGCCGAGGGCCAGGCAAAGGCGGCGCCGATCTTGTGGTTCGTGGTCAGCGCCAAGGCCTCGGCGAACGGGATAGTTTTGGTTTCGAGGCTCTGGAACCGGTCCCCGGCATGGATAGGGCCCGCGCCCACCACCAGCGCCGCGAAGGCGATGCCCACGCACACGGTTTTCGTCCAATTCATGGGCGGCAGTCCCCCCGTCCGTTGGTTTGGTCCTTACCGCGGGGGAACCCCGGGTCGTCGGGACGAAGGCTAGTACAACCGGGGGGGTATCAATGCCTGGTATTTCAATGGCGCGCGCGGCACCGGGCCGGCGCGGTCAGGTCCGCGCGGCGATCCGGCCGCATTCGGCCGCGCGCGCCGCCATGCGTTCCGCCAGCCGGTCGATGATGCCGTGGGCCAAACCTTCTTGGGCAATCTCGTCCCGCACCGCCGCCGCGGCATCGGGCAGTTGGCCGGCAAGATCGCCGATGCGGTCCAGCACGCCGTCCGCCGGAATCCCCAGACGGTCGGCAAGACGCCTCCAATCCCGCGCGGCGATGTCGCGAAGGCGGTATTCGCCATCGACGCGCATGGCGAGCTTCAACCGCTTTTGATCCATGTCGTCATAGGGAAGCGCGCTGGCGACGTCGTAAAGCGGGGCCAGGCGCGCCCGCCCGCCGGCACCGATGAGGATGGAATAGTTCTTGGCATGCGCGTCCGTGCCGGCGATCAGCCAGTTGAGGATCAGCGCGTCGACGAAGGTTGCGACATCCGTCTCGCGCGCACCGGAAACGGCGCGCAGCAGGTCGACGATCTCCGCCGCGCCGGGGCCGCCTTCGTTCTCGTACTTCCGCGTGGGCGGAACGGCCAGGGCCTGACACATGTCTTCCTGATGGACGCGGAGGATATCGCCGTCCTGGCGCCGACGGTCGTAACGCTCGACGACAATCGCCGTCTCGTTGCCGAACCGCGTCACCCGCGTCGATGCCGTGGGCAGGCCCAGACGCCGCGCCAGTTTCAGACAAAAATGCTCGTTCTCCGCATGGCCGTCGAATTCTCCCGTGGGCGGCTTCAGGATGTGCGTCGTCGGCGTGCGGCCCGAGGGAATGCCCCAGCGCCCGCCGTCGAACAGCAGCGCCGTCTTGGGCTGCGCCCCGGCCAGGCTGAACTGCCCCGTGTCGCGGGGGGCGCGCCAGGCGGCATGATCCTCGCGCAGCGCCCTGAGACGGTCGGCCACCTCGCCTTCCGACAGCCAGGTCACGGGCTCCGGTGCGGCATTGGTACAGGCATCGACGCGCGCCGGCGGCACGAACTGGACCGCGCCGGCGCAATCCTCTCCCACATGGGACAGCAGCGCGAAGGCGTTCCGCGCCGAGACCTGGAACCAGCGCGCCCAGCGGTCGAGCACCCGGTCGTTATCCGGCAGCAGCCCCCAGAGGAAGGCCTCGATCACGTTGTGGCCGTGTTCGGCGGCGGCGAGCGGCATGGAAAGCGACAGGGGATAGGCGTTCTTTCCCTGCCGCCAGGGCTCATCATAGACGAAGGACAGCCGGCCCCGCTGGTTGCTGCGGACTTCGCCGATCCGTCGGCCATTCATCAGGGCGACCAGTTCGGAGTCCATCAGCGCGCCCCCCGGGCGCCATCGACGATGGCGTCGATGTCGGTGGCGGCGCCGTCTTGGTCGTCGGCCCCTGAAATCCCCCCGCCCAGGACCAGGGTGACACCCAGCGCATCCAGCGCGCGCAGGATCAGGCCGACCTCGGCCCGCGGCTTGCCCTTTTCCACCTCCACCACCCATTGGCGGCTGACGCCGATACGGTCGGCCAGGGCCTGCTGACCCAGGCCCAGCCGCCGCCGGTGGTCGCGGATTACGGCGCCCAGGTCGCGCGCGGTGCGTATCAACATCGGTTCATCCTTTCGAATGTCGTCATACGGCGACATATTACAGATGAAAACGAACGCTGACAATCCAAAATGTCGTTGAACGAAGACATATGCGGCCAATTACACGGGGCCGCCCACGGGTGGTTTTTTTTCCGCTGATCGCGAACCGGCTGGGGCCACCAGATCCGCTCCTACGTCCTGCAGCCCTACCAGATGGTCAAGGACCTGCGCACCAACGTGGAGACGTCGAACACCCAGGCGGTGCTCGACGGCGACCTCGACGAGTTCATGGCGGCGGCCCTGGCGGCCAGGGTCAAGGGGGCGGACGCGGCCGACTAACCGAGAACCGAGTGGCGGGCGCCGGGGCTCTCCGATCATGAAGCGTCGCGGAATACAAAAGGCCGAAACTGTCGCCTCGGCCTTCTTCTCCTGGTGCGAGGAGCCGTATCAGCCTAGCAAGGCGCTCCGGGACCAGGCACGCAGCTAGACCCCAATGTTCCGCTGCTTGTCGAAGAAGCGCCTGCCGTTCCCGATACCGCGCTAGCGACGCCCGTAACAAGGCTATTGATCGGATCATCCTCGCGATGGCGGCGCTTCAGGCTCTTGTCGCCACCGCCGAAGTAGATGCGGATGCCGCCGATCACATGATCGTAGCTGTCTGTTCCAATCGCGCCGTCCGCGAACAGGCTGACCCCGGCGAACCGGACCGGTGCTTTCCATTCGACGCCGATATGACCGACGCGGGCCTGGGAGATCGTCGAGGCGCCGACCTCGACCATCAGGTCGTCGGTCGCGTACCAGCGGATATCGGCGGCGCCGAAGCCTGTTTCCAGGCTATCGCCGGATTGATAACCGGCGGTGCCGGCGAAGGTCAGGTTATTCAGATAGTATTCGCCCTCGGCGGCATAGCGATTGATGTCCGTGCCGCCGATGTCCGTATGGGACACAACGATGCCGGCGAGGCCGATTTCCGGATCGCGCCAGAAACCATGCAGGCCGATGCCGTAGGTGTCGGAAGCGCTGTAGTCGGCGAGAATACCATCGACCTGGGCGCCGAACTGGCCGCTGATCGGCACGGCGACGCTGCCGGCGGCGGCCCAGAGCTGGGAATCGTTCAACTCACCGCCGATGGCTTCGACCTTGCCGTTGATCGCGGACACGGCCGGTTTGTCGCCCGCCATAACGGGCGCCGACATAAGGCCAACGGCAACGGCGCCCAATACGGCAACATTTTTGAAGCGCATGAACCAAACCCCCTCAAGAAAAGCGGCCCGCATGGCGTTGCGCCGGGACCGCCTTGCGGATTGACCGCATTCGTCTGATTTCTGACCAACACAACCGGAGGGGGTATCAAGGTTTTGAATTTCAATGAAAGGCGCGCGTTGGGAGGAATCAGGGAGAGGCACGATCAAGCCGACCCACCCCGCCGCCCCATATGACCGCGGACCGCCGCCGCTATCGCGGCGAACTCGTCGGGCGTCGCGGCCACGCTGCCCTCTCGTTCCGCGCGGTCGAGGGACCAATGGGTGATCCCTCCCGCGGCCGAGCGGGCGGGACCGAACCGAAGGGTCCAACGCGTCCCGTGCACATCATCAAACCGGTAGAAATAGGCGTGACCGTTCAACACATCGTCGATCAAGTGGGCCAAGCAGTTCCGCTGCAGACGCGCCTCGCGGATCATGGCTTTCGGTGTGTCCAGAGGCAGCAGGTTTTCCGTCGCCGGCTTAAACGGCGGCGGCGGGAACCGAAGTTTTTCGGCCCATGCGAGGAGGACGCCTTCCAGGCTTTCCCGTGTGTGGACATGCCGGAGGGCGCCGGCGAGCCTGCGGACGTCCGCCGAGGGTGAGAGGCGCGTGAGCCAGAGCGTTCTTCGCACGGGGCTCTCGGCCGCGCTTGAATCTCCCTCGACCATCAGCCGTACGACGTTCGCGCGGCAGATGGCATCGGGAAGCTCCAGCAACGCCTTGACCTGGGCCCGATTGAGGCTTTCCAGGTGGCGGACGGTCTTGCCCTTGTTCGCCGCCCGGATGACCTCGAACAGACGGCCCAGGGTCGTGTCGTCGGGCCAGGGGCCGGTCAGGTCCGCGGTCAATTTATGGAGCGCCCGGATCTCGCCGCGCGCCACCACCGAACCCGCGACCTCCGACAGAATTTTCTCCCGGTCCCACGCCTGCAAATTCTCAAAGAAGGCCCACCACCCAGGGGCGTGGCGCTGATACGTGCGCAAAGGGGGTATTTCCGCTGGTGCAAACACCGTCAAGCCCGTGCGGCCCTCTTCAAGGGCCTGAGCGGCCAAGTGGAAGCAGAGCGCAAGAACGTAGCCGCGACCTTCATCGACCTCCCGCATCAACCAAGCCTCAAACCCGGGGAATGCCTCGAGCGCGAAGCGGATCACGCAGTGCATGGGCTCGAACAACCGTGCCGTCGGCTCATCCGTCAGATCGTTAAGGAGGCTGCTTCCGCCGCCCAAGATTTGATTGGTCAAGCCGGCGGGACGGCGGGCGGACAGGATAGAAAAGCTGCAATGCGTTCTGCTCGGCGGCCGCGGCTTCTGACGCTCGGACTTCCGCCGGGACAATCCCAGGTCGCCGACCCGCTGCAGGAAGCGTGGCAACGGCGCCCTTTCCTTCGGGGCGGGCGCTACCTTCACGATCCTCAGCATGCTCTCCACGACCTCGCGGTGGCATCCGATGTCGTATAGCCGGCTTGGCAGGCCCGATCGGGCCCAGGCGGAACTCCATTTCAAAAGAGTCCAGGCGAGCGCCGGATCGAAAGCCTCTTCGCGGCGGAGGATTTCGAGCTGTGCCGGCGACAGGAAACAGAGCACCGGAAGCAGGCGCACACGTTCCGACCATTGGGCGCGGGCCTTTTCGGCAAGCACCGCGAGCTCTTCGGCCCTTTTTCTATCGACGACCGGATAAGCGCTGGAAGGAATGTCCTCCCGGTACCCGAAAAGCATGTTGGTGACGATCAGACACACCTCGTCCGGGGCCACCATGAACACCTCCGGCGAGACCATGTGCCCGGCAGCGTCCAGCATCTCGATCAGATGGCGCCGCTCCGCCACGCGGCGGGCGACATCCGGACGCTTCAGGCAGAACAGCATGGCCTGGAGTTGATGGGCCTGGCGGCCGACGATGCGGTCGATCTCCGGCGCGGATTGGCGCAGGCGTAGCCGTAGCGCCAGGTAAGCCGACCCGACCCCCTGTCGCGTCCGCTTGCTCGCTGGCAACGGGGCGGTCAAATCCTGGCGCCAGAGCGCCTTGGCCGCGTCAAACGTCATGACGCGCGCCAACTCAGGGTCATTCAGAGAGTCCGTGATCCAGTTTTGAAGAGGCGTGGACATTTTATCTCTTTTCACCGATAAATTGATGCTTAGCATTTATTTGACAGAACATATTTAAATGTCAACCAATTTGTTGCTAAGCACCCATTTTGCTGAGTAAAGTAAGGCCATGATGCCGCTCACCTCCACGGAGATCGCCGCCGCCCGGGCCCTGTTAGGCTGGGAACAGCGCAATTTGGCGTTCGCTGCGGGCATCGGAGTGGGCACCGTCCGCCGCATGGAAGAGGGCTCTACCGATTTCCGGACGATCATTCCTCGTAGAAATTTTCTCTCACCAAGCCGGCGCCAAGTGATCGGCGCCATTTCGGAAGCTCTCGAAAGTGCCGGCGTACGCTTCATGACGATGCGCGGCAATACGACGGAGATCGCGATCGGACTCGAACCTTGGGCTGGTCAGGATGAACTTCCATTCAAGATCCTGGTCGTTCCCTGGCACAACGAAGCCCGTCCCTTTTCCGTCAAAACCACCTTCATCCGCTACGGGTTCACGCAAATTCGGGATCGCAATTCGAAGAGAGTTTGGGTCATCACCGAACTCCCAAGCGAGCCGGGCGCGGAATTAAGTTTCGACAACACCGGTCTCATAGAACGTGCGGCAACGTATGCCACGACCTTGCCCCGCGTGCCTTACTCACAGCTTGAGCTGCATTCCAAGGCTCGTTCGACGGTCCCCGAAACCTTCTGGGTCTTGGCGCGCTCCAAGTCAGTCCAGTCCGACGAGTTCGGCAAAGCCTTTGTCTTCGAGCAGCTCACGCTTGATTGGCTGGAAGACGAGCGGAGATTGGCGTTATCGGGAAAGCGTCCACTTAAGGTCGCGACTGATGGCTCGACAAATAAAGCCGGGAGTATCTTAAGCAGAATTTGCACCGACCTTGAGGAAGCGTACGCACACGTGAATTGGACGCTTTTCCCCAAGAGCGAAGCACGTCGGTTGCAGTTTGGCCCCCAAAGCTGGGCACCGTCTCCTATCGGTGAGTCCCGCAGAGGTCATTAACGTATTCCTTCGCCTATATCCGCTTGCTCCCCTATTCAGCACTCCCGATCGCATAATAACGTCGGTGAAAGAGGCCCGCAAAATGCGGGCCTCTCGATGTTTCATACATTCAAGCTGTGATAAGCAATCACGTATTCTTCTTCAGTTCCATCGGCTCAAGCTGGTGAGCTTCTTCGTGGTAACGCAGGTTCAAT
>MDTG01214851.1_pt1 | contig 56996 bp, 49 predicted proteins | sample 811421 | NCBI WGS metagenome assembly MDTG01 (sample SAMN05326645, study PRJNA326480) | marine metagenome | isolation source: seawater | place: Pacific Ocean: South East | collected 2011
GCTTCCGCCGCGCGACCGGCGGCAAGCAGGCATTCGGCAAGCAGAAGTCCGTGGCCCGGGTTGAGCGCGGGAACGAGGTCGCGGGCGAGGGCGTCCGGATCCGGCGGATCGCCGGTCGCAAGCCGGTGTCCCGCCGTGGCGAAGGCGTCCGCAGTGCCCGCCCCCTCCGGCGAGATCAGACCCCGCTCGTCGCAGAGCCCTGCGAGATCGCGGTCGAAGCGGGCGATCAGCTTGCGGACGATGTTGAGCGTGTAGAGGTGGTCGTGGCTTGCATGCGGTGATCGCAGCGCCAGAAGCCTCACGGCCGGCGGCCGCGGGATCCGCGCCAGCCGCGCGAAGCCGGCCGCGTCGACGGGATCGTGCAGTCCGAAGACCAGCGTCAGCGGATGCGGCGTCCGCGTTTCGGCAAGCGCGCGGACAAGGTCCGGCTCTCCCGGTTGTCCGGGAGCCCTGTAGAGGCCGCTATGGGTGCCCGGCAGTCCCAGCTCGAACTCCGGCCCGAAGGCATAGGCCGCGCCGTCACGCCGGCGAAGCGCGGTCGCCAGCGCGCCGTAGGCCCCCTTGGAGGCGCCGTAGTGGATGATGCGCGAAGGCGCGGCGACGGCGAGGGCTGCGTCGATGGCGGCATCGGTCGCCGCCTCGCATCCCAGGTACCAGGCGCTGTCCGGACAATCGAGAAACAGGCAGGCATGGCGCGTGGTGGCGAAAAGCCGTTCGAGCCCGAAGCGGGGCGGCACGACCCGCGCCTGCGACTGCACCACGACAAGCGTGTCGCTTCCGCCCGAGGGTGCCGCGCGGAAGCGTCGTCGCAGCCCGCTTTGCGGATCAAGTCCGTCCAGCGGATCGTGGGTGCCCGTCGTGACCATGGCCCACCCCTTATCAGATCTGCGGGCCGATCCAGAAGCTTGCCGGTGTCGCGCGCCGGGGGGAGCGCGCCTCGGCGATATGGGCCGTCTCCGGGTCGAGGCTCGCGAAGGCCTCGTACTGGGTGAGGAACACCCTGCCGGTGAGGTGCTGCAGGAAGTCGGTGCGTTCCAGCCGGTCCATCACCGGTCCCTTGATCTCGGACAGGTGGAAGGCGACGCCTGAATCGCCGAGCCGGCGGTTGATTTCCTCCAGGCTTTCCAGCGCCGAGGCGTCGATCTCGTTCACGGCCGTCGCCTGCAGCACCACATGCGCGATGGCCGGACGTTCCGCGACGAGTTCCAGCAGCCGGTCCTCCAGATAGCGTGAATTGGCGAAGAACAGGCTTTCGTCGACGCGCACGCTCAACACGCGCTCGCCGGTGATGACCTTGTGGCGGTTGATGTTGCGGAAGTGCTCGGTGCCGGGAACGATCCCGACGACGGCCATGTGCGGGCGGGCGTTCCGGTGCAGGTAGAGCGCCAGCGAAACGGCGACGCCGGTCACCACGCCGGGCTCGACGCCGAAGCCGAGCGTGACGAGGATCGTGCCGGCCATGGCCGCGAAGTCGCTCTTCGAATAGGCCCACACCCGGGCGAGCGCCTTGAGGTCCACGAGCGAGAGCACGGCGACGATGATGGTCGCGGCGAGCGTCGCCTGGGGCAGGTCGGCGATCAGCGGCGTCAGGAACATGGTGGCGAGCGCGATGCCCACGGCGGTGAAGGCGCCGGCGGCCGGCGTGCGCGCGCCGGCATCGAAGTTCACCACCGAGCGGGCGAAGCCGCCGGTCACCGGATAGCCGCCCGACACCGCCGAGGCGATGTTGGCGGTGCCGAGCCCGATCAGCTCCTGGTCGGGCTGGATGCGCTGGCGCCGCTTGGCGGCGAGCGTCTGGGCGACGGAGACCGATTCCACGAAGCCGATCACGGAGATCAGCAGCGCCGGCACGGCAAGGGCCGCCCACAGGTCCGGGTCGAGGATCGGCATGTGCGGGCTCGGCAGGCCGGAGGGAATATGGCCGACGAGGTGCACGCCCCTCGCGCCCAGGTCGAACCAGGAGGCGGCGAGCGTGGTGAGGGCAACGGCGGCCACCGGCCCGGCCTTCACCAGGATGTCGGCCATGCGCGGACCCAGGCCGGCGGTGACGAGCAGGGGCTTGACCCGACTGCGCACCAGAAACAGGAACAGGGTCGCCGGCACGCCGACGGCGAGTGTCGCCATGTTGGTGTCGCCGATGCCCGCCGCCAGCCCGCCGACGATGTCGACGAGCGTCGCGCCGGAAACCGGAATGCCCAGGATGTGCTTGAGCTGGCTCGCAGCGATCAGGAGCCCGCTTGCCGTGATGAAGCCCGAAATCACCGGGTGGCTCAGGAAGTTGGCAAGAAACCCGAGCCGGAACAGGCCCATGGCGATCAGCATGACGCCCGAGAGGAAGGCCAGCACCACGGCGGCGGTCAGATAGTCGGCCGTGCCCTGGGCGGCGATCTCGCCGACGGCGGAGGCCGTCATCAGCGAGACGACCGCGACCGGCCCGACGGCAAGCGCCCGGCTGGTGCCGAACACCGCATAGGCGACCAGCGGCAGGATGGAGGCGTAGAGACCGATCTCCGGCGGCAGGCCGGCGAGAAGCGCATAGGCGAGCGACTGGGGGATCAGCATGATCGTGACGATCACGGCGGCGATCAGGTCGTCGGTGGCCATGGCGCGGGTGTAGCCGCGTCCCCAGTCGAGGATCGGCAGATAGGCGGCAAGCGGTTTCATGGTCGGGCGGATTCCGGGCGGTCGCTTCGCAGGGGCTTTGGCGTGTGCCGCGCGGCCGGCCGGCCGCGCGGGTCATCGTGTCGGTGCGGACCGCTTGGCCGGCCCGCCTCAGCCGGCCTCGGCCAGCCGGTCCAGGGTGGGCTTCAGCCCCGACAGGTCGTAGCCGGCGTCGGCGGCAAGACGAACCATCTCGCCCGCGTCGCGGCTTCCGGCCTGGGAGAGCGCCCACAGGTTGATGGAGCGCGTGCCGGTGCGGCAGAAGGCGAACACCGGTCCGCCGGCGGCCTCCATGGCCTCGCGGAAACCGGTGAGCGTGTCGGGGCCGATGCCGTCCCGTCCGACCGGCAGGGCGTGATAGGCAAGCCCGGCCGCCTCGGCCGCCTTGCGGATCTCGTCACCCGCCGGCTGGTCGGGCGCCTCGCCGTCCGGCCGGTTGTTGATGACCGCCTTGAAGCCGGCGGCGCGGATCGCGTCCACGTCGGCAGGGTCGATCTGGTGGGCGACGGTGATCGTGTCGTCGACCTTGGCAGAGTTCATGGATCTGTCCTTACAGGGAATTGATTGGCACTTTCAGGAAGGTCTTGCCGCTCTCGTCGGCGGGCGGCAGCTTTCCGGCGCGCATGTTGACCTGTATGGAGGGAATGATCAATTTCGGCATCCCGAGCGTGGCGTCGCGCGCGGTGCGCATGGCCACGAACTCCTCTTCCGTCACGCCGTCGCGGGCATGGATGTTGTTCGCCCGCTCCTCCGCCACCGTGGTTTCCCAGCGGATGTCGCGGCCGTTGGGGCCGTAGTCGTGGCACATGAACAGGCGGAACGCGTCGGGCAGCGTCAGCACCTTGCGGATCGAGCGGAACAGTTCGCCCGCGTCGCCGCCGGGAAAGTCCGCCCGCGCCGTGCCGCCATCGGGCATGAACAGCGTGTCGCCGACGAAGGCGGCATTGCCCATCACGTGGGTCATGCAGGCCGGCGTGTGGCCGGGCGTGTGCATGGCGAAGCAGGTCATGCCGCCGACCGTATAGGTGTCCCCATCGGCGAAGAGCCGGTCGAACTGGGAGCCGTCGCGCTGGAACTCGGTGCCCTCGTTGAAGATCTTTCCGAAGGTGTCCTGCACGACGCGGATGTTCTCGCCGATGCCGAGCTTTCCGCCGAGGGCGTTCTGGATGTAGGGCGCCCCCGACAGGTGGTCGGCATGGACATGGGTCTCGATCAGCCATTCGCAGATGAGGCCCTTGTCGCGGACGAAGGCGATGATCCTGTCGGCGGAATCATGGGTGATGCGCCCCGCCGCGTAGTCGATGTCCATGACGCTGTCGACGATGGCGCAGGCGTTCGAACCCGGGTCCTTGACCACATAGGAGATGGTGTTGGTGGGTTCGTCGAAGAAGGCGGTGACCTCGGGCTTCACGGAGCCGTCGATCGGATAGGCCGGATTGGTCATGGGCGCATGTCCTTGATCCATGGGGTGTTCGGGCGGCTTGCGGTCAGGCCGCCGGTCGTGCGGTCGCGCGGGCGAGCATCGCCCTTGCATGAACGAAGCGCCGCGTGGCGATCATGCCCGCCGCGACGGCGAGACAGAAGAGGAAAGGCTCGATCCGTCCAAGGCCGAGCGCCGGCACCACGCCACCGGGGCAGAAGCCGGTGATGCCCCAGCCGATGCCGAAGATCGCCGCGCCGCCGACCAGCCGCGCGTCGATGCCATGGCGCGAGGGCAGCGTGAACCCGCCCGAAAGCAGCGGGCGCGGGCGGGACAGCACCAGCCGGTAGCCGATCGCGGTGACGGTCAGCGCCGCGGCCATGACCACGGCCAGGCTCGGATCCCATCCGCCGCCGGGAATGGCGGCGAGGTCGAAGAAATTCAGCACCTTGGCCGGATTCGCCATGCCGGCGAGCAGGATGCCGGTGCCGAAGACGAGGCCGATGGCGAAGGCGGCCGCAAGACGTACTGCCGGGTGGGTCATGGGGTCAGCCTCCGATCAGGTGACGGGTGACGAACACGGTCGCGGCCGTCGTCGCCATGAAGGTGAGCGTGGCGGTGATCGAGCGCATCGACAGCCGCGCCATGCCGCAGACGCCGTGGCCCGACGTGCAGCCGGAGCCGAGGGTGACGCCGATGCCGACCAGCACGCCGCCGCCAAGCAGCGCCAGGCTCGAGGCCGGCACCGCGATCTGCGGCATCTCGCCCGTGAGGGCGAGCAGCCCCATCGGCGCGGCGATCATGCCGGCGAGAAAGGCGATGCGCCAGCCACGTTCGCCGTCGCCGGACTGCGACGCGGCGCCGGGAAGCAGCGAGGCGGCTATGCCGCTGATGCCGGCGATCCGGCCGAACAGCGCCATGAGCACGACGGCGGAGACGCCGATCAGCGTTCCGCCGAGCGCGGCCAGATAAGGGGTGAATTCGGTTGTCATGGGAAAGGGCAACTCCTCAAGCGTCGGTGTCGGCCACGGGCCGGCGGTCCTGGCGCCGCCGCGTTGTCGGGGGGCTCTCCGGCGGGAACGGCTCCCGTCCGGCGGATACGCGGTTTATCCGATTGCGAATATATTATTGTTTGCTAAATTAGCAAGCATGAATATTCAAGATATGGAACATAGCGCCGACAGGGCCGCGACGCTTCTTGCCTCCATGGCCAACACGCGCCGGCTCATGGTGCTGTGCCATCTCATGGAGGGCGAGCGGAAGGTCGGCGAGCTTGCCGCCTGTGTCGGGCTCAGCCAGTCGGCGCTGTCACAGCATCTGGGGCGCATGCGTGCCCAGGGGCTGGTCGAGGCCCGCCGTGCCGGCCAGGCGGTCTACTACCGGCTCGCGGGCCATGAGGTCGCGCGGGTGCTGGAGGCCCTTCACGGGCTTTACTGCGTCGCCCCCGAGGGCGAGGCGTCGGCCGGAGGGGCCGTGCCGGTGTCGGCTCCCGCCTGAGCGAGCGGGGCTTCCGGAACCTCCACGTCGCTTGCGATGGCAAGCGTCACCTGCGATCCGTCCGCGCGCATCCGGATCGCCACTCCCTTCATCCTCGGCAGCGGGTTTTCCTCCGCCAGCGGCAGGTCCCGGTCCGCGCGCGGCGCCGAGAGTTCGTTGAGCGGACGCAGGATGCGTTCGTGGATCAGCGAGCCGACGTGGATGGGCAGGTCCTCGCCCGAAACGGTGGTCACGCGAAACCGGGTCGGCCACAGGCGCAGCACCCAGCGCCCGCCGTCGCGCGCTTCGTCGTCATCCCGGTTCGCGGAGACAGGATCGCTCTCCTCGTCGCGGCGCACGAGAACGAGCTCCGCGCCGCGTCCGTTCTGGATGCGTGGCAGGGCGGGAAGCTGTTCCGGCGGCGTGCGGCCGGTCAGGAAGCCGGCGAAGGTCGCCACCGACCATTGCGGGGCCTCCACATAGCCGGCCGGGGCGAGTGCCTCGGCAAGGCGTGCCGGATCGCCCGCCCACTGCAGGATCAGCGGCTCGCCCTCCTCGCCGTTGAGTTCGATGCGCTCCGCCGGCAGGTCCTTCCACCCCTGCGCGCGCCAGACGGGCTCCGCGAGCGTCACCGTCGGCGAGACCGGCTGGTACATGGCCAGCGCGCCGTCGAAATTGCGCATGGCGTGAAAGCCGCCGGCAAGCGCCAGGGTCAGCGTGACCATCCCGGCGAGTGCCCAGCGTCCCACCTTCTCGTTGTGAACAGAGCCGAACACGAAGGCGAAGGCGGACACCATGGCGGTTCCGAAGGCGATGCCGCCCAGCACGTCGCTGGCCCAGTGCGCGCCGAGGTAGACGCGCGAGAAGGCGACCGCCCCGATCAGCGACACGGCGACGGAGAAAACGCCGGCCTTGGTCAGTGGCGACCGGTCGTGGGCGACGAGCACCGCGATCAGACCGTAGAGAACGGTGGTGACCGTCGCGTGGCCGGAGGGGAAGGAGAAGGCGTCGGCGCCGGTGTAGATGTCGATCGGCCGTTCCCGGTTCATGAGCAGCTTGAACAGGGGCACGAAGATCGCGGTTCCGGCCATGGCGATGAGGAAACCGGTCGCGCGCCGCCACGCCTTGCGGGCGAAGAGATAGGCAACGGTCACGCCGGCGACGATGGAGGCGATGAGGCCGTCGCCGAGCATGGTGATCGCGACCATGATCTCGTCGCCCGTGGGCGTGCGCAGGTCCTGGAACAGGTTGCGGATGGCCGTGTCGGCGCGCTGCAGGCCGGCGTCGGGCGAAATGGCGCTGGCAAGCAGGACGAAGACGGGCACCGTCACGAGCAGCAGCAGCGCGGAGATCAGCATTCCGGCGGATCGCGGATGCGCGGGGTCGAACATCCGTGCCAGCCAGCGCGCCGCGCGGTTGTCGTGGGAGGCGAGCCAGGCGACGAAGCGCAGCCGTGAGCCGGCATAGAACGGCAGCACGATCAGGATCAGCCAGCGCGCCAGCATCACCGCGATGAAGATCAGCACCAGGAACACGCCGAGCATGGTGGCGAGGCGTCCGCTGATCTCGCCGAGCGCGCCGAAGGCGGTGCCGGCGATGAAGCCGGGGCCCAGGTGGATCACGCTCCAGGCGATGGCCGAGGTCACGTTGATGAAGGTGAAGCGGGCCGCACCCATGCCGACCATGCCGGCGATGCCCGGCACGATGGCCTTCACGCCGGGCACGAAACGCCCGATGAAGACGCTCTTGCCGCCGTGGTTGCGGAAGTAGGCCTCGCCGCGTTCCACCAGCGAGCGATAGCGCGAGAACGGCCAGACCGACTTGATCCGGTCCTTGTAGTAGTAGCCCACCCAGTAGGAAATCGCGTCGCCGGCGATGGCGCCCAGCGTCGTCCAGATGAAGATCGGCCAGGGATCGAGCTTGCCGAGTCCCACCAGCGTTCCCGCCCCCACCAGCACCACCGTCGAGGGGACGACCATGCCGATCAGGAACAGCGCCTCGCCCATGGCGATGATGAACACGACGGCGTTTGCCAGGGTGGGATGCTCGCCGATGAAGGTCACGAGCTGATTGAGGATGTCGGTCACGGCGTCCTGCTCGGGTTTTCTGGCCTTGCGGAGGCGGACGCATCACGCGCCCGCCTCTTCGGCCCGCTACATGTACGCGCTCGCTTCCGATCCGCCAATCCTTCCCGCATCCTTTTGATGTCGCGGGTGAAGATCGCCGGCGTCCCGGCACCGGCGGTGGGGATAACGGGTGCCGGGCGCCGGGGCATGCCGTGCGGGGTTGCAAGGCGCCGCGCATGTTGAAACTCTCGTGTCCGGTCTCCCCGGTGGACCGGGGGGAGCCGTGATGCCGCAACGCCAGAAGCAGGACGCGTCCCTTGTTCCAGTCCGCGAGACTTTCCGCCCCCCTGTCCGGCTCGGACTACGACCGGCTCGAACCGGCGGTGCGCACCGCGCTGCTCTCCGCCCAGCGTCAGGTCATCGGCACCGGCGCCATGTCGGTGGTCGTGGTGGTCGCCGGTGTCGACGGCGCAGGCAAGAACGACGCCATCGCCCGCCTGCACGAGTGGATGGACGTGCGCTATCTCGCCTGCAACGCCTACGAGGAGGAGGAGACGGACGTGGAACGCGCCCGGCCGGCCATGTGGCGCTACTGGCGCGACCTGCCGGCGCGTGGCGAGACCTCCGTTGTGGTCGGCTCCTGGTACAATGAGCCGCTGCGCCGCTTCGTGCTGGGCGAACTGGACGAGGCGGGCTTCGAGCGCGCCCTCGCCCGCATCAACCGCTTCGAGGAAATGCTGGCGCGCGAGAACGTGCTTTTGCTCAAGGTCTGGTTCTCGCTGCGGCCGAAGGAGCAGAAAGACCGCCTCAAGGCGCTGAAGAAGAAGGCCCGCGCCCGGCGCATCCTGGCCGAGTGGACCGATCTGGAGCATTCCGGCGAGGCGCAGAAGGCATTCGAGCGGGCAGCGCTTGCAACATCCACCGCTGCCGCGCCCTGGATCGTGATCCCCTCCGAGGATCCCCGCTCCCGCGACATCGCCTTCGGGCGCTGCCTGGAAATGGCGATCAGCCGCCGCCTCGCCCTGCTGCTGCCCGCCCATCCCGAGGCCGCCAGCGTGCCGGGCACGGTGCCGCTCGCCCACGCCATGTCCGAGGCGGTGCCGCCGGAGGCGACGGCGGATGCCGCGCCCCGTGATGCCACACCCGGTGACGCCGCACCTGCCGAGAGCGGAACGCCCGCCTTCGACGCGGCGGCGCCGGTCGTGCCCACGGTCGCGCATGTGAAGCCGGTCTCGGCGATCGACGCCATCGATCTTTCCGCCCGCCTGCCCAAGGCGCGCTACAAGGGCGAACTGGAGCACTGGCAGGCGGAGCTTGCGCATCTTGTCGACAAGCGCGCCTTTCGCGACCTCGGTCTCGTGATCGCCTTCGAGGGCAACGACGCGGCCGGAAAGGGCGGCGCGATCCGCCGGCTCATCCGTCCGCTCGACCCGCGCAGCTACCGGGTGCATCGCATCTCCGCTCCGGGCCGGGAGGAAAAGGCGCGTCCCTATCTCTGGCGTTTCTGGACCCGGGTGCCGCGTCACGGCCACATCGCCGTCTTCGACCGTTCCTGGTATGGCCGGGTGCTGGTCGAGCGGGTCGAGGGCTTCTGCTCGCGTGAGGACTGGATGCGCGCCTATGGCGAGATCAACGCCTTCGAGAGCGAACTGGCAAACGACAATGTCCTGGTGGTGAAGCTGTGGCTGGCGATCAGCAAGGAAGAGCAGCTCGCCCGTTTCAAGGCGCGCGAGGAAACGCCCTACAAGCGCTTCAAGATCACCGACGAGGACTGGCGCAACCGGCTCAAGTGGGACGCCTACGCGCGCGCCGCCGGCGACATGATCGACCGCACGTCGACGGAGGAGGCTCCCTGGGCGCTGATCTCCTCGGAAGACAAGCGGCACGCGCGCGTCGCCGTGCTCAAGCATGTCGTGAGCCGGCTGAAGAGCGTGTTGTGACGCCGGCTATCCTTCCGCCGGCGTTCCGAACACCGTGACCGCGAGCGCCAGCGCGGCCACCAGCGCGAAGCCCGCCGCCAGGTGCATCCGCCCATCCCGTCGCGCGCCGAGGGCGGCGATCGCGGCCTGCAGGGCGTAGTAGAGCGCGAAGGCGCGCGAGGCATAGGCGATGATCTCGAAGACGCCGGAGGTCCAGGTGAGCGCCAGGCCGACCGCCACCAGCACGCCATAGGCCTGCCGTTCGCCGAGCCGGCCGCCGCTTTCCTCCTCGACCAGCCCGCCGCAGCCCACCGTGTCGGCGACGGCGGCGCTGAACTGGGCGCTGAGAGCGGCAACGACCAGCAGCAGCGGCAGCACGGGCGCGACCTCGCGCATCATGCCGATCACCGCCGTTTCGTGCACGGCCCCCTCCGGGCTCGCCACCGCGTAGCTCACCAGCGCGATGTAGACGAGATAGATGAGCGTGGCGATGATCTGCGCCAGGCGCATGGAGCGGATCCGCGTCGGCGCGTCATAGGTGGCGCCGAGATAGCGCGACGTCTCGAAGCCCTGCACGGTGACGATGAGGCCGAAGCCGAGGGTCAGCGCCTGCCATCCGGTCTCGCGCGGTGCGTCCGCGTGCAGGGTTCCAGCCGCGCCCGCCTCGCCGAAATGCACGGCGAGCCCCGCCGCGAGCGCCGCGATCACGGCAAGCTTCACGGTGACGGAAACCTGCTCGAGCCCCTCCAGCGCCTTGAACCCCTTTGTCCAGCCCACGCCCAGGATGACCAGCAGGACCGCGCTGGTCAGGACACGGCCGTGCAGCGTCTCGTGCAGCGGCGTCAGGCTGACGCCGAAGGAGCCGAACAGGTTGAGATAGTAGGTGACGGAGATGACATAGGCGCCCGACAGGGCCCAGGAGGCCATCCTTTCGAGCCGCCGTTCGGCGGAGCTGCGGTCGTGGCCTTGCGCATCCAGCCGGGCGATGTTGAACCGCACCGCCGCTCCCATGACCCAGGCGGCGGCGCACAGGAGCGCCATCGCGAGCGGTGCGTAGCCGCCATAGGCGTTGTCGAGCAGCGGTCCGAGCACCAGGAAGCCGCTGCCGATGATGGAGGCGAGCGGGGTCACCGTCGCCTGCCACAGCCTGTTGCGTGACACCGCCGGCCGCGCGAGCCACCAGGCGGTGGCGAGAAGAACGGCGACAAGCAGGGCGTCGAGGGCGGAGAAGCTGGTCGGCATGGCCGTTCTTGTCCGCCGCGCGGCCGCGACGGTCAAGGGGGATGCGCACCGGGAGCGCATCCGGACGGCGGCGCTCGTCCTTGCCGGCCGGATGCGTGTCGCCCGAAGGGGGCCGGCCGATCTACTGGAGTTCCGGAACCCGCATGGCCAGCCGCTCGGCCAGCTCCCGTGCGTCGGCCCGTCCCGCCTTGAGGGAGGCGCGGTAGCGGCGGTCGCCGAACTCCTGGTACTCGATACGCACCACATGCATGGTCGCGGCCCCCAGGAACTCGCGCAAGGTCTCCAGGTGGGGCAGCAGGTGGTCCATGCCGTCGCGCGAGCCGCCGGGCTCGAAACCGAACTCGCCGCAGGCGGTCAGCACCACCAGTTCCTTGCCCGCGAGCAGCGGGTCGAGCGGCCAGTCCCCGCGTTCGAGATCGAAGGAAAAGGTCCTGTCCTTGCGCACCACGTTGTCGATCCATGCCTTCAGGGTCGAGGGCAGGCCGTAGTTGTACATGGGCGTCGTCAGTACGATCACGTCGGCCGCCGCCAGCTCCTCGATCATTCTTTCTGACGGGGCGAGAAGCTGCTCCTGTTCCGGGGAGCGGTCCTCGTCGGGGGTGAAGGCGGCGACGATCCAGTCGTCGCATATGTGGGCAGGCGGCTCCTGCGCCAGGTCGCGCCGCTCCCAGGTGTCCTCGGGGCGCAGGCTCTGCCAGCGTTCCTCGAAGCTGTTTCCGAGCGTGCGCGTCAGCGATCGCCTCTGCCGGGCGCTGGCGTCGATGCGGAGTATCCTTTTCATGCCTCTGTCCCTCCCGATAGCATAAATTGAATGACCGAAGTCAAACGAGATATATATTGCAAAGTCGAAGCGATTCTCCCGGATCACAAGAAATAAAATCTAATGATCCTCTCGTCCGGAGGTTTGAACGACTTCATGATATATATGATATTGTTTTCGGTATTTACATGAGAATGACGAAATTAATATATCTAGAGTTGTTTTGAGTTGTAATAATACATTTTCGGTATTGGGGGTGAGATCCTGCGCGGCGCCCTATGTGCCCGGTTCCCGGGCGGCGCGCGCCGCCCGGCGGGGGGCGTTTGCCCGGGTTATCGGGCTTCGCCCTGAAGGGAGGGGCGTGTCCGCGCCGCCAGCCGCCCGGCCAGCGCCCCGGCCTCGTCTCGGGCCGCCTTGAGGGACGTGCGGTGACGGTCGTCACCGAACTCCTGGTACTCGATGCGCACCACATGCATGGTTTCGGCTCCCAGGTAGTGCCGCACCGTGTCCAGGTGGGGAAGGAGATGGTCCATGCCGTCGCGCGGGCCGCCGGGCCCGAAGCCGAACTCGCCGCAGGCGGTCAACACCACCAGTTCCTTGCCGGAAAGGACCGGCTCCAGCGGCCAGTCGCCCCGCGTCAGGTCGAAGGAGAAGGTCCTGTCCTTGCGCACCACGTTGTCGATCCACGCCTTCAGGGTCGAGGGCGGGCCATAGTTGTACATGGGCACGGTGATCACGATCAGGTCGGCCGCCGCCAATTCCCCGATCATCCGGTCCGATGCGGAAAGCAGGTCCTGTTGATCCGCCGACCGCCGGTCTTCCGGCGTGAACGCGGCGGCGATCCAGGCGCTGCCCACATGCACCGGCGGGTCGAGAGCCAGGTCGTGCCGCTGCCAGGTGTCCTCGGGGCGCAGGCTCTGCCAGCGATCCTCGAAAATGTCGCCGAGCGCGCGTGTCAGTGAGCGCTCCTGTTGCGCGCTGGTGTCGATGCGAAGTATGTTTCTCATGAGTGTGCCTCCATGTGTAATTCATTTTAAGGTATTGTAATAAAATGGTTATTCAAAAGAACATGCGACCTCTTCGGATGAATAAAGGTCATCCGTAATGGCGCGTCCCTCCCTTGCCGCGATGCGTGTCTTCGAGGCGGCCGCCCGGCTTGGCAGCTTCAAGGAGGCGGCCGGGGAACTGGCCATGACGCCGACGGCGGTCTCCCACAGGATCCGCAATCTCGAGGAGGAACTCGGCCAGCCCCTGTTTCGCCGCAGCCACCGCAAGGTGGAATTGACCTCGGCGGGGGTGGAGCTTTTCGAGGCGGCGCGCGGCGCGGTTGCGCTGCTGGATGCGGCCTTCGAGCGCCTGGACGCGGGAGCCCGGATCGTCTGCGTGTCCGCGACGCCGGCCTTCGCCGCCCTGTGGCTCGCTCCCCGCCTGTCCACACTCGCAGCCGCCCTGCCCGGTGTCACGCTTCGTCTCGAGGCGTCACACGCGCCGGCCGATCTGGAGCGCGTGCGCGACATCGACCTGGCGGTACGCTACGGCTCACGGTCTCCGACCGGCACGGGTCGTGTTCTGGCCGGCGAGCGCTTTCGCGCCTATGCCGCGCCGCATGTGGCGCAGGGGCCGCCGGAGGCGCTCGATCGGCTGCCACTTCTCACCTGCCGCTGGCAGGCGCGGGACCTCGCGCCGGTTTCGCTCGAGGTGTTCGAGGCGCGTCGCGAGGACGGCGCGCCGCCGGCGCTTTCCTTCGACGACGAGCATCACGCCGCGCTCGCCGCCGTCTCGGGAAAGGGCATCGTGATCCTCAGCGAGATCCTCGCCGGCCATCTGGTCGAGGCGGGCCTTCTGGCCGAACCCTGGCCGGATGCCTGCGTTGCAGGTCATGCCTACCGGTTGCTTGCGGCGCCGGCGTCAGCCGTCCGGCGCGACGTGCGGCGGGTGGCCGCGTGGCTGGAAGCGGAACTTGCCGGAGACGCTGCCATGAGAGAGCGGACGCCGCCATGAGAGTGTGGCGGCGTCCCGCCCGCCAACCCGGGGCAAAGACCTCTTGAGCCGGAGCCCGTACTCGCCGAAACTCCGCGCCGGTGCCTGGTGATTTGCGCCGCCGCCTCCCCGCGACCCGCCCGGAATGCCCGAAAGGACAAGGATGACCCTCGATCTTCTCGTCAGGAACGCGATGCTGCCCGACGGTCGCGGCCCGCTCGACATCGCCTGTCGCGACGGGCACATCGTGGCGCTGGAACCCGCGATCGGGGCTGACGCGGAGCAGGTGATCGACGCGGCGGGCCGTCTTGTCTCGCCGCCCTTCGTCGACAGTCACTTCCACATGGATGCGACGCTGTCGCTCGGCCTGCCGCGCATCAACGAAAGCGGCACCCTGCTTGAGGGCATCGCGCTGTGGGGAGAGCTGAAGCCGCTGCTCACGGTCGAGGCGGTGGTCGAACGCGCGCTTCGCTATTGCGATCTGGCCGTCAGCCAGGGTCTGCTCGCCATCCGCACCCATGTGGATGTCTGCGACGACCGGCTGACGGGCGTCGAGGCGCTTCTGCACGTGAAGAAGGTGGTCGCGTCCTGGCTCGACCTGCAGCTTGTCGCCTTCCCCCAGGACGGGCTCTATCGCTCGGCGAACGCGGAGAAGAACCTGCTGCGCGCGCTCGACATGGGCGTCGACGTGGTCGGTGGCATTCCCCATTTCGAGCGCACCATGGACGACGGTGCGCGCTCCGTGCGCCGGTTGTGCGAGATCGCCGCCGAACGGGGACTGATGGTCGACCTCCATTGCGACGAGAGCGACGATCCCCTGTCGCGGCACATCGAGACCCTGGCCGCGGAGACGCAGCGCCTCGGCCTGTCGGGCCGCGTCGCCGGCTCCCATCTCACGTCCATGCACTCCATGGACAACTACTATGTGTCCAAGCTGCTGCCGCTGATTGCGGAAGCCGGCGTCGCGGCCATCGCCAATCCGCTGATCAACATCACCTTGCAGGGGCGTCACGACAGCTACCCCAAGCGGCGGGGCCAGACCCGGGTGCCGGAGATGCGCGAGCACGGCATCACCGTCGCCTTCGGCCATGATTGCGTGATGGACCCCTGGTATTCCATGGGCTCCGGCGACATGCTGGAGGTCGCCTCCATGGGGCTGCACGTGGCGCAGATGATGAGCCGCGATGCCATGCGCTATGCCTTCGAGTGCGTCACGACCCATCCCGCAAGGGTGCTCGGACTCGACGGGTATGGCCTGCAAAAGGGCTGCAAGGCGGACTTCGTTCTGCTGCAGGCGGCCGACCCCATCGAGGCGATCCGATTGCGCGCGCGCCGGCTTGCCGTGGTGCGTTCGGGCCGGGTGATCGCCGAAAGCGATCCCGACATTCGCCGTCTGGCGCTGGGCGGGCGCCCGGAAACCGTCGATCCCGCCACCTATGCCCCGCCTGCGGCATAGGTGGCGGGAAGATCCGGTCATGCGGACTTGGAGGGAGACGACTGGCCTGACATAACGGGCGAAAGCGCCTCCAGGAACCAAGGTATGGCATCCATCATGGACGACCCCCAGTCCGGCCCCCCTGACGTCGGCCCGAATGCGGGCCCGGCAGCCGCCGCGTCGCGGCCCGCGTCCTTCGTGCCGCCCTGTCCGGTGCGCCACGACAAGCTGCCGCCGGTGTGGAAGCTGATCGGCCTCGCCCGGCGCAGTTTTCTGTCGGTCTGGACCAAGGACTCCTTCTGGAAGCCCTGGCTCCGGGTCCGGCTCCTCCGCAAGCAGATCTTCGTCTGCAACTCGCCCGAGACGGTGCAGGAGGCGTTCCAGCGCAAGAACGCCAGCTTCGAGCGCAAGAGCGCGCAGATGCGCCATGCGCTGGAGCCGCTGCTTGGCGACGGGCTGTTCATTTCCGATGGCGAGACCTGGCGTGCGCGCCGCGACATCGTCGCCCCGATCATCCATGCCTCCCGGCTGCGCGACTTCTTTCCCGTCATGACCTCGACGGTCGCCGAACGCGGCGATGCCTGGGCGCGTGCGGGAGAGGGCGCGCGGCTCGACGCGCTGGGGGAGATGGCCCATCTGACGGCGGAGATCATCTGCCGCACCATCTTCGGCAGCTCGCTCGGGCGCGACTATGCCGCCGAGGTGGTGGAGAGCTTTACCGACTACCAGCGTCACATCGACCAGATCGACCTGGTTTCCCTGCTCGGCCTGCCGGACTGGCTGCCGCGCCGGCGCGGCCGGGCGATCCGCCGTGCGGTCGCGCGCATCGACGCGGTGCTCGACGAGATCATTTCCCGCTACGCGGACCGCCGGGAGGCGGGTGAGACCTCGGTCATCGCCGGCCTGCTCGACGCCCGCGATGCGCAGGGCCGGCCCCTCTCCCGCGAGGCGATCCGCAACGAGGCTGCGGTGATCTTCATGGCCGGTCACGAGACCACCGCCAACACGCTGGCCTGGGCCTGGTATCTGCTGTCGCAGGACGAACATGCACGCGCCCGCCTGGAGGCGGAACTGGATACCGTGCTCGGCACGGGGGACGAGGCCCGTGTGCCGACCTTCGCCGATATGCCCCGCCTGTCCTACACCAGGGCCGTGATCGAGGAGGCGCTGCGCCTCTACCCGCCAGTGCCGATCCTCGCCCGGGAGGCCCTGGTGGACGACACCGTCGGTGGCATCGCGACCCCGAAGGGCTCGATCGTGATGGTCGTGCCCTGGCTGCTTCACCGCAATCCGGAGCTCTGGGAGCGGGCCGATCACTTCGAGCCGGAGCGGTTCCTGGGCGGGCGCCGGGGCGGGCAGTCCAAATTCGCCTATGTGCCCTTCGCCATCGGACCGCGTATCTGCGCGGGCCTTGCTTTCGGCATGACCGAGTCCGTCCTGTCGCTGGCCATGCTGGCAAGCCGCTTCCGGCTCGACCTGGAGGAGGAAGAGGTCGTGGAGCCTGTCTGCCGGCTCACGCTGCGTCCGGGTGAAAGCTTGCCCATGCGGCTGACCCGGCGTGTGCGCACCGATCCGGTGCCGCCGTCCTGCTGAGTGGCGCCACGCGCAATCCGAAAAAAGATTCGCTCAATTCTTGCAAGAAATTCGCCCGGAATTGCGCGAGCCTGCAATCTGATTTCAAGGAATTGATATTACTAATGAAAATAGAAAAAGGCCCGCACCTCAGGTCGGAGGCGCGGGCCTTTTCAGGTGAGGTGCGGGCAGCGCCGTGAGGGCTTGTCCTCAGTGTTCGGCCGGCTCGCCTGCAAGCTTTTGCGCCTGCTCGATCCAGCCGTCGCGGGCAATGCGACCACGGAAGTCGAGCTTGCCGTCCAGCGCCTCGATCTGGGCCTCGTTGAGCCCGGCGATCTGCCAGTAGTGGAAGATACCCGCGCCGTTGAGGGCGGTCTGCAGCTTCGGCCCGATGCCGGTGATGGCGGTCAGGTCGTCGGCAACCCCCTGGGGTTCGGCAAGCAGGATCGCCGCGAGCGGATCGGACATCGTCGCGGCGGCGACACCGGCGTCCGGGCCGGCGGCCTTGGCGGGAGCCTTCGCGGTCGGCGCCGTATCCTCGCCGCGCGTGGCCTCGGCAATCTCGCTCGTGCCCCTGGGAAGCGGCGGAGCCTTTTCGGGCCGCATCATGTGCGAGCGGATGAAGTCGAGGATGCGCGGCGCGATCTCGGAGCGGAAGCGAGAGCCGTTGAAAACGCCGTAATGTCCGACGCTTGGCTGCATGTAATGGGCCTGCATCTCCGGCGCGAGGCTGGTGCACAGGTCATGCGCGGCCTTGGTCTGGCCGCGACCGGTGATGTCGTCCTTCTCGCCCTCGACGGTCAGAAGGGCCGTGCGGCGAATGGCCCCGCAATCCACCAGTTCGCCGCGATGGGTGTAGGTGCCCTTGGGCAGCGCGTGCTGGATGAACACCGTGTCGACGGTCTGCAGGTAGAACTCGGCCGTCAGGTCCATGACCGCGAGATATTCGTCGTAGAAATCGCGGTGCTTCTCGGCACTGTCGCCATCGCCGGCGACGAGGTGCTGGAAATAGTCCCGGTGCGCGCTGACGTGCCGGTCGAGGTTCATGCTCATGAAGCCCGAGAGCTGCAGGAAGCCCGGGTAGACGTCGCGCATGAAACCGGGCTGCGGGAACGGCACCTTCATGATGACGTTGTTCTCGAACCACTCGATCGGCTTGTTCTCGGCCAGCTCGTTGACCGCCGTCGGATTGATCCGCGTGTCGATCGGCCCGCCCATCAGCGTGAGGGTCGCCGGCGACATCGGATCCCCGTGCTTTTCCATCACCGCGGCGGCGGCAAGCGCCGGAACCGAGGGTTGACAGACCGCGAGAACATGTGTGTTCGGCCCGAGATAGTGAAGCATTTCAATGATGTAATCGACGTAGTCGTCGAGGTCGAAATGCCCCTGGGCGAGCGGCACCATGCGTGCGTCGATCCAGTCGGTGATGTAGATGTCCGCCTTCGGCAGCAGCGTCTCCACCGTGCCGCGCAGCAGCGTCGCGTAGTGCCCCGACATCGGCGCGATGACGAGAATCTTCGGATCGGGGTGCTTCTGCGGCCCCGTCTTGCGATCGAAATGAAGCAGGTTGCAGAAGGGTTTGCTCCAGACGATCTCTTCGCGAACCTGCACCTTGACGCCGCTCACGGTGGTCTCGGGAAGCCCGAACTCGGGCTTTCCGTAGCGCCGGGTGAGCCGCTCGACCATCTCGCATCCGGCCGCGACCTGTCGCCCGACCGGCGTATGTGTCAAGGGATTCAATGGGTTCTGGAAATAGAGCCGTGTCATGTCGGCCATCGCCCGAACCGGGCTCATGGCGGCATGGTTGAACTCGTAGAGCTGATAGAACACGTGACCGACCTCGCAGTCTGGCGGCAATTCCGCAGGTGCGGCGCCGAAGGCGCGCACCCCGCAATTTTTGCAGTGCAAAATTAATATGTCGAAAACGGCGCGTCGTTCAACTGCCGTGCACCGTGTGCGCACCGGCAGGTGGAGTGGAAAGGGGGCGGAGGGACCGGGATAGGCACCGGTCCGGTTCCGTAAAAGGAAGGTCTTTCAAGCAGCTTCGCGGCAGGTGTTGCCAAATGTCACCAGTCGCGCGCCTTGCTCGAAAAATCAGGCGGCGAGGTCCGCGACGACCGCGTCGAGCACCAGGAATCCGGCCGGCGTCGCCCGGACGCGGGCGTCGTCGAGGCGCTCGACCATGCCGTGTTCGACGAGATCCGCGATGCGGCGCGGGTCGATGCGGCGCCCCGAGATCGCCTCGTAGCGGGCAAGGTCGACGCCCTCCACCAGCCGCAGTCCCATGAGCAGGAACTCGTCGCCCTGCTCCTCGGCATTGAGCGACAGGTCCTCGACCAGTCCGTCGCCACGCGTCTCGACCAGCGAAAGCCAGGTCTCGGGATGGCGTTCCGTGGCGGTGGCGAACTTGCCGTTGCCGCCCGAAAGCCGACCGTGGGCGCCCGGCCCGACGCCGACATAATCCCCGTAGCGCCAATAGACCAGATTGTGCCGGCACTCGGCGCCCGGACGGGCATGATTGGACACCTCGTAGGCGGGCATGCCGTTGGCCGCGCAGACCTTTTGCGTCAGTTCGTAGAGATCGGCCCCGACATCGGCGTCGGGCACCACGAGCGCGCCCTTGCGCCACAGCTCGAAGAAGGCCGTCCCCGGCTCGATGGTGAGCTGGTAGAGCGACAGGTGGTCGGCCGCAAGGCCGATGGCGCGGGTGAGTTCCGCTTCCCAGGCCTCCGCCGTCTGCTCCGGCCGCGCGTAGATCAGGTCGAAGGAGATCCGGTCGAAGGTCGCCCGTGCCGTTTCGATCGCGGCAAGGGCCTGGGCCGTGTCGTGCAGGCGACCGAGGCGCCTGAGGTCCGCGTCGTTGAGGGCCTGGACGCCGAGGGACAGCCGGTTGACGCCGGCGCTGCGATATCCCCGGAAGCGCTCAGCCTCCACCGAGGAGGGGTTGGCCTCCATCGAGACCTCGATACCCGGCGCCAGCGACCAGTGCTTCGCGACGGCGTCGAGCACCCTGGCAACCGTGCCCGGCTCCATCAGCGACGGCGTTCCACCGCCAAGGAAAACGGAATCCACCACGCGCCCGCGGGTTCGCCCGGCCATTGTGGCCAGCTCGGTCTCGAAGGCGGCGGCAAAGCGGGCCTGATCGACCTGCGCGTGCCGGACGTGACTGTTGAAGTCGCAATAGGGGCACTTGGATTCGCAAAACGGCCAATGCACGTAGATGCCGAAGCCGCCCTCGGGGCGCACGGGCGCGACGGGGCGCTCCTCGCGCGCGGCGATCGCGGCGAAGCTCTCCCTGTTCTGCTGCTGGCCGTCCGTTTCGCTCATCGTGCCTCCAGACACTCCCGCGCGAGCGCCTCGATGGCTCGCGCCCTGTGCGAAAGCGGCGGATTTCCGTCGTTTCCGCCATGTTTTTCCTCCGATGACATCTCGCCGAAGGTGGTCTCGCACCCGTCCGGGCGGAACATCGGATCGTAGCCGAAGCCGCCCTGGCCGCGCGGAGGCCAGACGGCCGTGCCCTCGACCTCGCCCCGGATCAGTTCGACGTGGCCGTCGGGCCACGCGAGGCAGAGCACGGCCACGAAGGACGCGCGCCGGTCCGCCGGATCGGTTGCCCCGGCGGCCTGCAGCTTCTCCTCGATGGTCCGCATGGCCATGGCGAAGTCCTTTTCCGGACCGGCCCAGCGGGCGGAATAGACGCCCGGCGCCCCGTCGAGGGCGGCAACGCAAAAACCGCTGTCGTCGGACAGGGCGGGAAGCCCCGTTGCCTCGACCGCGGCCCGTGCCTTGAGTTCCGCATTGGCCTCGAAGGTCGTTCCCGTCTCCTCCGGCTCGGCAAGGTTCAGCTCGCCCGCCGACACCACCTCGAGCCCGAAGGGGGCCAGAAGCTCGGAAAACTCGCGCAGTTTGCCCTTGTTGTGGCTGGCGAGGACCAGCCGTCCGGGCTCGAGCCGGCGACGGTCCGTCCTGGGTGCGCTTGCACTCATGCTGTTGCCCCGGCTCAGCTGATGGCCATCTTCTGGAAGTCGACGAGCCGGGCAATCCCCGTCTTCGCCAGCCCCATCAGGGCGGCGAACTCGTCCTCGGAGAAGGGCGTGCCCTCCGCCGTTCCCTGGATCTCGACGATGCCGCCGGCGCCGGTCATGACGAAATTGGCGTCCGTGTCGGCTTCCGAATCCTCGGCGTAGTCGAGGTCGAGCACCGGGGTGCCGCCGTAGATGCCGCAGGAAATGGCGGCCACATGGTCCTTGAGGACCGGCTTCGTCACCATGTCGCGGGCACGCATCCACTCGATGCAGTCGTTGAGTGCCACCCAGGCACCGGTAATCGCGGCGGTGCGCGTGCCGCCGTCGGCCTGGATCACGTCGCAATCGACGGAGATCTGACGCTCGCCGAGCGCCGGCAGGTCGACGATGGCGCGCAGGCTGCGACCGATGAGGCGCTGGATTTCCTGCGTGCGGCCGGACTGCTTGCCGGCGGAGGCCTCGCGGCGCATCCGGTCGCCGGTGGCGCGCGGCAGCATGCCGTATTCGGCGGTCACCCACCCGCGTCCCTGACCGCGCAGCCAGGGCGGAATGCGCTCCTCGAGGCTGGCCGTGCACAGGACATGCGTATCGCCGAACTTGACCAGGCAAGAGCCCTCGGCGTGCTTGGAAACGCCACGCTCGAGCGTGACGGCGCGCAATTCGTCGGCAGCGCGTTTGGATGGCCGCATGGGAGTTTCCTCTCGTCCGTGTTTCTGCCCCGTGGCGCATGCGCCTGCCGCGTGCGCCGGCCACCTCGCCCCCTGCCGGGGCGTGTCGCGTGGCCGCTTCGCGACCGTCTTAATGCAAGTCGGCGCGCGAGGAAATCGGCAGCCAGGCGAAAATCCGTCCGACGCCGTGACGCGGGGGCTGTGACAGGACCCGGTGGCGGTCCTATATAGGGGATGAAACTCATCACGGCCCCGGCCCTCGCGGCGGCTCCGGGCCCGTGCATCGTGACCGCAAGCATGTATCGAGGAACGAAAGTGACCCTGGGCGTCCCTTCCGTCAGCCTGAGCGATCTCGACCAGCGATCGCGCGAGATCTTCCGGTCGATCGTCGAAACCTACCTGGACACGGGCGAGCCGGTGGGCTCGCGCAACCTGTCGCGCCTGCCCTCCATCCAGTTGTCCCCGGCCTCGGTGCGCAACATCATGGCCGACCTGGAGCACGCGGGCCTTCTCTATGCCCCGCATACCTCGGCCGGCCGCCTGCCGACCGAGGGCGGCCTGCGCTTCTTCGTCGACGCGCTGCTGGAGGTCGGCGACCTGACCCGCGAGGAGCGGGCCCAGATCGAGGTCCAGGTCAAGGCGGCGCGCAGCGAGCGCACGTCCGAGCAGCTTCTGACCGAGGCGAGCCAGATGCTGTCCGGCCTGTCGCGCGGTGCCGGTGTCGTCTTCACGCACAAGATGGACGCGCGCCTGCGTCACGTGGAATTCGTGCGCATCGAGCCGCGCAAGGCGCTGGTGGTTCTGGTCGCCGACGACGGGTCGGTGGAGAACCGGGTGGTGGACCTTCCCGCCGGCCTGCCGCAGTCGGCACTCATCGAGGCGTCGAACTATCTCACCAGTCTCATTCGCGGGCGTACGCTCGCCGAGGCGCGCGCCGAGCTGGAAATCCAGCGTGACCGGCACCAGAAGGAGCTGGACGAGCTCACCGCCAAGCTGGTGGAGGCGGGCATTGCGACACGTGCCGGCGACACCTCCGATGCGGGGTCGCTGATCGTGCGCGGCCGCTCCAACCTGCTTTCGCATCTGGAGGCCGAACGCGACCTAGAACGTATCCGGCTGCTCTTCGACGACCTGGAAAGCAAGCGCGACCTGATCCAGCTCCTGGCCGCCGCCGAGGGAGGGGAGGGCGTGCGGATCTTCATCGGCTCGGAGAACAAGCTGTTCTCGCTCTCCGGCTCCTCCATCGTGGTCTCGCCCTTCCGCGACCAGGACGAACGCATTATCGGCGTTCTGGGCGTCATCGGTCCGACGCGGCTGAACTATGCCCGCATCATCCCCATGGTCGACTACACCGCCCGCCTGGTCGGGCGGCTGTTGCGCTGACACTTTTTCCCGGCAAGGATCCCGATGACACTTTCTCCGGCAGAACTCGAACGCTACGCCCGCCACATCGTGTTGCAGGACGTGGGCGGCCCCGGTCAGCAGAAGCTGAAGGCGGCGCGTGTGCTCGTCATCGGCGCAGGCGGTCTGGGTGCGCCGGTGCTGCAGTATCTGGCGGCCGCGGGCGTCGGCACGCTGGGTGTCGTCGACGACGACACCGTGTCGCTGTCCAACCTTCAGCGCCAGGTGATCCATGACACCGACCAGCTCGGCGAACCCAAGGTGGCGAGCGCCGCGGAGGCCATTGCCCGGCTCAACCCGCATGTGAAGGTGGAACCGCACCCGCGCCGGATCGAGCCCATGAACGCCATGGCGCTGGTGTCCGCCTACGACCTTGTCATCGACGGATCCGACAATTTCGACACCCGGTATCTTGTCTCCGATGCCTGTTTCTTCGCGAAAAAACCGCTCGTGACCGGCGCCGTGGGGCGTTTCGACGGCTCCTTGACGCTGCTGAAGCCTTACGAGAGCGCCCAGGACGGAACGCCGAACCCGACCTATCGCTGCCTGTTCCCCGAGAAACCGGCGCCCGGCGCCCTGCCCACCTGCGCGGAGGCGGGCGTGCTCGGCGCGCTGACCGGCATCGTGGGGACGCTGCAGGCCATGGAGGCGATCAAGGAGATCGTCGGTTTCGGCGAGGGACTTCTTGGCCGGCTCCTTCTCGTGGACACGCGCGGAATGCGCTTCGAGACGATCCGCTACCGCTGGTCCGCAAGGAACCCGCTGAACGGCGAGACGCCGAAGCGCTATGAGGAGGTCGTGGGGCAATGAGGCGGAGCATCGGCGGATGCCGGTAGGCACGTTCCTGCGACGCCGCGCGGTCGAACCGCTGCCCGAGGCGCTGAGCGTCACGGTCAACGGCGCCCCGTGCCGGATTGTCCTGCGGCGCAATCCGCGCGCCGGCCGCTATATCCTGCGTCTTCCGCCCGGCGGGGATCCGGTGCTCACGGTTCCCGCGAAGGGCACGCTGGCCACCGCCGAACGGTTCGCCCGCGACCAGGCGGGATGGCTCGCGGCGCAGCTTGCCCGCCGGTCGGATCCGGTTGCCTTCGAAGAGGGCGGTGTGATCCCGTTTCGCGGTGTGGAGCATGTGATCGCGACGACGGGCCGCTTGCGCGGGCTCGTGCAGGCGGGCGATGGCGACGACGGGCCGGAACTGCGCGTGCCGGGCGCGCCCGAACACCTTGCAAGACGCCTTACCGATTTCCTGCGTGGAGAGGCCCGCCGCGACCTCGAGGACGCCGTTGCCCGCCATGCGGAGGCACTGGGCAGGATGCCGTCGGGCATCACCCTGCGCGACACGCGCAGCCGCTGGGGCTCGTGTTCCTCGACCGGCAGGCTGAACTTCTCCTGGCGGCTTGTGCTTGCGCCGCCTGCAATCCTCGATTACGTCGCAGCACACGAGGTTGCCCATCTCGCGGAAATGAACCACGGTCCCCGCTTCTGGGCCGTGTGCCGCCGGCTTGCGCCCCATACGGAAGAGGCCCGGGCCTGGCTGCGCCGCGAGGGTGGGCGCCTGCATCTCTACGGGTGAGGCGCTTCGGCCCGCCCGCCGTTCCGGAAGGCCGTTTCCATGCTGAAGCCCGACACCTGGGCGCTGACCATCCTGCTCGCCTCGCTGACGGCGCTGGGCCCCATTTCGACCGACATGTATCTGCCGGCACTGCCCGGCATCCTTCGCGATCTCGACACCGGTCACGCCGCCGTCCAGCTTACGCTGTCCATGTTTCTGGTCGGCTTCGCGGTGGGACAGATCTTCTACGGCCCCCTCGCGGACCGGCTCGGCCGCAAGCCGGTGCTCGCCGCCGGGCTGGGCATCTATGCGGTCGCGAGCCTCGCCTGCACGCTGGCGCCCAGCGTGGAACTGCTGATCGTGGCCCGCTTCGCGCAAGCTTTCGGCGCTGCCGGGCCGATCGTCCTCGCCCGGGCCGTGGTGCGCGATCTCTATGACGGGCCGCGTGCGGGGCAGGAGCTTGCCCGCATGGGGTCGATCATGGGGCTGGCACCCGCCGTCGCGCCCTTCTTCGGCGGTCTGATCTCGGCTTCGGGCGGCTGGCGGCTGGTGTTCCTCGTTTCCTGTGCGGCGGCCGCGGCCATTCTCGTCTCGGTCTGGCGTGGCCTGCCGGAGACGCTGAAGGCCCGCGAGGTCGCGCCTTTTTCCGCGCGCGCGCTTTTCGGCGATTTCGCCCGCCTTCTGGCCCACCCCGTGTTTCGCGCCTATCTGACGGTGGTCGCGGCGACCTATTGCGGCCTGTTCGCCTTCATTTCGGGCTCGTCCTTCGTGCTCCAGGACATCTACGGCCTGACACCGTCCGTCTATGGCATCGCCTTCGGCGTCTGCGCCGGGGCCTATGTTCTGGGCACGCTCATCGGCCAGCGCGTGGCGCCGCGTTTCGGTGCGGAAGTGACGATCACGCTCGGCACCGGAATGCTCGCCGCCGGTGGTTGCGTCATGGTTCTGGCGCTTCTTGGCGCGCCGTCCGCGTGGTCGGTGATAGGCCCGATGATGCTCTACATGATCGGCGTCGGCCTGACCCTGCCCCAGGCCCAGGCGGCGGCCATGATGCCGTTTCCCGAGCGTGCCGGCACGGCGTCGTCGCTGATGGGCATCGGGCAGATGGGGTCGGCCGCGGCCGTGGGTATCGGCGTCAGCGCGACGCTTGGCGGCACCGGCGTGTCGCTGGCGCTCATCATCGCCGTGCTTGGCCTTGTCGCAGCGATTTCCTTCCGGGCAAGCCGGGAGGCGCGTCGCGACGACTGAGGCGGCCGCCTGTCTCAGCCTCCGAAGATGCGGTTCAGGAGGTCGAGCGGGCTGCCGCCGTCGCCACGCCCCGGCGGCGGCTGGTGGCGGTCCGGATCGCCCTCGGCGGGAACGTCGCGCATCGGCATGTCGAGCGGATTGCCGTGCGGCTCGGCAACCCTGACCGGGCGATCGGAGACGCCGGGAAGCCCGGCCACGGGCAGGCCCTGATGGTCTGCCGCCATGACCTCCTTCCAGATGCGGGCCGGCAACGAGCCGCCGGTCGCGCGTTTCGTCGGCGAATTGTCGTCATTGCCGAGCCAGACCGCCGTGGTCAGCGTTCCCGTGTAGCCGATGAACCAGCCGTCGCGGAAATCCTGGCTGGTGCCAGTCTTTCCGCCCGCGGGACGGTCGGGCAGGTTTGCCTTGCGCCCGGTGCCGGTGGTCAGCGTCTCGGCCATCATGAAGTTCATGTCGGCAAGGGTCGCGTGGTCGATGACGCGGCCCGGCCCGCCTCCCTGGCGCGCATAGAGCACCGTGCCGTCGGCCTTGCGGATCTGGCGGATGACGTGGGGAACGACACCGTAGCCGCCGTTGGAGAAGGGGACGAAGGCCCCCGCGATCTCAAGCGGCGTGACCTCCGAGGTGCCGAGCGCGATCGACAGGTTCGCCTTGATCGGCGAGGAGATGCCGAGCTTGCGGGCGGTGCGGATGATCGACTTCGGCCCGACCTCGTCGGCGAGTTTCGCCGCCACCGTGTTGAGCGACAGCGAGAGGGCCTGGGTGAGCGTCACCGCGCCGCGATAGGACTTGGAGTAGTTCTTCGGCGCCCATTTGCCGAAGCGCACCGGCTCGTCGACGCGCACCGTGTCGGGCGTCAGCCCCCGTTCGAGCGCGGCGAGATAGACGAACGGCTTGAACGCCGAACCTGGCTGGCGGTGGGCATTGACGGCCCGGTTGAACTGGCTGGTGCCGTAGTCGCGCCCGCCCACCAGCGCCTTGACCGCGCCGCCGGCGTCGAGCGTCACGATCGCGCCCTGGCGCACGCCGAGCTTGGCGCCTTCCTCTTCAAGGGAGCGGCGCAGCGAATCCTCGGCCACGATCTGCATGCCCAGGTCGATGGTCGTGTCGACGATAATGTCGGAGTCGATGGCGCCCACGTAGCTCGGCAGGAGTTCCATCACCCAGTCCGCGACGTAGTTCTCGCTGGCGCTGGTGTGGTGCGAGACGACGTTCATCGGCGCGGCGATGGCATCGCGCGCTTCGGCCTCCGTGATGTAGCCTTCCTCTGCCATGGCGCCCAGGACGAGGGCGGCGCGCTCGGCGGCGAGATCCGGGTTGCGCGTCGGCGCGTAGCGCGACGGTGCCTTCAGGAGGGCGGCGAGGGTCGCCGCCTCGGCGAGCGAGACCATGCGCGCGGACTTGCCGAAATAGCGCCGCGCGGCGGCATCGACACCATAGGCGCCCGCCCCGAAGTAGACCCGGTTGAGATAGAGCTCGATGATCTCGTTCTTGGAATAGGTGGCCTCGAGCCACAGCGCCAGGACCGCTTCCTGCACCTTGCGCCGCAGCGTGCGTTCGGGTTCCAGGAACAGGTTCTTGGCAAGCTGCTGCGTGAGCGTCGAGCCACCCTGAACCAGCCGCCCGCTGGTGAGGTTGGTGAGAACGGCGCGTCCCAGGCCGAGCGGGTCGAGCCCGAAGTGGGAGCGGAAGCGCCGGTCCTCGATGGCGATCACCGCCTGCGGCAGATAGGGCGGGAGCTGTTCGAGCCTCACAGCCTCGCCGCCGGTGTCGCCGCGATTGGCCATCAGCGAGCCGTCGGCGGCGACGATGCGCACGTTGGGCGGGCGCTGGGGCACCTTCCATTCGGATGTGGGGGGCAGCCAGGCGGCGTAGTAGGCCAGCACGCCCACGAGGCCGATGCCGCCCCAGATGCACAGCACGAAGCCCCAGTAGAGCAGCCGGCGCAGACCACCGACGATGCCGCCGCGACGACCGCTTCCCCCGCCGCGCCCGGAGCGTGAACGTCCCTTGCCTCGCCGGGCCGGGCCGGCCTTGCGGCGGGTGCCCCTGGTCTTGCGTGGTTGCTTGGGCGTGCCTGTCTCGGCCTCGGACTTGCGGCGAGAAGGCTTGCGCTGCTTCTCGCGCGCCCCGCTGCCCGTCTCCCCGGGACGGTCGGCGCGCGTCAGACGCATGTCCAGCGTCGCGCCGCCCCCGTCGAGGCGCGGCTCCCGCCGTCCGCCGCTGGACGATCCTCTGGCCATCGTTTTCGTGTTTCCGGTATTGGTGCGGGCGCGGCCCGCGTTCCCCTTTCGTATCCCCTCCCTCCAGCCTAAATGCGGCAATTTAAGGGGGGGTTAAGCATGAGCGGGCGGAGCCGATGCCCCCGTCCACCGGCGTGCGCTTTACACCGTGGAGCGTGGCGGATACGCCTGAAGAGGACAAACGCACCCGTCGGCCGACCGGTGCGGCATCATGAAAAGGGGAGAGGGCATGGCCAAGGGATACTGGATCGGTCGCGTCGATGTGACCGACTTGGAGGGCTACAAGGCTTATGTGGCGGCCAATGCGGAGCCGTTTCGCGCCTATGGCGCGCGTTTCCTCGTGCGTGGCGGGGACTTCGAGTGCATGGAAGGCGCCGCGCGTGCCCGCAACGTTGTGATCGAGTTCGACAGCTACGAACAGGCCCTCGCCTGCTACAGGTCGGATGGCTACAAGCACGCCAAGTCGCTTCGGGAGCATGCCTCGGTCGCCGACATCATCGTCATCCAGGGCTACGACGGGCCGCAGCCCGGTGACGCCTGACCGCCGGCAAGGCCCGCGCGCCGTGCGAACATGAAAACGCCCGGGTCGCGTGAGCGGCCCGGGCGTGTTTCGTTCCGGCGCGGTGGTGCTACTGGTTCGCGTAGCGGCCCGCGTCGGCGCCATAGTGGTTGACGTAACGGCTGTTGAGGGCTTCCACCGGCATCACGATCAGCACGTCCGTGGTGCCGAACTGATGGTCCACCACGGCACCGTCGCCGATATAGGCGCCAAGCCTCAGGTATCCCTTCACGAGCGGCGGCAACTCGCGCAGGGCCTGGCGCTCGTTCACCTCGCCGCGCGGCATGCGGTTCATCTCCACGTAGCGCTCGGGCAGGGCGCGCACGCGCCAGTCTTCCGGCGCGCGGGCGTTGTGATGCAGGAAGGAAAGCTGCGAGGCCATGCGGTCCGGGTCCGTGCCCTCGATGGACGCGCAGCCGACCATGACGTCGATGCGGTGCATGAGCACATAGGCCCAGATGCCGTGCCACAGCAGTTCCACCGTACGCTTGGTGCGGTAGGGCTTGAGGACGCAGGAGCGTCCGAGCTCGAGGAACTGAAGGCGGGGATGGGCGTCGACCAGCGACTGGATCTCGAACTCGCTCGAGGTGTAGAAGCCGCCGTGCCGTTCGGCGACGTCCTGGCGCAACAGGCGGTAGGTTCCGACGATGCGCGGCTTGCGGCGGCCGAGCGCGTTGCGCTGCGGCGTCTCGTGGTCGAGAACCAGGAGATGATCGCAGATCGCGTCATAGGCGTCGATGTCGCGGCGCGTGGCCTGGGTCTCGGCGTCGGCGATCGCGGACATTTCCTCGTAGAAGACGTGGTAACGCAGCTCCTGCGCCTTGCGTACTTCCTTGGGCGTGCGCGCCAGACGCACTTCCAGCGGCCCGATGCGGCCAAGGCTTGGCGTGTTGCGACCGGCCGGCAGGGTGCCGGGAAGCGGCAACCAAGCCGGCTTCAGGCCGGAGGCCGGCACGAACTTGCGGACCAGGTTGCGCGGTGACAGGCGGCCTGCCTTCGCGCGATGTTCGTTGCTGTCCAGTCGTTCCATCGTCCCGACGCCCTTTTCTCGTTTCCCCCGCCGGACGTATTCGACGTCCCGCGCGCATTATATAGTGGCTCGTGCGATCGTAACACACCCGTAGAAGTCGCAGCCGCCTCACAACCCGCCTGACGCGAAGGTGAAACAGGTCCGGCAAACGGCCTCGCGGGGCCCTCCGCCCGGATCGTTAGCCGTGACTTGAACCACAAGTCTCCGACACTTCCATGACAAAAGGCTGGCAGGGGCGGATGGACACCAGCACGCAAGCGCTGGCGTATGCCCGGAACGGTGCCGGTGCGGATGGCTAGGGAAACTTTCGAGAGCCCGTGTCGCGGCGGAAGGTCAGGTGACGGCGGCCGACAGCCTCTGGCGCATCAGGTCCGGGTCGATGGGCTTGGTGATCACGCCGTCGGCGCCCGCGGCAAGGGCGGCATCCTCGGCCGCCGCCGTTACGTCGGCGGTCACGGCCAGCACCGGAATCCGGCTCCAGCCCCGGTCTTCCTCGAGCGTGCGAAAGCGGCGGATGGCGGTCACGCCGTCAATGCCGGGCATGTGAAGGTCCATCAGGATCAGGTCGAAACTGCCGTCGGCCGCCGCCGCCAGCGCCTCGGATCCGTCCGCCGCGACAACGGCCTCGTGCCCGAGCTTGCGCACCATCGCCTCGCTGAGCAGGCGGTTGATGTCGTTGTCATCGGCGACGAGAACCTTGAGCGGACGCACGGGCGCGGTGCCGCCCGGGCCGTCGAGGGGGCGGGCGCGGCTTTGGCCGGCGACCTCCCATCCGCGCGGTCCGGAATCCGGGTCCAGCATGACGCGGGTGACCTGCGAAAGGGTCGCCGAACGGATCGGGCGAATGAGATAGGCCCCAAAGCCCGCAGCCTTGAGGCGCGGCAGGCTGGTGCGGTCCGTGGGGGCGATGATCGCGATCGCCGGGGCTTCGACGCCGGCGGCACGCGCGCCCGCGAGCCATGCACCGGCATCGCGCAGCCCGGTGGGGTCGAGCAGGATCAGGTCCGCCTCGCCAAGCGCCTGGTCGCGGTGATCCTCGTCCTGGCCGCCACAGGGAGACATTTCGGTGACCCTTGCGCCATGAGCGGCCAGCCGACGGGCGACCAGGGGGGCCTCGATGCGGCTTTCGCTCAGGATCACCACGGACTTCCCCGCAAGCCAGGTGTCGGGCGAGGGCGCCGGTTCGCCGGCCTGTCCGTTGGCGGTGGCGGGGCGGAGCGGCAGTTCCACCCGGAAGCACGCGCCCCGGCCGGGCGCCGCGCCGGCGGTGATCTCGCCGCCCATGAGCCGGGCGAGACGACGGGAAATCGCGAGGCCGAGCCCGGCCCCGTCGAACCGGCGTGCCGGACCGTGATCGACCTGCTCGAACTCCTCGAACAGGCGTTCGGCGTCCCCGGCTGCAAAGCCGATCCCCGTGTCGCGGACGAAAATCGCAAAACGATCGGCGCTCTCGCGCTCGACCCGGATTTCCACGCCACCCTGCTCGGTGAACTTCAGCCCGTTTCCGGCGAGGTTGTAGAGGATCTGCCGCAGTCGCGTCGCATCGACCTCGATGCGCGCCGGCATGGCCGGATCGACGAGGCAGCCAACCTCCAGTCCCTTGGCGAAGGCGCGCGGGCTCAGCAACTCCGCAACGCCTTCCGCCAGAAGCGCCACGTCGGTCGGGGCGGGCGCAAGCTCGAGCCTGCCTGCCTCGATCCGCGACATGTCGAGAACCTCGCTGATCAGCAGCAGCAGGATCTCGCCCGAGCTTTTCACCGCTTCGATGTAGCTGCGCTGTTCGGCGGTCAGACGGGTGTCGGCGAGCAGATCCGTCATTCCGAGGATGCCGTTGAGCGGCGTGCGGATCTCGTGGCTCACCGTCGCAAGGAAACGGCTTTTCGCGGCGCTCGCGGTTTCGGCCTGGTTGCGCGCGGCCACCAGGGCATCCTCGATGCGGCGACGGTCGGTCACGTCGCGCAGGATGGTCTGGATCAGCGGTTCGCCGGTCTTCACGTCGCGCACAGCAACATCGCGCCGGGCAAACCAGCGCGGTCCGTGGACGGTTTCGACGAGAATGTCCTCACGCGCCTCGCCGGTCGGGTCTTCCCGCTCGCCATGAAGGCCCGCGATCCGCCCGTCCGGAAACAGCGCGCGCGCGGTGTCGTTGGCGTAGACGCTCTCGCCACCCTCGCGCCAGCGCGTCACCACGTCGCCAAGTGTGTCGAGCACGTCGCGGTGCCGCTCGTCGCTTTCGCGCAGGCGCCAGATGTCGTCCTGCAGCTTCTCGTTTTCGGCCCTGAGAAGCGAGATCTCGGCATCCCGCTCCGCAAGATCGGCGGCCACGGCCGCGCGCGCGGAGGTCTCCGCCCGGGACGCGTTGGACAGTGCCAGCGCCACGCCCGCGATGATGAGCAGAACACCGGAGGCGACCAGACGCGAATCGGCGGGCACCAGCACGAGGAACAGGGTCGCGCCGCCGATGAAGGCGAAGAAGGAGAGGAGTGCGATGCCGAATGCCCGCAGGCCCGCGGCGATGCGCGACAGAAGCGTGGGGCGTGCATGGCCCTCTCCACCGGCGTCCACGGACGTCGATGCCTTTGAAAAGGGCGCGCCGGTTGTCGTCCGTGCCATGGCAGGATCGCGCCCTTCCGGTTGCGCAACCGGAGGGGCCGGGCTGGTCTTGCGGGTCGTGGCGGGCACCGGAACTCCTTGGCGGCAAATCGTCCGACGGGGCGGCGCGAGCGCCACCCTTCATCGACGAAGTGTCGCAGGGAGACCTTGAAAAAACGTTGCCTTTCCGGCGCGCCGCCAAGCGCGGCACGCCGGTCGCCCGCATCAGCAGGTGGCGGCTTCCGCCTGTCGCGCCGGGGTCACCAGATCCTTCAGGATGTCGGCGGCGAGCTGGAAGGACCGCACACGCGCCGCATGATCGTGAATCATGCCGGTGACGATCAGTTCGTCCGGCTTGTACCGCTCCACGAGTGCCGCAAGCTCGCCGCGAACGGTGTCCGGCGCGCCGGTTGCGGAGACCGAGAGCGCCTCGTTGACCTGGGCAAGCACGTGTGGCGGGATCTCGTCCTCCAGGTTCTCGACCGGCAGCGGGAGCTTGCCGGGACGTCCGGTCCTGAGCCGCGCGAAGGACAGCATCTGCGAGGAGCGCAGATACCGGGCTTCCTCGTCGGTATCGGCGACGAAGACACCGGCCGCGACCATGGCGTGGGGCTTGTCGAGATGTTCCGATGGCCGGAACGTGCGGCGGTAGACATCCAGCGCCTCGTCCAGCATCGCCGGCGCGAAATGCGAGGCAAAGGCATAGGGCAGGCCGAAGGCCGCCGCGAGCTGGGCGCCGTAGAGGCTGGAGCCGAGGATCCACACCGGCACATGCGTGCCTTCGCCGGGAATGGCGCGCACGCGCCCGGCCTCGGACGGATCGTCCAGAAGCGCCATCAGGTCCGCCACGTCCTGGGGGAAATTGTCCTCGCCCCCGAAGTGACGGCGCAGGGCGCGCGCCGTCGCCATGTCCGTGCCGGGGGCCCGCCCGAGACCGAGGTCGATGCGTCCGGGAAAGAAGGTCGCCAGCGTGCCGAACTGCTCCGCGATGACGAGCGGCGAGTGATTCGGAAGCATGATGCCGCCCGCCCCGACGCGCATCGTGCTGGTGGCGGCGGCCACCTGGCCGATCACCAGGGACGTCGCGGCGCTGGCGATGCCGGGCATGTTGTGGTGCTCGGCGAGCCAGTAGCGATGGTACCCGGCCGCCTCGGCCGCGCGGGCCAGGTCGATGGTGTTGGCGAGCGCGTCGCCTGTGGTCCTGCCTTCGGGAACCGGGGACAGGTCGAGAAGGGAATAATGTTGCATGAGGGATCTCCGTTGTTCCCTCATTTAGGAAACCCGCACAGGGGCGCCAAGGGCGGGGGCCGGAATCGCGTTCAGGCGGGACTGCGCTCCAGGGCCGCGCCGCGATAGGACAGGGCCTCTGCGAGATGCACCCGCGAAACGTTTTCCGCAGCGTCCAGATCGGCGAGCGTGCGGGCGACCTTGAGGACCCGATGATAGCCGCGCGCCGACAGGTGCAGCCGCTCCGCAGCCCCCTGCAGCAGGTCGAGGCCGGCCGCATCCGGCCGGGCCACCTCCTCGATGAGGCGGCTGTCGGCCTGCGCATTGGTGCGTGCCGCCGCCCCGAGCGCGGCATAGCGGCTTGCCTGGAGCCGGCGTGCGGCGGACACGCGGGCGGCGACCGTCGCCGAGCTTTCTCCCGTGCCGCTACCGCCCATGAGATCGGCCGCCGAGACCGCCGGCACCTCGATGCGCAGGTCGATGCGATCGAGCAGCGGGCCGGAGAGGCGGGCCTGATACTCGCTGGCGCAGCGTTCGCCCCGCCGGCACACGTGGCCGGGCTCGCCCGCGTGTCCGCAGCGGCACGGGTTCATCGCCGCGATGAGCTGGACCCGCGAGGGATAGCTGGTTCGGTGGTTCGCCCGGACGATCACCGTCTCGCCGCTTTCGAGCGGCTGGCGCAACCCGTCGAGCACCTGCGGCTGGAACTCGGGCAACTCGTCGAGAAAGAGAATGCCGTTGTGGGCGAGCGATACCTCGCCGGGCCGGGCCTTGATGCCACCGCCCACCAGTGCCGCCATGGAGGCCGAATGATGCGGCGCGCGGAACGGTCGGCGGTCCGACAGCCTGCCGTCGGCCAGTTCCCCTGCGATCGAGGCGACCATCGACACCTCGAGAAGCTCCTTCGGCGACAGCGGCGGCAGGATGGAGGGAAGCCGGCTTGCAAGCATCGACTTGCCGGCTCCCGGAGGGCCGATCATGAGCAGGTTGTGCCCGCCGGCCGCCGCGATCTCCAGCGCCCGCTTGGCGGTTTCCTGGCCGCGCACCTCGGCGAGATCGGGAAGGGCTCCCGGAGCGCCGCCAAGCCTTGGCGCGGGCCGCGACAGCATCTGTGTTCCCTTGAAGTGATTCGCGAGCTGGATCAGGGAGCCGGGGGCGATGAGCGCCATGTCCGGATCGGCCCATGCGGCTTCCGCGCCGCAGGCGGCCGGACAGATCAGGCCCTTGCCGAGAGCGTTGGCGCCGATGGCCGCCGGCAGCACGCCCGCGACCGGCGATACCGTGCCGTCGAGCGCGAGTTCGCCGAGCACCACGTAGCCTTCGAGGTCGGCGGAGGGAAGCGCGCCCATCGCGGCCATGAGCGCCAGCGCGATGGGCAGGTCGAAGTGGGAGCCTTCCTTGGGAAGATCCGCGGGCGCGAGATTGACGGTGACGCGTTTCGCGGGAAGCGCCAGGCCCGAGGCGAGAAGGGCGGCGCGCACGCGCTCGCGGCTCTCGCCCACCGCCTTGTCCGGCAGGCCGACGATGGTGAAGGCGACCTGTCCCGGACCGATCTGTACCTGGACGTCGACGGGCTTGGCCTCGATCCCCTGGAAGGCGACCGTCGTCACCCGTGACACCATCCCCCGCCCTCCGGATCCGCCAGGCCCCGAGGGGCGGCACGCGCAATGACTGCACTGTCAATGCCTGCAACCTAGCGCAAGCATGGCGTGCAGGCAACCGGAGGGGGAGGGCCCGGTCGCGTCTCGCGGTGTGCGTGCCGCCTCGCCGTGCGGCGGCAGGCGTCAGGCAGAGGCGCGCTTCGCCTCGACCGTGTCCCAGAGCCTTGCCGCGATGTCCGGTCCGCCGAGCCTTGCGACGGCGCGGATACCCGTTGGTGCGGTGACGTTGATCTCGGTGAGGAAGCCGTCGATCACGTCGATGCCGACCAGGATCAGGCCTTTCTCGCGCAGCGAGGGGCCGAGGCGGGCACAGATCTCGCGCTCGCGCTCGCTCAGGTCCGCCTCGCGGGCGGCGCCGCCGCGCACCATGTTGGAGCGCAGGTCTCCTTCCTGAGGCACCCGGTTCACGGCTCCGGCGAACTCGCCGTCGACGAGCAGGATGCGCTTGTCGCCCTTTGAGACATTCGGCAGGAAGCGCTGGATCACCCAGGGCTCGCGGAATGTGGCGGCGAAGAAGTCGTAGAGCGAGCCGTAGTTGAGATCGTCCGCCGTGATACGGAAGACGGCCGCGCCGCCATGTCCGAAGAGCGGCTTCATGACGATGTCGCCATGCCTTGCGCGGAAGGCGTCGATCGCGCCCCTGTCGCGGGTGATGAGCGTCTCCGGCATCAGGTCGGGGAACTCGGTGACGAACAGCTTTTCCGGCGCGTTTCGCACGGAAGCCGGATCGTTCACCACCAGCGTCTTCGGGTGGATCTTCTCCAGCATGTGGGTGGCCGCGACATAGGCCATGTCAAAGGGCGGGTCCTGACGCATGAGCACCACGTCCACTTCGGAAAGGTCGGTGACGACGCTCTCGCCCAGGCTGAAGTGATTGCCCGGTTCGTCACGAACCTCCACCGGCTCCAGGCCGGCCGTGACCGTGTTGCCGATCATGGCGAGCCGGTCGGGCGTGTAGTGGAAGAGCTCGTGCCCGCGCGCCTGCGCCTCGAGCAGCAGCGCGAAGGCGCTGTCGCCGGCAATGTTGATGCTGCGGATATGATCCATCTGCACGGCGACCCTGAGAGAACGGCCCGTGCGGCTGGTGCCGGACCCGGCAGGGCCGGGTTGTGCGGAAGACGTGGTGCTGGACATGGCGTTCTCCGGGAGCGGAGGCGATAGGGAAGGCGGTCCGGAGACGGGACACCCGGAGCGCGGCGTTGTAGAAGCATATGCGGACGCGGACACCTCTTGTCCAGACGTCACGATGTTTCACCCGGCAAACAGCCGGTGCTACTGCCCCTCGAAGATGTTGGAGACATGTTCGGGAAGGCGCAGGGGCACGACCAGAACCGCGTCGAAGCGCAGCGTGGCGTCTTGAAGGTCCCCGCGTCCGGACTGCCACTGGCGGGCGGCGGCCGAGATGCGCCGTGCGGCGTGGGGCGTGATGGCGGCAAGGGCGGCGTCCCGGGTCGCGCGCGCCTTCACCTCCACGAAGATCACGGTCTTCGCCCGTCGGGCGATGATGTCGATCTCGCCGGTGCCGGCCTTGTAGCGCCGCGCCAGGATGCGCCAGCCTTTCAGCCGCAAGAAAAGCGCGGCGAGCGCTTCCGCGCGCAGGCCGAGGCGATAGGCTGCGGGCCTCGGCCTGCGACGCGCCGGTCCCTTTTCTCCGTCGCCGCCTGTCGTCCGCCCCGCCACTGCCGCGCCCTCAGCCGACGGGCTGGAACATCGCGGTAAAGACGATCGCCGCCACCGCGACGACGAATCCGCCGAGCGCCAGCTTCCACGCGTCCCGGCGATGCCTGAGACCCGGCCAGCCCAGCGGCTTGATGACCTGGATCGCCGCGACGAGCGCGAAGAAGACCATGATGATCTTTGTCATGGCGTTTCGTCCTTCCGGTCCGCGGATTTCAGCTCCATGGCACGGGCATAGAGCACCTTGCGGTCGAGGCCGGTTGCCCGCGCCACCTCCTTGGCCGCGCCCGCCGGTTTCATGGTCGCGAGAGCGGCGGCAAGCAACGCGTCCGCGTCCTCCGGATCGGCATCGTGCCCGGCCTCGGGCGGTCCGACGACTATGACGATCTCGCCGCGCACGTTCTCGTCCGCGAAACGGTCGTGAAGCTCGGCGAGTGTTCCGCGCTCGAAGGTCTCGAACGCCTTTGTGAGCTCGCGCGCCACGACCGCCTCCCGCTCCGCGCCAAGTGTCGTGGCCATGTCGGCGAGGGTCGCGGCGACCCGTCTCGGACTTTCGAAGAAGACCAGCGTCGCGGGAATGCCGCCGAGTTCGGCAAGCCGGCTGCGCCGCTGTCCCTGCTTTACCGGAAGAAAGCCGGCAAAGCAGAATGTGTCCGTCGCCAGGCCCGCGCCGACGAGCGCGGCGAGCGGGGCGCTTGCCCCCGGCAGCGGGATGACCTGGTGTCCTTCGGCCAGAACGTCGCGCACCAGCCGGTAACCGGGGTCGGAAACGAGGGGCGTGCCCGCGTCCGATACGAGGGCGACCACCCCGCCTTCGCCAAGGGCTGAAAGCAGCCGGGGCCGGGCGCGCTCGGCGTTGTGTTCGTGATAGGCGGTCAGCGGGGTCTTCAGGCCGTAGCGGTGCATCAGCTTGGACGTCACGCGCGTGTCCTCGCAGGCGACGAGGTCCGCCGTCGCCAGTGTTTCGAGCGCGCGCAGGGTGATGTCGCCGAGGTTGCCGATCGGGGTCGCGACGATGTAGAGCCCTGGCGCCGGCCTGCGTGCGGGAATGCGCTGGCCGGCGAGAAAGAAGTCGCGCGAGGCGGATCCGGTCGCTTCCGCGAACGCGTCGGCCTCCGTTTCCTCGTCGGGTTCGCTCGGCTCTGGCGGACGGGCGCTCATCTTCGCGGAAGGTCCTTGCGGCTGGCCCGGCGGCCGGCTGGCGCGGGCGTCTTGACGGGGCGCCGGCCGAACGGATGCGGCGGGCGGTCGGCCCGTTGTGACAGGAAACGCGGGGCAGGCCAAGGCCGGGCGCGCCGCTTGGCATTTGCAGCCTGCGAAAGGGGCTGGTAATCATCGCGTTGAACGGGACAATCGGGCCCGGGCAGGGATTTCGACACACGCCTTTCGGCGACGGGAGAGCGGACGAGGTGCAAGGTTTCATGGGCAAGAGCCTTTCGGGCCGGGGCTGGGCCCCTTCACGGCGTACCGGGCTGCGTGCGGGGTTCGCCGTCGCGGCGGGCCTGCTTCTCGCCGCCTGTACCGGATCGACACTGGGTGAATACCCGGGATATCCGTCCACGCCGACGCAGCCTGCGGTGCGCGGCGAGACCGTCGGCACGGGCTCCGTGCGCGTCGCCATGTTGCTTCCGATGACCGGCGGCGGCAGCGCCACCTCCATCGCCAGCGTGTTCCGCAACACGGCCGAACTGGCGTTGTCCGACTTCCAGGGCGCCGACATCCAGATCCTGGTGAAGGATACCGGCGGTACGGCCGAAGGCGCGCGCGTCGCCGCCCAGGCGGCCATCACGGAAGGCGCCGAACTGATCCTCGGCCCGGTCTTCGCGCCGGCGGTCGGTGGGGCGGCCAGCGTGGCCCGCTCGTCGGGCGTGCCGGTCGTTGCCTTTTCCAGCGATGAATCCGTTGCCTCGCGCGGCGTATACCTGCTGAGCTTCCTGCCCCGCAGCGACGTGAGCCGCGTCGTTTCCTATGCCGCCCGCGAAGGCAAGCGTTCCTTCGCCGCGATCCTGCCCGACGACACCTATGGCGCGGTCGCCGAGGCGGCGTTCCGGCAGGAGGTCGGCCGCGCGGGCGGGCGCATCGTCGCCATCGAGCGCTACAAGCTTGCGGGCAACGATACGACGGACCTGACCGCGCGCCTCGCCAAGATCGCGCAGATCGGGTCCCAGGTGGATGCGATCTTCGTGCCCGCCGGCAACGTGGCTCCCTTCGTCGCCCAGACGCTGTCCTCCAGCGGCGTGAACCTCGGCAACGTGAAGCTGCTTGGTTCGGGACAGTGGGAAAACCAGCAGGTGCTCAACGCCGCGCCGCTGACGGGCGCCTGGTACCCGGGTCCGGACGCCTCCGGCTTCAACGCCTTCGCCGAGCGCTATCAGGCGAAGTTCGGCAGCCGTCCTCCGCGCAACGCGACACTTGCCTATGACGGGACGATCCTTGCGGCGGGGCTCGTGCGGTCCGCCGGTCAGGCGCGGTTCTCGGAGCGGGTGCTGACCAACCGGGACGGCTTCCTCGGCATCGACGGCGTGTTCCGTTTCGAGCGTGACGGCACGAACCAGCGCGGTCTCGCGATCTACGAGGTCACGGGGCAGGGGTCGCGTGTCATTTCGCCGGCACCGAGGTCCTTCGGCGGCTGAGGCCGGCGGGAGGCGTCGGGCCGGAAAGAGGGGCGCCGCGACGGGCGCCGGATGCTGACATGACCGCCCACGCCGCGCGCCGGGCGGTTTCCTTGCGGAGATTCCGGCCGTGAGCCTGACCGACACCCGTATCCTGCTCGTCATCGGTGGCGGCATCGCCGCCTACAAGAGCCTCGATCTCATTCGCCGGCTGCGCGAGCGCGGGGCGCGCGTGCGCTGCGTGATGACCGAGGGGGCGACGCGCTTCGTCACACCGCTGTCGGTCGGCGCGCTGACCGGCGACAAGGTGTTCACCGAGCTGTTCGACCGCGACGACGAGCATGATGTCGGTCACATTCGCCTGGCCCGAGAGGCGGATGCGATCGTGGTCGCTCCGGCAACCGCCAACCTCATGGCCAGGATGGCGAACGGTCTGGCCGACGACCTCGCGACGGCGGTTCTTCTTGCCTCCGACCGGCCGCTGCTCGTCGCACCGGCGATGAACCCGGCCATGTGGTCGCATCCGGCCACCCGGCGCAACGTGGCGACGCTTTCCGGCGACGGGGCGCATGTCGTCGGACCGAACGCCGGTGAGATGGCAGAGCGGGGCGAGGCGGGCGTGGGCCGCATGGCGGAGCCGCTCGAGATCGTCGAGGCGCTTCGTTCGATGCTTGCCGCGCGCGACGACGATGACGGGATACGCGGAATCCTGGCGGGGCGGCATGTTCTGGTCACCGCCGGCCCCACGCATGAGCCCATCGACCCGGTCCGCTACATCGCCAACCGCTCGTCGGGAAAACAGGGATTTGCCATCGCCGGCTGGCTCGCAAGGGCCGGTGCGCGGGTCACCCTCGTGTCCGGCCCCGTCGGGCTTGCGGATCCGGAAGGCGTCGACGTGGTGCGCGTCGAGACCGCCCGCCAGATGCTTTCCGCGGTCGAGGAGGCGCTTCCCGCCGACGTGGCGGTGATGGCGGCGGCTGTCGCCGACTGGCGCGCCGTGTCGGAAAGCGGCAGCAAGATCAAGAAGGACGGCAGCGGCAGCATTCCGGCGCTGGAACTTGCCGAGAACCCGGACATCCTTGCCACCGTCGGACGCCATTCGACCCTGCGTCCGCGCCTCGTGGTCGGCTTCGCCGCCGAGACCGATGCGCTGCTGGACAATGCGACCGCCAAACTCCGGCGCAAGGGCGCGGACATGATTGTCGCAAATGACGTCTCGCCGGAGCATGGCGTCATGGGCGGCGACGCCAACACGGTTCGCCTGGTCGAGGAGGCCGGCGTCTCAGCATGGCCGACCCTTGCCAAGGACGAGGTGGCCCGCCGTCTGGTCCGGGAAATCGCCCGTCGTCTCGCCGCCTCCTGACGAGGAGCGCGGCTTTCCTTCCGCTTCGCAGATCCCCCTGGCCGGCATCCGAGCCGGTCTTCAGACGAGGAAACCCTTCATGACCGTTCCCGTTCGCGTGCGCCGCCTGCCGCATGGCGCCGACCTGCCGCTGCCCTCCTACCAGAGTGACGAGGCCGCCGGCCTCGACCTGCTGGCGGCCGTTGAGGCACCGGTCAAGATCATTGCCGGAGCGCGTGCGCTTGTTCCGACGGGCATCGCCATTGCCCTGCCGCCGCACACGGAAGCGCAGGTGCGCCCCCGCTCGGGACTGGCCGCCCGCTTCGGCGTGACGGTGCTCAACACGCCCGGCACGATCGACGCCGATTATCGCGGCGAGATCAAGGTCATCCTGGTCAATCTCGGCCACGAGACCTTCGTCGTCGAGCGTGGCGACCGCATCGCCCAGATGGTGGTGGCGCCGGTCTCGCGCGCCGAACTGCTCGAGGTCGGCGACCTGGACGACACCGGACGGGGAGAGGGCGGCTTCGGCTCGACCGGTCGGCACTGACGGGTAAACTGCCGATCCCGGAACGAAATTCCACGAAACGGCGTTTAAGTGGAACCGGTTTGCGTGAAGCGATCCGGCCGGCCTGACGGCGCCCCTCGTCACGGGCGGTTCGGCCTCCTACATTGCCCTACACGACGCGCGGGCGAACGAGGGTGTCCGCGCCAGACAGGGAGACCGACATGAGCGACAAGACGCCCGGCCGCGGCCGGATCTATGCCTCCATCACCGAAACCATCGGCGACACGCCGATCGTGCGGCTCGACCGCCTGGCGAAGGATGCTGGCGTCGAGGCCGAGATTCTGGCGAAGCTCGAGTTCTTCAACCCGATTTCAAGCGTCAAGGACCGCATCGGCGTGTCGATGATCGAGGCGCTCGAGGCCGAGGGCAAGATCACCCCGGGAAAGACCACGCTCGTCGAGCCGACCTCCGGCAACACCGGTATCGCGCTGGCTTTCGTGGCCGCGGCCAAGGGATACCGTCTCATCCTGGTGATGCCCGAGACGATGTCCATCGAGCGCCGCAAGATGCTCAAGCTGCTCGGTGCCGAACTGGTGCTCACCGAGGGGCCGAAGGGCATGAAGGGCGCGGTGGCGCGCGCCGAGGAGCTCGTCGGCGAGATCGACGGCGCGGTCATGCCGCAGCAGTTCGAAAACCCGGCCAATCCGGCGATCCACCGCGCCACGACGGCGCAGGAAATCTGGAACGACACCGGCGGCAATGTGGATGTCTTCGTGTCCGGCATCGGCACGGGTGGCACGATCACCGGTGTCAGCCAGGTGCTGAAGGAAAAGAAGCCGGACCTGCATGTGGTCGCGGTGGAGCCCGAGGACAGCCCGATCCTGTCCGGCGGCAATCCGGGGCCGCACAAGATCCAGGGCATCGGCGCGGGCTTCGTGCCCGGCGTGCTCGACACGAAGGTCTATGACGAGGTCGTCACGGTCAGCAATGACGCTGCGTTCGAGATGGCGCGCAAGGTCGCCCGCCTCGAGGGGCTTCCGGTCGGCATTTCCTCGGGTGCGGCTCTCGTGGCGGCGCTGAAGGTCGGCGCGCGTGGCGAGATGGCCGGCAAGCGCATCGTCGTCATCATCCCCTCCTTCGCCGAGCGCTACCTCTCCACGGCCCTCTTCGAGGGTCTCGAGTAAGCCGGCGTCCGTGATGCAGGGAAACAGGAAACGGCGGGGCCCCGGGCTCCGCCGTTTTCATATCCGGAAGGTCGGCTCTCAGCGCACGCTGACGGCGGTTCCGGTCGCGCTCACCATCAGCATGGAGCCGTTCTGGCCAACGGTTTCATAGTCGATGTCGACACCGATCACCGCATTTGCGCCAAGCCGTTCGGCGCGGGCCTGCATCTCTTCCATGGCGATCTCGCGGGCGCGCATCAGCTCCTCCTCATAGGCGGCCGAGCGGCCGCCGACGATGTCGCGAATGCCGGCGAAGAGATCCTTGAAGATGTTGGCGCCCAGGATGGCTTCGCCGGTGACGACGCCGTGGTAGTCGGCGATCTCGCGGTTCTGGAGCGTGCTGGTTGTGGTGACGAGCATCCGGTGTCTCCTGATCGGTGTCGCGCAGGCGGCCGCTTGCGCCGATTGTCAGGTGGTTGCCCCGGGGCGCCGTATCAAGCCCGGCGCGCCGGTGTCAGCTTTCCGGTCCCATGAGCCGGTCGATGGGCGCATAGTCGTCGGTGAGAAGTGGCGGATCGAGTCGCTCGACCAGCCCGGCAACCCGCTTTTCCGGCATCCTTGCGATGATGCGCGAGGCGCTGCCGGCTGCCGTGGGGGCAAGCACCATCCGTCCGTGCGCCGTCGGCGTGTCGCCCGCCACGAGCACGAAGGTCGTGCGGCCCCCGGCGGTAAAATCGTCCGCTTCCACCCAGACCTCCACCACGGGAAACACGCTCCCGAGCGTCTTCACGGTGGCGGCCAGGGCCTGCAGCCGGGTCATGTGGTCGATCAGGTTCATGGCATAGAAGCCGCCGGGCGCGAGACGGGCGCGGATCTCGCCGTAGAATTCCCGCGTGACGAGATGGGCGGGCACTGCAATGTCCGTGAACGCGTCGCCGACAACGACCTGGAACGCGCCCTCCTCGCGCAGCAGGCGGCGGGCGTCGCCGTGGCGCATCGTGAAGCGTGCCGGATCGACGTCGAAGTCACGCGCCGCGATGCGTGTCACCTGCGGATCGATCTCGGCGACAACGAGACCGGGGGCGGGGGCGTCCACGCTCCAGGCGCGCGGCAGGGTGAGCGCGCCGCCGCCGACGAAGAAGGCGGAAGACGGTACGCCTGCAAGCCGTTCGCGCGCCACCGCGTCGATGATCGCCGCATAGGGCATTTCCAGGCGCAGCGGCGCGCCGATCACGTTGATGCCGTGGCCGAGGTGGTCGATGACCATCACGCGGGCGATAGCGCCGATCTCGTCGGAGATGTCCAGCGAGCGAATGCAGTAATAACGGCTTTCCGTGTCGCAGGCGCCTGTCACCGTGGCGGGCGCGGCAAGAAGCGCGCCGCCGGCCAGAACGGTAAGGATGGCGACCGGGAGGACCGTGCGGTGTCCGCTTCCCGTGCCGCGCGTTGCCCGCCGAACCATCCAGAGACAGGCGAGCGCGAAAGCCACGTAGCAGCCGGCAACGGCGATGAGCGTGCGGGCCGTGCCGAGCCAGGAAATGAAGACATATCCCGCGGCCAGTGTCCCGGCGATGGCGCCGATCGCGGAGACGGCGTGGAGCGCGCCGAGCGCTCGCCCGCTGCGGTCGCGGTTCTGGATGGCGATGCGTGCCAGGATCGGCGAGGGAATGCCGGCGGCGAAGGAGGGTAGAAAGAAGAGCGCCGTGGCGAGCGCGACGATCCCCGAGACAGGGTCGGAAAGGGCCGAAAGCAACGGGCCGGACAGCACGGCGATGAGCGGCAGCGCCGCGAGCGTGGTCAGGGCTCCAAGGACACCGGAGGCGGCGAGCGCCAGCAGCCCGGTGCGAAGCGGCCGGTCGGCCAGCAACCCCCCGGCCCAGTGACCGGCGGAAAAGCCGGCGAAAACCACCGCGATCACCGCCGTCCAGGTGTAGAGCGACATGCCGACATAGGGGGCGAGCATCCGCCCGGCCACGATCTCCACCACGAGGCCGGCGGCGGCGATCACGAATTGCGCCGCCAGAAGAAAGGCAAAGGGCACCGCCGGTTGTCCGGCGGTGCGGGCGCTTCGTGAGGTGCTGTCGGCGGGTTCCGGCAGTGCCGGACCGGGAGCGTCGCTCGTCGTCATGATGCGAGCCTATCCCGGTCCGTGCGGGCCGGGAAGCCGGATCACGCGGCCGGTGCGCCCACCTTGTCGGGATGGGCGAGGGCGAAAGCGTCCAGCGCGTTGCACGCCGCGTCGATCTCGACGATCCGGGGCACGGCATCCAGGTCGACGCCCCAGCGCCGGGCGTTGTAGATCTGCGGCACGAGGCAGATGTCGGCCATCGTCGGCGTGTCGCCGTGACAGAAGGTGCCGGTACGGCTGTCGCCGAGCATCGTCTCCAGGGCGGCGAGGCCGCGACCGATATTCTCCTTCATCCATGCGACACGCAGTTCGTCCCCGCCCCCGGCGAGTTCGACCACCCGCGCGGTGATGGACAGGTTGCAGATCGGATGGATCTCCATGGCGATCAGGTGCGAGAGCGCGCGCACCCGGTGACGGCCGAGCGCGTCCGCGGGGAGCAGCGTGCTGTTTTCTCTCGTGTCATGAAGATACTCGAGGATCGCGACCGACTGGGTGAGCATGGCACCGTCGATCTCGAGCGCGGGAACGAGCCCTTGCGGATTGCGCGCCAGATGGGCTTGCGCACGGTGCTCGCCCTTGAGCAGGTTCACCGAAACGCTTTCGTGCTCGATGCCGAGGAGTCCGAGCGCGATGCGCAGCCGGTAGGCCGCCGAGGAGCGCCAATAGTCGTAAAGCACGGGTGTCGTCATCAGGTCCTCCCGGTCGCGGGCAGACGAAGCGGCCGGTCCGCTCATCGGAGCCCGCAGGATTGCGGTCCGTCCGGCTCTACACGGCTGCGGGCCACTGGCCAAGTCCGCGCGGGACCTCACGCAGCGGCGGGCGGGCGTCGCGGCGCACAAAAAATTTGACTAATTGGTCAAAATTCGGCCCAATGACCTCTGCGGAAGATCTCCCGGCAAGAGAGGAGGCGCCGCACCGATCGCCAGAGCCAGAACCGGCGCCGGGCCTTTTTCGTGTTGCGCAGGGCCCGCGCTCCAGAGGGAAACACGGGCCGGCCGCTTTCCGTGAGGACGCGCCGCCGGCCGTTGCGGAGGTGCAGCCATGGCTGACGTACTCGCAGGCGCCGACATTCGCGGTGCCCGCCTGACCGCTGACGACTATCTCGAGAATTTCGACGATCTTCATCCGCCGCTCGGTGCCCGCGAGGCGCGTGTGGAAGCAGACCGCTGTTATTACTGCTATGACGCGCCCTGCACGATCGCCTGTCCGACCTCGATCGACATTCCGGGCTTCATCCGCCAGATCTCGACGGGCAACGAGATCGGTGCCGCGAAGACGATCTTCGCGGAGAACATCCTGGGCGGAATGTGCGCAAGGGTCTGCCCGACCGAGACGCTGTGCGAGGAGGCCTGTGTCAGGAACCTCTCCGAGGACAGGCCGGTGCAGATCGGGCTGCTCCAGAGGCATGCCACCGACACCTATCTGGATGATCCGCAGCGCCATCCCTTCACGCGCGGGGCTCCGACCGGGCGGCGGGTCGCCGTCGTCGGCGCCGGACCGGCCGGACTGTCGTGTGCGCACGCGCTTGCGCGCCTCGGTCACGAGGTGACGATCTTCGAGGCCCGTGAGAAGCCGGGCGGGCTGAGCGAATACGGAATTGCCGCCTACAAGACGACCAATGATTTCGCCCAGCGGGAAGTGTCCTTCGTCACCTCCATCGGTGGCATCGAAATCCGCTGTGGCAAGGCGCTGGGCCGCGACATGACGCTTGCGGGCCTGCGCGCCGACTTCGACGCGGTCTTCCTCGGCATGGGCCTTGCCGGTGTCAATGCGCTGAAGGCGGAGGGCGAGGAGCTCTCCGGGGTACTCGACGCGGTCGACTACATCGCCGGGCTGCGCCAGGCGGAGGATCTCGCCAGCCTTCCCATCGGCCGGCGGGTGGTCGTCATCGGTGGCGGCATGACCGCGATCGACATCGCCGTCCAGGCCCGCAGGCTCGGCGCGGAGGAGGTGACGATCGCCTACCGCCGCGACCGCGACGCCATGAAGGCGAGCCCCTATGAGCAGGAAGTGGCGCTGACCAATGGCGTCGTGATCCGCGAATGGCTGCAGCCGGTCCGGCTCCTGGGTGCGGACGGCCAGGTCCAGGCAATCGAACTCGCGCGCACCTGTGTCGGCGCGGACGGCGGTCTTGTCGCAACGGACGAGATCTTGCGTCTTCCCGCCGACCAGGTGTTCAAGGCCATCGGCCAGGGCTTCGTTGCCGATCCGCTCGAGGGCACGGTTCCCGAACTCGAGGGCGGACGCATCCGGGTCGACGAGACCCGGCGCACGTCTCTCGACGATGTGTGGGCGGGTGGTGACTGTATCGTCGGAGGCGAAGACCTGACGGTCGCCGCCGTCGAGGACGGCAAGCGTGCCGCGCGCAGCATCCACGAGCGCCTTTCCGCCGTTTCCGCAGCCGCCTGAGCGGCCCGCCACCGACACCGTGCGGCGGGCCAGCCGGCAGTATCATTGGAGACTGCCGCGCCTGCCGCCATCCCGTGTCCCCGAACGCAACAGGGGGAAAACGCAATGGCAGACCTTCGCAGCGACTTTCTCGGCATCAAGTCGCCAAACCCGTTCTGGCTGGCCTCCGCGCCGCCGACCGACAAGGAATACAACGTCGTGCGCGCCTTCAAGGCGGGCTGGGGCGGCGTCGTGTGGAAGACGCTCGGTGAGGACCCGCCGGTCGTCAACGTCAACGGTCCGCGCTATGGCGCCACCCACGGCCACGATCGCACGCTGACGGGTTTCAACAACATCGAGCTCATCACCGACCGGCCACTCGAGACGAACCTGCGTGAGATCAAGCAGGTGAAGCGCGACTGGAAGGACCGCGCCCTCGTCGTGTCGCTCATGGTGCCCTGCGAGGAGCAGAACTGGATCGACATCCTGAAACGTGTGGAGGAGACCGAGGCCGACGGAATCGAGCTCAACTTCGGCTGTCCGCACGGCATGTCGGAGCGCGGCATGGGCTCGGCCGTCGGTCAGGTGCCGGAATACATCGAGATGGTCACGCGCTGGTGCAAGCAACACACGCGGATGCCCGTGATCGTCAAGCTTACGCCCAACATCACCGACATTCGCCAGCCCGCGCGGGCCGCCCATGCGGGCGGTGCCGACGCGGTGTCGCTGATCAACACCATCAACTCCATCGTGTCGGTCGATCTCGACCAGATGTCGCCGGCGCCGGTGATCGACGGGCGCGGCGCTCACGGCGGCTATTGCGGGCCGGCGGTCAAGCCCATCGCGCTCAACATGGTGGCGGAGATCGCCCGCGATGCCCAGACGCGCGGCCTGCCGATTTCCGGCATCGGCGGCGTGACCACCTGGCGCGACGCAGCCGAGTTCATGGCGCTCGGCGCGGGCACGGTGCAGGTCTGCACGGCCGCGATGACCTACGGCTTCCGTGTGGTCGAGGAGATGATCTCCGGCCTTTCGGACTGGATGGACGAAAAGGGCTACACCAGTGTCGACCAGTTCGTCGGCAAGGCCGTGCCGGCCGTTTCCGACTGGCAGCAGCTCAACCTGAACTACATCGTCAAGGCGAAGATCGACCAGGATGCCTGCATCAAGTGCGGCCGCTGCCACATCGCCTGCGAGGACACGTCGCATCAGGCGATCACGGCCATGAAGGACGGGCTGCGTCATTTCGAGGTGATTGACGAGGAGTGCGTGGGCTGCAATCTCTGCGTCTCCGTGTGCCCGGTCGAGGATTGCATCTCCATGGTTGAGATGACGGAAGGCACCGACCCGCGCACGGGCAAGCCGATCGACCGGACCTACGCGAACTGGACGACCCATCCCAACAACCCCAACCGGGTGATGGAAGCCGCCGAATGAGGCATGTGACGACAGGCGGGACGCGGTGAGCGATACCGCGACCGCCGCTTCAGGCGAGACCGGGCGCGCCCATCTGGCGATGCTCGGTTTCGCGTTTCTCGTCTCGACCTCCTTTCCGGTCGGCCACGCGATCACCCATGCACTCGACCCGGCGTTGCTGACCGCCGTGCGCTTCCTGCTCGCGGCGGCGATCTTCGCGGCGATCGCCGTGTGGCGCGGTCGCTGGCACTGGCCGCCGCTGGTGCGTCTGCCGGTCTATCTCGTGATCGCGGTCTTTCTGGACGTCTTCTTCGTCACGATGTTCGAGGCGTTGCGTCTCACCAGTGCGCTCAACGCGGGTGCCGTGTTCACCCTGCTTCCCGCCTTCACCGCCCTTGCGGGGCTCGCGATCCTGGGGCAACGCATTTCGCGTCCGCAGGTCGTGTGCCTCGGCGTGGGAGCCGCGGGCGCGCTGCTCGTGCTGTTCGGTGATGACCTCTCCCGTCTCCTGCGGCTGGAGTTCGGGCCCGGTGAGCGGATCTATCTGGTGGGCGTGGCGGCCTATGCCTTCTATGCGCCGCTGATGCGGCTGCTCAATCGCGGCGAGGCGCTGGAGACCTTCAACTTCTGGATCCTCGTCACGGGCGCGGCATTGCTTCTGGTCCATGCGCGCGGCCCGCTGGTCGAAACCGACTGGTCGGATCTGTCTCCGGGCGTGTTCGCAGGCATCGTCTATCTGGCGGTGTTTCCGACCGCCACGAGCTTCTTCTGCGCCACCTATGCGAGCCTGCGACTGCCGGCCGGGCCCGTCATGGCCTACACCTACCTGCTGCCGTCCTTCGTCCTCGTCGAAACGCTTTTTCTGGGGGCGCCGGCGCCCGGCATCTGGAGCCTTGCCGGTGTCGGCGTGACGACCGTCGCGACCGTGCTCCTCCAGATGCGCGGGTCGCGCGCGCGAGTGTGATGGTTTGGCCTACTGGCGGAGCTGGCTTGCGAAATAGGCGATCGTCTTGCGGTAGACCTCGGCCCGGTTCCAGTCGCGCAGCACCGCGTAATTGCGCGAGCCGGGCGACCAGTCGCCACCCTTCTGCCAGCCATGCTGGCGCAGGAAGTTGGCCGTGGATGCGAAGACGTCGGCCGGGCTGCGAATGAGGTTCGGACGCCCGTCACCGTCATAGTCGACCGCGAAGCGCAGATAGCTCGACGCCAGGAACTGGGTCTGGCCGATCTCGCCGGCCCAGGCGCCCTTCATGTCCCGGACGCGCATGTAGCCCTTGTCGGCGATCTTAAGGGCGCTCATCAGTTCGTTGGTGAAGAACGCCGAACGCCGGCAGTCGTAGGCAAGCGCGGAGAGTGAGGAAAAGATCGGGATGTTTCCCGTGAAGGATCCGAACCCCGATTCCAGCCCCCAGATCGAGACGATCACCTCCTTCTGCACGCCGAACTTGCGCTCGACCCGGTCGAGGATCACCCAGTGCTGCTTCAGCCTGCGCTTGCCGATCGCGATCGTCGAGGGCGGTGCGCGCCGGGCGAGGAACTTCTCGAAGGAGAGCTTGAAGGACTTCTGGTTCCGGTCGAGGCGGATCACCTTCCTGTTGTAGGTCATCCCGCCAAGCGCGCTCTCCACGGTCGCGCGCGAGATGCCGGCGGCCACCGCTTCACGCTTGAAGCTTTCCAGCCACGCGGGAAAGCCGGCGGCGTTGTTGCCGCATCTTGCGGCCTGTGCCGGTCCGCTCGGGGCCAGGGCGAGAAAGAGGGCTGAGGCAGCGACGACGACGGACTTGCGCATGGGATCTCCCCGATCCGGCCATGGCGCACCCGCGCGCCTGCGGCATCGCCTCCAGAATACGGGCGACGGGAGCAGGATCAAGCGGGTGTTGGGGTGCGTGTCGGCGTCACCGGCGGGGCATCAGCCCCTCGAAGACCAGTCCGGTCAGTGTGTCGAGAGCCGCCTTGCGGAAGCTCTCGTCCCCGATGCCCGTCCCGGTGATCGCCGCGATCTGCGTGGCGAAGTCGGAATAGTGCTGTGTCGTCGCCCAGATCAGGAAGATGAGATGCGGCGGGTCGATGTCGCGGATCAATCCGCGCGCGGCCCAGTGGCGAAGGACGTCCGACTTCTCCGCGACAAGGCTTTTGAGCGGCCCCTCAAGAACGTCCCGGATCATCGGCGCGCCCTGCATCACCTCGTTTGCGAACAGACGGGAGGCTTCGGGGCACTCGGCCGAGAAGCGGAGCTTCGCCTCGATATAGGCGGTCAGTTCCTGGCGCGGGTCGCCGTCGGGGTCGAGCGTGCGCAGCGGGGCCAGCCATCGGTCCAGGAGATCGGCCAGCACGGCCTTGTAGATCGACGACTTGGAGCCGAAGTAGTAGAGCAGGTTGGACTTGGACATGCCTGCGTCCTCGGCGATCTGCTCCACCCGCGCGCCGCGATAGCCGTAGCGCGAGAACGTCGCCAGCGCCGCGTCGAGAATGCGGGCGCGGTTCTTCTCCTGAATGCGCGTACGCGGCGCCGCCGCCGTCTTCGGCGGTGTCTTGCCGTCACGCTCCGGGCTCGCGTCCATGTTCATGTGTCCGTTTTGTCGGCGGACCGGTCCGCGCGCGCGCCGATGCCCGTCAGGATGATCTCCGTCACGGTCCGCTTTGCGCTGGCGAACTGCTCCTCGTCAAGGGGATGCCCACCGTTGAGCGTCGCGATCTGGTGATTGAAGTCCGCATAGTGCTGGGTCGTCGCCCAGATCATGTAGAGCAGGTGATGCGGATCCACGGGCGCGATCCGTCCGTCCGCGATCCAGCGCCGGATGACCGCAACGCGCGATGCCGTCCAGTCGCGCAGCGTGGTTTCCAGATAGTCCTGGATCACCGGCGCGCGATGAAGGATCTCGTTGGCCCAGACCTTGGAGCCGGTGGGATGCTCGCGCGAAATGTCCATCTTCTTGGAGATGTAGGAGGTCAGCGCGTCAACCGGATCGTCGTTCTCGTCGAAGGAGTTGGCCGCGTCGAGCCAGATGTTGAAGATGTGTTCGACCACGCGTCGGTAGAGGGCTTCCTTGGTCGGGAAATAATAGTGAAGGTTGGCCTTCGGGATGCCGGCACGCTCGGCGATCATGCCCGTCGTCGCGCCGCGAAAGCCGCTCTCCGCGAAGACCTCCTCGGCGGCCTTCAGGATCAGCCGTTCGTTCTCGGCGCGGATGGCGCCCCTGTTTCCGGGGCGTTCGGATCCCTGCCCCCGCGCCGGTTCGCCTGTTTCATCCGTGCCCCGCGCCTCGCTCATGCCCGGCAGCCACCCTTCGTTTCGCCCGCTTTCCCTCCGCCGCCCGATGAAGCGGCAGGCACGCCGCAAAATTGGTCTTGACCGGTTGTGCGGGGCTTCCTACGCTCGCCTTGACCATTTGGTCAGGTTTTGCGACCTGACGCAACGCTCAAGACGATGCGGACCACCGGCACACGGGTCCGGCGGCGACAGGCCGCCGCCCGGAAAAACGATCGGGGCCGCGACTTCCAGACTGAGGTCGTCGTGTGAAAGCGGCGGCCGGCCGGACACGGGACAAGGTCCCGAACACCGGCAAAAGGGAACATCGGGCCGGCCCCGCCGGACAGGAACCGCGTGCATGTGGCACCAGCGGACATGCCTCCCGACAGGGGAAGCGTGATCCCTGACGTGCGCGGATCCTGTTCTCGTGGCGGGGTATCGACGCGTGTACGCGCCGGCCCGGAACTGTCAGGCAGAACGGCCGTCCGTCATCTCCGGTGCGGCCGCAGGGAGGTTCCATGTCGCAGCCGGCTCTCACCAACAATCTCGAAGCGTTCTGGATGCCGTTCACCGCGAACCGGCAGTTCAAGAAGGCCCCGCGCATGTTCGTCGGTGCGGAAGGCATGTACTACAAGACCGCCGAGGGTCGGGATGTGCTCGACGGCACCGCCGGCCTGTGGTGCTGCAATGCCGGCCACGCGAGGCCGCGCATCACCGAGGCGGTGCAGCGCCAGATCGCCGAACTCGACTATGCGCCGGCCTTCCAGATGGGCCATCCGGCGGCCTTCGAGCTTGCTGCCCGCCTCGTGGCGATGATGCCGAAGCCCCTCGACCATGTCTTCTTCACCAATTCCGGCTCGGAGTCCGTCGAAACGGCTCTGAAGATGGCGCTTGCCTACCACAGGGCGCGCGGCGACGGCGCCCGCACGCGGCTGATCGGGCGCGAGCGCGGCTATCATGGCGTCAACTTCGGCGGTATTTCGGTGGGTGGCATCGTCGCCAACCGGAAGATGTTCGGCACGCTGCTCGGCGGGGTCGATCACATTCGCCACACCCACGATCTGGAGCGCAACGCCTTCTCGCGCGGCCAGCCCGAAACGGGGGCGGAGTATGCGGAGGAACTGATCCGCCTTGTGCAGTTGCACGACGCGTCGACCATCGCCGCCGTGATCGTGGAGCCGGTGGCCGGTTCAACGGGCGTTCTCATCCCGCCGAAGGGGTATCTGGAACGGCTGCGCCAGATCTGCGACCAGAACGGCATCCTGCTGATCTTCGACGAGGTCATCACCGGCTTCGGGCGGCTGGGCTCGCCCTTTGCGGTCGACCATTTCGGCGTCGTGCCCGATCTCGTGACCACCGCCAAGGGCATCACCAACGGCGTGATCCCGATGGGCGCCGTCTTCGCTGCCTCGCATGTGCACGATGCCTTCATGAACGGGCCGGAGCACCTGATCGAGTTCTTCCACGGCTACACCTATTCCGGTCATCCGGTGGCCTGCGCGGCCGCGGTCGGCACGCTCGACACCTACGAGGAAGAGGGGCTTCTGACCCGCGCGGCGGAACTCGGGCCCTATTGGGAAGACGCGCTTCACTCGCTGAAGGACACCCGCCACGTCATCGACATTCGCAACATCGGCCTGATCGGGGCCATCGAGCTTGAACCGATCGCCGGCGAACCGACGAAACGTGCCTTCTCCGCCTTCCTCGCCGCCTACGAGGCCGGCTGTCTCATCCGCACCACGGGCGACATCATCGCGCTGTCGCCGCCTCTCATCATCGAGAAGAGCGAGATCGACCGCCTGGTCGGAACGATCCGCGACGTGCTGACCAATCTGGACTGAGGGTCATGACCACCATCGAGAATGCCATCGGCGGAAGCCGCAAGACCTCCCGCTCGTCCCGCACCCAGGGTGTGTTCAACCCGGCCACGGGGGAGCAGACAGCGACCCTGCCGCTCTCGACCACCGAGGAGGTCGGCGAGGCGATCGCCGCCGCGAAGGCGGCCTTCCCGGCCTGGCGCGACACGCCGCCGCTGAAGCGCGCGCGCATGATGTTCCGCTTCAAGGAGCTTCTGTCCGCCCATGCCGACGACATCGCCCGCGCGATCTCGGCCGAGCACGGCAAGACCCATGACGATGCGCTGGGCGAGGTCGCACGCGGCATCGAGGTGGTGGAGTTCGCCTGCGGCATTCCGCACCTGCTGAAGGGCGAGTTCGCCCGCAATGTGGGCCCGGCCATCGACAGCCACTCCGACCGCCAGCCGCTCGGCGTCGTCGCCGGCATCACGCCGTTCAACTTCCCGGCCATGGTGCCGCTGTGGATGTATCCGATCTCTGTCGCCTGCGGGAACACCTTCGTTCTCAAGCCCTCGGAGCGCGACCCATCCGCGGTGATGGTCGTCTACGACCTGTTCCAGCAGGCGGGTTTTCCCGATGGCGTGCTGAACGTGGTGCATGGCGACAAGGAGGCGGTCGACGTTCTCCTGACCCACCCGGACGTGAAGGCGGTTTCCTTCGTCGGATCGACGCCGATCGCCGAATACGTCTATTCGACCGGCACGGCCAACGGGAAACGCGTGCAGGCGCTGGGCGGTGCCAAGAACCACATGATCGTGATGCCGGATGCGGACATGGACCAGGCGGCGGATGCCCTGATGGGAGCCGGCTACGGATCCGCCGGCGAACGCTGCATGGCGGTCTCCGTGGCGGTTCCCATCGGCGAGAAGACCGCCGATGCGCTGGTCGAGAAGCTGGTGCCCCGCGTGCAGGCGCTGAAGATCGGCCCTGCCACCGACAAGGACGCCGAAATGGGGCCGGTCGTCACCGAACAGCACATGCGCAAGGTCTTGTCCTACATCGACCAGGGCGAGAAGGAAGGCGCGGACCTGCGGGTGGACGGGCGCGGGTTCAGCCTCCAGGGCTACGAGAACGGGTATTTCGTCGGCGGGACGCTGTTCGACCGGGTGACGAAGGACATGACGATCTACCGCGAGGAGATCTTCGGCCCGGTCCTCTCCGTGGTGCGCGCCGGCGACTACGACGAGGCGCTCGACCTCATCAACACCCATGAATACGGCAACGGCACCGCGATCTTCACCCGCGACGGCGATGCGGCCCGGGCCTTCGCCGACCGCATCGAGGTGGGCATGGTCGGCATCAACGTGCCGATCCCGGTGCCGGTCGCCTATTTCTCCTTCGGCGGCTGGAAACGCTCGCTCTTCGGCGATCACTCGATCTACGGAATGGAGGGGGTGCGCTTCAACACGAGGTTGAAGACCATCACCACGCGCTGGCCCGCCGGCATCAAGGACGGGGCCGTCTACACCTTCCCGAACATGGAGTGAGAGCATGAGTGGAGACGGACAGGGCCGCCCGCAGGCGCAGGCCACCACGCTGATCGACGACGAGAAGGTTCGCGTCACCCGCTTCGACTTCGCGCCGGGCGCGGAAACAGGCTGGCATCGTCATGCCATGGACTACGTCATCACGACGCTGAGCGAGTGCAACATGCTGCTCGAGGAGCCCGGCGGGGCGACCCGGTCGGTCACCATGCCTTCCGGTACGGTCTACCGCCGTGACGAGGGCGTCGAGCACAATGTCGTCAACGAGGGCACGGCGACGATGTCCTTCATCGAAACCGAACTGAAATAGGAGCGCGCATCATGGCAGCAGCACCGGGCCAGAACCTCCGCATCGATCCCGAGCGTCTCTGGGATTCCCTGATGGAGATGGCGAAGATCGGTCCCGGCGTCGCCGGCGGAAACAATCGCCAGACGCTGACCGACGCGGATGCGGAGGGGCGAAAGCTGTTTCAGGCGTGGTGCGAGGATGCCGGCCTCACCATGGGCGTGGACAAGCTTGGCAACATGTTCATGACGCGTGCCGGGACCGATCCCGATGCCACGCCCGTCTACATGGGGTCCCACCTCGACACCCAGCCGACGGGCGGCAAGTACGACGGGGTTCTCGGGGTTCTTGGCGGCCTCGAGGTCATGCGCGCGCTCAATGATCTCGACATCAGGACCCGCCGTCCCATCGTGCTGACCAACTGGACCAACGAGGAAGGCACGCGTTTCGCGCCCGCCATGCTCGCTTCGGGCGTCTTCGCCGGCGTGCATGACCTCGACTGGGCCTACGGTCGTACCGACGCGGAGGGAAAGACGGTCGGCGAGGAACTGGAGCGCATCGGCTGGGTCGGCGACGAGGAGGTCGGAGCGCGCAAGGATGCGATCCACGCCATGTTCGAGCTTCACATCGAACAGGGACCGATCCTCGAGGCCGAGGGCAAGGACATCGGCGTCGTCACCCATGGCCAGGGACTGTGGTGGCTCGAGGTCACCGTCACCGGCAAGGACAGCCACACCGGATCGACGCCCATGCCCATGCGCCGAAACGCCGGCCTCGGCATGGCGCGCATGACGGAATTGGTGCACGAGATCGCCATGAAGCACCAGCCGCGTGCCGTCGGGGCCATCGGTCATTGCGACGTTCATCCCAATTCGCGCAACGTCATTCCGGGCAAGGTGGTCTTCACCATCGATTTCCGCTCGCCTGATCAGGAGACGCTCGACGCCATGAAGGCGGAATTCGAGGAGCGTGCGCCGAAGATCGCCAAGGACCTGGGGCTTTCGGTCGCGATCGAGGTGGCCGGGCATTTCGACCCGGTGACGTTCGACGAGGGCTGCGTCAAGGCGGTGCGAAACGCGGCCGAAAAGCTCGGCTACAGCCACATGGACATCGTCTCGGGAGCGGGCCACGACGCGTGCTGGGTCAACAAGGTCGCGCCGACGGCAATGATCATGTGCCCCTGCGTCGACGGCCTGTCCCACAACGAGGCGGAGGAGATCACGAAGGACTGGGCCAGGGCCGGTGCGGATGTGCTCCTTCACGCGGTGCTCGAGGCGGCTGAGGTGGCGGAATAAGTCGAGGCGCCCGGGGGCGAGAACGTCCGGGCACGATGACGTGCCGCTGGAGACCGGGACGCAGGGACGAGATCACGATGGCCTGACGGCCTGAAAGCAAAACGAGAGAGGGGAACGGCAATGGCAACGAAGGTGATCAAGGGCGGAACGGTCGTCACGGCCGATCTCACCTACAGGGCCGACGTGAAGATCGACGGTGGCATCATCGTCGAGATCGGCCCCGATCTCTCGGGAGACGAGGTGCTGGACGCGAGCGGCTGCTATGTCATGCCCGGAGGCATCGACCCGCATGTGCATCTCGAGATGCCTTTCATGGGCACTTATTCCTCCGATGATTTCGAGAGCGGCACTCGCGCCGCCCTTGCCGGCGGCACGACGATGGTGGTCGATTTCTGTCTCCCCTCGCCGGGGCAGTCGCTGCTCGAGGCCCTAACGCGCTGGGACAACAAGTCCACCCGTGCCCATTGCGACTATTCCTTCCACATGGCGGTCACCTGGTGGGACGAGCAGGTCTTCAACGAGATGGAGACCGTCGTGCGCGAGAAGGGTATCAACACCTTCAAGCATTTCATGGCCTACAAGGGCGCGCTGATGGTGGAGGACGACGAGATGTTCGCCTCTTTCCAGCGCTGCGCGGAACTTGGCGCGATGCCTCTCGTCCACGCCGAGAACGGCGATGTGGTCGCCGACCTCTCCGCCCGCCTGCTCGCGGAAGGGAACAATGGCCCCGAGGCCCATGCCTATTCCCGTCCACCGCAGGTGGAGGGCGAGGCCACAAACCGCGCCATCATGATCGCGGACATGGCCGGCGTGCCGCTCTATGTGGTGCACACATCGTGCGAGGAGAGCCACGA
>MDTG01385070.1_pt1 | contig 56894 bp, 55 predicted proteins | sample 811421 | NCBI WGS metagenome assembly MDTG01 (sample SAMN05326645, study PRJNA326480) | marine metagenome | isolation source: seawater | place: Pacific Ocean: South East | collected 2011
ATGCTAACCTTCTCCATGGACGCTTCCTCCTCGTAGCGAATTTCGACACCGCTACCTTGGCACAGCGATGCCGTGAGGGGGCGTCCACACCATCAAGAGCGGCGCGTGGTCTTCGAATCCTGTTTTCGCCTAGGGCGTGGGGAGGACCGAAGCCGCAGCTCGGGCGTTTCCAACGCCTGCCACGTGCGTTTCCTCCACCAGCGTCGCTTTGGTCCCGATGCCGGGCGCCACGCGGTCTGATGAAGGGGCGCGAAGGCGCCATGTTCCTGCCGACACGGGAGCGCTTCCGACGAACGGCGGCCTGTCTGGAAGGCCCGTCGGCCGGGGGCTCAGTGCAGCGGCGGGCGGTCGTCCCGGTCCTCGTCGCCGAAGAAGGGGCTGACTTGCGACACGATCACCGAGTTCTCCTCGAGTGCGCGCTGCATCAGCGCCTGCTCGTCCTCGCCGATCTCGTGGCCTTGTGCGCGGCGTTCCTCTTCGGTGCCGTAGCCGGTCACGTCGAGCGGCGCCATGTCGGCCTGCTTGAGGATGGCCACGGTCTCGCGCACCGCTTCGGCCTCGTCGACGCCGGAAGCGTAGCACATCAATGCCGCCCCGGTGGCCCCTTCGGGAAGTCCGTCGCCGGCTTTGCGGCCGACCTCGACCAGAAGCGTGTAGACCTGCTGCTTCGAGGGTTTCTTGCTGTTCGCCATCCTGAGGACTCCCGCAGTTTGGCGCGGGATGCGGCAGGGGCGGGCGACTGTCAAGCCCGCCCCGGGCTCAGTGGGAAAAGAGCTCGACGGCCACGGCACAGGCGTAGATCCCCATGAGCAGCACGCTTTCGATGCCGATGCGGGCCGGACCCTCGCGCTGGCGCAGGATGAGCCCGCCCAGCAGGATCGCGGTCATCAGCATGCCGGTGGCGAGCCAGTAGAGGTCGGTCGAGCCCACGGCCTGGAAGATGCCGCCGTCGCGATAGGCCACGTCCGAGAACACCAGGAACAGCGTGTCGAAGGTGTTGCCGCCGATGATGCCGCCGACCGCAAGCTGCAGGGCGCCGCGCCGCACCGCCACGAGCGTGGTGACCAGTTCCGGCAGCGACGTGATGACCGCCGTGATGAGCGCCCCCACTAGGCTCGAGGCCAGCCCGAAGCGGGTGATGAACTCGCCGCCGATCTGGCTGATGACCCAGCCCGCGCACCCCATGACGGCAACGAGTGTTGCGAAGGTGATTGCCGGTCCCTTGGCCGAGGCGTTGGGGTCGGTGTCTTCCTCGGGTTCGTCGTGCCGGGTCTCGCGGGTCTCCACCGGCCGCCACATCGGTTTCTCGCTGACCGCCGAGGACAGCTTCACGCCTGCTAGATAGGCCAGAAACATCACGACCGAAACCGGGTGGACGCCGAAATAGGCGATGTCCGGGCCAGCCATGGCGGCGATGGGCAGGCTGAGCAGGACGATCAGCATCACAGCCTGGAACAGGTTCGCGGGCTCGGCGGCCGCGTGTTCGAGGTTGGCGCGCTTGTGCAGCAGGTCGGCGATGGCAAGGAACAGCGTCTGCGCGGCGATGCCGCCGACCGCGTTCGAGACCGCGAGGCTTGCGTCGCCACCGGCCGCAGCCGTGATCGAGACGACGACGCCCGAAAGCGAGGTCGCGCCGCCGAGGATGATGCCGCCGGCCATGGCCTCGCCCATGCGCGTGCGGTCGGCGATGACATCCGCCAGCCCCGTCGCGCGGATGGAGGCGGCGACGACGATGGCGCCCGCGATGGCGAAAACGACGAGCAGAAGCGTGAGCGACAGGTCTGCGAACATGGGCCGGCCAGTTCCTTGGATTGTTAAAGACAGAGCAACAAAAAGGCCGCGCGTTCAAATGAGCGCGCGGCCTCTGTCGCGTAGGGAAACCTTCCGGACGTCAGGCCCGGCCGCGGACGGCGCGGGCGATGGCGATCAGGATACAGGCACCGATGAAGCCGATGATGAGCTGACCGATCCAGCCGCCCAGCGTCGAGCCGACGATGAACATCAGGACGGCGTTCAGCAGGATCGCGCCCACGATGCCGAGAATGATGTTCATGATGATGCCCATGTTCGAGTTCATGAACTTTTCCGCGAGCCAGCCGGCGATACCGCCGACGATGATTGCCGCAAACCAACCGATTCCGGTCATGACCTAACCTCTTTTCAAATGTCGTGCCGGACTGCGCCGGCTCATGCAGGTCATAACAAGCAAAAAGGCGGGGAAGTTCCCCCGCCTTCTGGATTTATCGTGCCGTCGGGCGCGCCGCATCGCGGCATGGGCGCCCTGTTCCCGGCACGGATCAGTCGCGCAGCAGTTCGTTGATGCCGGTCTTCGAGCGGGTCTTCTCGTCGACGCGCTTGACGATGACGGCGCAGTAGAGGTTCACGCCGTTCTTCGACGGCATCGAGCCCGAGACCACCACCGAGTAGGGCGGCACTTCGCCGTACATCACTTCGCCGGTCTCGCGGTCGACGATCTTGGTCGACTGGCCGAGGAAGACGCCCATGCCCAGCACCGAGCCTTCGCGCACGATGACGCCCTCGACGACCTCGGAGCGGGCGCCGATGAAGCAGTTGTCCTCGATGATGGTCGGGCCGGCCTGCATGGGCTCCAGCACGCCGCCGATGCCGACGCCGCCCGACAGGTGCACACCCTTGCCGATCTGTGCGCAGGAGCCGACGGTCGCCCATGTGTCGACCATGGTGCCCTCGTCGACATAGGCGCCGAGGTTCACGAAGGACGGCATCAGCACCACGCCCGGCGCGATGTAGGCGGACTTGCGGACGATGCAGTTCGGCACCGCGCGGAAGCCGGCGGCGCCCCACTCGTTGTCGCCCCAGCCCTTGAACTTGCTGTCGACCTTGTCCCACCAGTGGCCGCCCTGCGGGCCGCCGTCCTGCTGCTCCATGTCCTTGAGCCGGAAGCCCAGAAGCACGGCCTTCTTGGCCCACTGGTTCACGACCCAGTCGCCGCCCTCGGGCTTCTCGGCGACGCGCAGCTTGCCGCTGTCGAGCGCGTTCAGCGTGTCCTCGATGGCCTCGCGGGTTTCGCCCCCGGTCGACGGCGTGATGGTGTCGCGCGCCTCCCAGGCGGCTTCGATGGCGGCTTCGAGCTGTGCGTTGGACATCTTCGTCTCCTCGTGCGATCCGGTTTTCCAGCCCTATAGCGGGCGGCTTCCCGCAAGAAAAGGAGACATGACCATGGCGAAGGCCATTCACAGCATGATCCGCGTGCTCGACGAGGCGCGCTCGCTGGCGTTCTACGAAAAGGCATTCGGCCTGACCGTGGCCGACCGGCTCGACTTCCCGGAGTTCACGCTGGTCTACCTCAGCAATGCCGAAAGCGGCTTCGAGCTCGAGCTGACGGTGAACAAGGACCGCACCGAGCCCTACGATCTCGGCGACGGCTATGGCCACCTTGCCGTGTCGGTCGACGACCTCGAGGCCGAGCACGCAAGGTTCGAGGCCGAGGGGCTGAATCCGCGCAAGCTGGTGGAATTCGCTCCCGCGGGCGAGGTCGTCGCGAAGTTCTTCTTCGTCGCCGACCCGGACGGCTACCAGATCGAGGTGCTGGCGCGCGAGGGCCGCTTCGCCTGACACCGGGCCCGGCCCGGGGCAAACCGCCCGGGCCGGGCCTGCCTTCGTCTTGGCCCGCGGGGCGGCCGGCGCGGGGCTTGCGTTGCACGCGCCCCTTGCGGAATCGAATCGTGGCGCGTATATGGCCCATCAACAGCGGCGCGTCGGGGCCTCCTCCGAAGCTCCACCGGGAAAGATCGACGGGCCGCGCGCCCGTTTTTTTGTTTCATGCATCGGACCCGGAGAATGACCGACCTGATCGCCAAATCCGCCATCGACCGGCGCATCGCCGAGATCATCACCCCCGTCATCGAGGACATGGGGTTCGAGCTCGTGCGCATTCGCCTGATGAGCGGCAAGACATCCACCCTGCAGATCATGGCCGAACGCCCCGAGGGCGGCATCGAGGTCGACGAGTGCGCCGACATCTCGACCGCCGTCTCGGCGGTGCTCGACGTCGAAGACCCGATTCTCGACGCCTACACGCTCGAAGTGTCGAGCCCCGGCATCGACCGGCCGCTCACGCGGCTCAAGGATTTCGACACCTACGAGGGCTACGAGGCCAAGATCGAGACCCACGAGATGATCGACGGCCGCAAGCGCTGGCGTGGCATGCTCGCCGGTGTCGAAGGTGGCGAGGTGCTGCTCAACATCGAGGAGAACGGCGAGGACCAGACCATCGGCCTGCAGTTCGACTGGCTGAGCGATGCCAAGCTCGTGATGACAGATGACCTCGTCCGCGACATGCTGCGCGCCCGCAAGGCCCAGGCCGTGGACGAAACCCAATTCGACGATATCCAGGCCGACGACGCGGCCGCTCAGGAGGAGTAAGAAGAAAATGGCAATCACCTCTGCCAACCAGCTTGAGCTTCTGCAGACCGCCGAGGCCGTGGCGCGCGAGAAGATGATCGACCCCACGCTCGTGATCGAGGCGATGGAAGAAAGCCTCTCGCGGGCCGCCAAGAGCCGTTACGGCTCCGAGATGGACATCCGCGTCAGCATCGACCGCAAGACCGGCCGCGCGACCTTTACCCGCGTCCGCACCGTGGTCGAGGACGAGGAACTCGAGAACTACCAGGCCGAGATGACGGTCGCGCAGGCCAAGCAGTACATGGCCGACCCCAAGGTGGGCGACCAGTACGTCGAGGAAGTGCCGCCGGTCGACATGGGCCGGATCGCGGCGCAGTCGGCCAAGCAGGTCATTCTGCAGAAGGTCCGCGAAGCCGAGCGTGACCGCCAGTACGACGAGTTCAAGGACCGCGCCGGCACCATCATCAACGGCACCGTCAAGCGTGAGGAATACGGCAACGTCATCGTCGACATCGGCCGTGGCGAAGGCATCCTGCGCCGTAACGAGAAGATCGGCCGCGAGGCGTATCGCCCCGGCGACCGCATCCGCTGCTACATCAAGGACGTGCGCCGCGAAGCGCGTGGGCCGCAGATCTTCCTGTCGCGCACCGCGCCGGAATTCATGGCCGAGCTGTTCAAGATGGAAGTGCCCGAGATCTACGACGGCATCATCGAGATCAAGGCCGTGGCCCGCGACCCCGGTTCGCGCGCCAAGATCGGCGTCATCTCCTATGACGGCTCCATCGACCCCGTGGGCGCCTGCGTCGGTATGCGCGGCAGCCGCGTGCAGGCCGTGGTGAACGAGCTGCAGGGCGAGAAGATCGACATCATCCCGTGGAACGAGGACATGCCGACCTTCCTCGTGAACGCGCTGCAGCCCGCCGAGGTGAGCAAGGTGGTTCTCGACGAGGACGCCGAGCGCATCGAGGTCGTGGTGCCCGACGAGCAGCTCTCGCTGGCCATCGGCCGCCGCGGTCAGAACGTGCGCCTCGCGTCGCAGCTGACCGGCCTCGACATCGACATCATGACCGAGGAAGAGGAAAGCCAGCGCCGCCAGAAGGAATTCGAGGAGCGCACCCAGCTGTTCATGGACACGCTCGATCTCGACGAGTTCTTCGCGCAGCTGCTCGTGGCCGAGGGCTTCACCAACCTCGAGGAAGTGGCCTATGTCGAGCTCGACGAGCTTCTGGTCATCGACGGCGTCGACGAGGACACCGCGCAGGAGCTTCAGACCCGTGCCCGCGAATTCCTCGAAGAGCAGGCCCGCAAGGCGCTCGAGAAGGCGCGCGAACTGGGTGCCGAGGACAGCCTCATTGACTTCGACGGCCTCACACCCCAAATGGTAGAGGCATTGGCGGAAGACGGCATCAAGACGCTGGAAGACTTCGCCACCTGTGCCGACTGGGAACTGGCCGGTGGCTGGACGATCAGCGACGGCGAGCGCGTCAAGGATGACGGCCTTCTCGAACCCTTCGACGTGGACCTTGCCGAGGCGCAGAACCTCATCATGACCGCCCGGGTCCTTCTGGGCTGGGTCGATCCCGCCGAGCTCGAACCCGAGGTCGACGAGGACGAAGAGGCCGATGACACCGAGGTCGAGGCAGGCGCCGAGACCGGGGAAGAGGCCTGAACGTGAGCCGGGGCGGACGGGATAAGGACCGGGCCGACGGCCCGGAGCGTCGCTGCATCGCCACCGGCGAGTCGCAGCCCGCATCCGGACTGATCCGCTTCGTGGTCGGGCCCGAGGGGCAGCTGGCGCCGGACATCGCCGGCAAGCTGCCCGGTCGCGGAATCTGGGTCTCTTCGACCCGGTCGGCACTCGAGAAGGCGGCGGCGAAAGGGCTTTTTGCCCGCGCCGCACGGGCGCCGGTCAAGGTCCCCGACGCGCTTCCCGAGCTTGTCGAGCAGATGCTGGCGCGGCGGGTGGTCGAGTTGATCAGCCTCGCGCGCAAGTCCGGCGGCGCCGTCGCCGGATACGAGAAGGTGAAGGACTGGTTGGGCAAGGAAGAGGCCGATGTGCTGATCCAGGCCGAGGACGGATCGGCGCGCGGCAAGACGAAATTGTCGACCCCCGGCTGGGGATCGTACATCGGTTGGCTCACGGCGGACGAGCTGGGGCTGGCCTTCGGACGGGAAAAGGTGATACACGCGGCGCTTGGCGCTGGCGGACTCACGCAACGTGTTGTAGAGGAGGCCCAACGACTGAAGGGCCTGCGCGTCGGAAGGGCCGACGCGGACACGGCAGCAGGGGCTGCCGGGGCGGCGAAGGCCGCCGGTGGCGGCAGGGGCCGCCGGAAAGGATATGAGAGCTGAATGAGCGATAACGACGGCAAAAAGACTCTGGGTGTTCGTGGTGGAGGTCCCCGTTCGGGATCCGTGAAGCAGAGCTTCAGCCATGGGCGTACCAAGAATGTCGTGGTGGAAACCAAGCGCAAGCGCGTGGTGGTGCCCAAACCCGGAGCCGGTGGCGGTTCCAAGGGTGGCAGCGCCCCCGGCGGCTCTGGTGGCAAGCGCCCGGCTGGGATTTCCGATGCCGAGATGGAACGCCGCCTGAAGGCATTGCAGGCCGCCAAGGCCCGCGAAGCCGATGAGCAGGCCAAGCGCGAGGCCGAGGAAAAGGCCCGCGCCGAAGAGCGTGAACGTCTCCGCGCGGAAAAGGAACAGAAAGAGCGCGAGCAGCGCGAAGCCGAAGAGCGGGCCAAGGCGAAAGCCGAGGAAGAGGCGCGCAAGGCCAAGGAGGCGGCCGAGGCCGCCAAGAAGGCCGAGGCCGACGCTGCCGCACCCAAGACCGCGGAGCCCGGCCAGGCGGCCGCACCCGCACGTGCTGCACCCAAGACGGCGCAGCCGCAGCGCAAGGCCGACCGCGAGCGTGAAGAGCGTGGCCGTAGCGGCAAGGGCCGCGACGGTGGACGGCGGTCCGGCAAGCTGACGCTGAACCAGGCGCTCGGCGGCGAGGGCGGCCGGCAGAAATCCATGGCGGCGATGAAGCGCAAGCAGGAGCGGGCGCGTCAGAAGGCCATGGGTGGCAGCCAGCAGCGCGAGAAGGTCGTGCGCGATGTGCAGCTTCCCGAGGCGATCACGGTGGCGGAACTCGCCAACCGTATGGCCGAGCGCGTGGCAGATGTGGTCAAGTCGCTGATGCAGAACGGCATCATGGCGACGCAGAACCAGTCGATCGACGCCGACACCGCGGAACTGATCATCGAGGAATTCGGCCACCGCGTGACCCGCGTGTCCGATGCCGACGTCGAGGACGTGATCAAGCTCGAGCAGGACAAGCCCGAGGATCTCGTGTCGCGTCCCCCGGTCATCACGATCATGGGCCACGTCGACCACGGCAAGACCTCGCTGCTCGACAAGATCCGCGAAGCCAACGTGACCTCCGGCGAGGCCGGCGGCATCACGCAGCACATCGGCGCCTACCAGGTGACGACGAAGGGCGGCGACGTGCTGACCTTCCTCGATACGCCCGGCCACGCGGCCTTTACCTCGATGCGCTCGCGCGGCGCTCAGGTGACGGACATCGTGGTGCTGGTGGTTGCGGCGGACGACGCGGTGATGCCGCAGACCGTCGAGGCCATCAACCACGCCAAGGCGGCGGGTGTCCCGATGATCGTGGCGATCAACAAGATCGACAAGCCCGAGGCCAACCCGACCAAGGTGCGCACCGACCTTCTCCAGCACGAGGTGATCGTGGAAGAGATGTCCGGTGAGGTGCAGGACGTCGAAGTTTCCGCGCACAGCGGCCAAGGTCTCGACGACCTGCTCGAGGCGATCGCGCTGCAGGCCGAGGTTCTCGAACTCAAGGCGAACCCGGATCGGGCCGCCGAGGGTGCGGTGATCGAGGCACAGCTCGACGTGGGCCGCGGCCCGGTCGCGACGGTGCTCGTGCAGAACGGCACGCTCAAGCAGGGCGACATCTTCGTCGTCGGCGAGCAGTACGGCAAGGTGCGCGCGCTCATCAACGACAAGGGCGAGCGCGTCAAGGAAGCCGGACCGTCGGTGCCCGTCGAGGTGCTTGGTCTCAACGGCACCCCGGAAGCGGGCGACGTTCTGAACGTCACCGAGACCGAGGCACAGGCCCGCGAGATCGCCGAATACCGCGAGCACGCGGCCAAGGAGAAGCGCGCCGCCGCAGGCGCCGCGACGACCCTTGAGCAGCTGATGAAGAAGGCCAAGGACGACGAGAGCGTCTCCGAGCTGCCGGTGGTCGTGAAGGCCGACGTGCAGGGCTCGGCCGAGGCCATCGTCCAGGCGCTCGAGAAGGTCGGCAACGACGAGGTCCGCGTGCGGGTGATCCACTACGGTGTGGGCGCCATCACCGAGACCGACATCGGCCTTGCCGAAGCCTCGGGCTGCCCGGTCATCGGCTTCAACGTCCGTGCCAACGCACCGGCGCGGAACGCCGCGAACCAGAAGGGCGTGGAGATCCGCTACTACTCGGTGATCTACGACCTCGTCGACGACGTGAAAGCGGCGGCCTCTGGTCTGCTGTCGAACGAGATCCGCGAGAACTTCATCGGCTACGCGTCGATCAAGGAAGTCTTCAAGGTCTCGAACGTGGGCAAGGTTGCCGGCTGTCTCGTCACCGAGGGTATCGCCCGCCGGTCCGCAGGGGTCCGCCTGCTGCGCGACGACGTGGTGATCCACGAGGGCACGCTGAAGACGCTCAAGCGCTTCAAGGACGAGGTTGCCGAGGTCCAGTCGGGCCAGGAATGCGGCATGGCCTTCGAGAACTACGAAGACATCCGCCCCGGCGATGTCATCGAGATCTTCGAGCGCGAGGAGATCGAGCGTTCGCTCTGATCCCGTGCTGACGAACACTGAAAAGGGCGGCTCCGACGGAGCCGCCCTTTTTCGTGGGATGTTGGCGAGCTGCGCGCGCGAGACGGGTCGTGCCTGCCGGACAGAAGAAAGCCCGGGCGCGATCTGCGTCCGGGCTTTCTCAAGGTGTATTCGAAGTGTTGCGGGCGATGATCAGGCTGCGACCGGCGTGCCGGTGTAGACCTGAGTACCGACACGCACGGCGATGCGACCGTCGGGCAGCTTCTTTTCGAGAGTGCCCTGGACGGAAACGCAAGTGCCAAGAATGATCGTACGCAGCATTTCTGTGTTCCCCTATCGAGTGTGACGATTCAATGAATAAGGTCGAATCGTTAACATAACCAGATTAAAATCTGTCAATAGCGATTAAGATATATGCAAAAGGCGGGATTTACCCGTTTTTTTACGCCGCACCGCAGAAAAGGCTGGACGAGCCCCGACTCAGAGCCAGTCGCGCAGGATCGGGATGAGCGGAACATCGGCGGGAGGCATCGGATAGTCGCGCAGATCGCGGGCATGGACCCACTTGAGCGTCTGGCCCTCCTTCGCGCGCGGCGTGCCCTGCCACTTGCGGCAGGCGAAGAGCGGCATCAGCAGGTGAAAGCTGTCGTAGCCGTGCGAGGCGAAGGTGAGCGGCGCCAGGCAGCTTTCCCAGGTGTCGATGCCGAGCTCTTCCTGCAGCTCGCGGATCAGCGCGACCTCGGGCGTCTCGTCGGGCTCGACCTTGCCGCCGGGGAATTCCCAGAGGCCGGCCATGGACTTGCCCTCGGGGCGCTGCGCCAGGAGGATACGGCCGTCGACGTCGATCAGGGCGACGGCGGAGACGAGAACGATCTTTTTCATGGCGGGGCTCCTGGCGGCGCGGGCGGGAACGAGGGGCTCTGCCCCTCGCGCTCCCCGAGGGTATTTGAAAACCGGAGAAGGGGCGGGGTCAGGACCGGTAATCGGCGTTGATCGAGATGTAGCCGTGTGTGAGGTCGCAGGTCCAGACGGTGGCGCTGCCGGTGCCGAGGCCGATGTCGACGGAGATGTCGATCTCGGGGCGTTTCATCAGCGCGGCGCCGTCTTCCTCGCGGTAGCCGGGGGCGACCCAGCCGTTCTCGGCGACCAGCAGGTCTCCGAAGCGGATCGACAGGCTGTCGCGGTCGGCGGCGGCGCCGGACTTGCCGATCGCCATGACGATGCGGCCCCAGTTCGGATCCTCGCCGGCGACGGCGGTCTTGACCAGCGGCGAGTTGGCGATGGCGAGCGCATGGGTGCGGGCATCGGCGTCGCTGGCGGCGCCGGTCACCTTGACGGTGACGAACTTGGTGGCACCCTCGCCGTCGCGGACGACCTGATGGGCGAGGTCGCGGAAGAGGCCCTCGAGCGCGTCGGCGAAGGCGCCGTCTTCCGCGGTGACCTCGACGCCCGAGGTGCCGGTGGCGCCCATCAACAGCGTGTCGGATGTCGAGGTGTCGCTGTCGACGGTGATGCAGTTGAAGGTGCGGTCGTTGATGCCGCCGACGAGCGTCTGCAGGTCGGCACGGGCGATCTTCGCGTCGGTGAAGACGTAGACCAGCATCGTTGCCATATCCGGCGCGATCATGCCGGAGCCCTTGGCGAAGCCCGCGATCTTCACCCCGCCGCCGGGCAGCGACACGGTGGTGCAGGCGCCCTTGGGGAAGGTGTCGGTGGTCATGATGGCGCGGGCGGCCTCGGGGGCCTTTGCCGCGTCAAGATCCGCGACCAGCGCGTCGATCTTCGCGGTGATGCGGTCGTGCGGCAGACGCTCGCCGATCACCCCGGTGGAGCTGGTGAAGACGCGCGCGGCGGGAAGGCCGGTGGCCGCCGCGACAGCATCGCAGATGGCGGCGACAGAGCCGTCCCCGGCCTTGCCGGTGAAGGCGTTGGAGTTGCCGGAGTTGACGAGGATCGCGGCGCCGTCGTCGCTGTCGGCGCCGATCTTGGCCTGGCAGTCCAGCACGCTGGCAGAGCGGGTGGCGGAGCGCGTGAACACGCCCGCCACGGTGCTGCCCGGTGCGAGGAGCGCCAGCATCACGTCGGTTCGGCCCTCGTATCGGACCCCCGCGGCGGCAGAGGCGAAGCGGACCCCGTCGATCACCGGAAGGTCCGGGAAGGCGGCGGGGGCGAGGGGCGAAACGGACGTGATCTTGGCCAATTATTCCTCCAGAAGCTCGACCTGCGACAGGACCGAGGTATCGACGTCGGCGCTGTCCTTGCGGGTGACATCGGCCGCCGCGACCTTTTCGTCAATATAGTTTTTGACGGCCTCCTGCTGGAGCGTCTGCTCGATCTCGTCGCGCACCTCGTCGAGGGCCGGGGCGGATTTGCTGCGGGTTTCGTTGAGCTTCACCACGTGCCAGCCGAACTGGGTCTCGACCGGCTCGGAGATCTCGCCGGCCTCGAGTTGCTCGACGGCCTTCTCGAAGGGCTCGACCATCATGCCGGGGCCGAACCAGCCGAGCTCGCCGCCGTTGGGGCCGGAGGGGCCGGTGGAGTGCTCCTTGGCGAGCTCCGCGAAATCGGCGCCGCCGTTCAGTTCTTCGACGAGCGACTGCGCTTCTTCCTCGGTCTCGACGAGGATGTGCGAGGCGTTGAACTCCTGGCCCTGCTCGGCATCGGCGTAGTTGGCGTCATAGGCGGCCTGGACCGCCTCGTCGGTCACGGCCTCGTCGGCGACCTGCTTGATGGCCGTGGCAGCCATCAGCGAGCGGCGCTCGTTGTCGAGCGACAGGGTCACCAGCTTGCTTTCCTCGGCCTTCTCGTCCTGCGCGAGCACGCTCTGCTGCACGATCTGGTCGAGGATGCCGTTCCACAGAACCTCGTCGCCGAGCTGCTGGTACTGCTCGGGCAGCGTGGCGCGGATCGCCAGCATGTGGCCGAGCGTGATGTCGGAACCGTTGACGGTGGCCACCACGGAATCGAGGTCCATCTCTTCCTGCGCGTGAACCGGGAGCGCCAGCGTGACGGCGAAGGCGGCTGCGGTCAGTTTGGTGAGAGTCTTGCGCATCTGGTAAGGTCCTTTCCGGGTCCTTGACTTCTCCGCCCGGGGCAGGCGGCGTTGACACTTTCAGAGCCGTTCCTTACATCGCCAAAAGGCTCTGCAAAGCCGGTCGTTCCCCTGTGTCATATGGGCTGTGTTCGAGGCGGGCAAGCAGATGCCGCGACGCGAACACGACATTGTCAAACAGGAACGGGCAGGTATGCTGGGTATCGGGACTATCGCGCGGAAGGTGTTCGGAACGCCGAATGACCGCAAGATCAAGGCGACACGCCCGCTGGTCGACAAGATCAACGTGCTGGAGCCGGAGTTCGAAAAGCTCGATGACGCAGGCCTGATCGCCAAGACCGAAGAGTTCAAGACGCGGATCGCGGACGGCGAGAGCCTCGACTCGCTCCTGCCCGAAGCCTTTGCCAACTGCCGCGAGGGCGCCCGCCGCGCCATCGGCCTGCGCGCCTTCGACGTGCAGCTCATGGGCGGCATCTTCATGCACCAGGGTAACATTTCCGAGATGAAGACCGGCGAGGGCAAGACGCTCGTCGCGACCTTCCCGGCCTACCTGAACGCGCTGACCGGGCGCGGCGTGCACATCGTCACGGTCAACGACTACCTCGCCCGGCGCGACGCCGAGTGGATGAGCAAGGTCTACGGCGCGCTTGGCCTGTCGACCGGCGTCGTCTACCCGCAGCAGCCCGAGGACGAGAAGAAGACGGCATATGCCGCCGACATCACTTACGCCACCAACAACGAGCTTGGCTTCGACTACCTGCGCGACAACATGAAGTCCGAGCTGAACCAGATGATGCAGCGGGACCACTACTTCGCCATCGTCGACGAGGTGGACAGCATCCTGATCGACGAGGCGCGGACGCCGCTGATCATCTCGGGGCCATCGCAGGACCGCTCCGATCTCTACATGTCGATCGACCGGCTGATCCCCGAGCTTTCCGACGACGCCTACACGATCGACGAGAAGACCCGCAACGTCACCTTCACCGACGAGGGCAACGAGGCGCTCGAAGAGATCCTGCACGCCCGCGGCATCCTTCCCGAGGGGCAGACGCTCTACGATCCGGAAAGCACCACGGTGGTGCACCACGTGAACCAGGGCCTGCGCGCACACAAGCTCTACACGCGGGACAAGGATTACATCGTCCGCGACGGGCAGGTCGTGCTCATCGACGAGTTCACCGGCCGCATGATGGCCGGGCGGCGCCTGTCGGACGGTCTGCACCAGGCCATCGAGGCCAAGGAGGGCTGCCAGATCCAGCCCGAGAACGTCACGCTGGCGCAGGTGACCTTCCAGAACTACTTCCGTCTCTACGACAAGCTCGCCGGCATGACCGGCACGGCCTCGACCGAGGCCGAGGAATTCATGGAGATCTACGGGCTGGGCGTGGTCGAGGTGCCCACCAACCGGCCGATCGCGCGCCAGGACGACGACGACCAGGTGTTCCGCACCGCGCAGGAAAAATACCAGGCCATCGCTGACGAGATCAAGCTGGCGCATGAGAAGGGCCAGCCGGTGCTCGTGGGCACGACCTCGATCGAGAAATCCGAGATGCTGTCGCAGCTTCTCACGCAGGCGAAGCTGCCGCACAACGTGCTGAACGCGCGCCAGCACGAGAAGGAAGCGCAGATCGTCGCCGACGCCGGCAAGCTGGGGGCGATCACCATCGCGACCAACATGGCCGGCCGTGGCACCGACATCAAGCTGGGCGGCAACGTCGACTTCAAGGTGATGGAGGCGCTGGACGCCGAGCCCGACGGTGACCCCGAGGAGATCCGTCGGCGGATCGAGGCCGAGCACGCCGAGGCCGAGGCCGCGGTAAAGGAGGCGGGCGGCCTGTTCGTTCTTGCCACCGAGCGCCACGAGAGCCGCCGCATCGACAACCAGCTGCGGGGCCGTTCGGGCCGCCAGGGTGACCCGGGCCGCAGCTCGTTCTACCTGTCGCTCGAGGATGACCTCATGCGGATCTTCGGGTCCGAGCGGCTCGACAAGATGCTGTCGAAGCTCGGGATGAAGGATGGCGAGGCCATCGTTCACCCTTGGGTCAACAAGTCGCTCGAGCGGGCGCAGGCGAAGGTCGAAGGCCGCAACTTCGACATCCGCAAGCAGCTGCTGAAATTCGACGACGTGATGAACGACCAGCGGAAGGTGATCTTCGCGCAGCGTCGCGAGATCATGGAAGCCGAGGACGTGTCGGAGATCACCGACGACATGCGTCACGAGGTGATCGAGGAGCTGATCGACGTCCACATCCCCCCCAAGACCTATGCCGACCAGTGGGACACCGAAGGGCTCTACGCCGCCGCGCTCGAGAAGCTCGGCATCGACGTGCCCGTCATCAAGTGGGGCGAGGAAGAGGGCGTCGACGCAGAGGTGATCCGCGAGCGGATGGTCGAGGCGTCGGACAAGATGATGACCGAGAAGGCCGAAGCCTTCGGTTCGGACACCATGCGCCAGATCGAGAAGCAGGTCGTGCTGCAGACCATCGACCAGAAATGGCGCGATCACCTGCTGACTCTGGAACACCTGCGCTCTGTCGTGGGCTTCCGGGGCTACGCGCAGCGCGATCCGCTGAACGAGTACAAGACCGAGGCCTTCCAGCTGTTCGAGTCGATGCTCGAGTCGCTGCGCGAGACGGTCACCGAGCAGCTCGCCCGGATCCGCCCGATGACCGAGGACGAGCAGAAGGCGATGATGCAGCAGCTGTCGCAGCAGCAGGCTGCGCTGCGTCGCCAGACCGAGAACGCCGCCGCCGGTCATCCGCCGGCGCCGGGCGAGGGCGACACCGCAGCCGCGCCCGAGCCGGGCTCGGGCACCCCGGACGCCGCGACCACGCCGCTGGTCGAAGGCTTCGATGAGGGCGATCCGACGACCTGGGGCAACCCCAGCCGCAACGATGCCTGCCCTTGCGGGTCGGGCAAGAAGTTCAAGCATTGTCACGGACGCCTCGCCTGAGTTGGGCCGCAACTCGATGCGAGCTTGATTGGACAGGGGCGCTTCGGCGCCCCTTCTTGTCAGAATGACACCCCGCCTCTGCCGCAACAGTGCCGCTTTTCACTCATAAATTGTTTATGAATGAGAACGCAGGATGCGAGTGGAGGCCGGGATGGCGCGACTCAAGACATATCTTCTGGCGGTGGCCACGGTGCTCATGGCGCTCGCCATCGGCTACTTCATGCAGCAGGGCGACGCTGCCACGCCCGTCGCGCTGAACCAGAAGGGCGATCTGGTCGTGAGCGACATCACTGACATGTCCTCGGCGTCCGGGGTGGCTCCGCGCCTGCCGGTTCCGGCAGCCCTCGAAACAGCGTCCACGCTTCCCGACCTGCCGGTGCAGCGGGTCCGGGCCGAGGCGCCGGTTGCGACGATTCCCACCCCGGACACCGCCCGCTCCGAGGGCTTCGACTGTGCCATCGAGATGTCGGCAGAGGTGAACGCCGGCGCCATGGTCGCGCTTGAGCTCTCGGCGCCCTGCTACGCCTCCGAGCGGGTCACCATCCACCATCACGGGCTGATGTTCACCGAGCATACCGCGCCCGACGGCAGCCTGCGCCTGTCCGTGCCTGCACTGACCGAGCGGGCGCTCTTCGTTGCGGCCTTCGACGGCGGTGACGGGGCGACCGCAGTGGTCGACGTGCCGGCGCTGCCCTTCTACGACCGGGTCGTCCTGCAATGGCGCGGTGCGAGCGGGCTGCAGCTTCACGCCCGCGAGTTCGGCGCCGACTACTTCACCGACGGACACATCTGGAGCGCCCACGCCGGCGACATGACCCGCAGCGCGCAAGGCGAAAGCGGCTTCCTCACCCGTCTCGGTGACGCGTCGGGGCGCGATCCGCTGGTCGCAGAGATCTACAGCTTCCCCGCGGGCACCGCCCGGCAGGAGGGCACCGTGAGCATCTCGGTCGAGGCCGAGGTCACCGATGCCAACTGCGACCGCGCGGTCGAGGCGCAGACGCTCGAACGCCATGGCGATGCCCCGCTGCGGGTCCGCGACCTGTCGCTGTCGATCCCGGCCTGCGACGGTGTCGGAGATTTTCTGGTGTTGAAAAACCTCGTGGAAGACCTGAAGATCGCTGCAAGGTGACAGGGAACCGGGGAATTCCATGAAGACGATCTGTGCGGCGGTCCTCGCCGCACTTTGCCTTTTCGGGGGGCCGCTTCGCGCGCAGGACATCACGCTGCGCTCGCGCGACGGCGGCATCGAACTGTCCGGAACGCTGCTCGGCTTCGACGGCGAATTCTACCGCATGGAAACCCGCTACGGCGAGCTGACCGTGGACAGCTCGGGCGTGCTTTGCGAGGGCGTCGGGTGCCCGTCCCTGACCGACTTCGTGGCCGAGATGCGCGTGTCCGGCTCTGCCGCCATCGGTGACGTGCTCATGCCGGCGCTGGTCGAGGGCTTCGCGCTGCGCAACGGGCTGGAAGCGGCGCGGGAAGACAGCGCGGACGGCCGCTTTCGATACCTGCTGACCGACCCTTCCGAGGACCGCGTGGTCGGCCGGTTCTCCTTTCGGTCGCACACCACGAACGGCGGTTTCGCCGACCTGCTCTCCGACGAGGCCGACGTGGTCATGGCGCTGCGAGAGGTTCGACCGCAGGAGCGGGAGCAGGCCGAAGCGGCGGGCCTCGGCGACCTGTCGCACCCCAATCGCAGCCGCGTTCTCGCCCTCGATGCGATGATCCCCGTGGTCGCCCACGGAAATCCGGTGGACGCGATCTCGTTGTCGGCGCTGGCGCGGATGCTCTCGGGGCGGCTGGTGAACTGGCGGGCGCTCGGCGGACCCGACGCGCCGGTCGTCCTGCATCTGCGCAACGCGGGCTCCGGCCTCGCGCAGGGGCTCGAGGACCGCCTGTTGCGCCCCTCCGGACTTGAGCTGAACGGCGAGATCGTACGACACGAGAGCAACGCCGTGCTGTCCGAGGCGGTCGCGGACGATCCCTTCGGCATCGGTCTCGCAAGCTACTCCGAGATCGGCAACACCAAGCCGCTTTCCCTCACGGGCAGCTGCGGTTTCCAGCTTCGCGGTCGGCGCACCGCGATCAAGACCGAGGACTATCCGCTCACTGCGCCGATATTCCTCTACATGCCGGCGCGCCGCCTGCCGGCGCTGGCCCGCGAGTTCCTCGCCTACACGCGCAGCCCGCCGGCCCAGATCGTGATCCGCCGCGCGGGCTTTGTCGACCAGGCGCCGGAAGAGATCGAGATCAACGCGCAGGGCAACCGGCTCGCCAACGCGATTGCCGTGGCGCAGGGGCAGGAGGGGCTCGGGGCGTTGCAGTCGATGGTCACCATGCTTGCCCCGATGCGGCGGCTGACCACCTCCTTCCGCTTCGAGACCGGGTCGGTGCGGCTCGATGCGCAATCACGATCGAACGTGCAGCAACTCGCGCGTTCGCTGGAGCTTGGAGAGTATGACGGGCGCAGGATGGTGTTCGTCGGCTTCTCCGATGGGCAGGGCCCGGCCGACGACAACCTCGAGATCGCGCGGGCCCGGGCAGAGGCCGTGCGCGATGCGGTGATCGGCACCGCGGAGACGGCGGACCTCGACCGGCTGACGCTCGAGACAGTGGCTTTCGGCGAGGCAATGCCGATGGCCTGCGACGATACCGTCTGGGGAAGACGGGTGAATCGCCGGGTCGAGGTCTGGCTGCGCTGAGCCGGCACTAGAGCAGGCCTTCGCTGCGGAAGCTCAGCTCGCGCGAGCGTCCGATGACGAGATGGTCGTGCAAGGTGATGCCCAGCACATCCGCCGCGCTCTGGATCTGCGCCGTCATGTCGATGTCGGCCTGGCTGGGCGTCGGGTCGCCGGAGGGATGATTGTGCACGAGGATCAGCGCGCTGGCGTTCAGCTCGAGCGCCCGTTTCACCACTTCGCGGGGGTAGACCGGCACGTGGTCGACCGTCCCGCGCGCCTGTGGCTCGTCGGCGATCAGCACGTTCTTGCGGTCGAGGAACAGCACGCGGAACTGCTCGGTCTCGCGGTGGGCCATGGCGGTCTGGCAGTAGTCGAGAAGCGCATCCCACGAACTGACGACCTGCTTTTGCAAGACGCGGGAGCGGGCGAGCCGATGCGCGGCGGCTTCGACGATCTTGAGCTCGGCGACAACCGCGTCACCGACGCCGGGGATGTCGCCCAGCCGTGCGGCGGGCGCCGAGAGCACGCCGTTGAAGTCGGTGAACGCCTCGAGCAGCGCCCGTGCGAGCGGTTTCACGTCGCGTCGCGGGATCGCCCGGAAGAGCACCAGTTCGAGCAGCTCGTAGTCGGGCAGCGCATCGGCCCCGCCTGTCATGAACCGTTCGCGCAGCCGCGCGCGATGGTCGCGGATGTAGGAGGGCAGGGCGCGCCCGGCGGGAAGCGGCGCCTCGGGCGCCTCGTCACGATCGAAGAGCGCGGGCTGGGAAGCGGAGAATTGCGTCGCACGGGCCATGCCCGGAGCGTCGCGTGCAGACCTTAGCGAAGCGTTAAGATTGCTCTGCGCCCTGCTTCTCTTCGTCGTAATCACTGACGCGGCGGTTGTAGGTCGCGACGCGCCACAGGTAGGTGCCGATCAGCCCGACGACGACGATGGTCGAGACCGGGTCGAGCCAAGCGCTGACGGCCTCGTAGCCGCCTTCGAGCCAGTAACCCGCGAGTGTGAGGAACGCGGTCCATGCCACGGTTCCGATCGCGCTCAGCCCGAGGAAAAAGGCGCGCGGCATCCGGCGAACGCCCGCCGGGACCGAGATGAAGGTGCGGACGGTGGGGATCAGGCGCCCGATGAGCACCGCGCCGCCGCCATGCCGGTCGAACCAGTCATTGGCGCGGTCGAACTCCTCGGGCGACACCGAGAGCCAGCGACCGTGTTTCCGCGACAGCTTGCACAGCCGCTCGAACCCGATCCGTCGCCCGATCCAGTACCAGAGGTAGGCGCCGGCCAGCGAGCCGATGCTGCCTGCGGCGATGACCAGCGGCAGGGACATGGTGTTCCGCGCCGCGTTGAAGCCCGCCAGCGGCATGATCAGCTCGGAGGGAATGGGGGGAAAGACATTCTCGAGAAACATCAGGAGAGCGACGCCGAACGCGCCCATGCTGTCGATGAGGTTCGTGATCCAGTCGAACATGCGAAGGTGTCTCTCCCGAATGAAACAGGGCCCGGGGATCAACCCGGGCCCTCTCTGATCGGTTCCACCGATAGTTGCGCGAGGCCGTGGCGGCCGCCGGTGCTTGGGGGGGCCGAAAGGCGCCGACCAGGAGCCGCATTCGCGCAAGGCCGGGGTCAGCCCTTCATCGAATCCCAGAAGTTTTTCACCGACGAGAAGAAGCTGTGCGATTCCGGATTGTTGTCCTCGCTCAGCTCCTCGAACTCGCGCAGGAGCTCCTTCTGGCGCGACGTCAGGTTGACCGGCGTCTCGACCGCGAGCTCGATGAACATGTCACCCGAGCCGCCGCCGCGCAGCGCCGGCATTCCCTTGCCCCGAAGGCGCATCTGGCGACCGGACTGGCTGCCCGCGGGGATCTTTACCCGGCTGCGGCCACCGTCGATCGTCGGCACCTCGATGTCGCCACCGAGTGCGGCCGTTGTCATCGACACCGGCACGCGGCAATGCAGCTCGACGCCTTCGCGTTCGAAGATCTCGTGCGGCCTCACCTCGATGAAGATGTAGAGGTCGCCCGGAGGCCCGCCGCGCATGCCGGCTTCGCCCTCTCCGGCAAGCCGGATGCGGGTGCCGGTCTCGACCCCTGCCGGGATGTTGACCGAGAGCGCGCGCTCTTTCTGCATGCGACCGGTGCCACCGCACTTGCCACAGGGATTCTTGATGATCTGGCCCAGCCCCGAACAGGTGGGACAGGTGCGCTCGACCGTGAAGAAGCCCTGGGTCGCACGGACCTTGCCCATGCCCGAACAGGTCGGGCAGGTCACGGGCTCGGCACCACCTTCGGCGCCGGAGCCGTCACACTCGTCGCATTGCACCGAGGTCGGCACGTTGATCATCTTCTGGAGGCCGTTGTAGGCCTCTTCCAGCGTCACGCGCAGGTTGTAGCGCAGGTCTGCCCCGCGCGCCGCGCGCTGACGTCCACCGCCCTGGCGGCCGCCCATGAAGTCGCCGAAGAGATCGTCGAAGACATCCGAGAAGGCGCTGGCGAAATCGCCCTGGCCATGGAAACCACCGCCACCGGGGCGCGGTCCGCCGCCACCGCCCATGCCGCCCTCGAAGGCCGCATGGCCGAAGCGGTCGTAGGCCGCCTTCTTCTCGGGGTCCTTCAGAACCTCGTAAGCCTCGTTCGCTTCCTTGAACTGCGCTTCGGCATCGGGATTGTCGGCGTTGCGGTCGGGATGAAGTTCCTTCGCCTTCTTGCGATAGCCCTTCTTGATTTCGTCCGCGGAGGCACCTTTGCTGACACCGAGCACGTCGTAATAGTCACGCTTGGACATTCATGCCCTCCTTTTGCCCGGAACGGAAAGGGCCGGTCCGGCGTCCGGACCGGCCCCTCTTATGTTCCGAGAGCCTGGCTCAGCTCCGCTTGTTGTCGTCGCCCAGGTCCTCGAAGTCGGCGTCGACGATGTCGTCGTCACCCGAGTTGCCGGAGTTGTCCGCCGCCTCGGGCTCGTCGGCGCCCTCACCAGCGTCGGCCTGCGACTTGTAGATCGCCTCGCCCAGCTTCATCGCCGCTTCGGTGACGTTCTGGATGCCGGCCTTGATCTTCTCGGCCGAGACGTCGTCCTTCTCGAGGTCTTCCTTCAGCGCGGACAGGGCCAGCTCGATCGCCTCGATGGTCGACGGGTCGACCTTGTCGCTGTGCTCTTCCATCGACTTCTCGGTCGAGTGGATGAGGCTTTCGGCCTGATTGCGCGCCTCGACGAGCTCGCGACGCTCCTTGTCCTTCTCGGAGTTCTCCTCGGCTTCCTTGACCATCTTCTCGATGTCGTCGTCGCTGAGGCCACCCGAGGCCTGGATGGTGATCTTCTGCTCCTTGTTCGTGCCCTTGTCCTTGGCCGAAACGGAGACGATGCCGTTGGCGTCGATGTCGAAGGTCACCTCGATCTGGGGCATGCCGCGCGGTGCCGGCGGGATGTCCTCGAGGTTGAACTGGCCGAGCAGCTTGTTGTCGGACGCCATCTCGCGCTCACCCTGGAAGACGCGGATCGTCACGGCCGACTGGTTGTCCTCGGCGGTGGAGAAGATCTGCGACTTCTTGGTCGGGATCGTGGTGTTGCGGTCGATCAGGCGGGTGAACACGCCACCCAGCGTCTCGATGCCGAGCGACAGCGGCGTCACGTCGAGCAGGACCACGTCCTTCACGTCACCCTGCAGAACGCCGGCCTGGATGGCAGCACCCATGGCGACCACCTCGTCGGGGTTCACGCCCTTGTGCGGCTCCTTGCCGAAGAACTTGGTGACCTCTTCGAACACCTTGGGCATCCGGGTCTGACCACCGACGAGCACGACTTCGTCGATCTCGTCCTTCGAGATGCCGGCGTCCTTGAGAGCGGCCTGGCACGGCTTGATCGAGTTCTTGATCAGGTCGTTGACGAGGCTTTCCAGCTTGGCGCGGGTCAGCTTCATCACCATGTGCAGCGGCTGACCGTTCGAGCCCATCGAGATGAACGGCTGGTTGATCTCGGTCTGGGTCGCGCTCGAAAGCTCGATCTTCGCCTTCTCGGCAGCTTCCTTGAGACGCTGCAGGGCCATCTTGTCCTGCGTCAGGTCGATGCCGTGCTCTTTCTTGAACTCGTCGGCAAGGTAGTTGACGATCCGCATGTCGAAGTCTTCGCCACCGAGGAACGTGTCGCCGTTGGTGGACTTCACTTCGAACAGGCCGTCGTCGATCTCGAGGATCGTGACGTCGAAGGTGCCGCCGCCGAGGTCATAGACCGCGATGGTCTTGCTGTCCTTCTTGTCGAGGCCATAGGCGAGCGCGGCCGCGGTCGGCTCGTTGATGATGCGCAGCACCTCGAGGCCCGCGATCTTGCCGGCGTCCTTGGTGGCCTGACGCTGGGCGTCGTTGAAGTAGGCGGGAACGGTGATGACGGCCTGCGTCACCTCTTCGCCGAGGTAGCTCTCGGCGGTTTCCTTCATCTTGCCGAGGATGAAGGCGGAAATCTGGGAGGGCGAATACTTGTCGCCGCGAGCCTCGACCCACGCGTCGCCGTTGCCGCCGTCGATGATCTTGTAGGGCACGATCTTCTGGTCCTTCGTCACCTCCGCATCGGTGGTGCGGCGGCCGATCAGGCGCTTGACGGCAAAGATGGTGTTCTCGGGGTTGGTGACGGCCTGACGCTTCGCAGGCTGACCGACCAGGCGCTCTTCTTCGGCGAAGGCGACGATCGAGGGCGTGGTGCGGGCACCTTCTGCGTTCTCGATCACCCGTGCCTGGCTGCCGTCCATGATGGCGACGCAGGAGTTCGTGGTGCCAAGGTCGATACCAATGACTTTACCCATGTTTCGATCCCTTTCTGATTCAAGGCGATGACACGAGGCGTCCGGACCCGTTTACGGCATCCTGCCCCGCTGATGGTGATGCCGTCTGGCCGGGGCCTCGCGGCGTTCGGAGGGTATATAAGGAGGGGGTTTCAGCGCTGCAAGCGCCGCAAAGGGCGAGATTCCGGCAAATGACTGGATTTTCTTTGCGCCCGCCGGGGGAATCCGGAACAAAGAGGCCATGACCGAAGTGATCGAACGTCGCGGCTTCCGCATCCACGCGGGTTTTCTCGACCGGCCGGCGCAGGAGCGATTGGTCGAGGCGCTGCGCGGCTGCCTGCGCGTGGCCCCGCTCTACCAGCCGGTGACCCCGCGCGGCCGCGAGATGTCGGTGCGAATGTCGGCGGCGGGGCGTTTCGGGTGGGTGACCGACCGGCGCGGCTACCGCTACGAGCCGCGCCATCCCGAGGGCATGGACTGGCCGCCGATTCCCCGCGAGGTGCTGGACATCTGGGACAGCGTCTCGGGGGTCGACCGGGCGCCGGAATGCTGCCTCATCAACTGGTATGGCGAGGGCGCCCGCATGGGGCTGCACCAGGACAAGGACGAGGCGGATTTCGGGATGCCCGTGGTCTCGGTTTCGCTCGGCGACGAGGGGCTGTTCCGCATGGGCAACGAGGAGCGCGGCGGCAGGACCGAGTCGGTCTGGCTGCGCTCGGGCGATGTCGTGGTGATGGGCGGCGAGGCGCGGCTGAAGCATCACGGCGTCGACCGCATCCGTTTCGGCTCGTCGACGCTGCTGCCGCAGGGGGGGCGGATCAACCTTACGTTGCGCGTGGTGACCTGAGCTCGGCGCGGGACGGTGCCGCCCCGGCGGAGCCGCGCGTCGGATGATCCGGCGCGCGACGCCGTAGGGTGGGTTTGCAACCCACCGCGCCCCCGGTGAGGCCTTTACTGCGGCTGGATCGAACAGCAGCCCGACACGGCGCGTTCGGTCCGGCCGGTAAGCACCACGTCACCGGACAGCCCGTAAAGCTGCTCGGACATGCCGTCGGAGCAGGCCTCGACAGGGTGAATGACCAGTGTGCCGTCCTGACCCGGGCCGCCGAAGGTCAGCACGTAGGGCTCGAAACGGCCCTCCGCCGTGCGCAGGGCGTCGGCCCGAAGGCGGGGCAGCGTGGTCTCGGGCTCGGACCAGCCGACGTCTTCGCCGGGGACCGCGTCGAGCGACCAGAACGGCTCGGTCCCGAAGCAGCGCAGCGCGCCGGCGTCGGGCAGGGCGCTGCCCTCCTGCCGGTCCATGTAGGCGAGCGAGACCCAGCCGGCGCGCTCGCCCGTGTTCACCCGGCCCCAGCTTTGGTCGTCGTTCGTCGCGGTGATCTCGACATGGGTCTGCGCGTGCGAAAGCGCGCCGATGATCTCTGCCCCGGCGTCGGGCGCGGCGCGCACGTTGAGCTGGTCATCGGAGGCGACGCCGCTCACGGCGTAGAGCGCCGGGAGCGCGCCGGGCTCTGCGGCCAAGACCGGCGCCCCAGGCGCGAGACCAAAGGAACTGGCGGCAAGCAAAACGGACAGGACGCGAAACATCTCGGGCTCCTCTTCGACCAATTGAGAGGAAGTAGCGTAGCCCGAAGACGGCCGGCCCCCTAGTCCGGAATCCCTGCCTAGCGTCGGGCGCTCCAGCTCGCCGAGGCATGCTTGCGGGTGTAGAATTCGCCCATCAGGCCGATCATGATGAGGATCAGCGAGAGATACAGGGCGTATTCCCAGTCGGAGTTGCGCGGGTTGTAGTCGACGAAGGCGTGGCCCCGCGACTGGTCGATGGTGTGGAACAGCGGGTTCCAGCTGAACATCGCCAGCATGTGCGGGGGCAGCGAGTTGGCCACGAACATCTTGCCCGAGGCGATCATGTTGGCCCGCTGGTAGACGGTCGAGACGATCTGCACCGGGGTCGGGAACCACGGCTTCGCGGCAAGCAACAACATCCCGATGGCCGCGCCCGAGAACCACGCCAGCAGGATCATCGCGAGACAGCCGATCGGGTCGTGGATTTCCTGCATGACGAACGGGTTGAAGGCGACGTCGTAGACGAACAGGATCACCACCAGCGACAGGATCTGGATGTAGAGCGTCGACAGCATCGCCGAGGCGATGGCGATGGCCGTGTTCATCGGCGCATGTTGCATCATCGGGCTCGCCGGCCCCTCGGACGATACCACCGCGCCAAGCGTCTTTGTGTGGGTCATGTAGAGGAAGACGCCGGTCATGATGTAGATCATGAAGTCGCCGCGGATCGCGGTGCTGCGCATGCCGAGGATCTGGAACATGAAGTAGAAGGCGAGCACGAAGATGACCGTCTGCAGCATGTTCATGAACAGCGCCATGAAGGCATTGCCATGAGTCTTTCGGACAGCGCGAACCGAATTGTGGTAGATCAACTCGGAGATGTAGATCGCGGAGCCCAGCCGGGAACGCGGCTTCGTGGTCTGAAACATGGCAAACTGCTCCGATCCTCGTCACGCCGGGTGGGGGATGCCGGAACTTTCAGCCGATCTTCTTGCCCATCCAGATCGGCGTCAGCATAAGGGGAGGAGGCTTTCAGATCAATGAACCCGCGAATGGCGGGAGCTAGGAGACAGGCTTTGAATTACGAAACACTTGTGCAGGTCATGCGGCGTCTGGCGCTCGAGGCGGGCGACAAGATCATGGAGATCTACGACTCCCCCGATTTCGAGGTGAAGACCAAGTCCGACGAGAGCCCGGTGACCGAAGCCGACGAGGCCGCCGACGCGCTGATCTCGGCCGGCCTGCGCGAAGCCTTTCCCGACATGGCGCTGGTGACCGAAGAGCAGGCGGACAGCCACGAGCAGGACGTGATGACCTTCCTGATCGTCGACCCGCTCGACGGCACCAAGGAATTCGTCAAGCGCCGCGGCGATTTCACCGTGAACATCGCGCTGGTCGAAGAGGGCGTTCCGACCCGTGGCGTGGTCTACGCGCCGGCCAAGGGGCGGATGTTCTACACCGACTCGCTCGGGCACTCGGTCGAAGAGGCTGGCCCCTTCGACAAGGAGACCGCGGGCGAGCTGACGCAGCTTTCGGTCTCCGAGGCGAACAATGACGCGCTGATGGTCGTGGCCTCCAAGTCGCACCGCGACGAGGCCACAGATGCCTACATCAACAAGTACTCGGTGAAAGACTCCAAGAGCGCCGGCTCGTCGCTGAAGTTCTGCCTCGTGGCGACCGGCGAGGCCGACCTCTACCCCCGTCTTGGCCGCACGATGGAGTGGGACACCGCAGCCGGGCACGCGGTGCTGAACGGCGCTGGCGGCCGGGTCGTCCGTTTCGACGATCACACGCCGCTCGCCTACGGCAAGGCCGGCTTCGCCAACCCGTTCTTCATCGCCTATTCCCCGGGCGTGGACCTCAAGGAGGCCTGAGCGGGCCCATGGACGCCCCGTCGGTCAGCGTGGTGATCGTCAGCCGCGGGCGTCCCGATGCGCTGCGCCTCTGCCTGACCGGCGTGGCGCAGCTCGACCATCCGGTCTTCGAGGTGATCGTGGTGGCCTGCCCGCAGGGAGCCGCCGTGGTCGCCGACCGGTCCGATGCCGACCGGATCAAGCTCGTGCCTTTCGACGAGCCCAATATCTCGGCCGCACGCAATCTCGGGATCGCGCAGGCAGCGGGCGAGGTGGTCGCCTTTCTCGATGACGACGCGGTGCCAGAGCCGACATGGCTGGCCCGTCTCTCCGCCCCCTTCATCAACCCCGACGTCGCCGCGGCCGGTGGTTTCGTCCGCGGACGCAACGGCATCGACTTCCAGTGGCGGGCACGCACCGTGACGGCGGGCCTCGAAGAGTCGGAGCTCACGCTCGACGGCGAGGACCCGGTCGCGCCCGAGCCTCGCGCAGGCCGGGCGATCAAGCTGCAGGGCACGAACATGGCGCATCGGCGCTCGGTGCTTATGCGGATGGGGGGCTTCGATCCGGCTTACCGGTTCTTCCTCGACGAGACCGACCTCGACCTGCGCCACGCGGAAGCCGGGCACCGTGTCGTCGTCGTGCCGCTGGCGCAGGTGCACCACGGATACGCTGAAAGCTTGCGTCGCGCGGCGGACCGCACCCCGCGCGATCTTACCGAGATCGGTGCCTCGGTCGCGGTGTTCCTGCGGCGGCATTGCGACAAGGCCGGGCATGCGGCTGCCTGGAAACGGATTCGCGCCGAGCAGCGGCGCCGACTTCTGCGCCACATGGAGCGCGGACCGCTCGGCCCCGACGACGTGCTTCGACTCCTGCGGGGGCTCGACCATGGCTGGCGCGAGGGGCGGGCACGTCCGCTGTCGACGTTGAAGCCGATGCCGGATGCACCGTCACCGTTCCTTGCGTTCCCCGGCCGGCCGGGCGCCCCGCGCACGGTTCTGGCGGGCCGCCCCTGGCGTCGCGCGGGGCTGCGTCGCGAGGCGCAGCGACTCGTCCGCGAGGGGCGAATCGTCAGCCTCTACCGATTCTCTCACACGGCGCTTTTTCACCGTGTGAGGTTCCATCCGGAAGGGTTCTGGGAGCAGATCGGCGGACTTTGGGGGCGCTCCGATCGTGGCGATCCCATCGTATGGCCATGGCTCTTCCGTCGCCGTCTCGAGGCCGAGTGCGCGCGGGTTTCGCAGGTGCGCGAAAGGGGTTGAGGGGTTTTATATCTGCTCTCTCTATGGGCGAGTTCTCCAACCCGATGAAGCTTTCGGCAGCTGTCACGAAACTTTCGCGGGGTTTCCCGCCGACAGCTTTTGCGCAGTTTCACGCTACCGGGTAACGTGCTAGTGAGACGCCTGCATAGGCTAATTTTTTTACTGCCTTGGGCGAATGCAAGGAGCAGACAATGCGTAATAAAGTCACGAAAGCCATCTTTCCGGTGGCAGGGCTTGGCACTCGATTTCTTCCCGCGACAAAATCCGTTCCGAAGGAGATCATGACCCTCGTGGACCGTCCGCTGGTGCAATACGCCATCGACGAGGCGCGCGCGGCGGGCATCACCGAGTTCATTTTCGTCACCTCGCGCGGCAAGAGCGCGCTCGAAGATTACTTCGACGTCGCGCCCCACCTCGAGGCCGACCTCAAGGCCAAGGGCAAGGACAAGCTGCTCGACGTGCTGAACCAGACCAACATGGACTCGGGCGAGATTGCCTACATCCGCCAGCACAAGGCGCTGGGCCTCGGTCACGCCGTGTGGTGCGCCCGCCGTCTGATCGGTGACGAGCCCTTTGCGGTCATGCTTCCCGACGACGTGATCGCCGCCGACAAGCCATGCCTGCAGCAGATGGTCGAAGCCTACGAGGAAACCGGCGGGAACATGGTCGCCGCGATGGAAGTGCCTGCCGACAAGGCGTCCTCCTATGGCATTCTCGACGTCGAGGAAGACATGGGCTCGATGGTGTCGGTCAAGGGTATGGTCGAAAAGCCCAAGGCGGGCACCGCGCCCTCGAACCTGGCCGTGATCGGCCGCTACATCCTGTCGCCTCAGATCCTCAAGAACCTCGACGAGAAGCAGACCGGCGCGGGTGGCGAGATCCAGCTGACCGACGCAATCGCGAGGCAGATCGGAGACGAGAGCAACGGCGTCTACGGCTACCGCTTCAACGGCCAGCGCTACGATTGCGGTTCCAAGGCCGGCTTCCTGCAGGCCACCGTGGCGTTCGGTCTCGACCGTGACGATCTGCGTGACGACCTCGAGGCCTACCTGCACGAGATCGTCTCGGCCCGGAAAGCGGCGCAATAAGCAACGATGACAAACGTACTGGTCACCGGCGGTGCGGGCTATATCGGCTCGCACGCCTGCAAGGCACTGAAAGCGGCGGGCTACACGCCCGTCACCTACGACAACCTCGTCACCGGCTGGAAGGACGCGGTGAAGTTCGGACCCTTCGAAGAGGGGGCGCTGTCCGACCGCGCCCGCCTCGACGAGGTCTTCGCGAAATACGAGCCCGTGGCGGTGATGCACTTCGCTGCACTGAGCCAGGTCGGCGAGGCGATGGCCGAGCCGGGCCGCTACTGGCGCAACAACGTCGAGGGCTCGCTGACGCTGATCGAGGCCGCCTGCGCGGCGGGCTGCCTGAACTTCGTGTTCTCCTCGACCTGCGCGACCTATGGCGAGCATGACAACGTCGTGCTGGACGAGAGCACCCCGCAGGAGCCTCTCAACGCCTACGGCGCGTCGAAGCGCGCGGTCGAGAACATCCTGCGCGACTTCGAGGCCGCCTATGGCCTGAAGTCGGTGATCTTCCGCTATTTCAACGTGGCGGGGGCGGACCCCGAGGGCGAGGTCGGCGAACATCACCGTCCCGAGACACACCTCATCCCGGTGATGCTCGAGGCGATCGACGGAACGCGCCCGGCGCTGACCATCCACGGCACCGACTATGACACGCCGGACGGCACCTGCATCCGCGACTACGTGCACGTCATGGACCTTGTCGATGCGCATGTGCTGGGGCTCAAGTGGCTCAAGGACGGCAAGGATAGCCGCGTCTTCAACCTCGGCACCGGAGACGGCTTCTCGGTGCGCGAGGTCATCGACGCGTCGCGGTCGGTCACCAACCGCGAGGTGCCGCACTCCGAGGGGCCGCGCCGCGCCGGCGATGCGACCAAGCTGGTCTCGGGCTCGACCCGCGCCGCCGCCGAACTCGGATGGACGCCGGGTCGCTCGACGATGCCGCAGATGATCGCCGACGCCTGGCGCTGGCATCAGAATGGGCACTACGAGGGCTGAGGCGCCAACGCGCCTCCTCGATCTCACGCGGCTGGTCTCGCGGGCCGGCCGCGCCTTCACCGGTATCGACCGGGTCGAATATGCCTATCTCGTGCATCTGCTCGACGCGGGTCCCCTTTGGGGGCTGGTGCGCAGCTCGATGGGCTACCTTCTGCTGGACCCCGAGGGTTGCGCGGCGCTGAAGCGACAGTTCACGGCGGGCGATTGGCCCGCGCCGGACCTGCTGTCGCGGCTCCGGCGCCTGCCGCCGGGGCGCGCGGAGGCCGAGACGGCGGTCCGCCGATTGGCCGTGGCGCGCTGTCTGCCCCGGGGGCTGACCCGCATGCTGGAACGGCACCTTCCCGCGTGGACGCATTACCTGAACACCGGCCACACCAACCTGACCGAGCGGGTGGTGCGCGCGGTGCGCGCCCGCCCCGCCAGCCGGATCGCGGTGCTGCTGCACGACACCATTCCGCTCGACTACCCCGATTACACGCGCGAGGGAGTCACCGCGCGGTTCAGTGCCTTCCTTGACCGGGTGGGGCGCCATGCCGATCTCGTGATCTGCAATTCGCACCAGACCGAGGCCGATTTCCGCAGGCACATGGCGGGATGCGACCGGTGGGGGGAAGCAGCGCCGCAGGGCGACGCGCCCCGCACGGTGGTCGCGCATCTGGGCGTCGAGCCGTCGCCTCCGGGGGACGCGCCGCGGGGCCCGTGGACCGGCAGGGCGTTTTTCGTCGTGCTGGGCACCATCGAGCCGCGCAAGAACCACGCGCTGCTGCTCGACATCTGGGAGCGGGACGCGCCCGATGCCGAGCTGCTCGTCTGCGGGGCGCGGGGCTGGAGGAACGCCGAGGTCTTCGCCCGGCTCGACCGGGGCATCGCCCGGGTGCACGAACTGCCGGGGCTGGACGACGGTCAGGTCGCCGCCCTGCTGCGCGACAGTGCCGGGCTGCTGTTCCCCAGCCTTGCCGAGGGCTACGGCCTGCCGCCGATGGAGGCCGCGGCTCTGGGGGTGCCGGTGCTGTCCGCCGACCTGCCGGTGCTGCGCGAGGTGCTGGGAGATATTCCCGTTTACGCACAGGTAACTGACGGCTATCTTTGGCGCCGTCACATAACAAGGATGGCCGAGGAGCGTCGGGCTGATCCGGGCAGGGAGCGCAGCGGCGCGGAGGGGTGGTGCCCGCCGGGCTGGGGCATGCATTTCAAGACCGTATTAACCCTGATCTGATAGCCGCCACGGAGCCCGGGCCGCGCTTCCGGTCCGCACGAAGGGTAGAGTTTGGGTGCATGGCAGTCATACAGGCTGAGGCTTCAGCGCAAGCGCTGGCGCGTCCGCGCCCTGCGCAAGTCGCGCGAGCTGAAGCCGGTCTCGGACCGCACCGACCGCATCCGCCCCTCCGACCTGTTCGTCTTCTGCACCCAGCGGAACGAGGCGATCCGCCTGCCGTATTTCCTGAAATACTACCGGGACATGGGGGTGAACCACTTCTTCTTCGTCGACAACGGCAGCACCGACGGCTCGCTCGACTACCTGTCCCGGCAGGAGGACGTCTCGGTCTGGTCGACGCAGGGCAGCTACAAGCGGTCGCGCTTCGGGATGGACTGGATCAACCACCTGCTGCGCAAGCATGCCCATGGCCACTGGGCGCTGACCCTCGATCCCGATGAGTTCTTCCTCTACCCGTTCTGCGACACGCGCCCGCTGCGGGCGCTGACCGACTGGCTGGATGCGTCGTCGATCAAGAGCTTCTCGGCGATGCTGCTCGACATGTATCCCAAGGGCCGGATCGACGCGCAGCCCTACCGGGCCGGGCAGAACCCGCTCGAGATCGCCTCGTGGTTCGATGCCGGCAACTACCGCACGAGCCGCAACCGCCGTTTCGGCAACCTCTGGATCCAGGGCGGGCCGCGGGCGCGCGTGTTCTTTGCGGACAGGCCCGAACGCGCCCCGGCGCTGAACAAGGTGCCGCTGGTGAAATGGGACCGGCGCTACACCTACGTCAGCTCGACCCACATGCTGCTGCCGCGCGGGCTGAACCTCGTCTACGACGAATGGGGCGGCGAAAAGGCCAGCGGCCTGCTGCTGCACACCAAGTTCCTCGACACCTTCGGCGCCAAGGCCGAGGAGGAGCTCGCCCGCAGGGAGCACTACGCGGGGTCGACCGAGTATCTCGCCTATGCCGACAAGATCCGGGACAACCCGGATCTCTGGTGCAAGTGGTCCGAGAAATACATCAACTGGCGTCAGCTCGAGATCCTCGGCCTCATGTCCAAGGGCAACTGGGCATGAGCGTCGGCATCCTCATGCTGGTGCACACCGCGCTGGACCGGGCCGAGCAGGTGGCGCGTCACTGGCGGCGGGCCGGCTGCCCGGTGGTCATCCACGTCGACAGCAACGTCCCGCAAAAGACCTACGACGCCTTCGTCGCGTCCCTCGCGGACGATCCGGAGGTGCTGTTCTCGAAACGCCACCGCTGCGAATGGGGGACCTGGGGGCTCGTGGCGGCAAGTCAGGATGCGGCCGAGCTGATGCTGGCCCGCTTCGAGAAGGTGCGCCACGTCTACCTCACATCGGGCTCCTGCCTGCCGTTGCGCCCGGTCGAGGAACTGGTCGGCTACCTCGACGCCCGGCCGGGCACCGACTTCATCGAAAGCGCCACCACGGCCGATGTGCCATGGACCGTCGGCGGGCTCGACGAGGAACGCTTCACGCTGCTGTTCCCGTTCTCCTGGCGCAAGAGCCGCTTCTTCTTCGACCGCTTCGTCGAGGTCCAGCGCAGCATCGGCTTCCGCAGGCGCATGCCGCGCGGGATCGTGCCGCACATGGGCAGCCAGTGGTGGTGCCTGACCCGCCAGACGCTGACCGCGATCCTGCAGGACCCGCAGCGACGCCGGTTCGACCGCTACTTCCGCCGGGTCTGGATTCCCGACGAGAGCTATTTCCAGACCCTCGCGCGGCTCTACTCGACCAACATCGAGAGCCGCTCTCTGACGCTGTCCAAGTTCGATTTCCAGGGCAAGCCGCACATCTTCTACGACGATCACCTGCAGCTTCTCCGGCGCTCGGACTGTTTCGTGGCGCGCAAGATCTGGCCGTATGCCGACCGGCTCTACCGCGCCTTCCTGACCGACGCCGAGGCCGAGCAGAACCGGCAGGAGCCCAACCCCGGCAAGATCGACCGGATCTTCGCCCGCGCCGTCGACCGCCGGACACGCGGACGACCGGGCCTCTACATGCAGTCGCGCTATCCCAACCTTGGTTGGGAGAACGGCGTGACCGCCGGGAAATACTCGGTCTTCCAGGGGTTCTCCGAGCTCTTCAAGGACTTCGAGGGGTGGCTCGGTCGGGCGACCGGGGCGCAGGTGCATGGCCATCTCTACGCGCCGGAGCGTGCCGAGTTCGCCGGCGGGCAGACGGTGATCAACGGGGCGCTGCCGGACAACGCGAAGCTGCGCGACGCCAACCCGAAGGCGTTCCTGACGAACCTTCTGTGGAACACCCGCGGCGAGCGGCAGTGCTTTCAGCATGGCCCCCATGACACGCCGGGGATCATCTGGCACATCAGCCGCGATCCGAACGCGCAGGTCAGCGTGATCTCGGGGGCCTGGGCGGTGCCGCTGTTCAAGTCCAACGCGACCTTTGCCGACCTGCGCGCCGAGGCGGCCGCGCTGCAGAAGATCGAGAGCAGGATGCTCGACCAGATGCGCTCGCCCGATGCCAAGGCGCGCATCCGTATCTGGACCATGGCCGAGTTCATAGAGGCCCCGATGGAGCCCCTGCAGCTGGTGATCGACGAGATCGGGCAGTCATCCTCGCACCGGCTCGCCGAGGCGCCGGTGATGGAGGAGCTCGCCGGCTTCGGCCGGTTCCTGCAGAACCTCAAGAACCAGGGGATGCATCCGTATCTCATGGGGGATTTCCCCGTCGAGCCCGCCGCGCGGAGCGCCCGGCCGCGCCGCCGCAGACCCTATGTCGTGAATAAGTAAGGCCGTTCATGTCCGACCGCTTCGATTGCTTCGTCGTCTTTGCCGAGATGCGCACCGGGTCGAATTTCCTGGAGGCCAACATCAATGCCTTCGACGGGCTGACCTGCCTCGGCGAGGTCTTCAATCCGCATTTCATCGGCTACCCGAATTCGGAAGAGGTGCTGGGCATCACGCAGGACGAGCGGGACCGCGATCCCGAGCGGCTGCTCGCCCGCATCCGGCAGGCCATGCCCGACGGGATCGGCGGGTTCCGGTTCTTCCACGATCACGACGCCCGCATCCTGCCCGCGGTCCTCGAGGATCCGCGCTGTGCCAAGATCATCCTGACCCGAAACCCGGTCGACAGCTACGTGAGCTGGAAGATCGCCCAGGCCACGGGACAGTGGAAGCTCACCAACGTCAGGAAGCGCAAGGACGCCCGGGTGCGCTTCGACGCCCGTGAATTCGAGGCGCATCTGGGGGCGTTGCAAGACTTCCAGGTGACGCTGATGAACGCCTTGCAGGTGAGCGGGCAGACGGCCTTCTACGTGGCCTACGAAGACCTGCAGGACGTGCAGGTGATGAACGGGCTGGCCCGCTGGCTCGGCGCGCGGTCGCAGCTCGACAGCCTCAACACCGCGCTGAAGCGTCAGAATCCCGAACCGGTCTCGGAGAAGGTGGCGAATTTCGAGGAGATGGAGCGGGCGCTGGCCCGGCTCGATCGCTTCAACCTGGGCCGCACGCCGACCTTCGAGCCACGCCGCGGGCCGGCGGTGCCGGGCTACGTGGCGGCGGCAAAGACTCCGTTGCTCTACATGCCGATCCGCTCGGGGCCGGAAGCGGCGGTGCTCGACTGGCTGCGGGCGCTCGACGGCGTGGAGGACGACGCGCTGCTGCGGGATTTCAGCCAGAAGAGCCTGCGCCAGTGGAAGCGTGCGCGCCCGGGGCACCGCAGCTTCACCGTGCTGCGGCATCCGCTCGCGCGGGCGCACGATGCCTTCTGCAACCGGATCCTGACCACCGGGCCGGGCAGCTACCGCGGCATCCGAAACACCCTGCGCCGGGCGCACAATCTGCCCATCCCCGAGGGCGAGCCCGGCGCGGATTACACGCTCGAGGCGCACCGGGAGGCTTTCACGGCGTTCCTCGGGTTTCTCCGGGCAAACCTGTCGGGCCAGACTGCGGTGCGCATCGACGGGCACTGGGCGAGCCAGGCGCAGGTGATCCAGGGCATGTCGGAGCTGACGCTGCCCGACATGATCGTGCGCGAGGACGAGATGGCGAGCTACCTGCCGGCGCTGGCGGTGCAGGTCGGCCACGACGCGCCGCCCGACCCGGTGCATGTGCCGGTGCGCGCGCCCTTCGGGCTTGCGCAGATCTATGACGACGAACTGGAGCGCCTGGCGCGCGAGGCCTACCAGCGCGACTACGTCATGTTCGGCTTCGACGACTGGATGTGAGGGGAGGTGGGGTGAAAACCCACCCTGCGGCGGCGGCGCTTCGAAACATGGGCATCGGCTGACTGGACGGCCGGAGCAGGGGGCGCTGCCCCCTCTTGGCGCGCTGCGCCAATTCACCCCCGAGGGTATTTGGAAAGAGAAGAAGGACCGGGCGCCGCGCAGTGCCGGCGAGGACTGCGCGCGACGTGGACAAGCGGACCGAGGCGGTCCGCTTTTCGTGGTCCGGGGGTCAGGCCGCTTGCGAGGAGCGGTCGGCCGTCAGGATGGTGTGCAGTGTCGCCGGGTCGGGGTTGGCGCGCAGCTTGTTGCAGAGCGCTGCGTCACGCAGCGTGCGCGAAACCAGCGCCAGTGCCTTGAGGTGTTCGACGCCAGCGTCCTCGGGCGCAAAGAGCGCGAGGACCACATCGACCGGCTGGCGGTCGACCGACTCGAACTCGACGGGCTTTTCCAGCAGGATGAAGACCCCGCGGACCTCGTCGATGCCGGATATGCGTGCATGCGGCAACGCGACCCCGTGGCCGACACCGGTCGGTCCGAGGCTTTCGCGTTCCATCAGCGCCTCGACCACCGCGGCGGCCGGAAGCCCATGTGCGCTTTCGGCCAGTTCCGCGATGTCATGCATCAGGCGCTTCTTGCTGCTTGCCGCCGCAACGACCTTGACCGCTTGCGGTTTCAGAAGTTCCAGAAAGGTCATGGACCGCCTTTCACTGTCTGCTCAAGGGCGCGGGCCGTCGCGGCGACGATCTTCTTACGGATCGATCCAGCCGATGTTGCCATCGTCGCGGCGATACACGACGTTCACGCCATCCTTCTTCTCGTTGCGGAAGACCAGCACGGGCGCCCCGGCCAGTTCCATCTGCATCACGGCTTCGCCCACCGTCAGGGACGGGATTTTCGTCTCCATCTCGGCGACGATGATCGGCTGCAGCGAGTCCGGCTCGTTGTCATGGGACTCGGATTCGCCGGCGAGGATATACGAGGACGCTCCGAAGAGTTCAACGGGCTGTGCGCGTTCCTTGTGATGGTCTTTCAGGCGGCGCTTGTAGCGGCGCAGCTGCTTGTCGACCTTTTCGGAGCAACCATCGAAGGAGCTGTAGATCTCGGTCGCCTTGTCCTTGGCCGAAGAGGTCAGGCCTGTGGACAGGTGCACGGTTACTTCGCAGATATACTCGTGTGCGCTCTTGGAAAAGGTGATCTGGGCATCGGTCGGCCTGAAGGCGTATTTCTCGATCACCGCGTCCAGCTCTGTCTTGACGTGAGTCTGGAGGGCTTCACCGATATCGATCTGCTTTCCCGTGATCTGGTAGCGCATGGTCATTCCTTCTCTTCTTTGGACCCGTCACCCCTGCTGCCGTTTGCCGGCAGGCTCGATGTGGTGGCGGATCAGGGGAGACGCAAGGCAGATGCACTTGACGCCCGTCCTTCCCTCTCCTCGGGGGCGCTTGAAAACGGGCATGCATGGATGCGCTGCGTCATGTCCTTATTTGACGTGAGACTCGGCGGTTCTGTCAATGATCTGTCGCAAACGCCGGATCGAAAACGCGGGCAGGCCGCGCGTCATCGGTGTCACCCGATCCGGAAGTTCTCGCCCAGGTAAACCCGGCGCACGTTTTCGTTCTGCACGACCTCGGCGGGGGTGCCGGACATCAGCACCTTGCCGTCGTGCAGGATGTAGGCGCGGTCGACGATCTCGAGCGTCTCGCGCACGTTGTGATCGGTGATGAGCACGCCGATGCCGCGCTTCTTGAGGTCGGCGACAAGGTGCCGGATGTCGCCGACGCTGATCGGGTCGACACCGGCGAAGGGTTCGTCGAGCAGCAGGTAGCGGGGATTCGCTGCAAGGCAGCGGGCGATCTCGACGCGACGGCGTTCGCCGCCCGAGAGCGCCAGCGCGGGCGCGCGGCGCAGGTGTTCGATCGAGAACTCGCCCAGCAGCTCCTCGAGCCGTTCACGACGACGGTGGCGGTCGGTCTCGGCGATGTCGAGCACCGAGGCGATGTTGTCCTCGACCGAGAGGCCGCGGAAGATCGACATCTCCTGCGGCAGGTAGCCGATCCCGAGGCGCGCGCGGCGATACATCGGCAGCCAGGTGGCGTCGCGCCCGTCGATGGTGACCTGTCCGCCCTCGGGGTTCACGAGCCCCGCGACCGCGTAGAAGGTCGTGGTCTTGCCCGAGCCGTTGGGACCGAGAAGCGCGACCACTTCGCCGCGGTCGAGATCGAGCGTGACGTCGCGGATCACCACGCGCTTGCGGTAGCTCTTGCGCAGGTGGCGCACGCGCAGGCCGCTGTCGCCTTCGGTCACGGTCAGGTCGGGGCGGGTCATCCGGGATCCTGCTCTTACTGGTCCTGGCCGCCGGAGCCCTGGTTGATCACGGTGCGGACGCGCCCCTCCATCTGGGCGGTCCCGTCCTCGAGGTTGACGACCATGCGCTCGGAGGTGAGGGCGTTGTCGCCCTGCGTCAGAAGCACGTTGCCGGTCATCACGACGGTGCCGGTGTCGATGCTGTAGTCGGCGTTCTCGGCCTCGGCGGCCTCGTCGCCGTTCACCAGCGTGACGCCGCCGCTCGCTTCCATCCGGTCGATGCGGTCCTGCCCCTCGGCGTAGACGATGAGGACGCGCGGCGCCGCGAGCCGCATCTCGCCCTGGCCGATGACGACGTTGCCGGTGTAGAGCGCGGTGCCGTCGGACTGGTTCACCTGCAGCTGGTCGGCGGTGACCTCGACCGGCGCGCTGGTGTCCTGCTGCATGCCGCCAAAGGCCACCTGGGCCCCCTGCGCCAGCGCCGGTCCGGAGAGCAGGGTGAGGAGGACGGCGGCGGTCAGACTACGGAACATGAGGCACCCTTCATGGATCTTTCGGGTCGTATACCAGCTTTACGCCGTCCGTGAAAAGCAGTTGCACGTCGTCGCCGGCGTCGTTCGCCGTGATGGTGAGCTTGCCGGCGGTGAACCGCCCGGCCGGGCCGGTGCCGCTGACCGGGGCGAGCGTCTCGGCCTCGATCCTGTCGAGGGCGGTGAGAAGCCGCTCGGTGTCGATCTCGTAGCCGGTCGAGCTGGTGATATGCACGCGGCCCTGAAGGTCGGCGGACTTGTCGTCGTCGTCGACCACGGCGGTGTCCGAGCGCAGGCCGATGCGGCTGCCATCGGTCAGGTCCATGGAGGCGTCGAGCGAGAGCGCCCTGACCCGCGAGAGCGCGCCCTCGATCGGTTCGGCACTTTCGGCGGTCAGCGTCAGCCGGTCGCCATCGGCAGTGGTGCCGGCGAAATAGGGCGCGACGATCTGTTCGCGGGCGCCGTCGCCCCCGGACTCGCCCTCGATATAGGGCAGGCGGTTCACCGGCTCGCTGGTGCGCGGCAGCAGGAACAGCGTCGACAGCATGATGAGCGCCGCGAGCGGCAGCAGGATCTTCAGCCAGCCGATGACATGGGAATATGTGTCTCCGCGCGGTGCCATGGGTCAGGCATGCGCGAAGATGTCTGTGTCGGGCCAGCCTTCGAGATCGAGCAGCGAGCGGGTCGGCAGGAAGTCGAAGCAGGCCTGCGCCAGCGCGGTCCGCCCCTCGCGCGCGAGCATCGCGTCGAGCGCGGTGCGCAGCCGGTGCAGGTGCAGCACGTCCGACGCCGCGTAATCCAGCTGCGCGTCGCTCAGCGTGGCCGCGCCCCAGTCGCTCGACTGTTGCTGCTTCGAGATGTCGACGCCAAGCAGTTCCTGGGTCAGTGTCTTGAGTCCGTGGCGGTCAGTATAGGTGCGCACCATGCGGCTGGCGATCTTGGTGCAGTAGACCGGCGCCGCGAGCGCACCGAAGGTGTTGTACATGGCGGCGATGTCGAAACGGCCGAAGTGGAAGAGCTTCAACACGGTTTCGTCGCGCAGCAGCCGGCAGAGGTTCGGGGCTTCGGTCTGGCCGCGCGCGATCTGCACGAGATGCGCGTTTCCGTCGCCGCCGGACAGCTGCACGACGCAGAGCCGGTCGCGGTGCGGGTTGAGGCCCATGGTCTCGCAGTCGATCGCCACCTCCGGGCCGAGGTCCAGGCCATCGGGCAGATCGCCCTGGTAGAGATGGTTCGCCATGGCGCAGGCTCCTTTCGCGCGAAACGTCATGCCGGGAATAGGCAAGCGAGGGTCGTCATGCAACTGAGGAAGGGCCGCAGCTCTTAGCGCAGTGGCAAGGATTGTGGCTCGATTCGGGGCGAATGTGGCCAGCCAAGGGCATGGGGCGGGCCTCAATTGGACCTGTTGGTCGCAAATTGTGTCAATTTGAAATATTACGTTACAAGCGTCGCTCACTCTTAGCGTGTCGCGATGAGGCCCGGCGTGAGAAGCGGCGCCGGTTGCTCCTGTCCAGGCCAAGGAGCGGAGGAACCGACGCAGACCGGCGAGGCAAATGGTTGAGCCCGGCCTGACGGCGGGACACGAGGGGCAACCATTGTTTCCGTTCCTGCTGAAGAGCGGAAGATGGATTGATTCAATAAGCGGCGGGCACTTTCAATCCGATCTGAAGTGGAGACAGTATATAATATCTTGAAAGGATTGTTCCCATTTTGAATACAATCAAGGCGGGAAAGTCTTTCGAATTGTTTACGGGTGATTTCTTGATGGATTCAATCATTTTTCTGAATAAGGAGCCTTCTCCGCTGGGCGTTCATGTCTCTCTTAAAAAGAGATTTTCTGGTCCTAATTCTCATTATGGGTGTGGTTGCCTCAAAGCGGTTCTCCGAAAAGAAGATCAACCCAGAGATGTGATCAAAACGCTTTGTTGACGGTTAAAAGTTTCGGTGCGTATGAAGTTGTATCGAGCAGAAAAACATAATTTCGTCACACTATGGCACTTGGGGGTTGGTGCTTCCACCTGGGAGTAACGGTAAGGCTGCTGCGAACCGAACGGTTCTGAAAACCTGACATTCCGACCGAATTGCACGGATTATTCGTGTCCCGTTCTGCTCAACGGCAGAGCGCCCGGATGCTGCATGTTTCTTCGTTCGGCGGTGCTGCGCTGCCTGTCCCGATATTTCGTCGATGCACGCCTCTGGGAGGTCCATTTGACACTACATGTTCGCCAGCCGCTGCCGACGGCGGAATTTGAAAAGCTGATTGATGACGCACTGTCACGTGCGCCCGGGTCCGCCTTCTATCGCAAAGCTGCCAAGCGCGTGCTCGACGTCGCGCTTGTCGTCATCGGCGCGCTGCCGGTGTGCCTCATGACACTGATGCTCGCGGCGCTTGTGGCGCTCGACGGACATTCGCCGTTCTACCTGCAACAGCGGCTCGGTCGCGACGGTCGGGTCTTCCGGATGTGGAAGCTCCGGTCGATGGTGGTCGATGCCGATGCACGGCTCGAGGCTTACCTTGCCAGTGATCCGGAGGCGCGCAAGGAGTGGAACCGCACCCAGAAATTGCGCCGGGATCCCCGGATCACGCCGATCGGCCGTATCATCCGGAAGAACTCGCTCGACGAACTTCCCCAACTCTGGAACGTGCTGCGCGGAGACATGTCGCTGGTCGGACCACGCCCGATGATGGTCGAGCAGCGCGACATCTATCCCGGCACCGCCTATTACGCGCTCAGACCCGGCATCACCGGGCTGTGGCAGACCTCGGTCCGCAACGAGTCGAGCTTTGCCGAACGCGCCGGGTTCGACGCCGACTACCTTCGCAAGCTGTCGTTCCGGACCGATGTGGTGCTGCTGCTCAAGACGATCCGGGTGGTCATGCGCGGCACCGGCTGCTGAGCGGCACCGCCTGAGCAAGGCGCCTGTGAAGGGAAGCGCGCCCCGCTTCGGCGGGGCCGTCGCGTTTGCGGGGATCAGTAAACCAGCTCTGCATTCATGCACTGGCGTCCGTCCGCGCCGCGGATCCAGGCGGAGGACCCCTTGAGGCAGAGCGTCACCGTCTCGCCAAGCACCACGGGTGCCGACGCGCGGAACGTGAAGCCCCGCAGCGGCGCGCGCTCCTCGGCCATCAGCATCAGCAGCTGGGCGAGCAGCGGCCCGTGTACGACCGGGGCAGGGTAGCCTTCGACCTCGCGGCAGTAGTCGGCATCGTAGTGGATGCGGTGGCCGTTGAAGGTCAGCGCCGAGTAGCGGAACAGCTGGGTGCTGTCGAAGGCGGCGTGGCGGGCCTTCTCCTCGTCGGTGCGTGCCCGGGGCGGCACTGGCTGCCTGCCATCGGGTGCCGGGTCCTCGCGGTAGACGAGATCCTGCCGGTCGACGACGCAGAGCGTGCCGCCCTGCCGGACTTCGTGGCGCAGCGTCACGAAGCCGAGTGGCCCGCTGCGCCCGGTCTTGCGTGTCACGTTCTCGCAGACCGAACGTTTCTCTGCCGCGATGCCGGCGCGCAGCGGCGCGTGGAACCGAAGCTCTCCGCCGGCCCACATGCGGCGCGGCAGCCCGAGGTCGGGGATGAGGCCGCCGACCCTGGGGTGTCCATCGCGTCCGAGCGCCTCGGGCGGCTGCGCGTCCCAGAAGTGCAGCTGGTGGAAGAACGGCGGCAGCGGGTCGCCTTCGGACAGGCGCTCGGGGCGCCCCAGGGCGATCAGCAGCGCGTTGGCGCGCGCCGGGTCCATCACGTCGGTCTGGCGGATGTCGTGCAGGGGGCGATCTGTCATGGCGGTCCTCCTTGGCGGTGATCTATCTCACCGGGGGCGGGCCCGGTCCAGCCGCTGCAAAGAGAAAGCGCCGCGGGCGGGCCGCGGCGCTTCGACGTGTTCCTTGTGCCGGTCCGGCGAAGCGGATCAGGCGTTGGGCAGGATGACGATCTCGACCCGGCGGTTCTGCTGCTTGCCCTCGGGCGTCAGGTTCGACGCGACGGGCTGGTCCTCGCCCCGGCCGATGGCCTGCAGGCGGCTGGAGGACACGCCCTCGGCCTGCAGCAGGCTCGACACGGCCTGCGCGCGGCGCAGCGAGAGGCTCTGGTTGTAGGCGGCGGCACCGTCGCTGTCGGTGTGGCCGACGACCTGCACGGTGGTGTTCGGGTAGTCGAGCAGCGACCGGCCGACGGCGCGGATGTCGCCCTGCAGGTCCGACCGCAGCGTCGCGCTGTCGGTGGCGAAGAGGATGTCCTGCGGCATGGTCACGATCAGCCGGTCGCCGGTGTTGTTGATCGAGACGTTGTTGCCGAGCTGCTGGCGCAGTTCCGCTTCCTGCTTGTCGAGCTGGCTGCCGATGACACCGCCCGCGATGGCACCCGCGGCGGCGCCGGCAAGGGTGTTCTTCACGCGGTCGTCGTTGTTGCCGCCGATGGCACGGCCGGCGACGGCGCCGCCGAGCGCGCCGAGAAGGATGCCCTGGTTGGTGTTCTTGTTGGGGTTGTTCTCGTTGAACATCTGGTTGTCGGCGCAGGCGCTGAGCGTCATTGCGGCGGCAAGCGAGAAAATAAGGGGGGTCCTGGCCCGGATCATGGTGTGCCTCGTTCCTGTGTTGGCCCCTGGCGGGGTCTCCTCCTGATGTATAGCGGGACCATGCCTGTCGCCAACATCCGTGTCACGCGGGAATCGGCGGGAGTCTGCCCATCGTGATCACGGTCCGGGGTCTGTGGGCCGAAGGGCGGGGTGGCCGTCGCGTAAGGCCGTGATCGTACCTTGCTCTCCGGCGGGTCACGCCTCGAGCCGTGCCGTCTCCCACGCGAGGATGGCGCGCTTCACCGGCAGGCCCCAATGGTAGCCACCGAGTCCCCCGGACTTGCGCAGCGCCCGGTGGCAGGGAATGAGCAGCGAGATCGGGTTGCGCCCCACGGCGGTGCCGACGGCGCGCACTGCTTTCGGGTTGCCGACCGCCTGCGCGATCTCGGAATAGGTGGTGACATGGCCCGAGGGGATGCGCATGAGCGCCTCCCAGACCTTGATCTGGAACGGCGCGCCGATCAGGAACAGCGGCACCTCGCCCCGCTGCGCTCCGAAGGCGCGGGCCGCCCAGCCGGCGAGCGCGCCGGGGTCCTCGATGTAGGTGGCGTCGGGCCAGCGGCCGCTCAGGTCGGCCATGGCCTCGGCCTCGCCGGTTTCCGCAGCGAAGCCGATGCCGCAGATGCCGCGGTCGGTGCCCATCACAAGCGCCGGGCCGAAGGGGCTGTCGAACCAGCCCCAGCGGATGGTCAGCCCGGCGCCGCCCCGGGCGAAGGCTCCGGGGCTCATCGCCTCCCAGCGGAGGAACAGGTCGTGCAGCCGGCCGCCGCCGGAAAGCCCGGTCTCATGCGCGGTTTCGAGCGTGGTGAAGCGTTCTTCGAGCAGTGCCTTGGCGTGGCCGAGCGTCAGGTACTGCTGGAACCGCTTGGGCGAGACCCCGGCCCAGCGCGAGAACAGCCGCTGGAAATGCGCCGGGCTCATGTCCATCCGTGCGGCCAGATCCTCGAGCGTCGCCTGCGGGCCGGCGGTGTCCACCGCGTCGATGGCGCGCCGTATGACGTCGTAGTGATAGCCGCTCTCGTCGCGAATTCCGGGCATCTGCATTCCCTCAGCTCTGCCGGTGTTTCCGGCCCGTGGTCCCTTTTTCTAGACAAATGCGCGCGACAGGCGACCCGAATGTTGCGCATCCCGCAACCGGCGGGCATTAAACGCGGGATGGCCAAGCAGCTCGATTATCACACCCTGCGGGAGATCTTCACCCGCTTTCAAGACGCCGAGCCCGAGCCCAAGGGCGAGCTCGAGCACGTCAACGCCTACACGCTGGTGGTGGCCGTGGCGCTTTCGGCGCAGGCGACCGACGCCGGGGTTAACAAGGCGACGCGCGAGCTGTTCAAGATCGCCGACACGCCGGAAAAGATGCTGGCGCTGGGCGAGGAAGGCGTGATCGAGCATATCAAGACGATCGGCCTCTACCGCAACAAGGCGAAGAACGTCATCAAGCTGTCGCGCATCCTGCACGAGGACTACGGCGGCGAGGTGCCGTGTTCGCGCGCCGCGCTTCAGGCGCTGCCCGGCGTCGGGCGCAAGACGGCGAACGTCGTGCTCAACATGTGGTGGCGCTACCCGGCGCAGGCCGTCGACACCCACATCTTCCGCGTCGGCAACCGCACCGGCATCTGCCCGGGCAAGGACGTGGTCGCCGTCGAGCGCGCCATCGAAGACAACATCCCCGTGGATTTCCAGATGCACGCGCATCACTGGCTGATCCTGCACGGGCGTTACACCTGCGTCGCGCGCAAGCCCAAGTGCCAGGCCTGCCTGATCCGCGACCTCTGCCAGTTCGAGGACAAGACACCATGACACTCAACCCGCAACACGCGACCAAGAAGTATCAGGTCGTCGGCATCGGCAACGCCATCGTCGACGTGCTCACCCGCTGCGACGACAGCTTTCTCGATCACATGGGGATCGAGAAGGGCATCATGCAGCTCGTCGAGCGCGACCGCTCCGAGCAGCTTTTCGGCGCCATGTCCGACCGGGTGCAGGCGCCGGGCGGCTCGGTGGCGAACACCATCGCCGGGATCGGGGGCCTTGGCCTGCGCACCGGGTTCATCGGGCGGGTGCATGACGACGCGCTGGGCCAGTTCTATGCCGAGGCGATGGAGAAGGGCGGCACCGATTTCGTCAACCCGCCGGTGCCGGGCGGCGAGCTGCCGACCTCGCGCTGCATGATCTTCGTCTCGCCCGACGGCGAGCGGTCGATGAACACCTACCTCGGGATCTCTGCGGAGCTGGGCCCCGAGGATGTCTCGGACGACGTCGCGCACCAGGCCGAGATCGTCTTTCTCGAGGGCTATCTCTTCGACAAGCCCAAGGGCAAGGACGCCTTCACCCGCATGGCCCGCAGCTGCCGCGCGGCGGGCGGCATGGCCGGCATCGCGATCTCGGACCCGTTCTGCGTCGAGCGTCACCGCGACGACTTCGTGAAGCTCATCGCCAACGAGATGGACTACGTCATCGGCAACGAGGCCGAGATCCGCTCGCTGTTCCAGGACGACAACCTCGACAAGGATCTTGCGCGGGTGGCCGAGCTTTGCCCGCTGGTGGTCTGCACCCGCTCGGGCGATGGCGTGAGCATCATCCACGAGGGCACGCGCATCGACATCCCGGTGACCAAGATCGTGCCGGTCGATGCCACCGGCGCGGGCGACCAGTTCGCCGCGGGCTTCCTCTTCGGTCTCGCCACCGGCGCCGACATGGAGACGGCGGGCCGCATGGGCACCGTCGCCGCCACCGAGGTCATCGGCCACATGGGGCCGCGCCCCGAGGCCGACCTCAAGGCGCTGTTCCGCCGCAACGGCCTGCTCTGAGGTCGATTTCACGCTGCATTCACGCGGTCCCGCTTCGGGGCGGCGTGGCTTGTATGTAACCTCGTGTCCGTTGGTCCCTGACCGCTGATGCGAGCCGTTGAATGTTCCTTCTCCTGCGCGATGCGAGCATGGCCGCCGCGAGGCGACGCGCCGTGGCGCCGCCTCCGGCGCCTGTGCTCGAGCTGGCGGCGCTTGATGCGCGGGGGGTGCGGGACGCGGTGCGCGATCCCTCGATCCGGGCCATCGCGCGGGCGATGCCGACCCGGCTCGTGGCCCCGGAGCCGCTCGACGACGTGCGTGCCGAAGACGCGGCACCCGGTTGGGGGCTGGTCGCCTCGGGCGTGTCCGCCAGCCCATGCACCGGCGCGGGCGTCCGCGTGGCGCTGCTCGACACCGGCATCGACCGGGCGCACCCCGCGTTTCTCGGTGTTGCGCTGACCTGCCGGGACTTCGCGGGCACCGGGATCGACGATGCAAACGGGCACGGCACCCATTGCGCCGGCATCGTTCTCGGCCGCGAGGTCGACGGCGCGCGGATCGGCGTTGCGCCCGGCGTGACCGACGCCCTGATCGGCAAGGTTCTGGCCGACGACGGGCGCGGCAGGTCCGAGGGGCTGCTGCGGGGGCTGCTCTGGGCGGCGGAGAGCGGGGCCCATGTCGTGGCGCTGGCGGCCCGGCTCGATACGGCGGGGCTTGCCGAAGAGCTCGCGGCCGAGGGCTGGCCGATGGGGCTGGCGGTCTCCGTGGCGCTGGAAAGCCATCGGATGACGCTGCGATTGCTGCACGAGCTGCTGGCGATGCTGGGACAACTGGCCGCCGACCCGGTCATCTGTGCGCCCGCCGGCAACGACAGCCGCCGCACCATCGCGCCCGAGTTCGAGGTGAGCGTGCCGGACGCGCTGACCGGCGTGATCTCGGTGGGTGCGCTGGGGCAGGGGGCGTCGGGACTCGCGCCCGCCCCGTTCTCAAACGCCGCGCCGGTCATGGTGGCGCCGGGCGTCAACGTGGTTTCGGCCGCCGCCGGCGGTGGACTGCGACCGCTCAACGGCACGACCATGGCCTGCGCCCATGTCGCCGGCCTTGCGGCGCTCTGGTGCGAGGCGCGGCGCCCCGGGGCGGCAGCCGCGGGCGCGGCGTTGATGGCCAGTTGCCGGACCGACGGGCTGGATCCGCGCTTTGCGGATCGCTTCGACTGCGGACTCGGGATGCCGCGCGCACCGGCGCGTTCGGAGCCGCTCAGTCGCGCGGGGCGGCGGCGCGGCTCAGCCGGTCGTTGATCGCGACCCCGAGACCGACGTGCGGGATCGGCATGACCGCGATGGTCTCCGCCCCGGTCTCGTCAAGCCGGTGAAGGTATTCGAACAGGTTCGCCGCCGCTTCGACCAGGTCGCCCGAGGGCGAGAGGTTCAGATCGCAGTCGCCCTCGGTCGCGCCGAAGCCGAGCCGGGCGTCGCCGGGCAGCCATTCCGCCGCGTTCAGCCGCACCCGGGCGCTCGGCGCGTAATGCGAGGCGAGCTGTCCGGGGGCCGAGATCTTGTCGCGGTCCTTGCGTTCGAGCACCGGGCGGCCGAGCGCGCGCGAAAGCTCGTCGGGCCCGATGCGGCCCGGACGCAGCAGCGTCGGCTTTCCGGCAAGGCCGAGGATCGTGGATTCGAGCCCCACGTCGCAGCGTCCGCCGTCGAGCACCGCCGCGATCCGCCCGTCGAGACTTTCGAGCACATGCTCGGGGCGGGTCGGGCTGATCCGGCCCGAGCGGTTCGCCGAGGGCGCCGCCACCGGGCCGCCGAACTCGGACAGAAGCGCACGCGCCACCGGGTTCGCCGGCATCCGCACCGCGAGCGTGTCCATGCCCGCCGTCACCAGTTTCGAGACCGGCGCACCCTCGCGCAGCGGCAGCACCAGCGTCAGGGGGCCGGGCCAGAACGCCGCCGCCACGGTGTCGGCGAGGTCCGACCAGACCACCAGCCGCTTGACCGCGTCGAGATCGGCCAGATGCACGATCAGCGGGTTGAACGAGGGGCGGCCCTTGGCCTCGTAGATGCGCGCCACCGCGCGATCGTTGGTGGCGTCGCCGCCAAGCCCGTAGACCGTTTCCGTCGGCAGCGCGACAAGCTGGCCCTCGCGCAGGATCTGCGCGGCGCGGGCAATGCCCTCGGGGTCAGCGTTCAGGCGCTGGGTTGCGATCTCGCTCATGGTCGTGACGCCGCGTTTCTGTTGGACAGGGGCGCCGGCCCCAGTAGGCTCGCGTCCCGAGAATTGGCGTTCTGACTAGCCGAGCGTCGCGCTGTTGCCAACCGGGATTGGAATTTGTTCATGCCTTATCGCGCCCCTGTTTCAGAATTCGGCTTTCTTCTTGACCACGTCGTCGGGTTCTCCGCCGTGCAGCAGACCGAGCGTTTCGCCGAGGCGACGGACGACACCGTGCTGGCGGTGCTCACCGAGGCCGGCAAGATGTGCGACGAGGTGCTCGCCCCGCTGCAGCGCAACGGCGACCTGCATCCGGCGGTTCTGGAAAACGGCGTCGTGCGCGCCTCGCCGGGCTATGCCGAAGGCTACAATGCGATTGCCGAGGGCGGCTGGGTGGCGATTACCGCCGACCCCGAGCACGGCGGCATGGGTCTGCCCCTGACGGTGGCGACCGCGGTCAACGAGATGATGTCGGGCGCTTGCCTTTCGCTGCAGCTCAACCCGTTGCTCACGCAGGGCCAGATCGAGGCGCTCGAGCATCACGCCGACGACGCGATGCGCGCGCTCTACCTGCCGAAGCTGATCTCGGGCGAATGGTCGGGCACGATGAACCTCACCGAGCCGCAGGCGGGTTCGGACGTCGGCGCGCTGTCGTCGAAGGCGGAGCCGAAGGACGACGGCACCTATGCCATCACCGGGCAGAAGATCTACATCTCGTGGGGCGACACGGATTTCGTCGACAACGTGTGCCACCTCGTGCTGGCGCGGCTGCCCGACGCCGCACCGGGGACCAAGGGCATCAGCCTCTTCATGGTGCCGAAATACATCCCCGATGCCGATGGCAACCCGGGTGTCGCGAACAGCCTGCGGGTCGTCAGCCTCGAGCACAAGATGGGCCTGCACGGCTCGCCGACCTGCGTCATGTCCTACGAGGGCGCGACCGGCTGGATCGTGGGCGAGCCCGGCGGCGGCATGAAGGCGATGTTCACCATGATGAACAACGCCCGCCTCGGCGTCGGCGGTCAGGGCGTGGGCGCGGCGGAGGGCGCCTACCAGCTCGCGCTGGCCTTCGCGGGTGAGCGCAAGCAGGGCAAGACCCCCGAGGGCACGATCATCGGCCACGCCGACGTGCGCCGGATGCTCGCCACGATGAAGGCCGACGTCTTCACCGCGCGCGCCATCGCGCTCGACTGCGCGGTCGCCATCGACATGGGTCGCGCCACCGGCGAGCCCGAGTGGCAGGCGCGCGCGGCGTTCCTGACGCCCATCGCCAAGGCCTTCGGCACCGACACGGGCTGCGCGGTCTCGGAGATGGGCGTGCAGGTGCATGGCGGCATGGGCTACGTCGAGGAAACCGGCGCGGCGCAGTATTATCGCGACGTCCGTGTCACGGCGATCTACGAGGGCACCAACGGCATCCAGGCAATGGATATGGTCGGCCGCAAGCTGATGGACGGCGGCGAGGCCGCGAACCGCCTGCTCGACGAGATCGAGGCCTTTGCCGACACTGCCAAGACCACGCTGCCGGATCTGGCCGAGGCCGTCTGGGATGCGGCTGAATCGCTGCGAGAGACGACCGACTGGCTGGTGGCGCAGCCGATGGCCGACCGGTTCGGCACCGCCGTGCCCTATCTGCGCGCCTTTGCCCGTGTCCTCGGCGGGCATTATCACCTGCGCGCCGCGATGGCCGACCCCGAGGGCGCCCACGGTCGCCTTGCGCGGTTCTACATCACGCGGATGCTGCCCGAACACGCGGGGCTGCTTGCCCATGTCCGCGCCGGCGGCGAGGGCCTCATGGAGATCAGCCCCGACGACCTCGCGGCCTGATGACGCGCGGCATCCGTTACCCGCACGCGCAGCCCCCCGAGGAGGGCGAGGCGATCGAAGTGGCAGAGGGCGTGCTCTGGATGCGCCTTCCGCTGCCGATGGCGCTGGATCACGTCAACGTCTACGCGCTCGATGACGGCGAGGGCTGGACCATCGTCGACACCGGGTTTTCCTCGCGCCGGACGCGGGCGATCTGGGAGCGATTGCTTGCGGGGCCGTTGGGCGGCAAGCCGGTGCATCGGGTGCTGCTGACCCACCACCATCCGGACCATGTCGGGCTGGCGGGCTGGTTCCAGGAACGCGGCGCCGAGCTTGTCACCACGCGCACGGCCTGGCTGTTTGCGCGGATGCTGCTGCTCGATGCGCAGGAGCATCCGACCGAGGCGCAGCTCACCTACTGGCGCCGCTGCGGAATGGCGCCGGATATCCTCGAGAAACGGGCGAACGAGCGACCCTTCAACTTCGCCGACTGCGTCTGGCCCATGCCGCTGGGGTTCACCCGTATCCGGCAGGGCGTCCGTATCCGCGCGGGCGGGCGCGAATGGGACGTTCACATCGGCAACGGCCACGCTCCGGAACACGCGACGCTCTGGTCGCGGGACGACGACCTCGTGATCTCGGGCGACCAGATTCTCTCGACCATCAGCTCGAACATCGGCGTCTACGCCACCGAGCCCGAGGCCGATCCGGTGGGCGACTGGCTCGAAGCCTGCGAGCGCCTCTCCGAGCTGGCACGACCGGAGCATCTGGTGCTCGGCGGCCACAAGCTGCCGTTCACCGGACTGCCCTTCCGCATGGCGCAGCTCATCGACAACCACCATTCGGCGCTCGACCGGCTGCACGGATTCCTTGGCGAGCCGAAGGCGGCGGGGGACTGCTTCCCGGTGCTCTTCAAGCGCAGCATCGGCGGCGGGGAATACGGGCTCGCGCTGGTCGAGGCGATGGCCCACTGCCTGCACCTCTGGCACGAGGGGCGCGCCACCCGCAGCCTGCGCGACGACGGCGCCTGGCTCTGGCAGGCGGCCTGAGCTGCTGGCGGGGCTGCGGCAAAAAGATACCCGGATGCCATTTGTTTGGGCGGTGACAGCGCCTCGGAAATCGGCTAACCAGTCTTCCGGAGGACATTTTCCACAGGGACGGAACACACGATGGCTGAACACAAGCACGGCAGCATGGACATCACCGAGCAGGAGAAGACCTTCAACGGCTTCGTCACTTTCACGATCCGCACGGTCGTGGTGATCCTCGTTCTTGTGGTCCTTCTCGCGATGTGGAACGGCTGAGGCATCTTCCTCAGCAGGAGCTTCTCTCCATGACTATCCGAGCCGCGGTTTGCGCCGCCCTTCTGGCGGGCCTGTCGCTCGCGGGCTGCACCACGCCGAGTGCGCATGCGCCGAACGCGACCCCGCAAGAGGTCGCGGCGGCGGCCTATCGCCACGACGGCCCGCCGGCGATCACGCTCTACACGATGATCAACAACAACAGCGAGGCAGGCGCGCATTCCAGCATCATGATCAACGCGCCATCGCAGCGCGTGATCTTCGATCCGGCCGGCTCGGTGCGCGCGAAATATCTCGTGGAGTCCGATGACGTGCTCTACGGCATCACGCCCCGGATCGAGGATTTCTACGAGCGCGCCCACGCCCGCGAGACCTATCGCGTGCGCATCCAGCGAATCGAGGTGCCGGCCGACGTGGCCGAGCGCGCATTGCAGATCGTCGAGAACTACGGCGCCGTCGCGCAGACGCAGTGCACCGTGGCGACCTCGGGGGTGCTGTCACAGCTTCGCGGCTTCGAGCAGATCAACCGGACGTGGTTCCCGAAGAACCTCGCCGAACAGCTTGCCGAGATGCCCGGGGTGACCGAGCGCGTGGTCCGCGAGAACGACGCCGACGACAAGAGCGTCGCCATCTCGGAGTTCGGGACGGAACAGGCCACCATGGATTCCCAGGGGCAATCCGGTGCGCAGACCCAGGCTCAGGTGCAGCAGGGTCAGGCGGTCCAGTAAATCCCGCCGAACAGCACGATGCCGCCAAGAACCATCGCGGCCAGCGGGTTCTTGGCGAAATATCCCACCAGAAGCGTGACCGCAGCGGCGGCAAGGCGGACCGGATCGGTCTGCCCGTCGGTCGCGTTCGGCCAGATCACCAGCGGCGCGATGAGCGCCGGCAGCACCGCGACGGCGGTGTAGCGCAGGTGGCGCATGATCCACCCCGGGATCGGACGGTCTCCGACGAGCCCGAGGAACACGAAGCGCAGGCCGAAGCTGCCCAGCCCCAGCCCGATGATGACGATCCAGAGATCCGTGCGGTCGATCATGCGGTGCCCCTCCGGCGTTCGATTTCGGCGCCCACGGCCATGCCCAGGCCGGCGGCGATCAGCAGCCCGAGGTTGTAGGGCAGGAAGGCGAACAGCAGCGCCGATACCGATGCCACGAGCGCGGCGGCGATGTGCGCGCCGGTGCGCAGCGCCGGGCCGATGAGCGCGATGAAGGCGATCGGCATGGCGAAGTCGATGCCCATCTCGATCGGAATGGCGCCGCCGAGGCTGGCGCCGACGATGGTGAAGACATACCACATCGGGCAGATCGGCGTGACCGTCCCGAAGAAATAGGCGAACTTCTCGGCGTTGCTCAGGTCGCGCCGCTTCTCGAACTCGACGACCGAGAGCGCGTAGGTCTGGTCGACGAGGAAATAGGCGGCGAGGCCGCGCTTCCACAGCGGCAAATGCCCGAGGTAGGGCGTGAGCGAGGCCGAGTACATCGCCATCCGCAGGTTTACGGCCAGCGACGAGGCCAGCACCACCACCAGCGGCACGTTGTCCTGCAAGAGCTGCAGCGCGGTGAACTGCGAGGCCCCCGCGATGACCGCAACGGAAAAGGCGAGCGCCTCGGCGACGTTCAGCCCGGCCTCGGAGGCGAGCACGCCGAAAAGCATGGCGAAGGGCACGATCACCAGCAGGAATGGGGCCGCGTCGCGCACGCCTTTCCAGTAGTGTGTCCTGAGATTGCGTCCCGCCATGGCGTGCTCCGAAGAAGGGGTCGCAGCAGCCGTATCCAAGCGCCGGGCCAGATGCAATTGCCGGCGGGGCGGGGCCGGCGCGCTGGCCGTGCGCGCAGGGCGCACAGCCGGAATTGCATCAGTCGAAGGTGCCGGCCACCCGTCCGAGCAGCATGAAGGCCCGCGAAGAGCGGGTATTGGCCAGCTCGGATATCTCGGTGTCGCTGGCCACGGGTGCGAAGCGGGCCACCGCCTTGTCGAAGAGCCGCAGGAAATGATGCGCGGCATCGCGGAAGATCGGATCCTGCTTCATCCGGCCCGCCGTCAGTGCCAGCGAGGAGCGATCACGTACACCGCCGAGCGCCGCGATGGACCGCCCGCGCTCGCCTTCGGCGAAGGCGCGCCAGATCTCGGGCCGTGCCATGTCGGGCTGCAGGTCGTCCATGTAGATGCCGTCCTGGCTGAGCAGGGTCAGCACGTCCTGCGCAGCCTGGATGAGCTGCGCCGCCTGCCGGTCCTTCAGGGCCTTGCGCAGTGCGTTGAAGCCCACCTGGTCCTCGGCGGTCTCGGGGAAGTTCAGCGCCCGGATGAAGTCGTCATTGGCGAGCGGCGGCTGCAGTGCCTCGGCCGGCGTTCCGAGCGACAGCCGGGGCTGGTCGTCCGCGCCGGTCGTCTCCGGCGCCGGGGCCGGGGCGGGGGCCGACGCCTGTGCCGGGGCGGTGGTGCGGTCAGAGCCCAGCAGCGCCAGCGCGGCCTCGGTCTTGCGCTGCGCCGCCGCGATCTCGTCGAGCTTCTTGGTGATCGTGCCCGAGGCCGGATCGGAGCGCCCGGCCTGCGCCTGCGAGATGTAGGCGTTCCGGATCGCGTCGATCGCCGACTGGAGGCGCTGGCTTTCCTCGCGCATCACGCGGCTGGCCTTCGCCGCGGTCGCCGCCACCCAGATCAGGGCCACCGGCATGAAGACCACCATGATGGTCAGCACGAAACGCAGCCCGTCGGTGCCCTCGCTCTCGTAAAGCGTGAAGAAGGCGCCCGAAAGCACCAGCCAGCCAAGGCTCAGCCCCGCCGCGGCGATTTCGATACCGGTAAGACCGGCCTTGCCGGGGCGGTCGTAGATGCCCAGCGGCGTGGAGCGGCTGTCGTTGCTGTCGGCCATCTGGCGTGGACCTTACTTGTAGACGATGCTGAGGATCTCGTAGCTCTTCTCGCCGCCGGGCGTGCGGACCTCGACGCTGTCGCCCTCTTCCTTGCCGATGAGGGCACGGGCAATCGGCGACTTGATGTTGAGCAGGCCCTTCTCGATGTTGGCCTCGTGCTCGCCGACGATCTGCCAGGTCTTCTCCTCGTCGGTGTCCTCGTCGGCGACGGTCACGGTCGCCCCGAACTTCACCGCGCCGGACATCTTGGTCGGGTCGATGACCTCGGCAAGCCCCATGATCGACTCGATCTCCTTGATCCGGCCCTCGATGAAGCCCTGCTTCTCGCGCGCCGAATGGTATTCGGCGTTCTCCTTGAGGTCGCCGAGCTCGCGCGCTTCCGCGATCGCCTGGATGATCGCCGGGCGCTCTTTGGACTTGAGCTGTTTCAATTCGGTCTCGAGCGCGGTGTAGCCCGCGCGGGTGATCAGTATCTTTTCCAAGGAGGGCGCTCCTGAACGAACGGTTCGTGCATGTCAGTCTGAGTAACGCACATAACGTGTCGCACCGCCCCTTCGTCAAGGGCTCAGGGTGGCGGAGCGCCGCCGTTTTCAGGCCCGGGCTCCGAGTCGCCCTGGGGTTCCATGCCGCCTGCGGGGCATCGCGACATCCTGCGGGGATGATCGGAATTGGTCGCATGCAGACCGTGCGACGCCGTGTTTTTATTGACCTTCGCCGCGCTGCCGCGCTACCCCGGAGCGAAAGAAAATTTCGTATGAATCCAGCAGAGGGGTCGGCATGGCCGAGATCGAGCGCGAGTCGATGGAATATGATGTGGTGATCGTGGGCGCGGGGCCGGCAGGCCTGTCCGCAGCGATCCGCCTGAAGCAACTCGATGCCGGGCTCGAGGTGGTCGTGCTCGAGAAGGGCTCGGAGGTGGGGGCGCATATCCTGTCCGGGGCGGTGCTTGATCCCTGCGGGCTCGATGCGCTGATCCCCGACTGGAAGGAAAAGGGCGCCCCGGTCACCGTTCCCGTCAAGGAAGACAAGTTCTACCTCCTCGGCGAGGGCGGCAAGGTGAGCATCCCTCACTGGCCGATGCCGCCGTTCATGTCGAACCACGGCAACTACATCGTATCGATGGGCAACGTCTGCCGCTGGATGGCGGAGCAGGCCGAGGCGCTCGGCGTCGAGATCTTCCCCGGCATGTCCTGCTCCGAGCTGGTCTACGGCGACAACGGCGAAGTGCGCGGCGTGGTCGCGGGCGAGTTCGGCAAGAATCCCGACGGCACGCCCGGCCCCGGCTACGAGCCCGGCATGGAGCTGCTCGGCAAGTATGTCTTCCTGTCCGAGGGCGTGCGCGGCTCGCTCTCGAAGGAGGTGATCGCGAAATACGACCTCTCCGCCGGCAAGGAGCCGCAGAAGTTCGGCCTCGGCATGAAGGAGATCTGGGAGATCGACCCCGAGAAGCACCGCGAGGGCCGGGTCGAGCACACGATGGGCTGGCCCCTGGGCGGCAACGCCGGCGGCGGTGCCTTCATCTACCACCTCGACAACAACCAGGTCTACGTGGGCTTCGTGGTTCACCTGAACTACAAGAACCCGCACCTGTTCCCCTACATGGAATTCCAGCGCTTCAAGCATCACCCGCACGTCGCCGAGCTGCTCGAGGGCGGCAAGCGCGTGGCTTACGGGGCGCGGGCGATCTCGGAAGGCGGCTACCAGTCGATGCCGAAGATGGTCGCGCCGGGCGTGGCGCTGCTGGGCTGCTCGGTCGGCATGGTCAACGTGCCGCGCATCAAGGGCAACCACAACGCCATGCTCTCGGGCATCGCCGCGGCCGAGGCCGCTTGCGAGGCGCTCAAGGCGGGTCGCGCGTCCGACGAGCTTGACGCCTACGAGACCGAGGTGCGCGATGGCGCGATCGGCAAGGACCTCTGGAAGGTGCGCAACGTCAAGCCGATGTGGTCGAAGTGGGGCCTAGCCGGGTCGCTGACGATGGGCGGGCTCGACATGTGGACCAACCAGCTGGGCTTCTCGCTGTTCGGCACGGTGGGGCATGGGAAGTCCGACGCGGAGGCGACCGAGCCCGCGAGCCACCACAAGCCGATCGACTACCCCAAGCCCGACGGCAAGCTGTCCTTCGACCGGCTCACGAACGTGTCGTTCTCGTTCACCAACCACGAGGAAAGCCAGCCCTGTCACCTGCGTCTGAAGGACGAGTCCGTGCCGGTGGTGGTGGATTACACCAGTTACGCGGGCCCCTCGCAGCGCTACTGCCCGGCCGGCGTCTACGAGTTCCTCGAGACCGATAAGGGGCCGGAATTCGTGATCAACTTCCAGAACTGCGTGCACTGCAAGACCTGCGACATCAAGGATCCGGCGCAGAACATCAACTGGACGGTTCCGCAGGGTGGCGACGGCCCGAACTACCCCAACATGTGATCGCGTCTCACGGTCAGAATTCGCGCGAAGCCCCGGCATTGTCCGGGGCTTCGATTTATCGGGGTTTTCCTCCTTGCAACCGGGTCGCCTGTTCCGCTAAAGGGGTCGGCGGAGAGGTGGCCGAGTGGTCGAAGGCGCACGCCTGGAAAGTGTGTAGGCGGGAAACCGTCTCGAGGGTTCGAATCCCTTCCTCTCCGCCACTTGCCCTCGCGAAAGCGTTCTCCCGATCCAGTTGCTGCCGGATTTTTCCGTTGTATTCAGGGGTTATGCGCGGTTGGCTGTTGACTGCGGTGGCGGCCCGAAGACCCAAAGTCACTCTCTGAGGGCCGATATTCTCCGGACCTCATGACTGCACAAATTTGGTGAATTGGTTGCAAGTCACTGAAATAAAATGCCTTTGCGGAGTCCCTGGCTAAACACTTCGACGCCAGTGGCATGCGCAAGGAGACACTCAGATCGAACATTCAACGGACACATCATACCCTGCAGGGCTGCACCAATCAGCTGGACGACCTGACATCTTCGTCTTCTCACGTGGGTGGCGAGATCTCGCGCCCGCCGAGCTCGAGCGTGTCAGTTTCGGAGAGCAACCATGTTGAAAGCTGGTCGGCCGCTGCCGCGATCTGCTCCGGCTTTCGAAGGGTACACTCCCAGATCGTCGCGACGCGCCAGCCTGCTTCGAGCAGCGCGGTCCGAACGGCGCTGTCCCGCGCAACGTTCGCGGCGAACTTCACCTCCCAGAATCCGGTGCGCGTCTTGGGGTTGGTTGCGTAGCGGCATCCGGCATGCCGATGCCAGAAGCAGCCGTGCACAAAGACGACTGCGCGGTACTTTGGAAAGACCAGGTCGGGGTGCCCCCTGAGCCCGCGTACGTGCAGTCGGTAACGGAACCCTCTTGAGTGTAGTGCTCTGCGAACTGCGATCTCAGGGGCGGTATCCTTCTGCCCGATACTCGCCATGATACGAGAGCGTGTCAGCGGATCGACCACGTCGGTCATTGCTTAGACTTTCACTCGGCATTAGCTTGAGTAAAGAGCCTATAGCAAACCCGCCTTATGAACAACGCGACCTGGCCACCGTGCCTGAAGCACGCACTTAGGCTAGGAAAGCAGTATCGAGCGAGAAAGACAAAGATCAATGCCGTTTAATAAATTCCCGGGCTCTGTTGCACAAATCGGCTGATGGCCGAAGTTCCCCTTTCCCCGGACAGACTTATCCCACGGGCTCAGTGACAGGGATGCCGAGCGCGGTGTACC
>MDTG01316175.1_pt1 | contig 56859 bp, 65 predicted proteins | sample 811421 | NCBI WGS metagenome assembly MDTG01 (sample SAMN05326645, study PRJNA326480) | marine metagenome | isolation source: seawater | place: Pacific Ocean: South East | collected 2011
AGTGTGTAAAAAATTTTTCATTTTATTTATTTATTTATGGTTAATGGGTAAATTTAAATAATTATTAATAAAGACTGTATTGAATCAATTAAATGAATGTAACATTCATAATTAATTTCTAACTTCATCAAAAATTTTTTCTATGAGATCATTAATATTATTAGCTTTGAGCACATTTTTTTTTATTAATTGCTCCAATATGAATTTATTAACTCCCCCTACTGCCTTAAAAAAAGAGAAAAAACTTGAGATACATGGTGATCTAAGAATTGATAACTACTATTGGTTAAATCAAAGAGAAAATCCAGATGTATTATCTTACTTGAAGGACGAGAACAATTACACTGAAAAAGTTTTAAAATCTACAGAGAAACTTCAAGAAAAGCTTTTTAAGGAAATGAAAGCTAGAATTAAAAAAGATGATAGCTCCGTTCCATATTTTTTTAATGGCTATTGGTATATAACTAGATATGAAAAAGGAAAAGAATATCCGATTTATACAAGAAAATTTAATAATCTGGATGCAGAAGAAGAGGTATTGCTGGACGTGAATGTTTTAGCTAAAGATTATAAGTATTTCAGAGTTTCTGGTATTAGTATTAGTCCTGACAACAAGAAGCTTTCGTTTGGAGTTGATACACTCTCTAGAAGAATATATACAATTAAAGTAAAAAACCTTGAATCAGGTGAAATGTATTCTGACAATATTAATGGTGTTAATTCTTATGCTACTTGGGCAGCAGATAATGAAACATTATTCTACACTAGCAAGGATAAACAGACATTAAGATCGGATAAAATTTATAGACATAAACTTGGTGATGAACAAGAAAGTGACGTTTTAATTTATGAAGAAAAAGACGATACATTTTCAACTTATGTTTACCCATCAAAATCAAGAGAATATATAATGATCGGTTCTAGCAGTACTATGTCAAACGAGTTTAGGTATTTATCAAGTAGTACTCCAATGGAAAAATTTAAGATTATTCAAAAGAGAGAAAGAGGTTTAGAATATACACCTTATCAATTTGAGGAGATGTTCTACATATCAACAAACATTGATAACAGCACAAATTTTAAATTAGTTAAAACTCCAATATCCTCCCCTAGTAAATCAAATTGGAAAGATGTAATTCCACATAGAGAGGATGTTTTATTAGATGATGTAGATTTTTTCCGTGACTTTATGGTTATTGGTGAACGTGAAAACGGTCTTTTAAGAATTAGAATTAAAACTTGGGATAACAAGACTGATTACTATTTAAATTTTGAAAGTGGATTAGACTTTCAAAATCAAACCTATAATGCATCTATTGGATCAAATCCTGATTTTGATACAGATTTATTAAGATATTCTTATACATCCCTTACTACTCCATTCAGTGTAATTGATCACAATATTAAAACTCAAAAGGAAGAAGTAAAAAAACAACAAGAAGTCTTAGATAGTAACTTTAATACAAAAAATTATACATCTGAAAGACTATTTGCAAACTCTCATGATGGAAAAAAAATACCAATCTCCATTGTTAGGCACGTCGATACAGAGTTAACACCAGAGACTCCTGTTCTTCAGTATGCATATGGATCTTATGGATCTACTGTAGACCCATCTTTTTCATCGGTTAGATTAAGTCTTCTTGATAGAGGGTTTGTTTTCGCAATAGCCCATATAAGAGGGGGACAATATTTGGGTAGATCTTGGTATGAAGATGGTAGAATGCTCTCTAAGAAGAATACATTTAAGGATTTTGTGAGTTGTTCAAAATTTTTGATAGAGAATAAATTTACGTCAAGAGATCATTTATATGCTGAGGGGGGTTCAGCTGGAGGTCTTTTGATGGGTGCTGTAATGAATATGGCTCCAGAATTATATAATGGAGTAATTGCTGCTGTTCCTTTTGTAGACGTTGTCACAACAATGCTAGATGAAAGTATACCTCTTACCTCAGGAGAATATGATGAATGGGGTAATCCTAATGATAAAGAATATTATGATTATATGTTGTCATATTCACCATACGATAATCTTAGAGAAGTTGAGTATCCAAATACACTCATAACAACAGGTTTACATGATTCTCAGGTACAGTATTGGGAACCTGCTAAATGGATTGCTAAACTTAGAGATTATCATAAAGGAGATAACTTTATAATATTGAAAACGAATATGGATGCAGGACATGGAGGAGCATCAGGAAGATTTGAACCACTTAAGGAAATTGCTCTTGAATATGCATTTCTTTTTATGCTTGAAGATATATATAAATAGACTTTAATTTAATTAAAAAAGTCTTAGTCAAAATCCAAAAATGAACCAGTTTAATTGAGATATCATTATTAATATCACAATTGAGTATATAGCCCAAATAATAGTTCCTTTCTTATTAAGGCCTATTGGGCCAAGCCAATCTGAAGCTTTTAAATACCAATAAGATCTTAAATAGTATCTCATTCCAACAATACTAAAAATTAATGCAATTAACTTGACAAGGAACCATAAATAAAAAAGAAATTCCATAATTAAACTTATATATTTGTAAATTATTATTGAATCATTAAAATAGTAAATATTTTACCCAAATTTAAAAAAATGCAGATTCTAAAGTTTTTTCCACTTGTATTGTCAGGAGTTATATCAGGTATAATTGTATATCAATCAATAGTAATAGCCCCATCTATAAATAATTTACTAAACAATCAGGATGCAAGTACGTATTTAAGATTTATTTGGCCAAAATTTTTTATAATTATAGGAATTCTATCTCTGTTATGTTTTATATGCACGTCTTTATTTAATTCAACCCAAAATACAGCTAAGATTTTTTCAATTTTATCTACTTTCTTAATGTTAGTGTGTTATATCACAATTCCTTACATGAATCAGGCAAAAGATACGCTCAATGAAAGTACCTTTATAATTTTTCACTCTGCTAGTATAATAATGACTATAATTACACTATTTATGAATTTTTCAATTTTTATCTTTTGGAAATATTAAGTAATGAAAAAAGTAGTTTTAATTCTAATTTTTGCTCAGTCTCTATCCTTCAGTCAGACATCAAAAAACATTTTAATTGGTAATATATCTATTTTTACCGAACCCTCTAAAACAGAGCTAAACAAATGGGCTGATTATGACAAATTTTTGTTGGAGACTTATATGTATGTTAAAAATGAAAAGATGGAGGTTGAAAACTACCCCGTGAATCCTTTTAAAGACTCAATCTTTATCAAAAAGCACAAAAACCTTACATATAGAGACGTTTATAATTCAGCTAAAGCTTATAAAGATTCTCTATTTTATAAAGACCCTAAATATCATACTTATAAAAATATAAATGAGTGGGCATCAGAAAAATTTCCATCATTTATGAAGTTCAATTCTGACTACAACAAGTATTTAGAATTAAATAAATTATAATTATTTTAATTCCAAATTATTTTTGTAATAATGTCCTAATGAGTAGCAAATTAAAACCAAAGTTAAACCCTGGGAAATATGTTTTTTGTAAAACTAAAAATCTCAATAAATTAGAAGAGAGTAATATTATATCAATCTTTAAAGAAGGAAAAAATATAACTGTAATTACAAAAAAGGAATACGCAGAATTAGCTAACCTAGAGTTTTACTTTGTATGTGCATGGATTACCTTAAAAATTAAATCCACTCTTGACTCCCATGGGCTGACATATATATTCTCTAAAGCTTTGTATAATAAGGAAATTAGCTGCAACGTTATAGCGGGTTATGAACATGATCACATCTTCGTTCCATATGAAAAAAAAGATGAGGCTCTTGGAATACTTAGTGGTATAAAAATTTAAAATTAAACCCATTTAACTTTCTTTTCAACACCCTCTCTGACCTTATCAATTATTTTGTGTTTATAAGATCCCATAAAAAAGAATCCAAGGGATTTTTCATTATTTTCTAAGTTAAGAAGCTTAGCGTATTCATCTTTAAATGATGGTGTACTCCAATATGAGCCAACATTATTAACATATGAAGAAAGCCACATATTTTGAACTGACATAGCAACTGCTGCTATCTCCTCCCATTCAGGAACACTCTCTTTCTTATCTCTTTGCATGAATACAGCAACTACTGTGTCTGAGAGATTAACTTTATCAATAAATTTATTAAGCTTTATTTTTGAAAATTTTGAATTATCTATTTTATTAATCAATTCACAAAGTTTTTTCTTAGATTCATTTCTGTAAACTCTAAAAAACCAAGGTTCTGTATGCCTGTGAGTTGGAGCATATAAAGCACTCTCAAGAATTTCCATTATCGTTTCATGAGGGATTTCAGTACCAGTAAATTCCTTTGGATAAACAGTTTTTCTATTTTTAATTATTTCATTTAAACTTTTATTTCTCATAATTACTCAGATTTTTTATTATTAATAACAGTAATACTAATGTACTTTGAGGGAACAGGAGTATAAGCTTTACAAACAGCACAAAGATTTTCTTTTTTCATATCAATTATAAATTTGAAGGTTTCATCCTGATTAATGTCTTCTGGAAAATCACATACACTTTCTAATGCAAAGACATTAGAATACTCCTTGCCAGAAAACTCATCAATCCAAATTTCTTCAATTAAATTTTTTGGAAATGACTTGTCGTCAACTTGAATTACATAATTCATGCAAATACCCTTTTTTACAAGCTTACCAGTAAAAATACCTTCAAGTTTTGAATCATTTTTTTCACATGCATTACATATAAAAAAAAGCACAATAAATATTTTTTTCCCTAATGACCTGATTCTTCTTTCCATGATTTATACTCCAACATTAATTCTTGACTTTTCATATTGATAATATCTTGATCAGAAAAGCCTTTATCAATTATTTTTTTTTGTGCAGTAAGGGCTTCTTTTAAAGTTATTTCTTTTAGTGTAGGATGAGATTCACTATAATTTTCAAGAGAAAGTAAATATTCAAACATTAATAATTTTGGAACTTTCAATTCTTCATCCATTTATTACTTAAAAATAAGAAAGAAATGCCAGCAATAAGCCAAATTAATCCGCTAAAGTCATTTAAAATTAAAGAATAGATACCATAAAAAATTGATCCTAAAAGAATAATTTGTAAGAATCTCATTAGTAAGTCTTTATATTTTTAAAAAAGATTCTCTCAAACTCTTCTTGGTTTTCAATATGGGGTAAATGGCCAGAGTCACTTATTATAAACTCTTTTCTATTAGGTAAAACACTCTCTAAATTTTCCTTGAATTCATTATATAAAACTACATCATCATATTCTCCCCAAAAGGTAAATACAGGAATTTTCAAAGAATCAATTTTTCTATGAATGTCGTCAAGAGAGACAAGGTGTTTGTTTGTTGATATTAGAGCTCTTGCAAAACCTTTATAAGTTTGTAATATTTTATATTTATCTACCCAATTAGGATATTGGTCTGGTTTAAAAAAATCATTTACTTGACTTAAAGCCATCTGAGGGTATGTTGATATTAAATCATTTATTTCTTGTTGAGAGACACTTTTATCTTGAATCTCATCATATGAAATAAAACCTGATGAAGCTATATAAAATAAGGCTTCAACCATTCCTGGTTCTAAATCTGCAATCTTAGATATTATCCTACCTCCATTTGAAAGCCCAACCAATGTTGCAGTTTTTATATCAAGGTATTCCATAAGTTCAATAACTTGATTAGCTCTAAGTCCATCAGTTTGAGGTAGGCCTGGATTATCGGAAAAACCTCTTCCATATAAATCCATAATTAAAACTCTATAACCTTTATCACTTATTGAGTTAAAAGTAGTCTTCAATATATATGAAGGAACTGAAAATCCATGAATTAATAAAATATTTCCTTTGTTTGAGGTAGAATTTGCCTCCTCATAATAGGTGAATCCGTTGGTTAGCTCAACATAATTTCCTGCGTTATTTTTAATTACATGCTCTCGAAATTTCTCATCTTTTTCTATATACTCATATTTAGGAGTAGTATCTTGACATGACAAAATAATAATAAACAACAATGGTAATAATTTTCTCATTTTAATTATATCAATTTATTATAGTTTATTTTCTTTTCTCCATTTATCATATTTAATGTAAAGCTCTTCATCCATAGTAAGAGACTGAATATCCTTTTCTCCGAATCCAAGATCTGCTATCTTCTTTGTAATATTAAAAATTTCTTTCATTGTTTTTTTCTTATTTTCTAGACCCTTTGTCTCCAAGTGATGGTCTAAAGCTAAAAGGTATTTTAATTTTAATTTTTCAGGAATCTCCATTATTTTCAAAAACTGATGCTTATTATTAAAAAAATGTTATTAATAAATTTACGTTGGTTTTTTAAAATTAGAATAAAAAATAAAGTGAGTGCTTCTCATGTCAATTTTTGTTAATATTTAGAATGTTGAGAAAAGAATTCCCAGATTAATGAACTTGTTTTAAAATCGTTATCATCAGTAAAGTCCCACCAATGACCTCCTCTAATCATTTTATAATGAACAATTTCTGTACTGTTTTTATCAGATTTATATGTATACTTTTCAAAAACTACATTAAGTCCAGATTTTTGTCCAAGATCCACGAAAATTGCATTTTCATTTGATTCATTTTTTGATTTCCACAACTCAATTACCTCATTAACACTTTTAAATCCACCATTTGAGAAACCGTTGTAGCCTACTATGTTGTCATTTGTTCCATGAATTTTAAGGATAGAGATTGGATTAGAAGGATTACAATTATTATAGGTATCTGTAAGAATAGTACCTGAAACATCTCCTATTGCAGCAAAAATATTATCTGTATTACAAGCAAGATAATGAGAAAACATCCCACCATTAGAATAACCAATTGCATATACCCTATTTAGATCGATAATATTGTTTTGATTAATTTGATCAAACAACTTCAAAAAGAAATCAAGATCATCAATACTGCTTTTATTAATAAATGATTGGGATGAAGAGTTCAAAGGTGCAGCGTTCCAATGAGAAGGTCCACCCTCTAATGGTGATCCTTGTGGGTATACTAACAAGACTTCATTTTGATCAGCTATCCTTTTTAAACCACTCCAGTTTAAAAAACTATTTGCATAACCTTGAAAACCATGAAAATTAAAGATAACTGGAAGATTTTTTCTTACTTGAATGTTAGGAGGAACATAAAGAGTATATTCTCTCTCTAAACCATTATGTTTTAATGTGTATGAACGCTGTCCTTCGTATAATGTTCCAGATTCATTTAATATTTCTTTCAAATAAGAATCATAATCAAATGATTGTTTATCAAAAGATAAATTATCTGACTTGGAACAGCTAATTAGAATGAAAAAAAAGACAAAAAGAGTCCTCATATAAGATTATTTAAAACTTTAAATGTCTTATAGTCTCGGCATTATCCATTAATTTTTTTAATGATTCAACACCTATCTCAATATGTTTTTCATCAAATTGTAGTGAATTAATTTCATCTTTCTCTAATGTCTTAACACCTTCTGGAGTCATTGGCGAATCTGAAACTAATAATAATGCTCCAACAGGTATCTTATTATGAAAACCTACAGTAAAGAGTGTAGCGGTTTCCATATCAATACCATAAGCTCTCGTTTTCTTAATATAATCTTTAAATCCCTTATCATATTCCCAAACTCTTCTATTTGTGGTATATACAGTTCCAGTCCAATAATCTGTCTTAAACTCTCTAATTGTAGTTGAAATAGCTTTTTGAAGCGAAAATGAAGGCATAGCTGGAACTTCTGGAGGAAAATAATCATTAGACGTACCATCACCTCGAATTGCACCGATTGGTAATACAAAATCACCAATATTTATTCTCTTTTTTAAACCACCACATTTACCTAAGAATAAAACTGCTTTGGGATTTATAGCAGACAATAGGTCCATAATCGTTGCTGCATTAGGACTTCCCATTCCAAAGTTTATTATAGAGATATTTTTTGAGGTAGCTGAAGTCATATTTTTATCTTCACCATTTATAGCACAATTCAAATTCTCAGAAAAGATTCTAACATATTTATCAAAATTTGTTAAAAGAATATATTCACCAAAACTGTCTAGTTCAAGTCCCGTGTACCTAACAAGCCAATTATCAACAATTTCTGATTTTGTTTTCATGATGTAAAGTTAGATAATTTAACCTTTCCAGGTCCCACCATATTGATAAAACTTATTATTTTTCTTCACTTTGGGCAAACAATACTCACAAATAAAATACCAGGTCTTATCATTACTTAAGTATCTAATTCTAAATAACTTGTCATTATTAATTAAACATTTAAAACAACTTTTATCTGGCATTATCTTTATAAGTAAAAAACAAAAAAATCCCCTAATTACTATTTACCTAATAAGGCTTTTTGCTTCATCAGGGGAAATACCTAATTTTTTGATAAGTTAACCCAAACACCTGCTATAACCATTAATGCAAATGTTATCAAAAACACATAAGCTGCAGGTTCAGGACCAAAAGGTATTGGAAGACCATCGCTAACAGTATATCCAATATAATCAATCCAGTCTTGTGATGTTCCAGATATCTCAACTCCAGATGATTGAAGTTCTGAAAGTCTGTAAGATTGACCCAGCTGGTTTACATATAAGAAAGAGAATACATTATACCCAAAGAAAACTGTACAAAGTCCAAAAATTGTTACCAAAACTTTACCGAATAAATTAGCATTCTGCTCTCTTTGAAATCTTATGAGCCTGAATGTTATAAACACAAATGCAGTAAATGCAACCATATATAGTCCATTCTGAATAAAATTCATTTGTGCATAGTTTAATATTTCTATTTCGTTCATAGTTAGTTATTTAAGATTATTACTAAAAGTATGAAGTAATTTTTTTACTTTAGAAAATAAATCAATTAATTATGAAAAAAGTTATATACATTTTATTTACAATGTTAATCTTATCCTGTCAAGAACCAGTTGAAGTTTCTGCTGGTATTGCAAATAGTGATGGCGATAAATATATACTTGGCTCCGATGAGGATACTAAAATTGCTGTAGATTTAGTACTTGCATATGCTGATAAAAACATTGAAATGATGACAGAGAAAATGGCTGATTCTGTTACATATTGGCCTCCTCAAGGAGGAAGTTCAATGACTATGGGACTAGAAGATATTCCAAGTGTAATAATGCAATTACACTCTCCATATGATTCGATAACAAGAAGAGTCTGGAACGCTGTTCCTCTAAAAATTTCTGGATCAGATTATACCAGAGTAACTGTTGCATTCAGCGAGCGTAGATATATGAAAGATGGATCAACTGAAAATCTTAGAGTAATAGATAGAATTTTTATCAGGGATGGAAAAGTATATCGAATTCATCAGTGGGACGCAGAGATGGAATAATTCCTATTATTTTGATAAATAATGCTTAATAAACCCTCTTAATAGAGGGTTTTTTTAATAATTTTTTATAGTTTCCTGCAACTTCAATACCTGCAGAATTTCCAGTATCATTCAAAATTACCTCATTAGATTTCTTGTCAAATAAATTTAGAGTAATTCTAGAATTCATGCTTTCATCAATTCTTCCAGACATAAAACCACTAATTGGTGCTGCAAGTGTTGTAGCTTCCTCCCTATCAGCCATTATTGATAATACAAAAAGTTTATTCTCAATCTCAATTTCTACTATCTTTTTAGTTATATCACAATAATTAACTTTTGAGCCGTTATAAGTTGTAAACTCTATAATTCTATTTTTAAAAAGAACTCCTGCAATATGACCAATAAATGCGCTTCTAAGCCAGGGAATTATAGCTATTGAGATTTTTATTGATAAATTTGGATTTGAGAAATGGTTTGACTGCATCCAAATATATGCTTCAGGAAAGGAGTGACCCCAATCCTTCTCAATATATCCCTTACCGTCATTAAATGAAATGTTCTTTTCCTTGTATTTGATAAAACCATTTATTTTATGATTCATGCTTAAAATACCGTGATAGCATTCCATATAAGGTACAAATGAATAGGGACCCATTATTCCTGGAGATAAAAAACTATTAGACCAAGGATGTAGTTCAGTGAAATTTAATTCACCTTTTATTTTAGGTAGATCAAGTCTCAGTTTATTTTTACTAAAAAAATTATTTTCTATTAATAGTTTATGTACTTTAGGTGTTGGTCTAAACGAGGTATGATCAAATTTGTGATACTCAGCATGGTGTTGTCTTCCATCTAAAATTTGAATAAATGATTGTTTATTACCATCTTCGTCCATAGCAATTCCAGGTATAATTGCAAATGCGTATTTTTCATTTTTTGAAACAATTTTATAATACCATCCTTCAAAGAATTTCTTTTCTCTACCCCATCCGTGATATACATCAGGATTCCAAATTGCATGTAACCTTAAAAATTGATTCAATTTATATATATTTATTATAAGTTATTAAAATGCAATTGTATTTCAATAATATTTAATCCTTAAAATTAAAATTATCAATCTTAAAGACAATTCCATATTAATTTTAATTGATGTTCAGAAAGCTTTTCAAGAAAGTGACTATCCTGGTATAAAAAGAAACAACCCTGATGCAGAGTTGATATGTGGAAAAATTTTAAAGTTTTGGAGAAGTAAAAAACTCCCACTCATACATGTAAGACACAGTTCTATATTTCTTGACTCAAAATTACATGAGTCGAAGAAAGGTTTTGAATTTAATGATTATGTAACCCCACTAGAGAATGAGATTATTTTAACAAAGAATGTTAATAGTGCTTTTATAGGTACTAATCTTAAATCTATAATTGATGAGCAAAATATATCAAAAGTGGTTATAATTGGCATGACAACCAATCACTGTATATCGTCAACAGTAAGAATGTCATCAAATTATGGGTATGAAACTTATTTAGTTTCAGACTCAACAGCATGTTTCAACACTGTGGGAATGAATGGAAAAATTATTGATTGTGATGATATCTATAAAATCTCAATTGCTAACCTTAACAGTGAGTTTGCGCAAATAATAAGCTCAGAGGATCTATTTAGAAATATTAATTAACTTAAATTATATCAAAAAGTATTATACATATTTAATTGTTCTAATTCTTGCAGCAGAATCTATATATATTCTACCATATGTATTAGCAAGAATATTCAGACCTACTTTCTTAGATGTTTTTAACTTAACAAATTTTGAATTAGGGGCTTTATTCTCTACTTACGGTGTTGTTGCATTTTTATCGTACATATATGGAGGTATTTTAGCAGACAAATTTGCTCCCAGAAATCTACTGTCTTCATCTTTGATCTTGACATCTCTCGGTGGGGCAGTTTTAATGTCATATCCATCATATTTAGTAATGCAAATCTTGTTTGCATACTGGGGGTTTACTACAGTATTTCTTTTTTGGGCTCCAATGATCAAAGCTACAAGGATGATTGGTGGAGATAAAAAACAGGGAAAAACATTTAGTTTCCTTGATGGAGGAAGAGGTATAGTAGCCTCATCTATTGGCCTTATTGGGGTGATAATTTTTTCAATTATAATAGCTACTGATATTTCAGTAGCTGATATACAAGAAAAGCAAGAAGCATTTAAATATGTCATTGGTGTTTCATCACTAATTGTTTTTTTAGTAGGAGTAACAGTTTATTTTTTTTTAAAGATTGAAATATCTGATAGTGAAAAAATAGGAGATTTTAAAAATTTTAAAATTTTAATGAGATCAAAATCTATCTTTTTAATTGCAATAATAATACTAAGCGCATACATGGGTTATAAAATAACTGATATATATTCACTATATGCTTCTGATGTTATGAATTATGATCAAATTAGTGCAGCAAAAATTGGGGCTTATCAACAATACTTAAGACCAATAGTTTGTATTTCAGTTGGATTATTCTCAGATAAAATAGGAAATATTAATAACATACTTTATGGTTTTATTGTAATGCTAATAGGCTCTATTTTATTTGCAAGTGGTCTAATAAATTCCTCAGTTAATTATCTTTTTATTTTATCATTAATTATTGTTGCAGTTGGAACATATGCTATAAGAGGATTATACTTTTCAATTTTAAAAGATGGAGACATACCTATTGTAATGTCTGGTACAGCTATTGGTTTAGTGTCAATAATAGGATACTCACCAGATATTTTTGCAACTCCTCTTTATGGTTATTTATTGGATAATTTTCCAGGGATAAGAGGCCATCAATTTGTCTATTTAATACTTGCGATTTCATCTATTATAGGTATTTTTACAACCTTAAAATTTAAAAAAATTATTAAACCAAACTAGATATGGAAATTTTAATAAAATATTGGTGGTTAGTTCTTGTAATTGTAATTTTTATTACTCTCATTTTTAAAAACAAAAAAAATAATAAATTAAATTTATCAGAGTTTTTAAAAGACAAGGCTATTGTTGTTGATGTAAGGTCTGAAGAAGAATATGCTTTGGGTCATGTTAAAAATTCAAAGAATATTCCACTCAAAGACTTAATGTATAGAGTAAATGAATTTGATAAAAAGAAAAAAATCATTACGGTGTGTGCTCTAGGAATAAAAGCTGAGTCAGCTAAAAAATTTTTCAAATCAAGAGGTTTTGAAGTAATTAATGCAGGTAAATGGACAAATTTGAAGCATCTTAAATAATTATAATTAACTTTAAAAGAATTTGAAAATTAAAAAAAAATGAAAAAAAATTTATTATTATTTATAATCGTAAGTATGATTTCTTTTTCATGCGAAACACCTGATTCATCACCACAAGTAATTGGATTTACCCAAGACGAAAATGGAAAAACTGATGTATTAGCTGGTCCAAATGAAATAAATGAAATTTGGGAAACATATATTGATGCACATAATTCAAGGGATCTTGATGCAATTAGACAACTTAATGCAGAAGGTTTTACAGCATATGGTCCTCTAGGACAAGTAATTCAAGGTTCTGATGAACACGTTGCTTTTTTATCTGATTGGTTTGAAACAAACGGTCCAGAATGGTCAATCACCTGGGCAATTTCAAATACCGGTGAAAATGTCAATGGAGAAATTTCAGATTTTGTAACTGCAGGTCATAGAATGACTTTGAATGTTGATGGTAATGATGTAACTGTTTTCCAAGTTATTGACGCAATGATTTCAAATGGAAAAATTGTAACTTTCAACGTATTTGAGCAGCAAAGAGGCGAAGCATCAAGTGAATAACTTAAAAGACCTCTCAGGAGGTCTTTTAATTTAATCTTCCAAAAAAAGTCTCTCTTGATTTCTCAGATAATGAGATACCTCTTTTTTCATTATAGTTAAAAGTCACTAAAATCCTCTCACCTATTTCTACAGGAGTTACTTGATGAATAGATTTACTTCCTCTAAAAATCATTAGATCTCCTTCATTACTATTAACAGTTGTTCCTTGAATCTCAGAGTCAAGTATCTTTCCTACAGTATCATAATCCTCATTTCCGTGTTTATCAAATCTGATATTGTTAAAGAATTCGTATACTCCTCCCTTTTCACAATTTTTTACCAACAAAGTTATAGTGAAGTCTGAATTATCAAAATGCCATCCAAGTGCATCACCAGGGTCATAATAATTTATATTGATACTGGATAGAGGATCTTCATATGGGTGTAGTTGCTTTTTTTTTAATATATCACAAAAAAAATTTTTAATTAATTGTGAATCGTAAATTAATTGTAACAAGGAATCTTTTGGGACCAAGTCATTGGGTATGCATTTTTTTGAAGTACTCATAAGTCTATTTCGAGGACTATTTTGTGAAAATGAATTGTTGTATTCCGACACATAAACATTATAATCCGACGAGCTTTCAAAAGAAAGATTTTTAAGATTTTTAGCTTCATTTTTAAGAAGATCAATACCACTCTCTGAAATAAAAGATTTGAAAACTATAATACCCTCTCTATCTAGAGTGTTGGAATATTTATGTCCATTTGAAAAAAAATCAACATTATATCTTGACCCTAAAAATAATTTTAACTTTGAATAACTCATATTAAATTTTAACTGAAAAGTAAAAAATTAAATTTATCTAACAATATCTAACTAAATTAGTGTCAAATTCTTTATTAGATTAGTTTATAGGAAATATATGGATGACTTAAACCTAATAATAATAATTCTTTTTTCAATTTCATTAAACATAATAGCTTTGATGATAATTGGCAACTTGATCAATGAGTTTATTGATCCATACATAATTTTAGGCTCTGGGTTAATTTTATTTTTATATTCATTAACTAGGTATTATATAAAAAAATGAGAGAATTTCTAAATTACAGTGACTCTATCGACATAAATCTTCTTTTTTTTACGGTTTTATTTATACTAATTTGGAAATTTATAATTGAAAGAAAAATTAAAAAATGAAAGATCCTGTAAGGTTTTTTACTAAAATAATACTAGGTATTCTTTTATTGATGTTAATAATTAATTTATTAATACTCTAATATTTTTTATTTAATTAGAATTATTCTAAATAAAGATAATTCACTAATATTGTTATATAACCAAAATAATTATTTATGAAAAATTTTTTAATATCAATTTTAACTTTAAGTTTTTCATTTGCATCAGCTCAATTAACTACTCGGACTATTGAGGTTAAGTCAGGTCAAATGGATAAATTTATTGAAATGGCAGGTAAGAAAACTAAAAAATATAATAACAGTGACGATTCTGCAAGTTTTTTTACATATGAAATTCTAACTGGGCCAAATGCCGGAAAAATTTGGAGAATGAGAGCGGCAAATGCTGAATATATGGATAACTGGGATATGAACTCAGAAGAATCTCAATACTGGCAAAAAAATGTTGGTCCATACATAGAAAATGGATCTACAGATGGAATGTATATGTGGAACTACGTTAGCGAAATGTCCCACAATGTTAATTCAGAAAATCAAAATCATACAATGGTTCTGGCATATCGATTTAAAGATTCAGGTGAACAAGACTTTTGGAGATTTAGAGAAAGAGTTGTAGCAGCAAGAAAAGCAATGGAAACTCAGCCTAAAGGATCAATGCACTCTGTTTATTGCTCATCAGGTTGTAATGGTAACCTAGCATTAATATTATTTGAATATGAAAGCTTTGCTGATCAGCAAGCATATAATCAAGAAATGTTACCAAAAATGATTGAAAAGTATAATGAACTTTATGGAAATAATGCATATGAACAAGATGGTAACAAAGTAGATGCAGCTCTATTAGAAAATGGTAGAGGTAGATTTCATATGAGATTTATACCAGAAGCGAGCTCTGATTAATAACTTAAATAAATTTAAAAATGAAAAAATATATTTTAATATTACTTACAACATTATTTGTATCATCCTTGTCTGCACAGGTAGGTCAAGCAAGAATGCTTAAAGTTAATGATGGACAAATGGAAAAATTTATTACTAATGTCTCCAAAAAAACCAAAATGTATAATGATTCTGAAGGATCTGATAAGTACTTTACATTTAGAATACTTAGTGGTCCAAATACTAACGATTTCATAAGAGTTAGATGGATGGAATCTATTGGGGAAATTGATTCATGGGATGCTAATACGAAAGAACAAGAGTACTGGAACAAAAATGTTGCACCTTACTATCAAGAGGGAACCTCTAGGATCTGGACACGAAACGCCAATCTTTCATATGTTCCAGAAGATTCTTCAGGTTATTTAAGGAGAGTTATTTACTATAACTATAAAGATTCAGGTGAACAAGACTTCTGGAGATTTAGGCAAAGAGTCAGAAAGGCTATGGAAGCAAGTGGATACGGATCCGCAATGAATGTTCTATGGTGTTCTTCAGGTTGTGGTGGAAATTGGGTACAGGTAAGGTTTCATCACGATGGATATGTGGGTCAGGCTAACGACTATGGTGAGCCTCTACAGAATATGATTGAGAAATACAATGAAATGTATGGAGATGATGCCTATGAACAAGATAGTAATAGTGTAGATGATGCATTAGTAACTGATGGAAGAAGAATTAGACATTTAATGCTTATGCCTGAGATGAGCTCATCATCTTGGAATTAGTAATAAATTCTTAAGAATATAAAAAAGACCTCAAATGGAGGTCTTTTTTTTTATATTTATCTAAATGCTAAAAATTGCTTTCAATAAAAACTATATCTACTCATTAAATGAAAATCATAGATTTCCTATGATAAAATATGAGTTAATTCCTGAGCAATTAATTAGAGAGGGAACATGTGTAGAATCTAATTTTTTTAAACCAAAACAAATAAAAAGAGAATTAGTCTTAATGACTCATGAAAAAAATTATTTTGAAAGGTTTACATCTTTAAAACTATCTGATAAAGAAATTAGAGAGATTGGATTTCCTCTTAGTCAAGATCTAGTGGATAGAGAATTAGAAATTGCAGATGGAACAATAAAGTGTAGTAAATACTCTATTAAAAATGGGATATCAATGAATATTGCAGGCGGAACCCATCATGCTTTTTACAACAGAGGGGAGGCATTTTGTATGTTAAATGATCAAGCAATTGCAGCTAATTATTTATTGGATAAAAAAATGGCAGATAAAATATTAATAATAGATCTTGATGTTCACCAAGGTAATGGCACAGCATCATTATTTAACTCAAATCCAAATGTATTTACGCTATCTTTTCATGGAAAAAAAAATTACCCTTTTAGAAAAGAAAAAAGTGATTTAGACGTTGAGTTTAATGACAAAACAGGAGATATTGAGTATTTAAAAGTTTTAAAAGAGACTATTCCAAGAGTAGTTGACAATTTTCAACCAAATTTTATATTTTACCTATCTGGGGTTGATGTCCTTGATAATGACAAATTAGGTAGGCTTTCTCTTTCAATCGATGGTTGTAAAAAAAGAGATAAATATATTTTAGAATTTTGCAAAAATAATTCAATACCTGTTCAAGTTTCAATGGGTGGTGGATATTCTTTAGTACTTAAGAATATAATAGAGGCTCATTCAAACACATTTAGACTAGCACAAGAAATATTTTTTTGATAAATTAGAAGAAGTCAAATCACATGAAAAAGTATTTATTAATTATCATTTCATTTTTTATATACTCTTGTTCTAATACATCTCAAATTGATGGTTTGTTAGATGAAGTTGAAGTTCTTAGAGATAAATATGGTGTTAATCACATTTATGCAAATAATCAAAAAGATTTATTCTTTATGCAAGGCTACCTTGCAGCTAAGGATAGGCTTTTTCAATTTGAAATTTGGAGAAGACAAGCTACTGGAACAGTAGCTGAAATTTTCGGTAAAGATGAGTTAGAAAGGGATATAGGTACTAGGCTATTTAAGTTTAGAGGTAATATGGAAGATGAACTAAATCATTATCATCAAGATGGTTTTGAAATTGTTTCATCATTCGTGTCAGGTATTAATAGATATATAGAAGAAATAAATAAGGATCCTAAGCAATTACCTATCGAGTTTCAATTATTAGGCATTAAACCAAAAGAATGGACAAATGAGGATGTGATTTCTCGTCATCAAGGACTTTTAGGAAACATTGAAGATGAACTAAATATCGGAAGGATTGTATCACTTATAGGTGAAGAAAAGACAAAAGAGCTTTTATGGTTTCACCCAAAAGATCCAGATATAAATTTAGATAAAAACTTAACATATGAAGACCTAAGACAAGATATTTTAAGGTTATATGATGCTTACAGAGAACCTATTGAATTTAAAAAGCATTACATACTGAAAAAGTATCAATCTGATGATGATATTACATTTAAAGATTTGTCTAAGCATATTAATGACAGATATTCAATTGGAAGTAATAATTGGGCAATTTCAGGTGATAAATCATTTAATGGATATCCTTTACTAGCAAATGATCCTCATAGATCTCTTTCAAACCCTTCATTGAGATATATGGCTCATCTAGTTGCACCTGGATGGAATGTGATTGGAGGAGGAGAGCCTGAAATTCCTGGGATATCGATTGGTCACAATGGAATTGGTGCATGGGGGTTAACTGTTTTTAGGACAGATGCTGAAGATTTATATGTCTATGATTTAAATCCTAATAACTTGATACAGTATATGCATAAAGGTAAGTGGAATGAATTTGAAATAATTAATGAATCTATTTCTGTAAAAGGTGAAGAAGATATTAATGTTGAATTATTCTATTCAGTTCATGGGCCAGTAACATTTATAGATAAAAAAAGAAAAAAAGCATATGCTGTAAAGAATGGCTGGTCAGAGGTTGGTGGATCTCCATATTTAGCTTCACTAAGGATGGACCAAGCTAAAAGTTGGAAAGAATACAAAGAAGCCTGTAATTATTTTAATATTCCAGGAGAAAATATGGTTTGGGCGGACAAATATGGAAATATAGGTTGGCAATCCGTAGGAATTGCTCCTATTAGAAAAACTCATAGTGGTCTTGTTCCCGTAAATGGAGATGGGAATTTTGAATGGGAAGATTATTTGGAAATAATTAAGAAACCGGGTCTTTTTAATCCTGAAAAAGGATATATAGCCACTGCTAATCAAAATGTAACTCCTGAGGATTATGACAGATGGGATGCAATAGGATTTGACTGGGCTGACCCATACAGAGGTAATAGGGTTAATAGTGTTTTGGAAAGTAAGGATAAATTTAATATGGAAGATATGATTAATCTTCAAATAGACTATTTCTCTATTCCATCAAAGCAAATTATTGAGCTCTCAAAAGGACATATAAAAAATAACACTGAACACTTTGAAAAACTTTTAAAATGGAATAATGTTTTAGATAAAGATTCTGTTGAGGCAGGAATATATATCGAATGGCAAACTCAGATTTATTTTGAATTTATGAGAGGGTTTGTTCCAGAATCTGTACAAAAATATGTTGAAGTTCAAATTTATAAAGTAATTGAGGGTATATCAAATTTGAATAATGAACAAAAGGATCTGTTTCTTAATAGAACCTTTGATCTAGCAATTAATAATCTAAAAGAAAAATATGGTAGAGATCCAAGTAATTGGATTTATGGACAGAATAATTATAAGCACGTGAAGATATATCACCCACTTGAAAAAATTGTTAATGACTCTATCAAGGATATAATAGCCCTAAAAACTTATCCTAGGGGCGGAGATGGATATACCCCAGGTTCTACATCAAGTGAATTAAACCAAAGATCTGGTGGAAGTTTTAGAGTTGTAATTAATACAAAAGACTGGGATAATAGTTTTGCAACTAATTCTCCAGGGCAAAGTGGTAATCCTAAAAGTAAATTTTATAAAAACTTATATGAGGACTGGGCAAATGACAGATTCTTTCCACTCCTTTACTCAAAAAACAAAGTATTAATGAATCTTAGTGATAGAAAAGTCTACAGACCCTCAAATCAATCAGAATAAATTTTGATTGTTACCTTGCCATTTGTATCTACAGATGCTCTGTACATTCCAGCCGTATTAAACTCCATTGATATATTACCCTTATGATCAAGACCTATTACACCTCCGTCACCGCCTGTTTCAATAACTTTTTCTAATGATTTAACAGATGCTTCTCTGATACTTTTATTATCATAAATAATCTGCGCAGCTATATCATATGCTACAACATTTCTTATAAAATGTTCACCCCATCCTGTTGTTGAAATACCACAACAATCATTATTAGCATATGTTCCGGCACCTATTATTGGTACATCCCCTATTCTTCCCCATTTTTTGTTTGTTGTTCCACCAGTTGAAGTACCGGATGATATATTTCCAATTTTATCAATTGCTACACAGCCAACTGTTCCGTATTTTGAATCATTTATAAAACTATCATTAAAAGACACTGAACTGTTTTCTTTTGCTTTTCTAACTGCATTTAATCTTCTCTCAGTTACAAAGTATGAGTTAGGAACAGTATCTAAACCCATTTTAATTGCAAATTCATCAGCTCCATCAGAGGATAGCAGAACGTGAGGTGAGTCTTCCATTACTGAAATAGCAGCACTTATTGGGTTTTTAATATATTTTGAACCAGCTATCGCTCCAGCGTTTAGATTTTCACCTTCCATAAAAGAGGCATCTAGACTTGCTGTTTCATTATAAGTCAAAGCTGCACCAATTCCTGCATTGAATAATGGCGAATCCTCCATTATTTTAATTGACTCTTTAACTGCTAATTGGCTTGATCCACCAGCTTTTAGTATATTGTATCCAGTCATAACTGCCTCCTCTAATTTACCAATGTAGGCTGCCTCTAATTCTTGTGACATATTTTTCTTTAGGATGGTGCCAGCCCCACCATGAATAACAATTGCAATATTATTTTCCGACACACTTGACTGACATGAATAAATCATGATTAGAATAAATAGGACTATAGCTTTTTTCATGTATTGTTTTTTGAAGGATCTACCTGTAATTTACCAAATAAATATTTATTTTTATAAAAAAAGACATGGATAAAAATATCTTAAAAATAAGAGCTCATGATGCAATTGTTGGACTTACATATCTATCTTCCATTGTAGGGTCTATCTATTTTAATCAAAGCTTAATATATGTAGCAGTTTTTGTAGGATTTCTTCAAATTATTAGTCCTTTAACTAAGTTCTGTCCAGTGTATTTTGTTTTAAATAAAATTATGAGTGATACTGAACCAATTCAAAACGGAAAATAATTAAAACCATCTATTTTATAATTTTATTTTTTTAGTTTTGCGCATTCATGATAATAGAATTTAGCAAATACAACGGAGCCGGTAATGATTTTATTGTTGTTGATGATAGAAATGATAATATTGATGGTAATAAGTCTTTAATTAAAAAAATCTGTGATAGAAATTTTGGTGTTGGTGGAGATGGTTTAATTCTCATAAAAAAATCCATGGAATCAGATTTTAAAATTGTTCATTATACACCAGATGGTAAAATTGGATCTCTATGTGGAAATGGTTCTCGTTGTGGAGTCTCCTTTGCTTTCAAGAATAATTTAATTTCAAAAAACACAGTTTTTACAGCTTATGATGGTATTCATAAAGCTGAGATAATTTCTGACGAATTGATAAAGATGGAAATGAAAATTAATTCTGAAATTTTAGAAAATGAATATGGGGTATGGCTTGACACTGGTTCACCCCATTTAATAGTGGAACAGGATAATACAGATTTGATTGATGTTAAAAAAGAAGGCAGATTAATCAGATATAACAATTTATACAAAGAAGAAGGTGTAAATGTGAATTTTGTTGAAAAAATATCAGATAATACATTTAAAATTAGAACCTATGAAAGAGGTGTTGAAAATGAAACCCTTGCGTGCGGAACTGGTTCAACTGCTACAGCGATTTGCATGAATTATATGAATAAATCAAATAGTGACGAAATTTTAATGAAATGTAGAGGAGGTGACCTAAGAGTAAAATTTAATGTAGAAAAAAAAGAATTTTCGAATATTAGTATTACTGGTCCAGCTAACTTTGTATTTAAAGGAAAAATAGATCTTAAAATATAAATTTACAAATAACAACACCTATAAGTATTCCTTCTAGCCAAGTAAAGATTAAGACTTGATACTTACTTATATTGTAATTTTTAGCATACTTCCAAATCATCTTTTCATGCCACTTAAATAGACTTTTCATCTTTAAATTTAATTATTTTTTGAATGCCAATAAGCTATTAAAATAAAAAGGATTTGAAAAGGCAACCTAATAATAGATTGGGTTTTAGTAACACCTAAAATTGATTGAGAAAGTTGACTTTCAACTAAATGGATATTGGCTGGAAAAACAATTACTAGAAGTATTATTAGTCCATAAGCCGAATATGTCCTTGTTCTTTTAAACAGCAATAAAACCCCACAAAGTATTTCTATAATACCAGTTAAATAAACAAGCTCTAAATGAAAAGATAAATAGTTGGGCATTATAGCTAGAAAAAAATTAGGATCAACAAAGTGTCTTATACCTACATAGGTATACCAAAATGACATAAAGTAAATTGTAAAAGTCTTAAAATATTTCATTGAATCTTAAACTATTAAACCAATATTGCTTGAAAATAGTTTAACCGAAATTGATAAAAGAATAATTCCAAATACTCTTCTTATAATTCCAATACCGTTTTTACCCAACAATTTTTCAATTTTTTTTGAAGATTTTAATATTATGTAGACAAAAAGAGAATTTATTAGAATAGCAAATATTACATTAATTAACTGGTATTCAGCTCTAAGTGATAATAAAGTTGTTAATGTCCCTGCACCAGCTATTATTGGAAAAGCGATCGGGACTATTGAGGCAGTTTCAGGTTCTTCTCCTTGAAAAATAGTAACACCCAAGACCATTTCAAGGGCAATAAAAAAAATAACTATAGCTCCTGCAACAGCAAAGGAATTAATATCAATACCAATTAAATTAAGTATTTCCTCACCAACAAATAAGAATCCAATCATTATAATCATTGCAACAATAGTAGCCTTCTCAGATTCAATTTTACCTACCTTTTCTCTGAGTGATATAACAATTGGTGTTGCTCCAATTATATCAATTACTGCGAATAAAATCATGCTTGCGGTAAAAATTTCTTTATAGTCCATGCTATTTTTTTGCAAATATAATCATAAAGAAAAAAGATCTATACCAAAATGAAATAGGTAATACTTTTGAGTTAGCTCAACAAAAGCTATCGCAAATTCATTTCTTGAATTAGATGAATCTCTAAGGTCAGGGTAAGGAAATTCAAGCTGAATAGCACTAAAATTATAATTTTGATTAGTTCCATATAAAAATGTATTAAAACCTCCTGTGAAATATCTCATGCCCAAGGGGCTTTTACTCTCTGGACTAGGTAGAGCTGTGTAATTATACTGTTCAAAAAATGATCCTAGACTTTGAGGGCCTCTTAAAATGTCAGCCAAACTTTGATCAGATGCATTTAATAGGCTAGATATACTAGTATTCTTGTGTTGTATATTTTGATTAATATACTCATCTGTATTATCAAGATCTTCTGAGCTTATTAGATAGCCAATCCAAGTTCTAAGATCAGAAAATCCATCTGGATTAATTCCATGTCCATGTATGTCAAATAATATTCCAATTCCAAATTTGTCTATTATTTCATCCCTAGCAACTCCAATATAATTATGAAATTCATCAAAAGATCTTTCTGCAAATATATTGCCTTGTGCAGCTTCAGATTTATCTCTATTTGCATCAAGCTTAACTCTATCCAGATTATTGATTATCATATAAGGTCTAACGTTAAATTTTTGGAAAAACTGATTACTTATTGACATTCCTAGTTCAATAGTATTTGAGTCTGTTACAAATGTCCCATATGATCTATCAGGTATCTCTTCGGGATATATATTTCCTCCATGAGAGATGCTGAGTATCATGGGGATGTTTCCTGGGATGTATGTTATATAATTATTTCTACCATTATATGTTTGACCGTAAAAATATGGCTCATCATGATTCAATTCAGGAAACTCAACTACCTCTACAGATGTGTCAATTATTGGTAGATCCTTTTTACAGCTAATTAACAGAATTATTAAAACGCAATACAATAACAAAAATCGATTTTTCATTTTTATCAATTTATAATTTTTAAAATTATGTTAAAACTATTATTAAATAAAAGTTAAAGGATATCATAACCTTTTAAAACCAAATTAAAAATTAAACTTTTGCGATGAATTTAAAAAATAAAATTATGATTATTAATTACATAAAGTATTCAATACTTAGTTTAGTACTATCAGCTAATGTTAACGAAATGAACATTGTTGAAACTGCTATATCAAACGATAATTTTTCAACATTAGTAGCAGCAGTTAAAGCTGGAGAGCTTGTTGAAGCACTTTCTTCAGAGGGTCCGTTCACAGTATTTGCTCCAACTAACGAAGGTTTTAGCAATTTACCTGAGGGAACACTTGAAACACTACTAAAACCCGAAAATAAGGGTACACTTCAATCAATATTAACATATCACGTTGTATCAGGTAGGTTTATGGCTGAAGATGTAGTAAACGCTTTAAAAGAAAATGATGGTCAGTTTAGTGTAAAAACTCTTCAAGGTCAGGAACTCACAATTAAGCAGTGGAAAGATGGCATATACCTAAAGGATGCTAACGGAAACAAGGCGCAAATTGTAATAACAGATGTAAATACTTCAAATGGAGTAATTCACGCAATTGATAACGTTGTACTTCCAGAATAATTGATTTTAATTATTTTGTTTGGTGAAAGAGCTCAATGAGCTCTTTCTTTTTTATAAAAAAAAGGCTCCTAAGAGCCTTTTTTTAATGTAATAAATCATTAAGGAATCATATTATCTACTCGTTGAAGTAATACAGTATTTGTTCCCCATTCTCTTATTGAATTGTCAAACGCCTCAGAATCAATTTGTAATTGTTGCCATCCAAACTCTTCATTATACATTTCCTCCCATGACTGATTTGATTGATCACTCCAATGTGGAAAATCGTTAAAAGCTCTAAATACAGCAACTGTTTGGGTATTACCTCCAGATTCAAGAGTAAAAACTCTTCTAACTGCACTACCTTCATAAGCCTTTTCCATAATTACACCTTGTCTATATAAGAACCTATATACATGAGATTCTTGACCTGGACGCATAATTGCTGTAGACCTTTCAAGGTATTTAGGAGCAGCAGGACTATCTTCTCCAACACTTAAAGGGGATCTCAAAGACCAATGCTGAGCTCCAGAAACAGTATTTGCGTATGGAGAGACATTCTTTTCCCAATAAGCGTACTCTTTAGACTTATCTTGTCCATAATCTTCTGAGGATTGATTTATTAGGAATCTAACATATTGTCCTTCTGAAGGACCTGTCATAACTCTGTATGTCCAAATAATATTTCCTTCAGTACTATTGAACATTTTCGTCTTTTTTGCTGCTGCAGACTCAAATTTCTCAGTCATACCGTCTTTTGCTTCATAAACAAATGAAGTTAGGTAAGTTTGGTTGGGATTTCTTTGAGAATATCCAATTGTGGTTACAAAAATTGCAACCAATAACAAAATTTTTGATTTCATTTAAATTAATTTATTGATTAAGTTTTAAATGTAACTATTAAGTTTTAAATGTAAAAGTCAAGTAAACAAATAATTGAAATTTATCTTCTTTTTTTAAATAAAAGTCTTAGTGCTATAACGATAAATAAAATCGAAAAAATTATTCTTAAAAATTCAATATCGTTCATGTTAGGGTATTATTAGTCAATAAATCTATTGAAAATTGATTAATATTATGTAAATTAAGGTGTGGAATCTTTGATTTTCTTTATTGGATTTATAGTATTTGTTCTTGTTTTAACAGGTCTTCTCATAGTTTTATCAAATCAATCCTAACAATTCAAAGGTTTACAACTCTAACCATCATCAAGTATTGTAGAAAGTTCATGGAAATTATTTTAAAGAATATTAAATTTAATTTTTTAATAAGTATCATTAAAGGATGGTAAATATTCATAAAGGACTTATACTTTCTATTTCGTTATGTTTCGTATGTTGTAATAACAGTAATCTTGAATCTATAAAATTTACAAGAATTGAAATTAATGGGCAAAAGGATACAATCATCTCTGAACAAATTAGAGTTTACAAAGACTCTATGTCTAAATTAGCATCCAACATAGATTTTGACAAAATAATTGGATACTCAGAAGGACTTTTCACGATGAATGATTATGATAAAAAATATTTTAACACATCTCTTGGCAACTTGATAGCAGATGCCTTATTTATTCAATCAGACTCACTTTTTGAAAAAAAAGAAAGTAAAAATATTGACTTTGTTCTTCAAAATCACGGAGGTGTTAGATCTTCATTACTAGTGGGAGATATTAAAATTGAGGACATTTTTAAAATTCTTCCTTTTGAAAACGAAATAGTGGTTCTTGAACTTTCAGGAGAAATTATTTTTGAGATTGTTAAATTCTTAACAAATGAAAAAAATCCGCATCCAATTTCAGGAATAATAATCAATAAAGATGAAGTTTTAATAAATGATAAATTAATTGATAATTCAAAAATTTATTATGTTGCTACAAATGACTATTTACTTGAAGGAGGTGACAATATGTTTTTTTTAAAGAAGAATAACAAAGTCTACAGACTTAATTATTCTCTAAGAAGCGCATTCATTGACTTCGTTGAATCAAATTTTAAAATTAAATCCAAAGTAGACAATAGGTTTATCAAAAATGAATAGAAGATATTTTATATACAAATCTGCATTAACATCAATGTCTGTCTATGGGCTTAATTCATGTAATTTATTAGATGAAAATGTTACAATATCGATTCTTCATACAAATGATGTTCATAGTCAAATAGAGCCATTCCCGGTTAATCATAATCTTTATCCTAATCGTGGTGGTTTTGCTAGAAGAGCTAATATAATAAAGGATCTAAAAGATATGAACCCTAATACACTAATATTTGATGCAGGTGACATATTTCAAGGAACACCATATTTTAATTTTTTTCAGGGTGAACTTGAATTAAACTTAATGAAAAAAATGGGATACAATGCTGCTACAATTGGTAATCATGAGTTTGATGCAGGTTTAAGTATTCTAAAAAATAATATAATCAACAATAAATTTAATTTTATATCATCTAACTATGATTTTACTAATACTGATCTTGACGGTCTAGTTAGTAATTACAAAATTTATAAAAAGAGTGGTATTAAAATTGGAGTTTTTGGTTTAGGTATTGAGTTGAGAGGACTTGTTAATCCAACGCTATATAAAGAGACTAAATATTATGACCCAGTTGAGATTTCAAAAGATATAACAACTAAACTAAAATATGAAAAGAAATGTGACCTAATAATATGTATTTCTCATCTTGGTCATGAATATAATAATGAAAAAATAAGTGATTTAAAGTTAGGTAGTTTAACATCTGACATTGACTTGATAATCGGAGGACACACTCACACATTACTTAAAAAACCAATCGTTATAAAAAATAGCATAGATAAGGATGTTATAATAAATCAGGTTGGATCGGGAGGGGTTTTTATGGGTAAAATTGACTTTAATTTTACAAATAAAAGAAAAAATATTACTAAATCTGTAATTGAAGTTTAACTTATAAATAACTAAAAATCAATTTATTATTACTTTATTATTATAATTGTTGTAGGTGTGTATAATCCGAATGACAACAAACTAAAAAATGTGTCAGAAATTGTTCGTTTTACTGTTAACTCGTAGTTTCTCTCATTTTTTAATTCTGATATCTCTGTTGTTCTATCTGATATTAATCCCCCTATAAAATTGTGCTGTTTTATGGTCTTTTCATAATTATCTTTTGGACCATCACCAATCGTAAATGTGTGCACACTACATGAGTTAATAAAAAGGGCTAAAAAGATAAAAAAGAAAAACTTTCTCATAAATATTTTAAGTATAAATATAAAATATAATTAATTTAGACAATTATGGATCTGACTATTTCTTGGAAATGTAAACACACCTGGAGAAAAGCCAGAATTAATACTCTTTGGTGTTTAATTGGCTGTTCTATTGGAGATTTTGGTACCATATTATATTTTCAAAATATTGATCATAGTTGGTCAACAACTAGTGTTATGACTTTAGCTATTATTAATGGTTTAATTACATCAATAATACTTGAAACAATTATTCTCCTCAGTCAAATGAGTTTTGCTAAAGCATTAAAAACTGCTTTAGGAATGAGCTTTATATCTATGATTTCTATGGAATTAGCTATGAATGTTACAGATTATCTGTTAACTGGTGGGGCAATGCTAAATTTCTGGGTAGTTCCAATTATGTTAACTGTCGGTTTTCTTACTCCTCTCCCCTATAACTATTGGAGATTAAAAAAATACAATGTAAGCTGTCATTAAAAAAAGCTCCCGAAGGAGCTTTTTTAAAAATGTAAGATAAGTTTCAATCCACCCACATTACATCTTGTACAATGACTTGAGCGGTCCAACCTTCAGGATCATATTCTTGCATCTTAGACTGTCTTGGCAATTGTCCTCCATATGTATTCATTGCTTTAAGAGCTTCGGCCAGAGATGGATATCTATCCCATGTCATAACAGAAGATAAATCCTGACTTCTATTATTTAATTTTAAACCTACTCCCCAGCTAATTCTTCCACCCATATTTGCCTCGAACTGTTTTTTCCACAAGTTTTTATTTTCATTAATAAAACCTGCAAGATTTTTTGGTCTAGCAAAATTCCATACTGTTACACTTTCTGTTGTTCTTTCGCCACCAATTGATGCTTGTACAGCCCAATTTTGATAACTAAAGCCACCATCTGTTAGTTTTACTGTATTTAACTCAGAAGCGCTAATACCTAAAACACCTTCAGAATCCCAATTTTGATTAGAGCTAGCTAAATCTTCAGCTGTTTCAAATACATTTACAAAAGCGTGAGTCCAGCCATTAGGAACTCCGCCTACTGCAGCAACAAGACCCCAAGCAATTTGATTACCATTATCTATGTTTGCTTTAGCAACTTTAGACCAATACTTTGTCTCAATTCTGGCAAATTCTGCTTGATTTTCCGCAGGAACATTAACGTATGTAATAGAATAGTATTGAGCATTTAAACCAAATGAGAAGGTAAGTAATAATGAAATTATAAGATTTTTCATATTTAAAATTTTGTGATTAATAATATAAATTTAGGCAAGAAAAGATTTGTACAAACTTATTTTTAATATTTTTTTTATAAAATTTGTTTTTAAATATTATAAATGAATTTTTTACGTCCATTTTTAATTTTACTTATAGTAATGACTCTTTTTAGTATATTGATTAGTATTGTAAGATGACTGAAGAACATTACTTCCAATGCCCGTATTGTTGGGAAGATATTTCCATGATATTAGACAAATCAATATACAGTGATGAATATATAGAAGACTGTGAAGTATGTTGTAACCCTATAGAAATATCCTACAAAACTGATGGAAATAATATTACTTCTTTTCAAGCCATATCAATTGAACAATAACTTAACTTTGTAATATGATAAGAAAAGAAGAAGTAATTCAAATACAAAAGAAATGGGCAGAGGGGATAATAAAGATGGGGACTTTTGGCGATAATAGGGAGTCTCTTGAGTCTTTTACTAGTAAATTTTTAGATAGTTACTATAATTTTCAGGAAAAAGTACTTTTCAAGCCTACTAAAGCTAGTCATGAACAATTTAGGAACAATAAAGATTTTGCTATGTCATATTTTATTGCTGGTAAAAATAAAAAATGTCAAGAGGATAAAGGTTTTGCATTATCTAAATGGAACAAAATAACTTTTGAAAACATTAATATATTTACTGATGGTAAACATGCATTTGCTATGGGAAATTATATTTTTCAAAATAAAGAATCCAAGATAAAAGTTGAATACTCATTTGTTTATAAAAAAATAGAGAAAGAGATAAAAATTGTATTACATCATTCCTCTTTACCTTTCAGTCCCAAAATATAATTAGAAAGACAAAAAAATCAATACTTAAAAGTTATTTATCTTTCCATCCATCCACAAGAGTCTATTAGTTATCCATTGCTTGATAAAGTCAATCTCTGATTCATGTGATTCTCCCACAAAATAATTAGGCCATATATATTGGCCCAGAATAGGCCATTTATTAAAATTTCTAGAAATAGATTTATTTGAATTTAAATATTCATTGTAATGATTAATCATATTAAAAATTGAAGTGTTACTGAGTTGATTTAGTCTTAAGGATACCCATCGATTTTTTAATTTACTTTTGAAATTATCACTTTCCATTAGCCTATTCCACCAAAAAGGAACTTGCCAGAAGTCTGAGGGGCAGATAGAGTTAAAATTATAAACCCATCCTTCTGTATTCATCCCATCACAATAATCAACATTTCCAAAGGCCAAATTAAAGTCCCAAACAGGACCCATCTTTAGCTTTCCCATAGTATCTCTATTTAGAAATGTACTTAACCTGTATGCATCAGGGTTTTTTGTAAGTTCATTAATAATAAAAAAATCAATAAAAGAATCAATATCAATTAATGACTCATATCCTATTTCAGGATCGTCAAAATAGTCAGATAAAAGATTTGTTTCAAATTCATTTACTATAGAAAATATAAAATCTTTTTGCTCATCAGTAATATTATCAGGTTTTGGATAATGGTATATAAAAAAAATATTTGAACTTTCTGAACTGTTACCATTTTTATCAAAATTAGATCTAAAAGAAAATGATTCATCATAACAAGTACTACATAACTCTCCGTCTCCTGTTGGCTTATCAATTTTTATTATATATCCTGAGTCAAGTGCATCATCATTGGTTTTTGAAATATCAACTCTATTCTTATCTCTTTTAATTTTTTCCATCAATACATAAACACCCATGAAATCTCCATTTAAATTGAGATCATAAAATTTAGTTCTACTAGCTGGATAACCAATTGCATTAGAAAGATCAAATGATAATTTATTTCTTATCAGAGATTTATCTGAATAAGGTCCATATAAAATCCAGTCCTCTTCCTCTGGAAAACCTCCTAATGCAATATCCATTTCTTCAGAATAGTCATTGTTTTTTGATTCGAAACCATAGGATATTTTTGGAAACATCTGAGATGAACTACCTCTTATCTCAATACCAATATTATATTCAGTTTCAATAGCATCCTCAATGTGAATTAATTGAGCGTTAATTTTTGGTTCATCAATTATTTTTTCGCCAAAAGTATTAATTCCAATAGACGGAAAATTATTATTGGATTCACTTCCAATTTCTTCGATATTATTCAGGTCTAATTCATATTTACTATCACAGGAAATAATTAATAATGATAATAATAGAGGAAAATTATTATGAAAAAAGTTCGCTGTAAGTTTCATCAATAAATTTTGCAAGTTCAATATCTAATTTGGTAATACCACCTTCATCATGAGTTGTAAGTTCAAAGACTATTGAATTATAATCTATTGTAAATTTTGGATGATGGTTAATTTGCTCTGCCTTGTCAGAAATTAGGTTAGCAAAACTCATCACTTTCATAAATGATTCAAGTTTATAGGTTACTGTAAGGAAGTTGTTTTTAATATACCAATTATTTAAGGAATTGATGGCAGAATTAAGCTCTTGTGTAGAAAGTTTGTTCAAATTATTTAGAATTAAAGTATTTCCAAAAATAGTATATAGGAATTAAAATTACAGCAAAAATAATAGCATAAAATAAAAAATATGCAATTATAATTAGAATTGAAGACACAAAGACAATTCTTATAATAACAGATATAAGTGGATTAGCCATCATATCATAATACAAGTCTACCAATATTCGCTTAAAATTCTCCATACACAAAATTAAAATATTATCTAAAAAAAATCTTTTCCTCGATAGATTTCCATAAAAGCAACGAAGCAACACTTTTGTATGGAGACCATGAGTCAATTAGTTGATCTAGCATTTTAATATTTTTAGGGTCAATCGCATAATTAATTTTTACACTATTAATTAGCGCCAAGTCACCCTTAGAAAAAATATTAATCCTCATCATTACAAACATTAAAAACATTTCAGATGACCATAGGCCAATCCCTTTAATCTTTGTTAATTCTTTTATTATTTCAGAGTCATTAGAATTTTTAAAATCAAAATCTGACTTTTGAAAATAACCATAAACATTTTTGATATACTCAACCTTTTTAAATGATATTCCAATATTTTGCAAAACTTTATTATCTAAATCGATAATTGTTTGACTTGACAAACTTTCTATCAAAGATGAAAATCTTTTTTTGATTGTTATTGCAGCCTTAAAACTAATTTGCTGCTCGATTATTAAATAAGATAAAGCTTCAGCAAAATTCGGATTGTATCTCTCATAAATATTAATTTCTCTTGAAAATTTCTTTATAAGAAAATTTAAGCATTCATCTTTTGACAGGTATTTATAACCCTTATTTAACGTTTTATTATCAAGAAGCATAAAAAAAAAATAACGATATTTGTTCTATGAAAAAAATAATTCTAACACTTTCACTCATTTTATTTTCATGTGTTGAAGAAAATAGTGATAAATTAACAGTCTATCAGTCTCCATCTTGTGGTTGCTGTTCAGGATGGGTATCTAACATGCAAGAAAATGGGATGAATGTCGAAGCTATCAAAACTGACGATATGTATAGCGCTAAGGTAAAGGCTGGTATTGATATTAATCTACAATCATGTCATACAGGTTTCATAGGTGATTATTTCATTGAAGGACATGTCCCATATGATGCGATTACAAAACTCCTAAATGAAAAACCAGAAATAAAAGGAATTACTGTGCCTGGTATGCCAGCTGGAATAAATGTTCCTGGAATGGAAACTTCTGATGAAAGAGCAAAATTTGATGTTCTTGCTGTAAACGAAGATGGTTCTACATATATTTGGAAAAGTTACGAGTAAATTGAAACAATTTTTATTTTCAATCATTCTATTGCTAGCATTTTCATGCGAAAAAGAAGATTGTTATATCATAAGTGAAAAAAGGGTAATTGACGGTAAATATTATTTTTATTTTGATGCAAGAGAGAGCTATGAACTTAATCGAGGTAATAATTCTGGACAAGGCAGTGGTTATCCCGACAGATTTGCATCTGGTCAAGTAAACAAAGAGACTTATGACTCTGTAAATGTTGGGGATAACTATTGTGATTAAAAATTTAATGTTTAGACCATAATTTTATGAAAAATTGGTCCATTACAATTGTTTTAATTTTTTTATCTATTATTGTTACATTGCTCACGAATATTTGGCTTTTGTTATTATTTATCCCAATTGGAATTAAATTCTTAAAAAAATAATTATGGAATGGTATGAAAAAAATAGAAAAATAATTTTAATCATTTTTGCATGCTACATAGCATTTAGGTTAATAACATTGATAATTTCTTAAATGAGATCAATAACTAGTATTTTATTACTTAACTCGTTTTTAACTTACTCTCAAATAAATCCAAATAATATTGAGATAGTCCGAGATGAATTTGGTATTCCTCATATTTATGCAAAGACTGATGCTGAAGTAGCATATGGATTAGCTTGGGCTAATGCAGAAGATGACTTTGAGACTATCCAACAAGCTTATTTAGCTGGAAATGCAATGCTTTCAAGTCACATCGGATTAAAAGGTGCTCCAGCTGATTTTATTACTCAGTTTATTGGCTCAAAAAGTCTAATAGATGAGAAAATTGATGAAATTTCTAAAGATTATATGGATGTGATTCAAGGATATGCAAGTGGTTTGAATGCATATGCTAAAAATTACCCAAGTAAAGTACTCTACAAGAAACTTTTTCCAATTACACCAAAAAAGATGTTAATGTATAGTCAACTTCAGCTTTTTATATCGAATGAAGGAGCATATTGGGCTGGAAAAATTTTAAATAATGATACACAAGATGAATATTTAGATCAAAATTTGACCGGGTCAAATGTTATTGCAATGAATAGTAACAAGACTGTTTCAGGGGAAACTTTTTTAGCAATTAATACGCATCAACCACTTGAAGGACCAACATCATGGTATGAGGTTCACTTAAATAGCGAACAAGGCACAAATATTATAGGGACTATGTATCCAGGCACTCCAAACATATTAATTGGAGTTAATGAAAACCTTGGATGGTCACATACTGTCAATTACCCAGATAAAACAGATGTTTATAAGCTTAAGATGAAAAATAAAAATATATACATTGTAGACGATGAAGAATATGAACTTGTAAAACACAAGGCGAAAATTTCAATTAAGGTACTTGGTATTCCAATTAAAATCAACCGCAAATATTATGAAAGTATTTTTGGACCTACTCTTAAAAATAAATCTGGATATTATTCAATCAGAACACCTACTTTATTCAATATTAAAGCACTTGAACAGTGGTGGAAAATGAGCAAAGCTAAAAACTTTACTGAGTTTTACAACATATACAAAATGAAACAAATCCCTGGATTTAATGTTGGATACGCTGATAAATATGATACAATATTTTATATGTCTAATGGAATAATTCCAAAAAGAGCTGAAGGATACAATTGGAAAGGTATAGTACCAGGAGATACTAAGGAGACACTTTGGACTGAATATTATGATATTGAGGAGTTACCTCAAGTGGTCCAGCCTAAATCCGGATATATCTATAACGCTAATCATTCCCCTTTTAAGTCTACATCAGATGAGGAAAATCCTAAAGAAGAGAACTACAGTAAAAAAATGGGTTACGAAACATATGACAATAACAGATCAATTAGACTAAAAGAACTTATTGAAAGTTATGACAAAGTAACTTATGATCAATTTAAAGATATAAAGTATGATAATTCATTTCCATCAAAATTTAGCTATAACTTTATGGATATTAATCTTTTAAATGAGATTAAACTAAATGAAGAGGAAGAGCTATTTGAAATAGTTAATGAAATTCAGAATTGGAATCGGAAAACAGATGTTAACTCTGTTGGTGCTGGTTTATACGGTGTACTATATTATCATTTAATTTCTAAGTATTCTGACCAAATCAGAAAACTTTCTTCTGAAGATAAGCCAGTCTCTAAAGAAATTATTTTATCAGCAGTATCAGACATAAAGACTTATTTAATTCAAAACTTTGGTAAAACAAAAATTACACTGGGTGAATTTCAAAAGTTAGTTAGAGGAAATAAAGAACTTCCAATATGGGGACTTCCGGACGTTATAACTGCTATGTCATCAACTAAATATAAAAACGGAATGCGTAAGATATTTGCAGGAGAATCATACATAGGTTTGGTTAGATTTACAAGTCAAGGCCCTATAATGGAGAGTATAATATCATTTGGGAACTCGGATGATCCTTTATCTGACCATTATACCGATCAAATGGAAATGTACTCAAAATTTCAAACTAAAAAAATGACATTTAATAAGGATGAAATTTACAGTAAAGCCAAAAGCATATACAAACCTAATTAATTACCAAAGCTTCTTTGTACACTTTCTCATATAAAGGTATTATTTTTTTGATATCATATTTTCTGGCATTTTCAAATGCCTGAGATCTATATTTATTTTTTAATGATTTATCAGAAAGTATTTTAATAGCGTTTGATGCCATTGATTCAATATCACCAATATTGCTTGTATAACCGGAATTTCCATTGATATTTAACTCCTTTAATCCTCCTATATTTGTTGATATAACGGGTACTTTTAATGCCATAGCTTCTAGAGCAGCTAGACCAAAACTTTCCTTTTCAGAAGGGAGAAGAAATAAATCTGAAGAACAAAGAATTTCATCAACTTCGTTTGTCTTTCCTAGGAAAATAACTCTATTTTTTAAATTATTTTTTCTTAAATAATCTTTAGCTTTCTTTTTATCAGGACCATCACCCACCATAATAAGTTTGGAACTTATTTTTAAATTAATTTTTTCAAAGATCTTTATGACATCTATAATTCTTTTAAGCGGTCTAAAGTTACTTACATGAACTATAATTTTTTCGTCCCCCTGTGAGATAACATTCTTTTCACATAAGTTATGTTTTCTTTCATACTTATCAATATCTATGAAGTTTGGAATAACTTTAATTTCTTTTTTTATGCCAAAGAACTCTCTAGTGTCTTCCATCAAACTTTTAGAAACACATGTAACAATATCTGATTTATTGATACTAAATGTAACTGCTGGTTTGTAAAAAGGATGATTTCCAACTAATGTAATATCCGTACCATGAAGGGTTGTAATTATTGGTATTTTGTATCCATTATCATTTAGTATTTTTTTTGCCATAAATGCAGCGTAAGCATGGGGTATTGCATAGTGAACATGAAGTACATCAATTTTATGTTTTGATATTACATCATAGAGTTTACTTGATAAAGCTAGTTCATAGGGTTCATATTTGAACAAAGGATAATCAGGAACGTTTACTTCATGATAATGTAGATTTGATGAAAGAGCATCTAAACGTACTGGTTGACTGTAAGTAATAAAATGAATCTCATAACCCTTTTTAGATAATTCAATTCCAAGCTCAGTAGCTACAACTCCAGAGCCTCCAAAAGTTGGATAACATACGATTCCTATTTTCATTCAGAGTTTATTAAGGATTTGTACACAATTTCTTGTGATCTTGTTCTAATATTACTAGTCTGTAATAAAGTATTTTCTCTTGTTGGATAGGTTCTATTTGAAAGAAATATAAAAATTATATTTTCTTCAGGATCAGCCCAAGCCATTGATCCAGTATATCCATAGTGGCCAAAACTTCTTTTTGAAACACCTCCAAAGGTGGATCCATGTTTGCCCTCAATTTGAGGTTTATCAAAACCTACTCCGCTTCTATTTTCATAATCACAGAAATAACAAAAGTTAAAATTATCAAATGAGTCATCTGAAAATAATCTCAATTTACCATATTCACCTTTTTGTATGAATGATTGGAGAACTACAGCTACCTCATATGAATTTGAGAATAAACCAGCATGACCAGATATGCCACCAAGCATAGCAGCTCCTTCATCATGAACATACCCATGAAGTTTAGTGTATCTAAAAAAATTATCTTTTTCACTAGGAACTATCTCATTAAGACTGATTTTTTCATGGGGGTTAAACAATGTTCTCTTTAAATTTAATTTTTTAAAAATTCTTTCATATGCTAAAACATCAAGTTGTTTATCATACCTATCCTCAAACCAAAATTTAAGAAAATAAAAAGGTAAATCAGAGTATTTGAACTCAAGATCCTCTCTTAAATCACTGTTAACAATAGATTTAAATATTTTTTCTCTATAATTATTTTTAAGGAACATATTCTCTGAAACTGGTATAGAGAATGAGGATTTAGAGTCTGTTTTATAGAATCTTGATTTAGGCATTTCTTTTTTATCTAATGTCTCTTCATAAAAAGGTATCCAAGGTTTTAGCCTTGCATAATGAGATAACATCTCTTTTAATGGTATGTGCCCTTTATCCTTTAGTCTTTTCTTCGGAAAAAGTTCAGATAATTTAGTGTTTAAAGTTAACTCTCCTTTGTCATATTCCTGGAGTACTAAAGGCATAGTTGCAATTATTTTTGTAATTGACGAAAGATCAAATACATGATCATTTTCAAGTTTAACTTTTTTATCATAAGTATGGTGTCCAAAGCTTTTGTTGTATACAACTTTTCCATTTTTAGCTACAAGCATTTGTATTCCAGGAGCCATCATTGAATCTATACTTCTTATTGCAATTGAGTCTAGATACGATAATCTTTTTGAATCAAAACCCTCATAAGCAGGACGAGAAAAACTGAGTATTTTCTTCTCACTAAAACTTAAACCATGGTTAACTTTAAAAAAATTATTAGAGACGGGTAGCCTACCTTTAAACGATCTTACTCCAAACATTAAATCAGCAGATATTTCATTTGATATAGGATTATTTTGATATGATACGATGATTGATTCAAAATTATCAATTGACTCAAATGAATTAAGTGAGTATGGGTTTAAGAATAAGTTTAAAATAACATTATTTGATTTACTGATTTTGTTTATCACTTGAACCACTTCATCTGAAATTATATTTGAGGCATATGGGCTTGAACTTGACCCATGATATGATATAATTATTGCATCATAATCTGTATTATTATATATTGAAGAAAAATCTTCACTCTCAAAAGTTTCAACATCTAAATACTTTCTCATTTTATTGATTAAATATTTACTTTTTTTGTTTTTCCCAAATGATACATGTAGATACTTTTTATCTATAGATAAAGGAAGTAGATTACTATCGTTTTTAATCAAAGTAATGGCAGACTCCATTGCTTTTGAATAGAGAAGAGAGTCCCTAGGTGTATTAACTTTTTCGATAATATTTTCAGAAGAGATCCTGCTAAAATTATCAAGTCCAGATTTTACTTTTAGAGACAAAATTTTCTTGACAGAATTAGATAATCTTGATTCAGATATATTTCCCTTCTTGTAGGAGTCAGTAATAAGTTTAATTCCAGATGATACATTTGTAGACATTAAAAGTATATCATTACCCACTTCAAATGCTCTTAGGTCTACATTTACATTTGGATCTTGGAGAACACCCTCCATGTCTAAGGCATCTGTTACGGTGATTCCATTAAAACCATATTCAGTTCTTAATAAGCCATCTACTGTTTTAAAAGACAATGATGAAGGATATTTCTTATCAATTGCAGGAACACTAAGATGAGCAAGCATAACAGACTCGGCCAGCCCATCTTCAATTAGCTTCTTAAATGGAAATAATTCAACATTATTTAACCTTTCTATATTGCCTTTAATTATTGGTAATGTTTTATGAGAATCCTTATCAGTATCACCATGACCAGGAAAATGCTTAATTGAAGTATAAACACCAACATCTTTATGACCTTGAATGTATGCCTTGGCCTTTTTGTAGACATTAATTGGGTCTTCACCAAATGACCTATTTCCGATAATTGGATTTTTGGAATTATTATTTACATCTACAGATGGAGAAAAGTTAATATGAACACCTAACGCTTTATTTTGAGAGGCCATTCTACCTGAAATTTCTCTAACTAAAGCATCATCCTCGATAGCTCCTAAGGTCATGTTCCAAGGATGGGCAAATACATCTGAAAGTCTTTGAGATGGTCCCCATTCTGCATCCATAGCAATTAGTAAAGGTGTCTTTGAGAGAGATTGAAAACTATTCAACCACTCTAAGTGTGATTTTGTTGTTCCAATCGAGAATATTAGACCTCCAATCTTATTTTCTACAACAAGTTTTTTTATTTCATCAAAATTTGACTGTTCTGGTGAAACCCAATTAACAAAAAGCTGAGCTACTTTTTCCTCGGGAGTCAAGGATAAATAAACACTATCAACCCATTGCTTATCCTGTGGATTTAAATTTTCATATAAATTTTGCGAAAAAACAAAACTTAAATTAAATATAAAAATCAATGTGTATCTCAACATATTACAGAAATTTAGAAAGCCATGAAGAACTCAAAGATATCTTAAAATTAGAAAACAATTCTTTCTTAGTATTGATCATAGTGTTATATACAATTGTATCCGGTGAAATTTTACGATCTTTTATTTTATTTTTTAAATCAACTAATTTTAAAGATTTAATCTTATTATCTAAAATTAAATTAACATTTAGTCTATCTAATAAATCTAAATCAATTGATTGAGAGATATCTTTCACTAAGTGGAGGGAATAGTCAATTGAACAGCCGCCAATTGGGTTTACCTCTTCATTAACGGCTATAATCAGAAATCTATTGTGAATTATGCTAAAAGATGTTTCAAGTTCTTTTCCATGTGCCTTCCAATTATTAAGAAAATTAATTGTCTTTACATTAATTATCTCTATTTCTTCGGAAACAAAATCTCTGTTAGACTGGTATATCCAAATTCTAGAATTATCCGAAATTTTATCAAAGTCTATAATCATAAGTCTTCAGCTTTTTCGATCATTTGGGCAATATCTAAAACATCTATATCTTCTTCTTTAGATGTCATTCCATCACTCATCATAGTATTACAGAATGGACAACTTACTGCAACAATCTTAGAATTTGTTTGAATAGCCTCTTCAGATCTTTTAATATTTATTTCTTTATTACCCTTTTCAGGTTCTTTAAACATTTGAGCACCACCAGCTCCACAACAAAGAGATTTTGATTTACAACTCTTCATCTCTACGAGCTCTGCATCAAGTTTTTTTATAACGTCTCTTGGTGCTTGATAAATACCATTAGCTCTACCAAGATAACATGGATCATGATATGTAATTTTTTTTCCTTTATAGAAACCTCCTGAAACTGAGATTTTATTTTCTTTCAAGAGATTGTTTATGAAATTTGTATGATGAATAACATTATAATTACCTCCTAGATCAGGATATTCATTTTTTATTGTGTTGAAACAATGGGGGCATGTAGTTATTATATTTTTTATGTCATATGAATTTAAAATCTCAATATTTGATATTGCCTTCATTTGAAAAAGAAACTCATTACCTGATCTTTTAGCAGGATCACCCGTACACGATTCTTCCTTACCTAAGATTGCATAAGAAATTTCTGCTTTATTGAGAATTTTAACAAAGGCTTTTGTTACTTTTTTTGATCTATCATCAAAGCTACCTGCGCATCCAATCCAGAAAAGATATTCGGGACTCTCCCCTTTAGACTTTATTTCTGATAATATAGGTACTTTCATTTTATTACTCATTTGACTCTTGATCGTCAAAAACCTCAATTGTTACTTTTTTTTCAATCAGATCTGTAAATTTACCATTATATCTTGTTGCTTTTACCAAATGATTATCAATCCAATGATAGTTTCCTCCACGAGGTTTACCCATAAGTAAACTATGGTATTTAAAGCCATTAGACTTAAGCCACTTTTCAGTTACTTTTCTATGGGATTCAATTCTTGCAGTAAAGAAGCATATAATATGTCCTTTATCATACCAATTATTAATTGTTTCAAGTGCATCAGGATACAATTTTGCAGTTTCCATTCTTTCTGGTTCTTCGTTTGGCACATCATCACATATTGTACCATCAATGTCTATTAAATAATTCTTGATACCCTCAGGTAAAATTGGGCTAACTGTTTCTCCCTTTTCAATTTTTTGATGTAAATAATTTTCAACTTCTTCTTTTTTCATAATATTAATTTTCTTGAATCCATAGTTCTCTGTCTTGTTGATTATATGGCCATGGAGCACCATTGTTTTCGATATTGCTCATCATATTATTTAAGTCTGGATGAGCTGAAGATTCTTCCATAATTAAAAATTGTCTCATATCCATAATTATTGAAAGTGGATCAATACTAATCGGACAGGCTTCAACACATGCGTTGCAAGACGTACAAGCCCAAAGTTCTTCTTTTGAAATGTAATTGTCTAAAAGTCTATCACCATCTTCAATAAATTTACCACTATTCTTAAATATATTATCAGAAACTTTCTCTAATCTATCTCGAGTATCCATCATAATTTTTCTTGGAGATAGTTTTTTACCCGTTTGATTAGCAGGACATTCACTTGTACATCTTCCACATTCTGTACATGAATAAGCATTCATTAGCTGAATCCAATTTAAATCTAAAACATCTGATGCACCAAATTTTTCAATTTCACCGTTACTTTGAGAAGCTCTTTCAGGATAAAACATTAATAAAACTTCATTTTTAACAGATTCTAATACATCAAACTTTCCTTTACTTTCTAGATTAGCAAAATATGTGTTAGGAAATGCTAGCAGAATATGAAGATGTTTAGAATAGTATAAATAGTTGAGAAAAAAGAATATTCCTATAATATGTGCCCACCAAAATACTCTTTCAAAAACATAAACAGTTGAAGTGTTAAAAGAATCAAATAAAGGTACCATAAAAGAAGAGACAGGAAATGAGCCTGCCTTATAATAACCCTCATAATTTCTTTCTTGAAGGATTAGATCGGTTGCATTCATAGATAGGAAAAGAATCATCAAAATTATTTCAAAGTACAGAATATTGTCTGCGTCAAATTTTGGCCAACCCTTCATTTCATTACTCAAGAACCTTCTAATTTTAACTATATTCCTTCTAGTCCAGAAAAGAATCACTGAAATTAAAACAAGAAGTGCAAAAACCTCAAAGGTAGCTATCAAAAAGTTGTACAAAGTAGTATTAAAATATTTTGAAAAAAACCTATGTGAACCAATGACCCCATCAATTAAAATCTCTAAGAGTTCTATATTAATTATGATAAATCCTACATAAACAATAACGTGAAGTATACCTGAAATTGGTTTTGTAACCATTTTTGATTGCCCTAAAGCAACTCTAACCATGTTATATAATCTTTCAGACTTTCTGTCGTTTCTGTTAACCGGTTTGCCTCGTTTAATTACAGTAATTAATTTTTTAATATTAATAGTAAATATTCCTACTGAAAGAATTAGTAAAAAAGTAAAGATTATATTGGGAAGAATATTAATCATCTATTTTCTTCCAAAAATTGAAAAATGAACATATTTCTTTGGGTTGTTCTTAATATCATTTATAAGAAGGTTTAAGTTTTCAATTGAAGAAGATAAATTATCGTATAGTTCATCTTCATTAATTAATTTACCTAAACTAGAGTTATTTGAATTTACATTTTCAACAATTGTACTTAAGCCATCGACAGTATTTTCAAGGTTGAGTAAAATATCACTTAAACCTGAATTGTTTATTTCAGTTGTAATATCTGAAAGGTTAGAGCTTATCATTTCAAAATTATCTAATGTATTATTAATTTGATTATTCTTATCAGCAAGTGTACTTTCAATTAGTTTTGATGAGTTATTAATCGAGTTTATAGCAGATGTAAGTATATTTAAGGATTCTTTTATATTATTCTGAGAGTTTTTATCCAAAACATTTGAAGCTCCAGAGAAGATTGAGTCAACACTAGTTAAAGTACTTTCTAGTTTTCTTTGAAGAGGCTCAATCTGTCTATTAATTAGCTCTGTTAAACCCGGGCGGACACTTGATCTTAGTGTATCACCAGTTTTAACTGTTGAACTACTATTAAAAATCGGATTAATTGAGATTGCTAGACCACCAAGAACTCCAGTCTCATAAATTGTTGCAGTACTGTTTTTAGAAAATTGGATTTTATCCTTCACTTTTAGTGTGACAATAATTTTTGTGGAATTAGGAAGAAAATCAAGATTAGTTACATTTCCAATTGAAAGTCCATTAATCATTACATTAGCACCTACAAGGAGACCATCCACTTCATCGTAAACTGCGTAGACTGTCTTTTGCCTGTCTAAAAGGGATGATCCCTTTAAATAATTAAATCCAAATATAAAAAGGGCAATTGTAGACAATACAAAAATAGAAGCTCTAATTTCTTTTGATAATTTCAAGATAATCCATGTTTGTTATATAAAAATAAGAATAATTTAATTACTGTATAGTCTATAAAATATATACTTGCAAGTTTTAAGATATTTAGTTTAAAATGATACAATAAATGAAGAGATATATCCATAATCTCTTGCTTTTTTAAGGGATGTATTTGCATCTTCAATAGATTTGTGTCTACCCAAATAGTATTTATATAAATTTCCATCCTTTTCAACATAAACTGACTTAAGACCCTTAAAATTATATGATTTTAATTCAATTAATTTTTTACTTGCTGCAATTTGAACTCTAAAATATTTTTCATCGTAGGTATTATCTTTTTTAATTTCGGTCGATAAATTTTTAAAGAAGTCGTCTCTATAACGCAATACAGCAAACGAGATTGCATCTGCCATTTCACTTTGACCCTTTCTAGAATTTAAATATAAACCCTCTTTTCTATTCGTTAGAAAGCCAGTCTCTATGAGGACACTTGGCATATATGTATATTTGAGCACAATAAATCCGGCTTGTTTTACACTTCTGTTCTTCCTTTTCAGTTTTTTGACAAAGCTATCTTGAATATACGATGCAGCAATTATACTTTGATCTAAGTACTCCTCTTGCATAAGTGTAAGACCAATCACTGACTCCGAATTATTTGGATCAAAGCCATCATAGGTAGTCTCATAATTGTCCTCAAAGAAAATAACTGAGTTCTCTTTTTTTGCAATTTCAAAGTTTCTTTGATTTCCATGTAATCCAAGAACAAATGTACCAGCCCCATATGCTTGAGATGTATGTGAATCACAATGTATCGAGAGAAATAGTTGAGCATCAGATCTATTAGCTATATTAGCTCTCTCAAAGATATTAATAAACTCATCTTTTTTTCTAGTATATATAACTTGAACGCCATTGTCCTCAAGAATTTTACCAAGATTTAAAGAAATTTTTAAAGCAATATCTTTCTCAATAAATCCATTACCTGTATTCCCGGGATCTTTTCCACCATGACCAGCATCAATTACTACAGTAAAGTTTGAAACTTGAGCGAGGATATTATTTGTACTAAAAATTAAAAGAGATAAAATTATTAGTAGATAAGATTGTATCCTTGATGAAATCATTTCTTTAAATACTTATAATAAAATTATGATTAATTTTGAATAAGTAAAGCAACTTGTTGATAACTCAATTTTAAATCTTGAAAAAAAAATATTTTAATATTTTAACAATCTTTCTTTTTTTGGGATTAAATTTTTTATTTGCTCAAGAAAACCTAGAGATTCAAGACTCAATATTGGATTCTAATAAAGAAAAAAAATCAGTACTCCTTGATAATGTTAAATATGATGCCTCTGACTCCATAATTATAGATCAAAAGCAAAATAAGATTATACTTTATAATAATGCCAAAATTGAATATGAGGATATAGTATTAACCTCCGGGCTTATAATACTTGATTACAAAGAAAATATTGTTTCTGCAGGAAGAATTTCAGATATAAATGGAGAACTTAGCCAATACCCAACTTTTACTCAAGGAGGAAATGTAGTAAATCCCGATTCTATTAAGTATAATTTTGATAATCAAAAAGCTTTAATATGGAATTCAAAGTCAGAAGAAAATGGTATGAATATTTTATCATCACTGACAAAAAAACAGAATGACTCAGTTTATTACTTAAAGGATGGTAAAGTAACTACTGGAGGTAATCTTATGGGTGATGACTCTGAAGAAGCTGATTATTTTTTTAAGATTAGAAGAGGAAAACTTGTACCTGGAGGAAATATAATTACTGGTTTTACAAATCTTTTTGTTAAGAATGTTCCTACACCTATTGGACTTCCTTTTGCATATTTTCCATCTCAGCAAACAAGAGATTCAGGGTTTATAATTCCTAATATAAATGAAAGTAACGAAAGAGGTTATTCAATACAAAATGGAGGATATTATCTTCCCATTTCTGATATATTTGATCTTACAATTCTTGGGGACTATTATACAAATGGAAGTTATGGTTTGAATATTAGTTCTCAATATAGGAAGAGATATAAATACAATGGAAATTTTACAATTAGATATGAGAATCTTATTAATAGTGAAAGAGGTTTACCGGGATACAGTAAATCTACTGTTTATAATATTCGATGGTCCCATTCAAAAGATTCTAAGTCATCACCTAATTCAACTTTCAGTGCTTCTGTTAACTTCGGAAGTAGTGACTACTTTAGAGAATCTGTTAATCAACTAAATACTGCAAATTTTTTAAATAATAATTTAAGCTCTTCAATTTCATATTCTAAAACTTTTCCTGGTTCAGCTGGTGTTAGGCTATCATTAAATGCTAATATGTCTCAGAATACCCAATCTAAAGAGGTAAATTTAACTTTACCTACTCTAACTATAAATGCAAAAAGATTTTACCCTTTTGAAAGAAAAGGAAAATCTAAGAAAGGTTTTTTTCAAAATATAAACCTTCAATATTCGTCAAGAGCTGAAAATAGAGCAATTTTTGCAGATGATCTTTTATTGAAAAAAGGAATGTTTGAAAACGCTAGGACAGGGATGCAGCATAATATTCCATTTTCAACAAATTTTAAATTGTTTAAGCACTTTAGTGTGAGTGTAGGTGGTTCATATAAAGATACATGGACAGGCAAAACAATTAAATACAACAACTATAATGAAAAAGAGGGAGTTGTAAAAGATACAATCTCAGGATTTGACAGATTCGGAGTCTATAATTATAATGCTAGTGTAACAACAAAAATTTATGGAATTGTAAACTTCAAACCTAAAAATAAAGTACAATCCATCAGACATACTATTACTCCAAGTATAACATATAGCAATAATCCCAGTTTTGAGGAATATTATGATACTTATATAATAGATGCAGATGGAAATACTGCTGAGTATACAAGATTTCAAGGTAGTCTTTATGGACTTCCAGGAAAAAACTATTCAAGTAGCATTGGACTTAGTATTCAGAATGTACTTGAAGCTAAAGTTAAACCGAAAGATTCCACTGAAACAGAGCTCAGAAAAGTTAGCATACTAAAAAATTTAAATATTTCTGCTAGCTATAATTTAGCTGCTGAAGAATTCAAGTTTTCACCAATTAGAATAAGTGGAGGTATTGACTTAGCAAAAGGGTTAAGCTTAAATACAGGTGCTACATTTGATCCTTATGCACTAGATGAAAATAACAGTCGTATAAATGTATATAATGTTAAAAATGGTGGAGGTCTTTTAAGGATGACTAGTGCAAATATCTCTACGCAATATCAACTGAATAACAATACTTTTAAAAGGGGTCAATCCCAAGAACAAATAGATGAATCAACATCAGGAGGTGGAAGAAATGATGATCTGTTTGGTGTTTCACAAGACTTTTCAAATTCTAGGCAATTTCCAGAGGAGGAGATGGATGAAGATGAAGAGGAAACTATTAATCTAACTAATTATGTTTACAAAATGCCGTGGTCTTTAAACTTAGCGTACTCTTTGACCTACAATAACTCGAGGGGTCAAAAAGATTTTTCTACCAATTCCTTGATGATTTCCTCTAATTTTGAATTAACACCAAAATGGGATGTTGGAATTTCATCGGGTTATGATTTCAAACAGAAAGGGTTTACTTATACACAATTACGTTTCAATAGAGACCTAGACAGTTGGAGATTAGATTTTTCTTGGGTACCTTTTAGCCCAAGAGCATCATGGAACTTTTTTATAGGAATTAAATCAGGTCTTTTGAGCGATCTTAAATATGAGAAGAGATCAGAACCAAATAGAACACTTTAGATATGAAAAAAATAATTAATACTAAACTATCTCCAAAACCAATTGGACCATATAATCAAGCAATTTTAATGAATGATACATTGTATATGTCTGGCCAAATCGGTTTAGACCCTAAAACAATGATCTTAAATAATAAAAATTTACAAGATGAGACAACTCAAGTTATGTTAAATATCAGAAATATATTGATTGAAGCTAATATGAGTTTTGACAACGTTGTGAAAACAACAATTTTCCTCACAAATATGGATTATTTCAACGAAGTTAATAAAATTTATGGCAGTTTTTTAAAAGAAGGTAATGAGCCTGCAAGAGAAACTGTAGCAGTAAAGTCTTTGCCCATGAATGTTAATGTTGAAATATCTATGATTGCAATTAAGTAATTAGTTAAGTATATTTCGTTTATGATAATCTACTAGACCCACAATTGGTCTTTTGACAAACTTGCCTGTATTCAGGTTATACTTCTTTCCTATCTTAGTTATTTCATCTTTTAAATAAAATGCTATTGAACCAACATAGTGAATATCTACTTTACTAAAATTATCAAATTGAAGAATTTGATAATCAATGAATCTTTCAAGACCCTTGAATATTATTTCTTTAAAATACTCATTATCTTTATTTTCAATTAGAAATTTTGCAAAACCAGCTAAATAAGTATTTGGATTCTCTTCTCTATACAACTTGTTCTTAATAGTGTTTGGAGAAAGGTCGTAATTATCTGAAAATGATTTTCTCAAATTCTTAGGCATTTTGTTAAAATAATAAGCTCTTATAAGATATTTTCCATAATAATTTCCACTTGCATAATCCATAAGTACATATCCTAATGATTGAACTTTTTGTATTACCTCAGAACCAGTATAGTAGGAACAATTTGAACCTGTACCAATTATATTAACAATTGATGGCTTCCCTACATCAACTACTGAATAAACTGCAGCATAAGTATCTTCTTTAATATCAAATTTGCTATTTATAAATATTGATTTAAATACTTTAAGAATTCGATTTTGTGATGATTCAACACCGCATCCCGCCCCATAGAAGTAAAGTTCATTAACTAATTTTCTATTCTTGTAAATATCAAAGTTATTTTTTATCCTTTCATTTAAAATTTCATTTGATAGCATTTGGGGATTTAAGCCCAATGTTTGTGTAGAGAAAATTTCCTTCCCATTTTGATCCAAAGCAATCCAATCTGTTTTTGTAGACCCACTATCAACAACTAAAATCATTTCTTAAAGGGAATAAATATGTTTAGATAAATCAAGAAGCTTACTTGAGTAACCATACTCATTATCATACCAAGATATAATTTTAAAAAAATTTGAATTTAATTCCATACCAGCGTTAGCATCAAAAATTGATGTTCTCTTATCTCCAATAAAATCTTGAGATACAACTAAATCTTCACAATAACCAAGAATACCTTTAAGATTACTTTCGGAAGCTTTTTTCATAACTTTTTTTATCTCTTTATATGAAGTAGATTTATTTAACTTAACCGTCAAATCTACAACAGAGACATTAGCGGTAGGGACTCTAAAAGCCATACCGGTCAACTTACCTTCAAGAGACGGAATTACTTTAGTAACAGCTTTAGCAGCACCTGTTGAACTTGGAATAATGTTTAGTAGTGAGCTTCTACCACCCCTAAAATCTTTTTTTGATGGACCATCAACGGTAAATTGAGTTGCAGTTGCAGCATGTACTGTAGTCATAAGTCCTTCGTTAATCTCAAAATTATCATTTAAAACTTTAGCAATTGGAGCTAAACAGTTTGTTGTGCATGATGCATTTGAGACAATAAGATCTGATGACTTAACCTCACTATGATTAACTCCCATAACAAACATAGGAGCATCAGGACTTGGTGCGGAAATTACAACTTTCTTTGCTCCAGCGTTAATATGTGTTGATGCTTTTTCAATAGAGGTAAAAATACCAGTACATTCGGCAACAATATCTACTTGCATTCCAGACCAATCAATATTATTTGGATCTTTTTTAGCAGTTATATTTATATTTTTACCATTAATGATTAGTTTATTTTCACTCACTTCTACAGAACCATCGAAAGGTCCATGTACTGAGTCGTATTTTAAAAGATAAGCTAAATGGTCAATATCAAGTAGATCATTAATACAAACTACATTGAAATTTTCATTATTAATTGCAGTTCTAAAAACTAATCTACCTATTCTACCAAAACCGTTAATACCTATATTTATTGCCATAACATATAAATTAAATTGAAATTATATCACAAACCCTTATTAGATCTTTATCTAATTTTTGACCACCTTTAATTGCATCAACAATTGGTACTGTTACCATTTTATCATCAGTTATACCAACCATAATATTGCTTTTACCTTTTAATAAAGATTCGATAGCAAAAACACCCATTCTTGAAGCAAGTACTCTGTCAAAACATGTAGGAGATCCACCTCTTTGAATATGACCAAGTATCGAAACCCTAACTTCATAGTGAGGGAGGTTTTTTTCAATATATGATGAAAAATTAAAAACATTATCTCCAATTTTTTCACCTTCTGAAACTACTATTATGCTTGATGCTTTTCCTGACTTCTCACTTTTCTTTAAAGAATTTAGAAGACGGTCAAGGCCCATCTTCTGTTCAGGTATGATAACTTCTTCAGCACCGGCTCCTATTCCTGCATTCAGTGCAATATGTCCTGAACCTTTTCCCATAACTTCAATAAAAAAAAGCCTATTATGAGAGCTTGCAGTATCTCGTATTTTATCAATAGCTTCAACCGCAGTATTTAGTGCTGTATCATAACCAAGGGTACATCTAGTACCAAAGAGATCATTATCAATAGTACCAGGAATACCAATAACTTTAATACCATGCTCGTTCTCTAAAAGATGAGCCCCTTTCAAGGAGCCATTTCCTCCAATAACAACTAATGAATCAATACTATATTTGTCTAGAGTTTGTTTAGCTTTATTTCTTCCATCAGAGGTCCTAAATTCAAGGCATCTAGCAGACTTAAGTATAGTACCTCCTTTATTAATTATATTATTAACACCTCTAGCATTTAATTTAACTAGATCATCGGAAATCAATCCATCGTAACCTTTATATATTCCATAACACTGAATATTATTATAAACTGAGGATCTGACAACAGCTCTTATAGCAGCATTCATGCCAGGTGCATCACCACCAGAAGTTAAAACACCAATTTTTTTTATTTTGTTAGTCAAATTTGTAAGGTTTTTCAAATTTAATTATAAAATTTAAGCTTACTATATATTTGTTTTGAAATTGTTAGTTATTATTAGAAATTATCATTGATATTAAACTTCTAAATGTTTGAAAATCTACTTGATAAGAAAGACCAATTCCTTGGGTATAGCCTAATTCGTCTCCTATATATCTGAATTCATTTTCTTTATTAAATACTTTTGCTCTGAGACTTCCATCCTCATTTAAAATGAAATCAATTTGAACATCACCTATTATTAGTGTTTCCTCAATTCCACCGATTGGAACACCAATCTTTCCATTAAATAAAATTTTGTCACTTATTCTTGTTGAAAGTGTCACTCCAAACCTATCTTCGGTTTTTATATCAAGTATATTACTTTTGTCTCCTTGAAGATAGTTTAAACCAACTTCTAGTGGACCTTTAGATCCACCTAAAATATCACTAAAAACCTCCGAAACCTTTTCATATATATTATTTGTAACCCCTTGAATTGAAACACTTACTTCATCAATGAACATTCCTTGTGTCAAAAGTGAAATAGCTTGAAGCTGTCTTACTTCAGGATCATTCAATTTATAGTTAATCTCTGAAGTAACAGTGCTACTTGTATTTGGAAAAAAGATTTCAAAATCAGGACTATCAGGCATAGTCAAATCACCGGTAAGTTTAATCTCAACATCAGTTGGGATTTTTTTATTAAAATTAGGATTATCCAAAAGCAAAGCAGGATTTGCTCCACCTGGAACTTCATATGTAGCCTGAATGTTCATTTGTGCACCAAGTGGTTCACCATCCCAGATAATAGTCCCTCCTTTCTTAAGTTCAAACTTTTTATCGATTAAAGCTAAATTTCTGAAATTATAAATACCCTCACTAGCAATAAAGTCTCCGTATATATTGAATTTTCCATCTGAATCTATTTCCATTAATAAATCCCCATTTCCTTTACCACTAATATAGCTTCCTGTTTCTTGATCAATTGTTATTTCAACTTCAGCACTATTATTAATCTGCAAATTCATATTTAAATCAAGGGATTTAGTTAATTGATTAGGCATATCTTGTGACTCTTTAATATTATCAAAATATTTATTTGAATCTATGAAAGTGATAAATGAGAAATCATCAATTGAATAGCCTTGAGACTGAGGAATGGTAATATTTGTTCCGTTTTTTGTTACTCCATTAATATTAATTGAAACCTGATTTGTAGGACCCTCAATTGAGATTTCTCCCCCCATATATGCTTTACCATAAAATGTCTCAGCACTGTCATATTCTTTATTTAGAATAAATAACTTATCAGATTTAAAATCCAAATCTAAATTCCAATTTTTAAAGTTATTGTGTTTAATTTTTCCAGCAACTGAAGTTAGATTCTCATTTGAGTCTGTGAACAACTTTAAGTTACTTAATTCAAAGTTTTGATTATAAAGGTCAATTTGTGAATTATTAGATAGAAAATATTCAATATTTAAATAAGGAATTGTGAATTTTGAATCCTTCAGATAAAGTATACCATTATGTTGAATATTATCTGAGGAACCCCATAAATTTATTTCTCCTGAAACTAGGCTAGAAATATTTGACATAGTATTTATGCCAACTTTTTCAATAAATGATATATCAAGATCATCTATTATTAGATCAATATCAAAATTTGGTTTTTCATTTGTAGCAATTATTGACCCTTCACCTTTAATAAGATTTAATTCTTTTTTTGATAGATCTAGTTTTAGCGCATAGGAATTATAATCGGTATTACCAAAAATATTCATTTTTAACTCACCAAGATCATAATCTTTTATCAAGAGATCAGAAACATTTGTATTTAATTCAAAAGTTCTGTTTTCTGTATTTCTGTTAATACTTACGTTAGAACTAATTTTACCTGAAATTGGATTTTTGTTTATTTCAAAAAAATTAGGAATAATGAGTTCAGAAATTTGAATATTAAAGCTTAAGTCATTGTTATCCTTATAATTTGCATTAATAATTAAATTATCACCAAACAATGAGTTTAATTTAATTAAACCATCATTCAAAGAAATCTTAAAATCATAATTATCATTTTTATTTATTAAATCGATAGAAAAAATATCATTTATTTGATTTAAATTTTTAATTTTTATTTCGTTATCATTAGTTTCAAAATATAAATCCTTGAACCTTAAATATGAGATTAAATTTTTGGGATTGGATAAGTTGATATTAAGATTTGATATGGCTTTAAAATTATTTATACTTTGATTATTAAGATCATTAAATTCTATTTGACTATCAATTTCAAAAATATTTTCAAGGGTGCTGCCCGAGATAATTGATTTAATTACAGAATTTTCTGAAAATAAGTTAATTTGACCATTAAGATTTCCATTACTTAAATATGAGTCTATATCAAAGTCAAACGTTTGATTATCTTTAATTAGGCTGATATTTGAATTTACAGATTTTATACCCTTTGTAGATCCTATTATACTAGCGGATATATCAATTTTACTCAAATTTATTGTATCTAATAAATTTTCATATAATTCAGCTTTGAGATCCATCTGATAATTAATTACTTCATCGAGTGAAGCAAAACCATCTATTAGAATTTTTGTATCCGAATTACCAATTTGATTTAGATTAAAAATTAAATTTTTATTTTCAATATTTAAATTTCCCTTAAACTCATAAAAGTCAAGGGGTTGATCAAAATATTCATTAGATACTAAATTTTTGTAATCAACATTTAAACTATTTATTGTAACATTAGCAATTAAATTACCTGAATAAATATTCCGTAAATATGAGCTTCCACTTAATCTAAATAAATTATTGGAAAGTAAAAATTTATCGATCGTCAAAATTTCTTCTGATCCAGTAAAATTAATTTCTCCATAAACATAATCATCTACTTTATAATTTTTCTGAAGTGAATTCAATAAATCAGCGTTAATCTTAAATTCTAAACTGGAATTCCTTGATGATTTAAAATTAAAATTTTCATTTAATTCAATGTCAAGATTTCCTTTTACATACTGATCCTTGCTAGACATATTAAAATTATCAACTAAAATTCTATCATTCTTTAAATTTATTTCTGACTGAAAGTTGTCAATTAATATATCTTCATAATTCCCGCTAAAACTTGTAATATTAAAATATATACCGTCCTGGAAACTTTTTATATCCTCTAGAGATGACTTGTCTATAATAACTTTCTTCTCAATTGAATCATTGATAAAAATAAGATTTGAATTATTCAAATTTAATTTATCAAAATAAACAATACCAATCAATTCATTCAATTTGTTTACTCTTAAGTTTTGTCTAGACTCCCTGTCATTATCAGTAATCGATAAGTTTAAGCCATCTACATTAAGATAGCTTTCATACTGATTTGCTGAAAGTAAGGGGATAAACTTAGTACTTAACGATTTAAGACTAAGTATAGTATCAAGATTCTCATCTGAAAGCAATAGATCAGATACAACTAGCTCTCCTTTCAAATTAAATTTTGTGTCTGATATTTTAATAATATTTTTTGTATTCTCGTTTACATAAGATATTATATTGTCTTTGATATAATTCTGAAAAGAAGAAGTGTTAATTATCAAAAAAAATGAGAATACTATTAAAAGTAATAGTAATGAAATGGTGAAAACTACTTTTTTTAAATTCTTAATGATATTTCTTGTTTAAATTTGTTATACAAAGATAATAATGTCAACTAAAGATATCTACATACTTGGTATTGAATCATCTTGTGATGATACTTCTGCAGCAGTTTTAAAAAATGGTAAAGTTTTATCAAATATAATTGTTAGTCAAGATGTACATATTGATTTTGGAGGAGTAGTCCCTGAACTTGCATCCAGGGCACACCTTTCAAATATTATTCCTGTTGTTGATTCTGCTATAAAGAAGGCAAAAATTTCGTTAAATCAACTTTCTGCAATTTCGTTTACTCAAGGACCAGGATTAATGGGTTCACTAATAGTAGGAACTGAATTTTCTAAGGGTCTTGGATTATCTTTAAATATTCCAGTTATTGAAGTAAATCATATGCAAGCCCATATATTGGTTCATTTCATTGATGATGAAAAAGAGAAACCTTCGTTCCCATTTCTAGGAGTAACTATTTCAGGTGGTCATACTCAATTTATTCTTGTAGAAGATTATTTTAAAATGAAGATTCTTGGAGAAACATTAGACGATGCTATTGGAGAAGCCTTTGATAAATGTGGAAAAAAACTTGGACTTGGATTTCCAGCTGGGCCAAAAATTGATAAAATTGCAAAAAAAGGAGACGAATATAAATTTAAATTTCCCATACCTAAGGTAAAAGAGGGCAATATCAGTTATAGTGGAACGAAAACGGCATTTGTTAATTTTCTGCAAAAGAACAAATTGAAAAACGAGCATTTTATTGATGAAAACATATATGATATTTGTGCTTCAATCCAAAAAAATTTAATTGATAACCTATTAGAAAAAGTTGAGTTTCTTTCAATTAAAAATAACTTAAAAAAAATAGTTTTTGGAGGTGGAGTTTCAGCTAATTCTTATTTAAAAAAGAGGTTGGATAAAGAATCAAAAAAACACAATTTCAATATCTACATGCCAGAGCTACAATACTCAACAGATAATGCTGCTATGATTGGAATTGTGGGACATCTAAAATTTAAAGATTCTATTAAATCTAATCTAAATATAACACCATCGCCTAGATTACTTTTTTAATGAATTTATTTTATACAAATTTTAATCTTAATGATCAATTAATCTCAATTAATGAAATTGATAGTAGGCACATTACTAAATCATTAAGAAAGAATGTCGGTGATTTAATCAATATAACAAATGGAAAGGGAGTCTTATGTGAGGTTCAAATATTGGATAAAGGAAAAAACATCAAAGCAAAAGTTGTAAAGAAGGTAATACAGAAACCAGAGAAATTTTCTATTCATATAGCTATATCTCCACTCAAAAATACATCAAGGTTTGAATGGTTTGTTGAAAAAGCAACTGAACTGGGAATTAGTCAAATTACCCCACTTGTATCAAAATATTCTGAAAAGAAAAAGATTAATATTGAAAGGCTAGAGAAAATTATGATAAGTTCAATAAAGCAATCAAACCAATTGTTTATACCTAAGATAAACCCTGCAATATCATTTTCAACATTCATTCTAAAAAATAATGAAGAAAAGTTTATGGCTAACCTTAAAACAAGTAATAAGTTTAAAAGGGAACTTTTTACCACTAATTCAACATGCATACTTATTGGTCCTGAAGGAGGTTTTTCCGATAATGAAATTAATATAATAAGAAAGAATAATATTAAAGAAATAAGCTTTGGTAAAAACAGATTAAGATCTGAAACAGCAGCAATACATGCAGTTTCTCTTTTGAAAGAATTATTTAATTAATTTACTAGTAAATATTTTTACTAAACTCTAAATTATTGGTTTGTATATTTATTGATTCAATAAACTCTTTTTTAAGTTTGTCAATTAAATCTTTTGTCCTAGGGTTGTCATTAATTGAACTGACACCATGACCTGCAGACCATATAGTTTTCCATGCCTTAGCTTCAGCTTCTGCCATATCTTTGCCAAAATCAATTTTTTTGGTGTCATTCCAGACATCTTCAGAAATACCCATTGCCTCAAGACTTGGCTTCAAGAAATTTGCATGTACACCTGAAACAGCTGCTGTATAGACGATGTCCTCAGCAGAAGAATTAATAATCATTTCCTTATACCCATCCTCAGCCATACTTTCTGTAGTGTTAATAAATCTAGTTCCCATATATGCAATATCAGCTCCCATTTGAAGAGCAGATGCTATATCCCTTCCGTTAGATATCGACCCTGAAAGTATAATCGTTTTATCAAAGAACTTTTTAATTAAAGAAATCATTGCCATTGGATTCTTTAGACCAGCATGTCCACCAGCACCTGCCGTAACTAAAACTAGACCGTCAACATCAGCCTCTGCTGCCTTCTCTGCATGTCTTTTTTTTATTATATCGTGATATACTAGACCACCATAGCTATGAACTGCATTTACTATATCTGGAACAGCTCCAAGAGATGTAATTATTAAGGGTACTTTATGTTTTACACAAATATCTAAATCAGCTTTAACCCTTATATTTGATGGGTGAACAATAAGATTTACACCAAATGGAGCAGGTTTAATACCAGTTTCTTTTTCAAATATCTCTAATTCTTCTTTGATTTGAACAACCCACTGTTCAAAGCCATCAGAGGTTCTTTGATTTAATGCAGGAAAAGTACCAACAATTCCTTTTTTACAACATTCAATTACAAGCTTTGGACCTGAAATTAAAAATAGAGGTGCCGCAATTACTGGCATGTTTAGTTTATTATAAAAGTCTTTATCCATTTTTTCTTTTTTTACAAGACCATTCAAATTCAAATTCAGAGACTAAGTCTCCGTCCTCATCATATCCCTTAGCTTTAAACCAAGCCTTAGAGGTAATATTGTCAATGGTCGAATTAATTAATTGTTTAGCTATTTCACCATCATTACAAGTGAAAGTTATTTTACCTACTGCTTTTTTATGAAAGCTTGATTTATTACTCACTAAAAGCATTGAGATATTAGCATTAGAATCACTAATAGATTTAGTAAGTAGCATACCGGTGGTTAATTCAGCTGCCATCCCTTGCACTGCCCAAAACATTGATCTGTAAGGATTTTGATTAATCCATTTAAACCTTACTTTAACTTCACATTTATTTTCATTAATTAAAGTAAGTCTTACTCCTGATAACCAGGCAGCAGGAAGCTTTAAAAGCATCCATCTATTAATTTTACTTGGTGTATA
>MDTG01089928.1_pt1 | contig 56854 bp, 54 predicted proteins | sample 811421 | NCBI WGS metagenome assembly MDTG01 (sample SAMN05326645, study PRJNA326480) | marine metagenome | isolation source: seawater | place: Pacific Ocean: South East | collected 2011
ACCATTGGGAACTCGGCCAGCTGCTACGAGAATAGCGTCAGCCTCAATGACCGCTGTCTCACCGCCCGCGTTGATGTCAACCCTGAAAGTTTCACCTTCTTGCTTGACATTTAGGACCTCTACCCCGCAGCGGACGTCAAGTCGCTGACTCATCAGCTCGGTGAAACGCCGAGAAATGTCTTCGTCCTCCCGCCTCAACAAGCGATCACCGCGGTTCAGCATTGTCACCTTGCAACCGAATGCTGAAAAGACATGGCCAAGTTCGGACGCTATGTATCCACCTCCAAGAATAACCATTCGTTCGGGAAGAACGTCGAGACGCATCACCGTGTCCGAAGTATGGAAATTAACGTCGATAAGTCCCGGATATGGCGGCACAAAGGGGCGAGCCCCGGCCCCTAACACCAAATGTCGACCTGTTATGTTCCTAACTCGTCCATCATCACTGGTTACCTCAAGAAGCCGCTCGCCTGTCAGACGCCCTTCACCCTTGAAGACGGTGATATTAGGACACTCATCTCCTAGGCGATAATTCTCGCCACCCTCCACGATCGGGTCAATTCGCCCGAAAACACGGTCGCGAATAGCCAGCCAGTTTATGCCTGTGAGTTCCGCCTCAATGCCATAGGTTCCAGCGGCCCGAACAATTTGGGCGACGTCTGCTGCATAAACAAACATTTTCGATGGAATACAACCCACGTTCAGGCACGTGCCTCCGAATAAACCTCTTTCAACTATCGCTATCTTCCAGTGGTCAAATTCCGGTCCCGGAATGCTGTTGCCCGATCCAGTTCCAACAATAACGAGATCAAACTCTTCGGTAGGTTCGTTGCTCATACGGACGAGTCTCGCAGGCATTTGGCAGCGATTCTTACTGTTCCAATAAATTAGCTGCGTCCTAAATGACAACCAACCAACGCATTTGAGCTATCTCGACTACACGAGTGCCTGATAAACCAACGTCTTCATCTCAGGCCTAATCGGGTGCGTACTCGAGGGCAGCAACTGCGTTAAAAATATGACCGTCAAATCTTCGACGGGGTCGACCCAGAACGCCGTGGAAGCAGCCCCGCCCCACGCATATTCTCCCTTTTGACACAGAACTTTGGCTTTTGCAGGATCAATTACTACTGAGAAGCCCAGCCCGAACCCGACCCCGTCATAGGCTGTCTCGGAGAAGAGAGGGCGCCCGTACTCAGTCAAGTCAACGCCGCCAGGTAAATGATTGCTCGTCATGAAGTCCAAGGTCTTCCGTCCAACAATGCGTTTACCGTTTAGTGAGCCGCCATTTCTTAACGCCTGAGTGAAAAGATGATAGTCAGCTAGCGTTGAAACCAGTCCACCGCCACCAGATAACGCTGGAGGTTCGTGAAGGTACCGAGACCTTTGGGCATCGTCGAGCAGAGCTGCTTGCCTTGCTTCACCGTTTGGGTAGTAGCAGGACGCAAATCGCTCCTGTTTCTCGCTCGGGACTGAAAAGTCGGTATCGACCATCCCCAGCGGCTCGAATATATTTCTCTTCAAATACGCGTCAAGACTCATTCCGCTCATTACTTCTATGAGGCGACCTAAGACGTCAGTCGAATACGAGTAATTCCATTCCGTTCCGGGATCGAATAGCAAGGGAAGCGAAGCCAAAAGATCGCATTGACTTTCTAGGTCGCCAGGGCTTTTAGTCCAATCAAAACCAGCTCTTCTATACATTTCGTCAACAACATGAGCCATATGAAAGAAATAAGTAAGCCCACTTGTGTGCGTCAACAAATCATGGATCGAAATGGCTCTACTTGCTTCCCTGGTCTGCGGATTTTCGGCGTCACCCCCAACGAAAACCTGACTCTCCGCAAATGACGGTATCCAGTTCGATATCGGGTCTTTTAACTGGAAAATACCTCTCTCATAAAGCTGCATGATGGCAACCGAAGTAATTGGTTTCGTCATGGAGTAGAAGCGATAGATGGTGTCAGCCTCGACGGGCAACGCCCGTTCCATGTCACGCTGCCCATACATGTGTCGATAGACGATCTTGCCTTCGCGACTTACTAATACGTTCACGCCCGGCAGGTGTCCTTCGTCTACATATTTGTCTAAATGGTCACCCAGCCGATGTAGGCGCTTTGCATCAAACCCCGCCTCACTTGGCTCCACCTCAACTTCGACTTCTGTCATCAGGACGCTCTCCAAATAGAACACTTTGCACGGGATCGTAGGCTAGGTCGCCTAAGCATGTTTTGGTTGCTCAAGCGTTTATGCGCCTAAAGTGCCTCGATGACCGAACCGACAGAAAACACCCCGTTGATAACCAGGTTTCTTTTGGTCCGCCATGGGGAATCTAATGTCATGGTTAACGGAGTAGTAGGCGGGCTTAAGACCTGTTCGGGGCTCTCGCAACGCGGCAAGGAACAGGCAACTTCCTTAGGTGAGAGGTTCGCAACGGGCAACGAAAATTCATTTACCGTGGTCTATTCCTCACCACTTCCAAGGGCAATCGAAACTACTGAGATTCTACTTTCTTGCCTCTCAGAGCCTCATGAAGTCAACATCCATTCTGAGCTCGAAGAATTCCGTCTCGGGGAGGCTGATGGGCTTACTTGGGAGCAAGTCAGAGAGCGCTACGACCTCGGTAACTTCGAGCAAAGAGACCCATTTGTACCCATCATCCCCGGTGCAGACAGCAGAGCTGGCTTCCGTCATCGTGTAGGACAAGCCCTAAGCGAGATCGAGCGCACACACAGGGGCTCAACCATTCTGGTTGGGTGTCACGGAGGAGTCATTTCCGCTGCAATGGCGGTCGCATTTGGTTTAGCGCCGAACCAATGGCAAACAGAGCTTGCACCCGGCGTTACCTCAATTACTGAGCTAGAGGTTAGCTCTAGCAATGATCGTGGACGACGGTGGACGTGTCGGCGATACAACGACACAAGCCACCTACACGGAAGCGACCTAGACCCACGAGACCATTTATGATCTGGTGGGTTTCGTCAGATATAAACCGGAACTGTCAATATAAGTCAGACTTTAGGAATCTTGATTAACTCCTACTTATCAATGCTTAACTAGATCCAAGCAGTCGCTTTCGCGCTGCACAACCAGGAGGAAGCATGCTCGTTGAACGCATCGAAGGTAAATGGATTGACGTGTTCGCTCGCGTGTTCGAAATGTGCGCTGTTGATGACAACCAAAGTGCAGCAATCCTTTCCGAGACTCAGAGCCGGAGTGTCAACGTAAACCTGGCAGAGCTAGCTCTTGACCGACTAGGTATCCGACCGATCCACATTGTCCTACCGACTTTAAGACAAAGAGCACCAGTCCCAGTCAGATCAACTGGGGCTTCAGACGCTATTGCCGGATCGACAGCGGTAATTAAGGCTCTCTCCTCAGTGGACTTCGTGGTCGACTGCACCGTAGAAGGCTTGCTCCACGCCCCCGAGTTGCCAGAAATTCTGGCTGAGGGCAGCAGGGTACTCATGGTCTCCAACGAACATCCAGAAGCCCTTGAAAGACTGATGCCAACAAAGGATCTCGAACCCAAAGTCAAAGCAGGTATAAAAAAGCTAATCAAAGCGAACGAAATGCGCGTTACGTCGCAAGCCGGAACTGATGTAGCGGTAGACCTCACCGATGCTCCTTGCGGAGGTGGCTGGGGATACACAACTCAACCAGGGTCGATATCGCACTGGCCTGGGGGCTTATGCCTAGCCTTCCCTAAAGCCAACACCGTAAATGGGGTCATCGTTATGGATCGAGGCGATATGAATTTAACTTTCAAACGCTACGTCGAGTCACCTATTACGCTCACGATCGAAAACGACTTCGTGGTAGATGTAGCGGGCGAAGGTACCGATGCTGCGCTATTTCGTAGCTACTCAGATGCATGGGGCGATCCAGATGCCTACGCGACTAGCCATATTGGTTGGGGAATGAATCCAGGTGCTCGCTGGGACACCCTGCCTTTGTATGACAGAAGTCAAACGAACGGCACTGAGCAGAGAGCATTTGCCGGGAACTTTCTGTACTCAACCGGCGCCAACGAACATGCCGGTCGACATACTCTTGGACATTTCGACCTCCCTATGCGCAATCATACGGTGGCGCTAGATGGCGACCCAGTGGTAATTGATGGCGTCCTGCAGGGTGACTTGGCTTAGCGACACTGCTTATGTGGAGCAATGGAGCGGATCTCGCATCGTGGGTAGATAACTGGGCTTGCCATCAACCGCGCACCCTTGCTATTGAATTCAACGGTATTGAGAAGAATTATGAAGAATTCTCAACCAGAATTTCCGCCACGGCCAGCTGGCTAAACAGCAACAACGTACGGGCGGGCGATCGAGTTGCTTGGCTCGGACCAAATCACCCTCTGGCGATCGAACTCCTACTCGCCTGCTCCCGACTGGGAGCCATTTTTTTACCCCTCAATTCGCGTTTACTTGTCTCCGAACACCATTGGATTCTCCAAGACGCTGAACCAAAGCTTGTCATTGCCCATGAAAGCTTCCTTGCACACGCCCAAGAAGCCGCCGCCGGAATTCCAGTCCATCCACTAGCTGAGGTCACCCAAGCTGAACCCATCGATTCGACCCCCAGAATCGGCAAACTCAGCGATTCAGTTTTACTGGCCTACACATCGGGAACCACTGGAACTCCGAAAGGGGCGGTTCTTTCCCAAAGTGCCCTAGCCGCGAATGCCGTCAATGGCGCCCACGCTCACGACTTGACTTCCAAAGATCGCTTCCTAACGTTTCTACCCTTATTCCACGTAGGAGGATTGAATATCCAGACGCTTCCAGCGTTAATGGGCGGAGCATCAGTTCTTCTTCACGAATTGTTTGACCCCGGACAATGGCTTGCAGACGTTGAACGCTGGAGGCCCACTTGGTCACTTTTTGTTCCCGCAACGTTGAATGCAGTAAGCAACCACCCAGACTTCGAACGAACAGATTTATCCTCGCTTACGGGGCTGATGGCAGGGTCGTCAACAATTCCAGAAGCAACAACTCGCCCTTTCTTCGACCGGGGAATTTCAGTGGGTCAGGTTTATGGAGCAACTGAGACTGCGCCAACAGCAGTTGTGATGCGGGTCGATAGTGCCTCAGGTCGGCCCGGCTCATGCGGTAAACCCGCAACTCTGTGTGATGTGCGCATAGTCAGCGATGATGGAACCGACGTGAACGACGGCGAATCCGGAGAACTGTGGGTTCGAGGACCGAACATACTGAGTAGTTACTGGCGCAACCCCAACGCTACCTCCGAGTCGATAACCGATGGATGGTTTCACACGGGGGATGTTGGGCACCAAGATTCTGAGGGCTGGATTTATATCGATGACCGGAAGAAGGATCTTGTCATTTCTGGTGGAGAAAACATTTACCCTGCTGAATTGGAGAATGTGCTTGCGGAAAGCGCTTTACTCCTCGAAGCGACAGTGGTTGGCGCGCCGGATAGCCGTTGGGGTGAAGTTCCAGTAGTCGTAGCCGTAGCAGCCCCAGGAACTGAGCAAAATAGTCAAGCTGTTCTAGACCTTTTCCGTGGGAAAGTTGCCCCTTTTAAGTACCCCAAGCAAGTTATATGGACTAACGAGCTACCGAGAAACGTTATGGGCAAGGTCTTGAAACACGAAGTTCGTGGTTTGATCTCAAGCGATCAAACCAGCACATGAAACAAATAAAGGTCAGTCTTCAACGTGCCGGTGCTTAGTTAAAGTATTGCATCAAAGCAAAGGACTGCTTCATGCCCACCTCAAAGAAAGTCGCATTTATCGGCCTAGGTGTCATGGGTTTTCCGATGGCCAAGCACCTTTCACAAGCCGGACATTCCGTAACTGTGTACAACAGGACAAGTTCAAAATCAGAAATGTGGACGCAACAAAACGAGGGTAGATCCGCAGGCACTCCACGGGAAGCAGCCAGCGGGGCCGAAGTGACCTTTATCTGTGTCGGAAACGATGACGATGTTCGCTCCGTCGTGTTGGGCGATCACGGCGTATTAGCGGGCGTTGCTCCTCAGGCAGTGGTTGTCGACCACACCACGGCATCAGCCGCGCTTGCCAAGGAACTGAATGAACTCTGTTCTGCCCAGAACGTCGGATTCCTCGATGCGCCCATCTCCGGAGGCCAAGCAGGCGCCGAAAACGGAATGTTGACAGTCATGTGCGGTGGGCAGAAAAAGTGGTTCGATCTGGCCGCACCAATTATCTCTGCATACAGTCAAGCTTGTAATCTCATTGGTCCGAGCGGATCTGGCCAGCTGACCAAAATGGTTAATCAAATCTGTATAGCAGGTTTACTTCAAGGCCTATCAGAAGCTCTTGAGTTCGGAAAACGTAGTGGACTTAACCTCGAACTTGTCCTCGAGACGATCAGCAAAGGCGCAGCGGGTTCCTGGCAGATGGCGAATCGAGGGTCAACAATGATTCGCAACGAATTCGATTTCGGATTCGCCGTCGACTGGATGCGGAAGGATCTAGGCATAGTGATGGAAGAGGCGAATCGTCTCCAAACTTCTGTAGAAGTCACTCGACTAATTGATTCTTACTACAAAGAAATTCAAGAACAGGGTGGCGGGCGATGGGACACGAGCAGCTTGATCACCCGCCTCGCCGCAGACTCTTCGTAGACAATTGTGCATCTAGTCGGTCTGGTGACTACGGTTGCTCGGCGTGATTCATAGCGACCGAATATTGATGGGCCCCGGCCCGAGTAATCCGTATCCAAAAGTAATGGAGGCCTTCGCTCGGCCGGTTCTTGGGCACTTGGATCCAGAATTCATATCTCTTCTGGATGAAACCAATGAGCGTTTACAAGAGATATGGCAAACAAATAACTCTCTAACATTTCCGATTAGCGCCACCGGTTCGGCTGGGATGGAAACCTCATTCGTTAATTTCATTAGTCCGGGTGACGAAGTCGTAGTTGGAGTCAACGGCGTCTTCGGCAACCGAATGTGTGACGTTGCAACTCGAGCAGGAGCTGTGGTCACTCGAGTTGAAGAAGAGTGGGGGCGGGCAATAGACCCCGAGAGACTCTTGAACGCGCACCCTAATCCCAACATGATTGCAGTAGTACACGCCGAGACATCGACCGGCGTCCGAAATGACATCAAAGAGCTAGGCGCCGGCAAACGTGATGCCCTACTTCTAGTCGATTGTGTAACTTCCCTCGGTGGTATTCCCGTTTTAATTGATGAGTGGGCTATCGATATCGCTTATAGCGGAACTCAGAAGTGCCTCGGAGTCCCTCCGGGACTCTCTCCAATAACTGTCAGCGATAGAGCTATGGAGAGGCTCGTGGAGACTCCGCAAAGCTGGTATCTGGACTTGAACATGATCAAGGACTATGTGACCGGCGATGGCGCCCGTGCCTACCATCACACAGCCCCTATCTCAATGCTTTATGCGTTACATGCGGGTTTGGGAGTCGTGCTCGATGAAGGTCTTTCACAAGCTTGGGAACGCCACCAGGCTTGTGGAGATGAACTTCATAGACGCCTACCCGAACTCGGCTTCGAGTTATGGGCCCAAGAGGGACATCGACTTCCCGAACTTACAACTGTTTCGATCCCAGACGGGCTGAACGATGCCGAAGGGCGCCAACATCTACTTAACCACTACGGAATCGAAGTCGGTGGCGGCCTTGGCCCAGTAGCTGGCAAAGTGTGGCGCATTGGATGCATGGGTCATACAGCGCAGATGCGCAACGTAAAGATGCTCCTCGGCGCTCTTGAGGAATTAACAGCAGATCTACGATAAACGTCCTCTGCCGTTATTTGGGACTGCTCCTCTTCACAATTCTTACTGAGGATCCGCTTCCCATGGAGCGGGTCCGTCCATCGGCGGGTCCGCTCGACCTTCGAGCCACCCGTTAAATCGAGGCTGTCGTTTTTCTATAAAAGCCTGAGCTCCTTCTCGAGCATCAGGAAGGTGGTCAGTTACAGCCGTCTTGGCCGCGATCTCATCAAGCGACTGATCCCAGGTTAGATCAGCTGCCAATAAGATCGACCGTTTCAACATTCTCATGGCGACTTGAGGACCTTCTGCAAGTTCCCGAGCAAGCTTTAAAGTCTCATCCATTAGGTCTTCGGCATCAACGACGTCGTGTACAAGACCGAGCTCACATGCGGTTTCACCATCAACAATTCGTTTACGCATCATGAAGTCCATCGCTTTGGCCACTCCAAGGTGCTGCACAAGCAACCATTGGCCACCTTCGTCAGGCAACAACCCGAACCTCAGGGTCGCACTTCCCATTTTTGCTGACCGCGAAGCAATGCGAAAATCACAGGCGAGGGCCAGCGAAAATCCTGTTTGAATAGCGAACCCGTTTATCGCCGCTATCGATAGCTTGTCGAGATTGCGGACAGCTGTATTGACCGCTTGAGATATTGTCCGCAAGCCGTTGTAGGTACCAGAAGGATTGTGATGTCCATGATGGATCTGCGGAACCTGGGTACTGTCACCGCCGTAACCCTTCAGATCATCTCCCGCCCAAAAAGCCGGTCCTTCGCCCGTGAAGACAACAACACGGATGCGGTCGTCCATTTGGGTTTGCGTCAGAACTTCAACTAGGTCTCGTTTCATCGCAGCCGTAGATGCATTTAGGCTTTCGGGCCGGTTAAAGGTCACAACCAGAATGCCGGGATCCTCAACAGCCGTGAGAAACCCACAATATTCGCCCTCTTGAACTGACATCTGGAAACCCCCATGCCTCTTGTTGTCGACATCTACGAAGAACCTACCTCGTGTCGACCTCAGACACCCGCTCCTTGCTACGGTCCACTCCAATGAACAGCTTTACCGATCGGCCATTTCAAGTCTTTAGCGACTCACTAATGCTTCGCTTCGATATCAGTGGGTCGCAAGGAGAAACCACTCACTACATCACGCCTTTCGTTACCGATGGGTCCAAGCTGTACGTTTTCGATGAACCGAGTCACGACCCAGAAAAGTTCATTCAAATGCTGCTGGAACAAAACGTCTTGGTGAGCAGCAGATCAACTGGTGATCTCGAAGTAAGTGCCAGAGGAAGGCTTCCGACACGTGATGAGGAGGACTGGGCCAGACCTGCATGTACTGAAAAATTTTTGTACGACCAGGCCTTGCAAGATCTAGCTTTGTTGGGGCCCTTAGTCGTTATAGAAGCCTCACCGGCGGACTAGCTCAACACGGGCTGCTCGCCAGCCAGAGTGATCCGATACATCTCCCTTTTGCTTCCCGCATAGTCATTGATCGCAAAGTGCTGCGTCGCTCGGTTATCCCACATAGTCAAAGTCCCCGGCATCCACCGAACCCGACAAGTGAAAGCAATCTGGCGACTGTGTGTAAACAAGAATTCGAGCAATGCGTCGCTTTCAGTCTTTGTCATTCCTTCTATGCCGACGGTATAGACCTCATTGACGAACAAGGATTGACGTCCAGTTAGCGGGTGGGAACGCACCATAGGGTGTGTTTGAAGAACGACCGCTGTCTCATCTCCTTGAATGTTCATCGACGAGTCCGGGTCTGGCCGGCCAAATGTTCCTCGAGGACCGTAGCTCCGTTCCGCAGAGTGAAGTCCCTTTAAGCCACGAAGAATGGCCTGCATCGACTCCGACAAACTTTCAAAAGCTAGATACTGATTAGTGAATGCTGTGTCTCCTCCAGCCTCTGGAACCTCTAGGGCGTACAGCAAAGTTGCACTTGGCGGCTGCTCTTGAAAACTCCAGTCACTGTGCCATCCGCTACCAAAGAGAGGGCCTTTCTCTTCAGGCTCACGCAAGAGCCGCAAGACGTTTGGATGACCATCAACTGGCGTGATGAAAGGCGTGTCACCAAAATCACCAAGAGTCTTCGCGAACTTCTCAAAACCGTCTATATCCAGCTCTTGGTTTCGGAACACAAGAACTACATTTTCGGCAAGAGCTTCGTCTATCAATCGGACTTCTTCTGAGTTGATGCCACTTTTGAGGTCAATATCAAATACCTCAGCGCCAAAGGCCCCCGTTAACGGCTTTATTTCCATAAAGAGAAACTAGCGCTGCAAAAGTCGCTTTGGTGCGCTAGGCAGGAGCTATGAAGATTTCTATTGCATTCGGTGGACCTGCTTCAGGCAAGAAGCGGGATTGGGACACTCAGGTGGAATTCTTACGCGAGGCCGAGCAAATGGGTGTGGACATAATTTGGTCCGCAGAGGCATGGGGTATGGACGGTGTGAGCACCTTGGCCTACCTAGCCGCAGTAACCAAAGAAGTGCAACTCGGAACAGGCATATTGCAGATCTCGGCTCGCACTCCTGTTATGACGGCTATGACAGCTTTGTCTATGGCAGCCATTAGTGACGACCGATTCATTTTGGGACTAGGTGTGAGTGGACCCCAAGTTGTTGAAGGACTGCATGGAATCCCTTTCCACCAGCCCCTTACCCGTCTGCGGGAAACAGTTGACATAGTCAGGCAGGCATTTGCTGGCGAGAAAATTACCTACGAGGGGTCACACCATGTTTTGCCTCGACCAGGCGGGGAGGGCAAAGCCCTTCGTTTAGCTCAGCCCGCCAACGAACAAATACCAATTTGGCTCGCAACGCTAGGGCCAAAGTCGCTTGAGTACACCGGACAGGTAGCTGATGGATGGGCAGGAACATCCTTCGTTCCCACTGGAGCTGCTGCCACAATTGGGCATGTTCAACAAGGGGCTTTAGCAGCTGGCAGGGACCCGTCAAGCATCGAATACCAAGCCGGCGGCGCTGTTCAATTCGGTGATGACACTGAGCGCCTATTAGCGCCTAGAAGGCAAGGAGTTGCATTCACATTGGGGGCAATGGGTTCGGCGACGACCAACTTTTACAACGCCGCTTACAGCCGCGGCGGCTTCGAGGCAGACGCACGACGAGTTCAACAGCTATGGGTGGACGGCCAACGCGAGCAGGCCATCGAAGCTGTCCCTGATGAACTGATCTTACAGACCAACTTTTTAGGCTCTGTCGCGGAGGTCACCGAACGCGTTCGCGCCTATCAAGAAGCGGGGATCTCTGTTCTTCGGGTTCAGCCAGAAGGCGTCGACATGCAAGAACGGTTAGACAGCCTGGGCGGAATTGTCGACATCGTTAGGTCTTTGAACAAAGGTGACTCTTAGCCCTAGCTACATTACGACACTTAGATCTCTTTATTGAAACTCTCCGCCGAGCACTAGCCAACCGTGAGTATCCGTCGAACCGAGGCAAGATCGATGGTTCTATAGCTCGCAACACGGACCGACCATGAGTCAACATAATTCCGGCCTTCTGAGTGAAAGAAGGTCGTCATGGGACCTTCCTGTTGATAATTATCGACCCCACAAATTACTTCCTCGCGACCATCAACAAACTCCAACTCAAAGATCATGCTTTAGAACTTACCTAGAGTCAGTTGTGGCTAACTAGTGCCAAAAGCCTGTGAATTCATAGTGGAAAGATCTTTGTTTTCCACAGATAAGATTTCGAGGTAGCGACTGCAATAGTGTTGCCTTTATCCACAATTCGCCTGAATCACGTTTGAGAGACAACTGATGAGTGACCGTTCAAAAACCTTTACCGAAGATGACCTACGAGCCCGACTTACCCCTCTTCAGTACCACGTGACCCAAGAAGCTGGGACAGAGCAGGCCTTCACCGGCGACACATGGGATCAGAAACAAGATGGGCTATACCGCTGCGTTGTTTGTGACACCGACTTGTTTTCTAGCGACTCGAAATATGAGTCGGGATCTGGTTGGCCAAGTTTCTGGCAACCGCTTTCTGACGGTGCTGTTGACACGAAAGTTGACACTTCTCACGGAATGGTGCGCGTCGAAGCTCTATGCCAGTCGTGCGGTGCGCATTTAGGCCATGTCTTCCCCGATGGCCCTGACCCCACAGGCGACCGCTATTGCATGAACTCGGCGTCTATGCAATTTGATCCCCAAGAAAGCGAATAGACGCCACAAAGGGACGGAGTATCTGTTATCCGGTTGCCTGAATTCGATCCTCAACCGACGGAAACAGATCGATAATGGCGTTGTCTAATTCTTCTTTGACTTCGGCCAAAGGCAGAACATTCAGTACGCCCTGGCCCTGATGTATCAGATCAATTATTTCTTCCCCTGAGACAAGCAAAGGCGAAGAGCCATTAATTACGAGATTGGCAGACGCGACATCCGTACCAAGGTTTTCTCGTAAATAAGAAAATACGTCCCTCACCATTTCAAGTCGAATCCCGGCGTCGAGCAGAGTTTTGACTACTTTAAGTTCCAGAAGATCCTGATATGAATAGCTCCGCCTACTGCCGCTTCCTTGCGCGTCAGCCAAAGATGGGCGAATGAGGTCGGTGCGAGCCCAATAATCAAGCTGGCGGTAGGTGATACCAACCAATTCTGCGGTTCGCTTTCCTGAAAAACCTGATGCCACTGTGCCTTCGGTCAAGGTTGTGCCTCCATCTCGGCAAGTAATCAATGCGATCACATGGGTGAAACTACGTCGATGTGATGCCACAGTACGAGTAAACCGCACCGTAAGCAACCACCCTTCGCGCGATTTTTCGCGCGCTCAGCGCGAAAAACCTTGCCTGATGTGAATTATGTTCAGAAATCGCCAGGGTTCACGTCGTCCAAGAACTGCTTGAACTCATCTAACAACTCATCTGGATCATTGTCGGGATCTCCCTCAGATCCATGTTCCTCGATGATTTGCCCAGCTTCAGCAAGAACGTCTTCCGAAGCAAAGATCGGAGTGTCTGTCCTAACAGCAATCGCTATCGCGTCACTAGGTCTGGCCGAAATAGTGCAGCTCTCGCCCTCAACTTGCAGCTCGATCTCTGCAAAAAAAGTGCGCTCGCGAAGCTCCGTCACTACCACCCCAATTACATTTGCCTGGAGTTCTTCCAGCATGGTTACTAGCAGGTCGTGCGTTAGGGGTCTTGCTAGACGGATGCCCTCAATTCCCCGATGAATAGCATGTGCCTCGGGGGTATCGATCACAACAGGCAACACCCTTCCCTGCCCTTCAGTCTCTCTTAACAACAGCAAAGGGCTGTTTGATGGCAACTCAACCTGAACTCCGAGTAACTCCATCTCGATCATGTTCTGACCTTAGCTGGCTTGTCGGCTGCTAGCTCGCTTTCAAGTGGCCGATGACACAAGATAAAGCAATTTGAACTTACCTATCTGCAATTCATCGCCATTAGTAAGCAAGGCTTTGTTGTCTTCTAGGCGTTCCCCATTCAGATAAGTGCCATTCAGCGATCCTACGTCTTTGATGTCATAGCCCGTATCGCTCGCCGTCAACTCAACGTGAAGTCGAGAAACAGTGATGTCGTCGAGAAATATGTCACTGTCTGGGTGACGTCCCACTGTAACGACCTGCGCTGTAACCGCATATTGAGTGCCCGCCTGATGCCCACTAGCAACGATTAACGCAGCCCCTGTTAATGGATTTTCGAGGTCGATACCTTCAGAGTCACCTGTAAGAGTTTCGAGCGCTTCAGTGCTGGCTTCTTCAGCAAGACTCAAGGGCCGCCCACAACTAGAACAGAACCGCGCCCCTACATCGTTTGAGTGACCACACCCTTCACATAATTGAGTCATCTACTCCCCCTGGCTTTCTTGAAGGACAAACGCTTCATAGCTTTGCGCATCCATCAACTGATCAAATTCAGATTCCTCACTCGGTTTAATTACACAGATCCAACCTTCACCGTAGGGGTCTTCGTTGACGAGTTCCGGGCGGTCTTCAAGGGCATCGTTAATTCCAACGACTTCTCCTGAAATAGGCGCAAAAACATCCGAGACTGACTTAGTCGACTCAATCTCAGCAAACGCTGAGTTTGCAGACACCGATAGCCCGACCTCGGGAAGTTCTACATATACGACGTCTCCCAAAGCATCCTGGGCGAAATCTGTAATGCCAATGTGGGCCAAAGAATTTTCTATACGCACCCACTCGTGGTCACTCGAATATCGAAGCTCATCAGGTGTATCCATACCCTCAACCTATCCCACCCAGGCAACGAGCGGATCTGCGCTCACCGGCTGGCTCGACCTTGCCGAAGTGCCTCTCGGGCCGCGGGGACGTATGTTACCCCCGACCAATAGTGAATGGGGAGTCCCACAATCGCGCAAACCCAAGCTCCAACGGCGAAAAAAGACGCTATAAAAATATCGCTCTCCCCGGCTAGGAAAAATGGAAAAGCAAACATCAGCAAAAAGGTGCCGGTCTTTCCCCACCAGGTAACTTCAATTTTTCTGGCTCCAAACGCTGCGAGAAAGAGAGCCACTACGGCCACTAATGCCTCCCTAACAAGTGCTAGCCACGCGATCCAGCCCGGGACCGATCCGTCAATCCAGATCGCAAAAATTCCAACTAAGAGCATCAGGCGATCCGCTGTCGGGTCCAGGATCTTTCCCAATTCGCTTACTTGGTTAAATCTCCGCGCTATAAATCCATCTACCCAGTCAGTTGCACCTAATGCCCCAAGCAAAAGAGCAGCTGCCCAACGATCCTCCACTGAAAAGAGGAGCCACAGAAAAACAGGGATGCAACCAAGCCGAACAAGGCTTATGAAATTCGGAACGGTGAATGGTCTCCACGGTAAGGGCTGCTCAGACATCAGTTGCATCGTAGGCTTCATTTCATGGCATCCGTTTTCACAATGATCATAGAAGGAGATTTACCTGGAACTTTCGTCTGGAAAGACGACCAGTGTGTCGCCTTCATGTCGATCAACCCGATCTCATACGGACATACTCTCGTAGTGCCTCGTGACGAGATTGATCAATGGACCGACGTCCCTTCTGACCTGCAACGACACCTCTTTGAAGTCGCCGGACAAATCGGCACCGCACAGAAACAGGCGTTTAACACTCAACGCGTCGGGATGGTTATCGCTGGATTCGAGGTACCGCATACACACATACATTTGATCCCCATAAACACGATGGCAGATATGGATTTCTCTCTAGCAGCTACCTCCGTTGATCCTGAAGAACTCGACAACGCAGCGGTGTCGATCAAAACAGCTTTAGGTACTACCAAAGAGTGTTGACCTGAACAGCAGCAATGTTTTCAGGTTGATCACGTCGAGGGTTTCCTATTTGGGCATCTACGTAATGGGCTTTTAGCGTCTCAATTGGTGCTTCAGCGATTGAACGTTTCAGTGCACCAGCATTGTCACGATCCGTATCCAGCCACCTACTCCATAGAGACGAATGCAGGGTGACCGGCATTCGGTCATGAATCCCGGACATAAGACCATCGGATTCTCTGGTCAAGATGACCAAAGAGGGGCGGTCCTGAGGGCCTCCATCCGCTCGGCTGGGTTCCCAAATGCCTGCCAGGGCCATGGAGGTTTGGTCTTGCTTATAGATATAGGACGGTTGACGCCCAGCTCGTCTCGATCCCCCACCCCATTCGAAGAATCCATCAGCCGGGACTAGACATCGACGATATTCGAAAGACGCAGCAAATCTAGGTTTCAGGTCAACTGTTTCAACGCGGGCATTAATGAGCAAAGTTGAACCGCTACCTTTGCCTTTTACAGGTGAAGTGAACCCCCACCGAAACACTTCTATTTTTCGGTTGACGGAGCCTGGAACACCTATGACCCCGTATACGTTCGTTGATGGGGCCACGTTGTAGCTAGGAGCCAGATACTCCTCGGAAGGCTGAGCCGTGAATAAGGTCTCTAGCTCCGTCGAGCCCGCAGTGGAAACGAATCTTCCGCACACGCTCTATCGGCCTTGAGAATTCTCAGACATATGTAGAACCCTTCATTCCAGTCCGGTCTTGGCGAATCTCTACGTTTACCAGTGCCGGCTTACCGGACTCAAACGCCCTTGCTATTGCTGGGCCTATTTCTGTCGGCTCTACGACATGCTCACCGTAGCCACCCAAAGCTTCTACTACTAGGTCATATCTAGTCCGATTTAGCTCTACCGCCACCAACCGATCTTCGCCGTAGAGCATTCCCTGAGGCCGCATCATCTGGCCCCAAGCAGCATCATTACCAACGACTCCTACGATTGGAAGACCGAAACGGACAGCAGTGTCATATTCAAATCCATTGAGACCAAATGAACCGTCACCGTAAACAATAAGTACTCGCTTATCAGGGTGCGCTTTCTGGGCTGCTAGCGCGAAGGGCATTCCAACCCCAAGAGTTCCTAAAGGTCCTGGATCCATCCAAGTTCCGTTACGAGGCACCTGAATCACCTTTGAAGCTTGAGCGACAATATCTCCGCCATCCCCGATAACGATCATGTCGTCGGTCACGAAGTCAGCTATCTCTCGACACAACCGAAGTGGATCTATCGGAACCTCTTCACTGTCCATCTGCTCTCGTCGAGCGCTATCGAGCTCTTCCTCTCGCCCACGTAAATGATCCCTATACCCCGATAGATCGATCGCCGACTGCCGATGCTCTATTTCTCGAGTCAGCAATTGGAAATTCATACCAATATTGCCAACAAGTCCGATATCCGCAGCCCGATTATCGCCAATCAAATTTTCATCTATATCCATCTGAACTATCGCTGCTGAGGACGGAATCGATTTACCAAATTTCATCCGGAAATCTAAGGGAGTGCCAGCAAGGATCACCAGGTCAGCTTTTTCCAGCGCTTCCTTCCGAGTTAAAGACAGGAAGGAAGGGTTGTCCCATGGAATCTCTCCTCGGGCCATTCCATTTACAAAGCAGGGAACGTTCGTTTGTTCCAAAAAGTGCGCCAGTTGTTTGCCTCCCTCACTCCACTTGAGTGAAGTCCCCGCCATGACCATCGGAGTTTGAGATTGAGACAGCAAATCAACACATTCCGCTATCAGGTGTTGGGGTGCTGTCCCCGCAATTCTGTAATCACGAAACTTGGGGATTTGAATTTTCTCTAGATTGACCTCTCCATGGAGAACGTCCATTGGAATTTCGAGGAACGCCGGACCGGGAACGCCGCTTAGTGCCACGCGAATACCAGCTTCCATGTATTCACCAATCCGCTCAGTTTGATAACACGCTTCTGCCCATTTGGATATGGGCTTCATTAGTGAAACATGGTCCATTTCCTGTAAGGAGCCGCGCCGTATATGTCGAAAAGGTCCCTGGCCACCAATAACTAAGATCGGGGAATTAGCTCGCCAAGCGTTAGCGACACCTGTAACTCCGTCGGTAACTCCCGGACCAGCAGTAAGAATTGCTACGCCAACTTTGCCCGGGTGGAGACGTGCCCAAGCATCAGCTGCATGAACAGCAGCTTGTTCGTGTCGGACATCTATGACTTCAATATTCTCGTCAAGACATCCGTCATATATGCCCATGACATGACCGCCTGAAAGAGTGAACACGCACTCCACTCCCGCGGCCTTCAAGACTTTCGCAACTAGCTTTCCACCGTGTGACATAGAACCAACTCTTCCCAACTCCGTTAACAGCTGACTATACGACTGTACGCTGCCTTAGATGCGTGTGACTGTGCCTGCATCCTCAGCCAACATTGGGCCTGGTTTCGACTGCTTAGCGGTTGCGTTGGACCTACCGTTTCATCTAGACGTGGGAGAACCACGGGAAGCGGCCGTGAAGCTGGATGAAAATCACCCAGCCACAAAATCTTTTGCTGATGCTGGAGGAGAAGGGCCTCTATTCGGAGAGACGCTCATCCCGCCCGGCAAGGGTCTCGGTTTTTCAGGTGCCGCTCGGGTAGCTGGCTTGGCTGCGGCTTCTCTTCAGAACTCGGGATCAATTCATTACGGTGACCTCCTCTCGCGATCAGGACAGCTTGAAGGTCACTCAGATAATGTCGCCGCTTCGATATACGGCAGCGTTACCGCCATCAACCAAGATTCAGTTGTTCGGGTGAGGTGCCCTCAAGAATTAGATGTAATCGTGTGGATCCCTGACGGAAAAACCTCGACTGATTCTTCCAGAAATCATCTACCCACATCGGTGCCGTTTGAAACTGCCACCCAAGCTTTGGCTAGAAGTTCAGTACTGATAGCGGCCATTGCGTCTGGTGACTTGAAGGCTATGCGTGCCAACTGCGTCGATGACCTTCATCAACCAACGCGGTTAGCTTCCACACCCGAGTCTGCTAAGGCAATAAATGCCGCCCTCGACAATGGTGCTTGTGCTGCTTGGCTCAGCGGTTCAGGTCCAACAGTTGCCGCTTTTGTTGAGGGCGATACCGCGGAGTCAATTAAACATCTACTTCCAGAGTCGGGCCACACCAAGATCCTCAAAGTGGCCTCACACGGTATCTCCGTCAGCTGACGACGATATTGGCCATTTTCCCAGGGATTACAATTATTTTGCGAATCTCTTTGCCTTCTAACAGTTCCGTAACTCGCTCATCAGCCATGACTGCTTCTTCAATCGTTTGAGCGTCTGCGCTTGTCGCTATCGTCACGCGACTTCTTACTTTGCCGTTAATTTGGACCGGAATTTCAACCGAATCCTCGACCAGTAGCGCCTCGTCCGCCTGGGGGAATGATTCATGAACTACTGATCCATGATTTCCAAGTCGTTGCCACAATTCTTCAGCTATGTGTGGCACTAAGGGACTAAGCATCAACACAAGTTTGTTAGCAACTTCAGCAGGGACTGGCGTACTGCTTCGCGTCAGTTCATTATTCAACTCAGTGATACGCGCAATAGCTGAATTAAATCTCAATCCCTCCATAGCATCACCGACAGCTGCGATGGTTCGATGCGTAAGCCTTAGCAACTCATCTGTGGGCCGGTCGTTGACCACTCTCGCCATGCCCGTATTCTCATCGATCAGATTCCTCCATACCCGCTGCAAAAGTCGGTGCGAACCGATCACAGATTTTGTTTCCCAAGGTCGGTCTTGGTCCAAGGGCCCCATGAACATTTCATAAAGCCGCAAGGTGTCTGCGCCATATGCCGAATACATATCGTCTGGAGTTACGGAGTTCTTGAGAGACTTACCCATCTTTCCGAAGGATCGAGAAACCGGCAGACCTTCGTACATAAACGAACCGTTGTCTTCAACCACTTTTTCTGCTTCAACATAGATGCCGCGATCATCTTGATAAGCGGCGGCCTGAATATATCCCTGGTTGTAAAGACGCTGGAATGGTTCAGGGCCAGACACATGTCCAAGGTCGAACAGAACTTTGTGCCAAAAACGTGCGTAGAGAAGGTGAAGAACGGCGTGCTCTACTCCCCCAACGTATAAATCAACTCCGCCAACACCTCCATCAGCGCTGCTCATCCAGTATTTCTCTACTTCAGGGTCTACAAACTGTTCATCATTTGTTGGGTCTAGGTAACGCAGGTAATACCAACACGAGCCGGCCCATTGAGGCATGGTGTTGAGTTCACGTCGATAAGAGCGCTTACCTTCTCCAAGGTCGTAATCAGCTGTGGCCCACTCTTCTGCGCGCCCCAAGGGAGGTTCCGGTTCGGACTCCTCGTCCAGAGATCGAGGCGCCCAATCCATAAGTTCGGGCAACTCGATGGGGAGTTCAGTTTCGGGTACAGCTAGAGCGAGACCAGTTTCATCAAACACAATCGGGAATGGTTCCCCCCAGTACCGCTGGCGAGAAAACAGCCAATCGCGCAACTTGTAGGTGACCGTACGTTTTCCACTGCCGCTGTCCTCCAACCAGTCGATCATCGAGCGCTTAGCATCTTCTATAAATAAGCCGTTAAGAAAGTCACTATTGATCGCTGGCCCATCCTCAACGTAGGCCTCTCCCGAAAAATCTTCTGGAGGTTCCACGGTCCGTACGATGCCGATGTCAAACGCTGTGGCAAAATCCCAATCTCGTTGGTCCTGACCGGGGACACTCATTACAGCTCCCGTTCCATATCCCATCAAGACGTAATCTGCGATGAACACGGGAATCTCTTTGCCATTTACCGGAACCACGCAATGTGATCCCAGGAATACCCCTGTCTTCGATCGATTCTCTTGCCTTTCCAGATCGCTCAACTCCGAGACCAGACGCCGATAGTTCTCTACTGCCTCCCGTGGGGATGCTGCCCCGCCCGTCCAACTATGTGGTGTTCCTTCCGGCCAGACATCAGGTACCAACTCGTCAACCAGTGGGTGTTCGGGTGCCAGCACCATGGCCGTGGTCCCAAAAAGAGTGTCTGGCCTGGTGGTGAAGACTTTAATTACTGGATCAGACGTAGTCTCAAAGGCAATTTCAGCGCCTTCGGATCGGCCAATCCAGTTCCTCTGCATGGTCTTGATCGAGTCAGTCCAATCAAGGGTTTCCAAGTCCTCAAGCAAGCGGTCTGCATAGGCCGTGATTCGCATCATCCACTGCTTCATGGGGCGTCTGAAGACAGGGTGATTGCCGCGTTCGCTTCGCCCATCAGCCGTGACTTCCTCATTGGCGAGAACTGTTCCCAGACCTGGACACCAATTAACCGGTGCTTCACCCAAATAAGCCAGACGCCACCTATCCAGTTCCTCGCGACGCTCCACCTCTGTCATATCGGACCAAAGAGGACCACTCTTAGTCGAGAGCTCTCCTGCTGAAAGTCGTTGCTCGAGCTCTGAGATCGGTCTCGCCACGCCCGCTTCGCTGTCATACCAACTTTGAAAGATTTGCAAGAAAATCCACTGAGTCCAGCGGTAATAGGCGACATCAGTAGTTGCAATAGACCGTTCTTTGTCATGACCTAAGCCGAGCCGGTCAAGTTGCCTTTGCATGTTGGCAATGTTTTTCTCGGTGTTGACTCTCGGGTGTTCACCGGTTTGGCGCGCGTGTTCTTCAGCCGGAAGCCCAAAAGCGTCATAGCCCATCGTGTGTAGAACGTCGTATCCAGTCATTCTTTTGTAGCGAGCAAAGACATCAGTGCCGATATAACCAAGCGGGTGCCCTACATGTAAACCTGCCCCAGAGGGGTACGGGAACATGTCCATCACAAACAGCTTTTGACGCTTCGCTTCACCTGAAGTTTGAGATCCATCTACTGATGGCAGGTTGTTAACCCGGTAGGTCTTTTCTGTCGCCCAACGCTTCTGCCAGTCAGTCTCAATTCGTTCAGCTAAGTCCGAGTCGTATCGAAAAGCAGGATGCGAATCATCTGTCTCATTGTCAGGTGTTGAAGGAGATGCGTTCACGAAGTTTAAGGATGCCACGTACAGAGCCGACTAGGACAATTAGCAGCAATGGATTGCTTTCTACCTAGTTATCAACCCGCTCAGTCGAATAACCTTCTGCTATGACCCGCGAAGACTCCGAACAGAACTTTGATGATCGCGACTACGAATCTTGGCAGGCGGCAGCCACAGCTGCTCTCAAGGGAAAAGACATTTCCGGTCTCACTACCCGGACCCTCGAAGGCATAGAAAGAAGTCCTCTTTACACACGACACCAAAACGGAACGATAAGGACCGGAGACGACTTCCCTGGAGGAGCCGCATTCGCTAGAGGAAGTCGTGCTTCTGGGAATCTACTGGGCTGGGAGATCCGCCAAAGCCACTTCGCTATGCGAAACGACGTGAACACTCAAATCCTTGCTGACCTTGAGAACGGTGCAACTGCCATAACCTTGAAGGGCGCTGCACCCGAAATCGCCAATCTTGATTCCGTTCTTGAAGACGTTCACCTCGAATTAGCGCCAATCCACTTGGCACCAGGAAGTACCCAAGAACTAGCAGCCGCTCTCTTGGCTGTTTGCGAAGCTCGATCATCTGATCCGGAGCTTCTCCGAAATCACCTCGGACTCGATCCAGTGGGTCGCTTAGCCCGCACCGGATATTCCGTTTTACCTCTTGAACAAGAGATAAAACAATGCGTTGATACGACAAACGAAGTCGCTTCGAGGTACCCGAACGTAATACCTATCGCAATAGATGGCTCCGTATGGGCAAATGGAGGAGCGTCAGATAGTCAAGAGCTGGGCGCCATTTTGTCTGCGGGTGTCCTTTGGATACGTGCTCTTCTGGAATCGGGATTAAGTATTAACGACGTTTCTAACAAACTCGAGATCACACTGACCGTCGGGCCTGACCAGTTCCTGAATACGGCGAAGATTCGAGCCGCTCGGGTTTGTTGGGCCCAAGTTATATCTGCATGTGGTGGATCGTCCTCTCAAAATCCTGTGACTATCCATGCCCAAACTGCGCAAGCGATGCTGACCAAGACTGATTCTTGGGTGAACATGCTTCGTGCCACTACAGCTTGTTTCGCCGCTGCAGCCGGAGGCGCTGACGCAATAACCGTGGCTCCCTTTGATGATGCCCTTGGGCTTTCCAACGACATGGGGCTTCGACTCGCACGCAATACGCAACTAATTCTTCAAGAAGAAACGAAATTGTCTGCTGTGATCGACCCTGCGGGCGGAAGCTGGTACGTCGAAGAATTGACAGATCAAGTCGCTAATTCGGCCTGGGAGACCTTCCAGGACTTGGAGCGTCAAGGTGGACTCGGCGTCGCCTTACTTTCCGGTTACTGGCAAGAAGCTTTAGCCGAAACCCGTTCGGAACGAAACAAAGCTGTGGCCGATCGATCGATGCCACTAACTGGAACTAGCGAGTTTCCCAATCTGGGTGAGCAACTATTAGACCGTGAGCCACTCCCTCAAGACCCTGAGGTACTCGAAGGCGAACAGCGTTGCGAAGCACTCCCCCTATTTCGGTGGTCTGCTCCTTTTGAAACAATGCGTGAAGCCGCCACTGCTTCAGCTAAAGAGCCCGTCATATTTCTGGCGAACCTTGGTGAGATCGCCACACATACAGCTAGATCCACTTTCGCATTGAACCTGTTCGAAGCCGGAGGAATTCGAGTCCTCAACAACGACGGATTCGCGAACACAACTGCTTGCGTTGAAGCTTTTAGCGCTAGCAATACACGTATCGCTTGCATCTGTTCATCAGACAGCGTGTATTCAGAATCTGCTAGCCAAACAGCGCAAGATCTCCGGGATGCCGGAGCCACTCTTGTCTATTTAGCTGGTAACCCGACTGTCCTCGCCGAGGCTGATACCGATATTGATGGCTTCATCTACCTCGGCTGCGACGTCCTGGAAGCCCTTACACCTATCCACCAACTTCTTAACTAGGTAAGTCAGATCATGAGCCAAGTACCCGACTTTTCAACGATTGAACTAGACCTAGCTCAGGGCGCCTCATCTAGGAGAGCCGACTGGGAACGGGAGTTTCTAGCTCAGACCGGTCAAGCGTCTGAAGCTTTTACAGCGGATACACCCGAGGGCATAGACATTAAATGCCTTTATACGGCTGCAGACCTTGAAGGCGATATGGGACATCTAGACAGCTTCCCTGGATTTGCGCCGTTCTTACGCGGTCCTTATCCGACCATGTACACAAATCAGCCTTGGACAGTTAGACAGTACGCCGGGTTTTCGACAGCGGAGGACTCCAATGCCTTCTACCGACGGAACCTAGCGGCTGGACAAAAGGGGCTCTCAGTGGCCTTTGACCTTGCAACCCACCGCGGATACGACAGCGACCACGAAAGAGTCAGCGGTGACGTCGGCATGGCTGGCGTCGCAATCGATTCGATTTACGACATGCGAACCCTCTTCGCTGGCATACCCCTGGATCAAATGAGTGTCTCCATGACCATGAACGGGGCGGTTCTTCCGATACTCGCTCTTTATGTCGTGGCTGCCGAGGAGCAGGGAGTTGCGCCAGAGAAGCTTGCCGGCACCATTCAGAACGACATCCTTAAAGAGTTCATGGTTCGGAATACCTACATCTACCCACCGCAACCATCAATGCGAATCATCGGCGACATATTTGAGTACACCAGTCAAAATATGCCCAGATTTAATTCGATCTCCATCTCCGGCTACCACATGCAAGAAGCCGGCGCGACAGCTGACTTGGAGTTGGCTTACACACTCGCTGATGGGCTCGAATATCTCAGGACCGGACAAAAAGCCGGACTCCAGATCGATGAGTTTGCTCCAAGGTTGAGTTTCTTCTGGGCGGTCGGCATGAATTTCTTCATGGAAGTCGCGAAACTTCGAGCGGCTCGACTTATCTGGGCCGAATTAGTCGATGGCTTCAACCCCAGCAACCCGAAGTCAAGATCTTTACGAACCCACACCCAAACTTCGGGGTGGAGCCTTACCGCCCAAGACGTCTACAACAACGTAGTGAGAACCTGTATCGAAGCCATGGCCGCAACACAAGGGCACACTCAGAGCCTTCACACTAATGCTTTCGATGAAGCACTAGCTCTGCCAACTGACTTCAGCGCCCGTATAGCCCGCAACACCCAATTGTTCCTCCAACAAGAATCAGGCACCACCAATGTGATTGACCCTTGGGGTGGAAGCTATTTCGTTGAAAAACTAACTCGCGACCTAGCAGATAAAGCACTGGGCCACATCGAAGAAGTTGAGAATATGGGAGGAATGGCCGCAGCGATCGAAGCAGGAATTCCGAAGATGCGAATCGAAGAAGCAGCGGCTCGAACTCAAGCTCGTATCGACTCCGGTCGCCAAGTCGTGGTAGGAGTTAACAAATACCGCATGGATACCGAAGACGCAGTAGAGGTCCTGCGTATAGACAACGTCGAAGTAAAAGCATCTCAAATTGCAAAACTCAAGCAGCTGAAAGCGGAACGAGACTCTGATCAGGTTGAAAAATCCCTTGCAGCTTTGACCAAAGCAGCAGAGACTGGTGAAGGAAATCTCTTGGCCTTAGCTATCGAGGCAGGGCGAGCGAAGGCAACGGTTGGAGAAATCAGCCTTGCGCTTGAGCTTGTCTATGGCCGTCACAAAGCCGAAATTAGGTCGATTAGTGGGGTGTACGGCAGCGAAGTGGGAGACGAAACAGACACCGTTAAGACCGCTAGAGAGCTAGTGGATTCCTTCGCTGAACGTGAGGGCAGGCGGCCGCGCATCCTGATCGCCAAAATAGGACAGGACGGTCATGACAGAGGTCAAAAAGTTATAGCAACTGCTTTCGCTGACCTCGGCTTTGATGTCGACATCGGGCCTCTTTTCTCAACTCCGACTGAAGCAGCTAGGCAAGCAGTAGAAAATGATGTCCACATAGTTGGTGCGTCTTCGCTTGCGGCTGGTCACCTGACCCTCATTCCTGAACTTCGAGAAGCCCTAGCGGCCGAGGGTCGGGATGACATCATGATCGTCGTGGGAGGAGTAGTTCCACCTCAAGACTTTGAAGCGCTCACAGAGGCCGGCGCAGCTGCCATTTTTCCCCCAGGAACGGTGATAGCGGAAGCTGCAACGGAACTATTGGAGAAACTCTCTAGCCACTAACGCTTACGACGAGCGTGCTTCACCTTCTTTTTGGCGCGGTTCGCACGGTACACAGCGCTCGAAGCTGCTTTGGCAGTCCCTCGTCCCAATGTCGAATCTGCTTCTTCCAGCTTGGCTTGAAATCGTTTATGGACCCAGAGTTTTTCGTCAGCTATCACTATTTGGGACCAGAATTGGCCACGCACTTCAAACTTAGACGTACGAGGGACGCGATGGAGAAGCTCAACAGGCTTTGCTGGTCGCCAACCCCGCGCCTTTAACAACAAAATGTCGTCAGAGGTTATCGCTATGACTCGATAGCGAGCCGTGGTCAACACGGCAACGACGGCAAACACAACTGTGCTGATAGTCACGCCCATAATCCACGAATTGGGCTCCAAAACCAAAACCGCCACCAAAATAAACACGGCGAAAAAGAGCATCGTAAACGGATGTAAACCGCCTTGTGCCGGAAGAATCCATTTAACTTTTTCATCGGCCTCAAGAAATTTCTCTACTGGATGAGGTCGACTTCCTTTTTTATCCGCTATCCGTTTAGCTAGACCCATACGCTCCCGCTTCACATCTGACCTGCATCAAGCTACTTACGCGGATGGCATTCGACAGGCTTCAGCAACAAATAAATCAGCTGGGAGTCCCGCTAGGAACGGGCTGTACCCTCATATTGGTGGATCCCATGCCGTCAATCCAAGATCTCATCAAAGGTGTCCGGTCAGCAGACCGTGCATCATTAGGTCGCGCTATAACGCTAATCGAAAGCAACTTACCCAACCATAGAGAGCTAGCCCAGCAGCTACTAGCTGAGCTTCTTCCCGCTTCTGGTTCCGCTCACAGAGTAGGGATTACTGGGGTTCCTGGAGTCGGTAAAAGCACTTTTATTGAAACACTAGGCACGAAGCTGACGGGCATGGGACACCGCGTCGCCGTTTTAACTGTAGATCCGACGTCTTCGAAGACCGGTGGATCCATTCTGGGTGACAAGACTCGGATGACCTCGCTGGCAAATCACCCTGCAGCTTTCGTTCGCCCGTCGCCTACTTCAGGTGAGCTCGGTGGCGTCAATCGAATGACCCGAGAAACCATGCTGCTATGCGAAGCCGCTGGATTCGACGTCGTTTTAGTCGAAACTGTCGGAGTTGGGCAAAGCGAAACAGTCGTGGCTGACATGGTCGATTTTTTTCTTGTATTGATGCTGCCGGGAGCCGGAGACGAACTTCAAGGAATCAAAAAAGGAATCTTGGAGTTGGCAGACATGATTGCTGTCAACAAAGCGGACGGAGAGAACACTCAGGCCGCCGAAGTAGCCGCACGGGAGTATGAAATTGCACTTCATCTCACCGCTCCCAGCTCTCCCCTCTGGAGTCCCCCAGTCCTCACCTGCGCCGGTTTAACGGGCGCAGGCGTCGATGAGCTATGGATGCAAGTCCAAGAGCATCAGCGTCTTCTGGGCAACGCTGGAGAGCTTGACCGTCGCCGGGAAGAACAAACTGTTCGATGGATGTGGTCAATGCTCGATGATCGTCTCATTGAAGGCCTGCGAATGCACCCACAAGTCAAAAGCCTTTTGCCCGAGATGGAATCGCAAGTCCGGTCAGGACAGACCACTCCGGTCTCAGCAGTAGACAGGCTTATCCAAGCCTTCCTCAATAATTAAGAGGAGAGGAGAGGCGCCTACTCAAAAGTCTTCATCGAACGCGACGTCGCCTTCGACGCCGTGCTGATAGGCCGCTACCGTTCGCTCAAAGAAGTTCGTGAGTTCTTGAACATCTTGTAGCTCCATAAAGTCGAATGGGTTCTTAGCGCCATAACGCTTCGGCAACCCCAACTGCGCCAAACGTTGGTCCGCTACGAATTCTAGATAAGTCCGAGTATCAGCCGTAGACATACCAGCAACGCCACCAGACAACACGTCCTCTGCGAATTGACTTTCGACTTCAATCGCGTCCTCAATCATTTCACTGATCCTGCTGGACAGATCTTCATCAAATAATTCCGGCTCTTCTTCCCTGATCGTCTTGACGACCTCAAAAGCAAAGTTCATATGGCATGACTCATCGCGGAAGACCCAATTTGTTCCGGCCGCCAAACCATTAAGCAAACCTTTGCTACGCAGAAAGTAGACATAGGCAAAGGCTGCGAAGAAGAACAGCCCTTCGATACATGCAGCGAAGCAAATCAAATTCAGAAGGAATTGCTTACGTTCCTCGGCGGTTCGCAACTCGGTGAGTTCTTCCATGCTGCCCATCCATTTGAAACAGAAGTCAGCCTTACTTCGTATCGAAGGAATGTTTTCTATCGCAGCGAACGCCTCTGCCCGTTCGTCGTGGTCAGGAATGTATGTGTCTAGGAGCGTCAGGTAGAACTGAACATGCAGAGCTTCTTCATACAGCTGGCGACTGAGGTACATCCGAGCCTCAGGACTATTGATGTGCTGATAGAGGTTAAGAACAAGGTTGTTAGCAACTATCGAATCTCCTGTCGCGAAGAAAGCGACAAGTCGATTGATCAAATGTCGTTCAGCGGGCAACAACTTGCGGTCGAGGTCAACAACATCATCGGAGAAATCGATTTCGTCAACCGTCCAAGTGTTCTTTATCGCATCCTGGTACATCTCATAAAAAATCGGATACTTCATCGGTCGAAGAGTCAGATTGAACCCAGGGTCGAGAATCTTCCCAGGAGTTCCGAGATCTCTTGATTCACTCGGTAACTGTTCTTCTACGGTTTCGGGGTTGGCGAAATTATTATCTGGTTCTATAAGTGCCATTTGGTGTCATTTCTCGGCGTGTGGTTGACGCGATTTCTCCGACGGGCTTATCAATCGCAGGCTTCGCAGGACTCTGGGTTTTCCAATGAACAGGCGATCGCCTCTTCATCGGTGAATGGTGACGGCTCAGTACCTCCACCGCTTGGGGGTTCGGGAGGGGCAGCAGCATCTGTGTCAGCCGTTGTTTGGTTGATCCGGGTAGCTGGTCTGGACCGCAAATAGTAAGTGGTCTTCAGACCGCTCTTCCATGCATGCATGTACATCGAGGAGAGTTTCCCGATACTTGGACTTTCCATGAAAAGATTCAGAGACTGACTTTGGTCGATATAAGCGCCTCTACTGGCCGCTAGGTCAATCAATGCTCGCTGCGGTAGCTCCCAGGCCGTCCGATAAACCTGACGTAAGTCAGCTGGAATTTCTTCAATTTCTTGTACCGAGCCTTCGGCCCGTTTAATACGTTGAGCCATTTCTTCGGTCCAGAGACCGCGCTCTTGAAGTTCATTTACAAGGTAGCGATTGATCTGAAGGAACTCCCCTGAAAGGGTCTCTCGCTTAAAGAGATTCGATACCTGCGGCTCTATACATTCGTAGCAACCTGCAATCGAAGCAATCGTAGCCGTAGGCGCTATCGCGATCATCAGAGAGTTCCGCAAGCCGTGCTGGCTTATACGGTCTTTGAGGGTTGTCCAGCGGGCCGCATCACTCGGCTCGATACCCCACAAGTCGAATTGGAGATCTCCGTGAGCCGCCCGAGTCTCAGCAAAACCATCGTGGGCACCGCTTTCAGCAGCTAAATCACAGCTGGCCGATAAAGCCCAATAGTAAATTTCCTCGCTGATCTTGGTGGAGAGCGCTAAAGCTTCGGGAGTGTCAAACGCAATCCCGAGCTGGAAGAACACATCCTGAAGTCCCATCAAACCAAGGCCTACCGGACGCCATTTGCTATTTGATACTCCTGCTTCACCTGTCGGGTAAAAGTTGATATCTATAACCCGGTCTAGGAAGGGCACAGCGGTGCGAACAACCTCACCTAAGCGATCGAAATCGAAGGCGCCATCGCGGACCAGGCGACCAAGGTTCACTGAGCCTAGATTGCAGACTGCAGTTTCTTCTTGGTTGGTGACCTCCAAGATTTCGGTACACAGGTTGGAGAGGTGCACAACATTTCCGGGCTCACCTGTTTGATTACATTTTAAATTCGAAGCGTCTTTGAAAGTTACCCAGCCATTACCTGTTTGCGCCAAAGTCCGCATCATGCGGCTATATAGCTGCCGAGCTGAAACCTGGCGCTCATAAAGGCCCGCTTGCTCAGCAGCAAGATAAGCCTGCCTGAATTCTTCGCCGTACAGATCAGTGAGGTGCGGCACCACCTTCGGGTCAAATAACGACCATTGCCAGTCGTTCTCAACTCGCTCCATGAACAGGTCGGGTATCCAATTCGCCAGATTCAGGTTGTGTGCTCGGCGAGCGGTGTCCCCCGTGTTGTCTTTAAGTTCCAGGAAGTCGTCTAAATCGGCATGCCAGGTTTCGAGGTAAACACAAGCCGCACCTTTACGCCGACCTCCCTGGTTAACTGCAGCTACAGAAGAATCAAGAGTCTTTAGCCAAGGGACTATGCCGTTAGAGAGGCCGTTAGTCCCACCAATCAAAGAACCCTTAGAACGAACTCGATGCCAGGCCACACCAATCCCGCCAGCAAATTTGGAGAGTTGGGCTATATCGGTGTAACGCTTATAGATACCTTCTAACGAATCTTCTGGGCTGTCGAGCAAGTAGCAAGAGGACATTTGAGGGTGTGAGGTCCCTGAATTGAACAGCGTCGGACTTGACGTCAAATATTCAAGACTCGACATCAGTTCATAAAGCGTTATCGCTTCCTCTGGTGAGCGGGCCAAGCCGCAAGCAACACGCAACAAGAAATACTGAGGAGTTTCTATGACTGTTCGTTCGGTTGGGTGGCGCAGCAGGTAACGGTCGTAGACGGTTCTAAGGCCGAAAAATTCAAATAAATTATTTCGTTCTTCAATGACTGCATTATTTAACTTGCGAGCATGCACTTGAACGAACTCAAGCACTCCTTCATGGATCAAGCCACACTCAGCCCCTAGTTCAATGGACTGACTGAAGGAGTAAACGTTTTGATTCTGAACTTCCTTGTCGATAAAGGTTCCAAGTAAGCGGGCTGCCAAACGCGAATAGTTGGGTTCTTCAACTATTAATGCAGCTGCGGTGCGTATCGACAACTCATCTAATTCGGTCGTTGTTGCGCCGTCATGAAGGCCTGAAATCGTCCTGGTAGCAATGCGCATCGGGTCAACGCCAGGAAGTTCTGACGAACAGCGCTCAACAGCTCTCACAATCTTGTTGACGTCAACAGTCTGCTTGCTGCCATCACGCTTTTGGACCTGCATTCCAACCGCAGTAGTGCCATCACTTAATTCTGTTGTATCGGTCTCCGTCTGATCTGTTACCGCCACTTTCACTCCTCGTCTGCCACTACCGGACCTTTACGATCCGGTCTACCTGTCGCCGACCCGAACCCGCTTCAAGTCACCCGGCCCGGTGGGGCCCTGGATGGCGCAAAGTGAGAAATCGAAATCTTTGACCCAGATCGTTTAAGTTCCGGACTTGTGATTACACCCGTGTAGTTACAACGTTGTCAAGCATCTGTACCGCTCTCTTTGGCCGCGCGCAAGCACAAACCGCTATTGATTTTCGTTCAACACCTCTCCCCAACTACCGCTACCATCACCCTGCGTGGTCGTCGATTCATTGCCTAGGGCTCGCTCCACTTACTAAAAGGTCCTCAGATAACTTTCGATAGCAAGGTGAATAACTTGAAAAAAATTGTCGTGGTGGGTGCATCCCTGGCTGGAGTGCGCGCTTGTCAAAATCTTCGCCGCGAAGGTTTTGAAGGTCAGTTGACCCTTGTGGGCGAGGAAAAGCATCTCCCGTACGACAGACCGCCACTGTCCAAAACAATGCTGACCTCAGATCAAGACCCCCTTGAACTAACACTCGTATCAAACTCAGATTTGTCGGATCTTCAACTCGAACTGGTTCTTGGAGAGCACGCAACTGCGCTTGACACCGAACGGAGAGAAGTCACGGTGGGTGGTGAGGGAATCAGCTACGACGGACTGGTCATTGCAACCGGAGCGCGGGCAAGAAAACTTTCTAAATTCGACCACATTGAGGGAATTCATACCCTGAGAACAGTCGATGACGCGTTGGCTATTCGGTCGGGTCTTGAATCAAGTTCAACGATTGTCATCGTCGGCGCCGGCTTCATCGGATCCGAAGTTGCTGCTGCAGCGAAGCAACGGGACTGTCAAGTGACCATCGTCGAAGCTAACGAAGCACCCTTAGTTCGCGGACTGGGCATCGAGGTCGGTAACGCTTGCGCCAACATCCATCGCTCCAATGGCATCGACCTACGACTTGGAGTAGGCATCAAAGATATCAACGGTGGCGCCGACATCGAGGAAGTTACGCTTACCGACGGCAGTTCGATGCCAGCGGAACTATTGGTGGTTGGAATCGGTGCGGTACCCAACACTGAGTGGTTAGCTACTTCAGGACTCTCACTCGATGATGGAGTTGTTTGCGACGAAACCCTTAACGCCGGCATTCCTGGTGTCTACGCAGTTGGAGACGTCGCCAAAGCTCCCAACAGGTGGCTTGGTGGTCGCGTCCGACGAACTGAACACTGGACTACCGCAACTGAGCACGCTGCTCTAGCTGCCAAGAACCTTCTGACTCCAGAAGACAGCGAACCCTACAACTCGGTTCCATTCATCTGGTCAGACCAAAACGAGGATCGCATCCAGGTCGCCGGCGACACCACTGATTTTGATGAGGTGCAAATCTTTGGTGGCTCCACCGAGGACCAAGATTTGATAGCCGGCTACCGACATGGGAACTCTTTGGTGGGTGTCATGGCACTTAACAACATGCGCACCTTTGTCAAATATCGTCGCCTCCTCGCTAGCCACGGCTCGTGGCAGGATGCCTTAGACCTTTCCCAAGAACTGCAGAGCTAACAAATCATTTCTAAATGCATCACTGGACCTGATAGAAAACTTTTCGCAGCACCTAAAAACGCGGTACACCATTTCAAAAAGGACGAACCGATCAAATGGTAGCCACCCAACCAGTTGTTAAATCAGTTGCAGTTTTTTGTGCATCTTCGACCGGCAACCGACCGGAGTTAGTGGACCTTGCCCGACGCTTAGGTGAACACCTTGCTAGCCAACACATAACGATCATTTTTGGTGGCAGCGACGCTGGATTGATGGGAGTAGTAGCTGAGGCTGCCCTATCTCAAGGGGGCCGCGTAATTGGCGTCTACCCCGAAAACACTTTTTCGCGTGACGTTCGACATCAAGGACCAATCGAGTTGCTGACAGTTAAGTCAATGCATGAAAGAAAGTCGGTCATGTACGAGCTCGCTGATGCAGCGGTTGCTCTGCCCGGTGGCTTGGGCACCTTAGATGAGGTCGTCGAATTACTGCTATGGACCCAGCTAGGCATTCACCAGTTACCGCTAGTTCTGCTGGATATCGACGACTTTTGGAAGAAGTTCGTCGATTTTCTAGATGAAGCGATTTCGGCCGATCTACTCACTAGCAAATGTCACAAATCGCTTCGCAGAGTGACCGAACCCAACGCCATAACAGAAGCCTTACAACTTCTCATCGCCAACCGTGGATGAGGTACCAGCGCCTCTTAAGAACAGTTCCCATACGTTGTGACGCGCATGTGACCCGCCACCCTGAGGTGATGGGTCACATCGTCGTCGGGCTGAGAGGATTTGAACCTCCGACCCCTGGTCCCCCAGACCAGTGCGCTAACCAAACTGCGCCACAGCCCGCAACGACGTCACGATACCTCGGACTCGACGCGGATCCGCAAGCGCGAATCACTCACAACAGTTGTTGCCCAAACCACAAGATCCCTTGGACTCCTCGCCATCCCAGATAAATGACCGCAGCTGCAACAACTACCCAAAAATGCCAAGGCACCGAAGCTCGACCTCGGGAGTCAGCGAGCCACGTATCGCATCCAGGGCAATGCCCCTCTGGACTCAACAGACCTACATCAACATCGCGATCACACTTGTCGCACCAGATCACTTTTTGCGCACCAATTGGATCGAAATAGCTGTTCGACGCATCTTCATTGAAGTCTTTTACCCGCGTCGTCTTAACCGAATTTTGATGGGCGTAGCTCCTAGATCGAATTCCTCACGGAGACGGCGTTCAAGATAACGAACGTAGCTCGCCGGAATCTCTTTATTGGTAAAGAGAGTAAACGTTGGAGGGTGGGTCGCACCCTGAGTCGCATAAAGAACACGGCCACCATGTGGCGCTGGTTGCGATGACTGCGCCAACTGAATCACTTCGTTGACCTTTCGAGTCGGCACCCTTGTTTCATAGGCATCTATTGCTGCTTCCAGAGCCGGGACTAAGCGGTGCACACCGCGACCTGTTAGCGCGCTGACACGAAGAACTGGGGACTCCCCCAAGAAATGAAGTCGTTGACCGACTTGGTACATCAACTCATCTTTCTCTTCTTGACTCACAAGCTCCCACTTGTTCATAAGGATCACGATCGGGCAGCCAGCAGCATCTACTCGCTCAGCTAAACGCTGATCTTGCGACGTAACCCCCTCGGATGCATCAATTACTAGGAGCGCTACATCGGCCTTATCAATCGCCCGAAGCGCTCGTAAGTTCGAGTAATACTCCGTGTCATCGTCTACCCGGGCTTTACGGCGCATGCCAGCGGTGTCGATAAATCTCAATGGACCGAGTTCGGTTTCAACGACCGTGTCTATTGCATCGCGGGTCGTCCCGGGCATGTCGTGCACTACCGATCGCTCGTCACCTATCAACCGGTTAAACAAAGTCGACTTGCCGACATTGGGGCGACCGACAATTGCCACTCCTGAAATTTCCCCTGTTTCGGCTTCATCCTCATTCTGATCTTCTTCGTCAGCTTGAGCGTGATCATCAGGAAGTATCTCGATAATTAGGTCAAGTAGGTCACCGGTATTTCGGCTGTGTAAAGCTGAGACTCCCATCGGGTCCCCTAAGCCAAGCGAAACGAATTCCCAAATGTCATGATCTCGCAAGGCTGTATCTATCTTGTTTACAGCTAATAGCACAGGGACATTTGATCGTCGCAATATTGAGGCGATCCTCGCGTCTTCCTCAGTTATTCCTGTTGTGCCATCGACTACCAGAACTATTAAGTCTGAGTCGCCGATTGCTTTCTCGCTCTGGGCTGAGACTTTGTCGTCGAGCTCATCACCAGAAGGCATCCATCCGCCAGTGTCAACTAACTGAAAATGGCGCCCTAACCACTCAGCTTCGATGGCTTTCCGGTCCCTGGTTACGCCGGGCCGTTCCTCAACGATCGCTTCGCGACGTCCAAGAATTCGATTAAATAAAGTTGATTTCCCAACATTGGGGCGACCAACTACAGACACGACAGACAAGCCGCCCTCAGCCCTCATCGGACTAACTCACTGCTGACTGGCCGAACTTGCTCTTGAGGTTCCAACGCTGAACGTAAGGCGATGCCATCAGTAGGGATCACCTCAACGTATTTAGACAAATCTTCTGGTCGAAGGCCATCTAAGAATCGGCCGTTGTTTAAACAGACGTCAGGGAGCAAATACCTATGGCCCTCTGGCTCCAATTCAAGGACCCGTTGTACATCCTCTCCGACCATAAGGCCACTGACTTTAATATTGCCCCCGAAGAAATGGTTAGCTACTTCGAGAATCCGAATGTCATTTCGCTGAAGCGAATCAATTAGCGGCCTCAGAACTTCCGCCCCATAAGCTCCGGTCAAGATGCCGATAGGAGCATTCCGTCGAGGCCTAATAGTCAGAGAAGATGCGTCTCCAGATTGACATTCAATTCCAACCGTAATCTCTCCCCCGCGATTGGAGCCGACAGTCCGAGCCGCTCGATAACCCGCTGCTGGCGCTCCATCCACCGACTGAAAAAATCCCGAACGAATCCCAACGATTTCACTTGATGGGTCCAAAAACTCCGTTTCAAAACTTCTTGCCATACCGATTCCATCTTCGTGCATAGCGAAATCTCCGTATGTTGCAGCCTCAGGAAAGGCTTCATTTGCTAACAGGTAGTATTCGTCCGCTGCGTGTACGAGACGATGACCTAGAGATTCAACGAAACGGTGTTGCCAATCATCAACAATTTCCAAGACCCGCTTCGCCTCATTTATCGTATGCGGCCGCATTGATGGCTCTGTGTTGTAGGAACTAACCCCTAAAGGGACAACAGCGATCGAGCTTAATTCTGGGAATTGATCAAGAACTCCTAGGAGGGTGTCATCTAAGACATCGCCATCGTTGACACCAGGACACACCACAATTTGTCCATGGACTTCGATATTGAAATCCAACAACGCCCTCAACCACCTCAGGCTGTATCCCCCTCGTGAGTTGCGCAACATCCGGCTACGAACACCAGGGTCGGTCGAATGAATCGAGACATACAGCGGCGACAGGCCTTCCGAAACAACCCTCTCCAAGTCGGCTTCCGTGAAGCGAGTCAGAGTCGTGAAGTTCCCATAGAGAAAAGAGAGTCGATAGTCGTCGTCTTTCAGATACAAGCTGCGACGCATGCCTTTCGGCAGTTGGTATATAAAACAAAACTCACAGTGGTTATCGCATGTTCTAACTCGATCAAAGATCGCCGCATCGACTTGAACCCCAAGCGACTGGCCCGCACTCTTTGCGACCTGGATCTCGAGTTCAAGACCACCTCGTTGAATGCTGAGAACAGGGTCGGCCTCATCAATGAGAACCTGCCATCGGATGACATCGTTCGGAATTTCCCCATCGATCGCGATAATTTCATCGCCTAAAATCAGTCCTGCTAATTCAGCAGGACTGCCTTCAGCAATTTCGGCGATGACGGGTAATGACATGCTCCTTAGGATACGGGTGTCTTGGCTCTACACCCAGCACGCAACCTCAAGCCGGTAACCTCAAAACCGTGAGCATCAACAGAGTTCTGCTTGCTTCGCCCAGAGGCTTTTGTGCTGGCGTCGAAATGGCCATAAAGGCGCTGGCATGGATGGTGCGGTCATTCGAGCCGCCGGTCTACTGCTATCACGAGATTGTTCACAATCAGCTTGTGGTAGATAGGTTCCGAAGTCTGGGTGTTGTATTCGTCGATGACGTCAAGGAGGTGCCGGAGGGCAGGCCCCTGATGCTCTCCGCTCACGGCTCGGCACCCGAAGTTGTCGCTGAAGCAAGACAACGGGGCGGATACGTTGTTGATGCCGTCTGCCCTCTGGTGACAAAGGTCCACCATGAAGTGCGAGTTCGCTCCGACAAGGGTTACAGAATCGTTTACGTTGGCCACCAAGGACACGAAGAAGCTGTCGGCACCATGGCAGTTGCACCAAAGAAAATAAATCTTGTGGCCGAAGTGTCCGATGTGGCTGACTTACCTGAATTCGAGGAACCAATCGCTATGTTGGCTCAAACTACTCTCAGCCATCGAGACTGGGAAGATGTCCTAGAGGCAACTAAAGAAAGATTTCCTGATGTCTGGATGCCAGGCCGCAGTGACTTATGTTTCGCTACGACGAATAGACAATCTGCTCTCGCATCTATAGCTGAACAGTGTGATGCAGTCATAGTTATAGGATCAGCAAATTCTTCCAACACGATGGCCTTAGTCAAACTTGCTGAAGCTTCAGGCTGCACTCAAGTATTCCGAGTTAATGCGGCGGATGAGTTACCTCAAGGTCTGAGCGGAACAATCGGTGTAACTGCGGGAGCTTCGGCTCCCGAAGAGTTGGTCAATGCTGTTATTCAGCGCCTGTCTCCGGATCTTGGGGTCGAAGAGGTCCGGATAACCGATGAAGATGAGTACCTTCCTCCGCCTAGAGAGCTCAGAGAGCTTCTTTCCACTTTAGAGACCGCAGTCCATGCTCTTCTCGCAGTTCCTACGGAGTCACGCGTCGCTCCACTAGATCGCGAAATAGCAGCAAGTGATGTACTGGCTTCCCTTACCGACTGAACAGCCAGCAGCTACTCAGGCAAATCTGAATCAGTCGGATCGCTTGTAGGGTCATACTCATTGGGTACGCCGCATACGACTTGGGCACGATCGAACAGTGACTGAATTTCTTCGCGCAGTCTTTCTGTCGTTTCACGGACATCATTCCTAGAAAGTCTCCCCTTCTCGTTAAGTGGCGGCGGCGGTAGCGGCTTCCCGATGATGACGTGGACGCGTTTTGGATACATGAACTTGGCACCGCGGGGCATGGCCGCTGCGGTCCCGCCTATTCCGACAGGAACTATGGGGACTTGCGTCTTGGCTGCCAGGTACGCGGCACCGTCAAACAATGGAAATATTCGCGGTCCGTCTTTACGTTCCCCTTCCGGGAAAGCCACCACCGGATCATCACCACTTTCAAGGACGCTTAAAGCAGTCATGAGGGCCGCGCGATCCGCGCTCCCTCGACTAACTGGGAAACAGCCGATAGTTGTAAAAAGCCAGGCGAAAAAGCGGTTATTCCAGACCGACTCCTTGCCCATAAAGCGTAAACGCCTAGGGACGCAGGCCTGCAGTGGCGTGTCAATGTAGCTGCGATGGTTGGGCGCCCAGACACAGGCACCATCAGGAATATTTTCGGCCCCCTCGACTGTGACCCGGTTCCATATTTTGAATACCCCCCAAAGCAAATACTTAAGAACGCGGTAGGTGAGGAGGTTGTACCAACGCGTTCTCTGATCTAAAACCAAACTCCGGTCAACCATCAACCCTCCACTCTTGAACGAAACATTTCGGCCAGCTCTGAAACAACATCTTTAATATCCATATTGCTTGTGTCGAAGATAACGGCACCGGGCGCTACTTCTAAAGGAGAGTCGTCTCGTGTTGAATCCACATGATCTCTTCTTTGTAAATCTTCGAGGACGTCGTCGAACGTTTGGTCCTTAGTTTCTCTGAAACGTCGTTCGGCTCTTACCTGGAGATCTGCTGTTAAGAAGACCTTGAACACCGCGTCCGGAAAAACCTGGGTCCCGATATCTCGCCCTTCCATGACGCCCCCTCCGAGTTCGGTAGCCCACTGCCGTTGGCGCGGTACAAGGATTTGTCGTACTTCTCGGTTAGCTGCAACAGCACTTACTAGCTGGTTCGCTTCAGCGCTTCTAATTTCCTCAGTTGCATCAATACCATCCACCACAATTCGTTTGCTGATCTCTATCTCCGCTGTTTTCGCTAATTCAGTTATGGCTTTCGCATCTGAGAAATCAACTTCTTGTCGTAAGGCAGCCACCGCAACCGCGCGATACATAGCACCGGTATCAAAGTGTGGAAGATCAAGTTCAGTTGCTAATGCTCTCGCGACTGTTGACTTTCCAGAACCAGCTGGACCATCAATAGCTGCTACGGCTACGACTTCACCGGCCGGAACAGCAACAGGCCTCAAACCATCGAGTACAGAAAAGAACTCAGGAAAGGTTTTGGAGACACAATCCGAATTTCTTATCTCTATTCGCGGCACGCGAAGCCCAAGCAACGCCATCGCCATCGCCATCCGGTGATCGTCGTATGTATCAATACTGGCTCCCGTCAGTCGCCATCTGTCGGGCTTGATGAGTAGACCATCTGGCATTTCAATGGCGTCGACACCGCACTTCCTTAACTCTGCGACGATTGCCCTAATCCGGTCTGTCTCCTTCGCTCTAATAAAGCCGATCCCCTTTATTTCAATGTCGGACTCAGCGAAGGCGGCTACCGCTGCCAAAGTTTGTGCTGTATCAGAGAAATCCCGTAGGTCAAAAGTCCCTCCATCAAGGCGGCCCCCCTCGACCTCTATCGAATTTGCGCCCCAAGTAACTCGAGCTCCGAGTTCTTCCAGCACATCGGCGAACTGGACATCTCCCTGCCAGCTGTTCCGGTGGAGACCCTCAATCTTAATTTTCCCTTGAGTGATTGCCGCTGCCGCAAAGAAATATGATGCGGCTGACGCATCCGGTTCGATTGCCATCTCCGCAGAGCGGTATTTCCCTTGTGTAATGCGATATGTGGAATCGCCGCTCTCCTCGATTACGATTCCAAATTTTTTCATAACCTCGATAGTGAGGTCTATATAAGGGCGACTTACCGGTGTGCCCGTTAACTTGATTGTTAGACCGCCTACGAAGAGTGGCGCTGCCAACATCAAGCCACTGACGAATTGACTGCTGTCCGCAGCGGATATTTCGATCGTTCCACCCTCGAGTCCGTCGGCGATAATTTCTATCGGCAACTCATCAGTGCCACCCGCCTCCTTGAGAGTGCTTCCGAGGGCGCGCAACACTTGTATCTGTTCTCTAAAAGGCCGAGAACGCAGCTGCTCGCTTCCATCTAGGACGACATTGCCGTTTCCAGCTGCAAGAACCGGCAGTAGAAAGCGTGAAGTCGTTCCTGAAGACCTGCAGTCAATAGCTAACCCCTCAAAGTTAAGGACCCCACCGACGCCTGTTACTTCCAACATCGCATTTTGGCGGTCTATTTGCACCTCGCAGCCCAAAGACACGACAGCGTCCAGCATGGCTTCGGTGTCGTCAGCAAACAAAACACCCGACAAATGGCTGGTGCCTTCAGCGAGGGCGGCACACAACAATGCCCGATTCGTTTGACTTTTTGACCCTGGGATTTCAGGGACACCGCTCATTGGCCCGCCGACAGGTCTGACCGCCCGTGCCTGACTCATGCAAGCTCTCTTGTTGTTGGCTTGTAACCTTGGCCCGCTAGAACTGCCAAGAATCTCTGCACTTCAGCTCTGGCTACCACTAACACGAGAACGCCCTGCGCCCCCTCGGTGGAGTGAGCTACTTCAATATCAGCAACGTTGACGTCGCAATCTGCGGCCAACATAGTGATATTCGCTATTTGACCCTTGCGATCGGGTATCGGGATTCTTATTTCAAGCAGATCTTGTGGCCTCACGGTACGGGATGGAAGGTTGGTTCTAGCCCGTCTCGCTTGGGACAGCACGGTCGTTAAGCCGTCACGATCAGATTCGGCGACAAGGCCGCGAATACGGCTGATCCGATCACTGAATTCGTCCAGAACCGTGATAATGGCATCACTGTTTTGTTCACAAATATCTAGCCAAATTTCTGGATGGCCGGCAGCTATTCGTGTCATATCGCGAAAGCCACCAGCGGCGAGTCGGAGGAGTGGGGCGTCATCTAATGACCGATCATCGGCTAGACACATGAGACTTGCGGCAGTGAGGTGCGGCACGTGCGAAACGACCGCCACTAAAGCATCGTGACGTTCAGGCGTCATCGTCACGACATCACACCCCATAGAGGAGAGAATTGTTTGCAGTTGACGGAGTCCTAGGTCATCTGTCCCTTCAGTTGGGGTCAGAACCCAAACCGCCCCGTCGAAGATCCGCTGATCAGCACCATCGACCCCATCTTGCTCCGAACCAGCCATGGGATGACCAGGAACAAATCGGGGATCATCAATATTTCGGGCGACCATCGTTTTCACGCTGCCTGTGTCAGTCACCATTCCCTTGGTCTGTTCTAAAGCGTTACGAATTTCCACCTCAAGAGCTCGAGCCGGCACAGCAACAACTGTTAACTCAGCCTCCGGGTCGATCCCTATCGCGTCAATGACACCTATTTCCCGAGCTCTTTCAGCTCGTTGAGGATCTATGTCGATTCCGGTGACGTGCCACCCAGCTTCACCTAAAGCGAGGGCCATTGAGCCGCCTATGAGGCCCGTACCTATGATCTGACCCCTACGTGTCTGTTTGTTCATGATGAAATGAGACCCGTCCGCTTAGAGATACGACGTACCGAAGAAATGGTACCGAAGGCTTCGACATACCCTGAAACGAGATTAGGAATTGATTGATTCCTCGTACAAAGAACGAACCTCATCTCGAGTCATCTTTCTCCACTCACCTGCTGAAAGACTTGGGTCCTTTATCGGCCCGATTCGGACCCTAACCAACCGCAAGACAGGGTGCCCTACCGCCTCACACATTCTTCGCACCTGGCGGTTACGTCCTTCATGAATAACAAGTCGCAGCAGCCCGTCCTGTGGCATTGACACTTCGGCTGGAGCGGTTACACCATCTTCTAATTCAATTCCTTCGCGGAGGTACCTGATCGCCGATCGACTCGGAGTTCCTTCCACATGCGCTAAGTACTCTTTGGGAACCCCGAAGCTTGGGTGGGTTAACCTCTGAGTCAAATCACCATCATTCGTCAGAATGATGAGACCTTCACTATCAGCGTCGAGTCTCCCTACTGGAAACACTCTCGCTTCCGATGACACTAAATCAACAACGGTTTCTCGTCCCTCAGGGTCGCGAGCTGTTGATAAAACACCTTGCGGTTTGTGAAGCAGGTAGTGAACGAGATCCGGATTTCTGAGAACTGGAACCCCGTCAAGTTCTATGTGATCAGACTCTCTTGCCTTGTCACCAAGAGTGGCTACCTCGCCATTAAGGGTCACCCGGCCCGAGTTGATTAAATCTTCGCTAACTCGTCGACTAGCGATCCCTGACCGTGCCAAAACCTTCTGGAGTCGCTCCTCCGACTCCTCGCTAGTCACGCTGGGGGGCTCAGATCCTCAGGACTGGCTTTTGACCCACTCTCGGGAGTGCCTTCATCGCCTCCGCGCAGCACCGCCTCTAATGTCTCAACGACATCCGCATCTGGAACAAAGTCGCTGAGGTTAGGTAGCTCATCCAAACTGTTGAGACCAATGCGCTCAAGAAAAAGTGTTGTTGTGCCATACATCGCGGCATTGCCAGGGCCAGGGTCTCGTCCCACTTCAGCTATGTAGCCACGTTGTTGCAAGGTTCGCACAACCCCATCCACGTTGACTCCGCGTATAGACGCTATCTGCGCCCTAGAAACGGGTTGCTTGTAGGCGACTATTGACAACGTCTCTAAAGCGGCTGTCGACAACCTCGTTGTTTGGCCCTCTAGGACGAATCGTTCAACATAGGGCGCCTGAGCCTCAGCGGTCTGAAACCGAAAGCCCCCAGCCACCTGAGCGATAGTAAAACCACGTTCCTCTTGCGCGTAGCTATCAGCCAAGTACCCGCATAGCGCTTCGACCGTATCGACACTCACTTCTAGCAACTGCGCCAAGACCGTTGGGGCAACCGGGTCCGATGCCACTATGAGAATTGCTTCAAGCGCGGCCCTCACGTCAGCCGGAACAAGGGTCGGGTCTAGGTCAGAGACCTCAGCATTCAAAGGGTCACTGTCTACTAGGGAACCTTCGGTTTCCAGTTGAGCGGCCAACACTTCAAAAGTGTCGGCATCATCATTAGCCGTCATAAGTTCCCCCGCCCAACGGAACTAGCAACTCTGATTCGCTTCCCGTCCAGATGAGGGTGATATCACCAAACCGCTCACTTTGATCTAACTCAATATGACCTTGCTTAAATAACTCGAGAATCGCCAGGAAACGCACAACCACTTCAATGCGGTCGACCAGCCCTCCCGTTAGGTGCTTGAAACTTGCCTTTCCAAGCGCCGGGAGCTCATCGATAATTTCGAACATAGCGTCGCTGACCGAGGCCGTAATAGGAGCCACGTGGTCTAAATCCACTCGCTTAACAGTCGCTGGCGTCAAAGCCTGAACGAGAGCTAAAGCTAAGTCATCACTGGTAATTCCAATGAGTAGATCTGGAGCCAACGACAAAAACTTCTCATCAGGACCGGCTGTTCGAGGATAACTAAGCGAAGCGTTAAGGCTCATCTGTCGCATCACTAAAGCTGCTGTCTTAAAGGTCTTACATTCCAAGAGACGAGATAACAGAAGGTCTCGCTCTTCCCATAGGCCCAGTTCCTCATCAAGGTCGCCGTCATTACGGTCTGGCAGCAGTCGTCGGGTCTTGAGCTCCACCAACGTGGCAGCTATAAGCAGGAACTCTGTCGCTAGCTCTAGATCAACACCGGCTGTAGCCGAATCAGAATCACCCTTGACCCCAATGATCCTGTCCATCTCTTCCAAGTAGGCATCGACGATGCTGGTTAACGACACCTCGTATATGTCAACTTCTTGGTCCAAAATAAGACGGAGTAGCACGTCAAAGGGACCCTCGAACACCTTGGTTTGTACCTCATAGGGCATGCCATCACGATAGCGGAGCAAATCACATCGATGTAACACGTTAGAGCCCTCTTTTACGGCTTCTAATCTCTTCCGCTCTTTCTCTGCGGTTTCGGTCTTCGACTGATGTACCGTCAACTCCATGACGAGAGTGTTGTCTGGCATTCAACCCACGGGTGACATACACCTAGGTAACTACCTTGGTGCTCTTCGTCAATGGGCTGTGGACCAACACGAACACGACAGCTTCTATTGCGCTGTCGACCTCCACGCTGTCACTGTCCAGCAAAATCCAGAGGAACTTCGCTCAAAGACGCTAGAAACCATGGCCACACTGGTCGCTGTAGGTTTAGACCCCGAAGTTTGCACCTTGTTCGTTCAAAGCCATGTCCCTTACCACACTGAACTTTCATGGCTCCTTGAATGCACCGTTTCGTTTGGCGAACTTCGAAGAATGACACAATTCAAAGACAAATCGACGAAACAAGGAGATGCTGGCCAAGAGCATGTATCTGCGGGTCTCTTCACCTACCCCGCTTTGATGGCAGCAGACATCTTGATTTATGACGCTGATCGAGTCCCAGTCGGCGATGACCAACGCCAACACCTTGAACTCACCAGAGATATTGCCGAGCGATTCAACTCTCGTTATGGCGAAACCTTAGTTTTGCCGTCAGCAGCTATCCCCAAGATTGCAGCGCGCGTTATGGACCTCCAGGAACCTACTAATAAAATGTCCAAATCAACAGACTCAGCGGCTGGGGCGGTTGGCATTTTTGAGGACACGAACTCGATCTCTAAGAAGTTCAAGCGAGCAGTTACAGATTCAGACAACGAGGTGCGATTCGACTTCGAAACTAAGCCCGGTGTTTCGAATTTGTTATCCATACTCGGGGCCGCGACGGACCGTGAGCCTGAAGTTCTGGCAAGTGAATACACGCAATATGGGCCGCTGAAATCAGACGCTGCGGATGCCGTGATAAGTGTCCTAGAGCCTGTACAAAAGAGACGTTCAGAGTTATTGGCAGACCCCGCAGAGCTAGACCGAATAATTGCCCGCGGCGCTAATAAAGCTTCCGAAGTTGCTGCTGAGACAGTCCAAAGGGCAAAAAACGCTATGGGATTCTTGCCTCTCAACTAGCTATGACAACTCAGCGCCCTAAATCGAAGTTCGGCCTTCGTTTTTGATTTTGCCTCCCCGAAAAACTGACACATCAGGAACATTGGACGTGGTCTCACCAGATCGCCATCTTCTAAATCCGTATACGAAAACCGCGGCACCCGCAACCGTAACCAAGGTTCCAGCTTCTGCAGCAAGACCCGCTACGCCGGAGCCAAGAAAAATGATGGCGAAACCGGCAGCCATAGTGCGGACATGCCGGTTCGACAAGCGCAACGGTGGACGCTTGTTCTTATTTCGTTCCTCGATGGTCTCAATCCTGCCATTCTCGAGTCGGTAGAGCAGCAGAGCGATTTCTTCTGAAGAAAGATCCGGAGCGACTTTCGCTACTGCGTGGTCTTCGGCCGCACGCACCGCTGTCTCTATATCCTGAGGAGCTGGAGAACCATTAGCGACGCGCTCAGCCGCTTCCGGGTCTCTCTCAATTAGCCAATCACGGAATGGAACGAGCGCTCTATCTATTGTCAATCGCTGCTCTTTAGAAAGTTGACCCCGCGCTTTTTGTCTCGCCTTAGACGTTTCTTCGTCTACTGACTCCAATTTGAAAGTCCCGACTCGATCCCCATAGGTGTTGAGGATCACTGCCTTCAGTTCTTCGGTGATTTCGTTCAATTCCATACAACCTTCTTACATTGCCAAATAGTCTGCCCGCACAAGTACTTCTCCGCGCCTCTCGTCGACTGTCCATTTGTCTTTTTGCAGGTGATGCTCGGCCGCCCAGCGAACCACAAATTCATCACTTCCAGCAGCTTGAAGTAGCTCAGCCCCGATGCGCGGGTACTCAAGGAAAGAAGCAAGGTTGGATAAGAACGAACCACTTGAAGACCACCGTTTGAGACGTTCCGCAGTAATCATCGGCTTAGCAATGGAGGCCACAACCCGCGTCGTAACGCCGGACCGTACCGCTACCTTTCCTACGTCGTGCAATAGGCCTGCAGTCGACGCGGTCTTATCTCCAGGCAGGTCCAAACGAACTCTTTTGGCAACTGAAATTGAGTGAACTCTGTCTGCTGAAGACATTTGGGCCCATAGCTCAAATTCGCGATCCGAGAGTTGTTGCCTCACCCAATCCACCTCGTTTTGTTCCGGCCCTTTCGCCACAAGAGTGAAAAAGAAACGACTCACAAGATGGTGCAAATGATTACTACGCACGACAAGCAACCTATCTTCCTGGGAGCCGAGCCTCTGCACGCGGATGAGCCTGCAAGTAAATCTCTCGTAACTCATCCTCTCGGACTGCGGTATATCGCTGAGTGTTTCGGATCGAAACGTGCCCTAATAATTCTTGTACATATCGAATGTCAGCACCGTTAATCAGCATGTGAGTCGCGCATGAATGACGCAAAACGTGTGGGGTTAGTTCATCTCCTAATCCCACCTTGTCTCCGTGGTGCCGCACAACCCTCCAAGCCCCCATTCGGGAGAGTTGGGTTCCTCTTTTTGGCCCACCTACACTTAAGAACACGGCACTCTCAGCCCCTCTGCTGGCGGCGCCTCGAAGGTTCAGGACAGCATTCCGACCAGCACCACTCAGCCACTGTGACAAAGAATCAGCAGCCGGTGATCCGAGTGGCACGATTCGTTCCCTTCTACCCTTGCCAAATACTCTGAGTAGTTGACCGTCTAGGTCGACATCATCGATCTGGAGCCCGACAAGTTCCCCAACACGAAGACCGCAACCGTAAAGGACTTCGAGAATGGCTCTATCCCTATAAGTGACCGGCTCATCCCCCACAGGAGATTCCAGTAACGATTGGATTTGATCAATTGTTAGAGCTTTAGGACTTCCATCAGGGACAGTTGGTACTGCGATTTCAGCACTTGGGTCCTCAGCTAACACTTCCTGTTCATAAACAAGGAAACTAAAGAATTGACGGATAGCTACTACTGTCCGAGCAATTGTCGACAACTGATAGCCAGAGTCTCGTATGTGAACGACGTATGAAGCTATTTGGTCTTCCGTGACCGTTGTCAGCCTGCCACCGCCCGAGTGCAGCCACCCACAAAAGGAACGCAGGTCGCGTCCGTATGCTTCTTTGGTTGACTCGACGAGTCCTTTATTCGCAACCACCCATTTTAGAAAATTTTCTAACCAACGATTGTCTTCGGCCAGGCTCATTTGTCTACGAGGCTAACCTTCGTTGAAGCAGCAATAAGCCTGCGACTGTTTTGGCATCCGTGATCTGGCCCCGTGAGATCATCTCATCGACACCCGCCAAGGCAACAACTTCAACTGTCATCGACTTTTCTTCAACGCCGTCCGCTTGGCGTTCGGTCCATAAGAGGTCCGTTCCGAGATATATAGAAATGGATTCATCAGTAAAACCGACGGCAGTTACCAATGTGACCAGGTGTTCCAGGCTCTGAGCTACACACCCCACTTCTTCTTCCAGTTCCCGACGAGCAGTTTCTATTTCTGATTCTCCATCTTTGTCTCTGAGTCCGGCGGGTAGCTCTAGAAGCCACCCGCCAACAGGTGTCCGAAACTGGCGAACAAGAAAGACATGCTCTCCGTCTTCAGCTAGAGGAATTACCGCCACAGCACCTCGATGCCGAACTATGTCCCGTTCGAAAAACTCTCCCGAAGAATCAGCCCACCTAGTCGCATATAAGTCGAATGCATATCCAGAATGAACTAGTTCTTCAGAAACGAGAGAAAACTCAGGGTCGGGTGAGCCGACCATATATCAATCCACCGACTCTGATCTTGGCTCCAACAGCTTGGGGTTTCGCCCCTCTGCTCTAGATAAAGCTGCAGCGACTAGGCCGCGGAAAAGCGGAGCGGGACGATCAGGACGGCTTTTGAATTCTGGATGTGCCTGAGTGCCAACCCAGAAAGGATGGTCTTCTAGCTCTATGAACTCGACTAACCGCTCATCGGGAGACAAACCACTGCATTTGAGGCCTAAAGCTTCCATCGGAGCTCGATAATCGTTGTTCACTTCGTACCGGTGTCGGTGCCGCTCATAGATTAAGGCCTCACCGTACATAGCCGAGACCTTTGTTTCTTCGAGGAGTCGGGCCGGGTAGAGGCCAAGCCTCATGGTTCCGCCCATATCGGTTACGTCTCGTTGAGAATCCATTAGGTCGACCACTGGGTGAGCAGTAGTCGGGTCGAATTCGCGACTATTGGCGCCGACGAGCCCGAGCTCGTTGCGGCAAAATTCCGTGACCATAACCTGCAGACCTAAGCAGATACCTAAACAGGGGATGTCATTTTCGCGGGCATACTGAGCGGCGGCAATCTTCCCTTCGGTGCCTCGTTCTCCGAAGCCTCCCGGGATAATCATTCCGTCTAGGTGAGAGAGTCGTCCGCCTGCCAGTAGGCCTTCAACTTCTTCAGCTTGGATCCAATCAATCTCAACGTCTGCTGAGTGGTGATATCCGCCATGACGCAGCGCTTCGACAACCGACATGTACGCATCGGGAAGACTTACGTACTTTCCAATTATTCCTATACGAATCTTTGATGTTGAACCTTCGATTCGGTCAACTAACGAAGACCATGATCGAAGATCCGGCTCTAGATCCGAAAGTCCGAGAATTTCACATACGTAACGATCAAGCCCTTCCTCGTGAAGGATCAGCGGAACTTCATAAAGGTTTGATACATCAGGGGCATTGACAACACCCGAAAGCTCTACGTCGCACAGGCGCGAGATTTTTTCGCGTAGCGCTGTGTCGATGGGTTCCTCGCTTCTCAACACCACTGCATCAGGCTGAATTCCTCGACTTCGGAGTTCGGTAACGGAATGTTGAGTGGGTTTGGTTTTCTGCTCGCCCGATGGACCGATGAACGGAACGAGGGTGACGTGGACATAACAGACATTGTCTCGTCCGGCATCTAAACGCATCTGTCTAATTGCTTCCAGAAACGGCAAGATTTCAATATCTCCGGCTGTTCCTCCGACCTCGGTTATAACTACATCAGTATCAGCGGTAGCTAACCGTCGAATACGCCTCTTTATTTCGTCAGTAATGTGTGGAATTACTTGAACGGTTTTACCCAGATAATCGCCGTGGCGTTCCGCTGCTAGCACTGACTGGTAGATCGAACCTGTGGTCGCGTTGGAGTCTTTGGTTAGCGGCTCATCGATAAAGCATTCGTAGTGACCTAGGTCTAAGTCGGTCTCCCCACCGTCATCGGTAACAAAGACTTCACCGTGTTCAAAGGGGTTCATAGTGCCCGGATCAACATTGATATATGGATCGAACTTCTGCATGGTCACCCTTAGACCCCTCGCCTTCAATAGGCGTCCCAAGGAGGAACCAGTTATTCCTTTACCGAGCCCGCTCGCGACCCCACCGGTAACAAAGATGTGTTTAGTCATGGTCAAGGTCCCGCTGCACTGGAAGAGAATTTAGCGGTTCAACTCTCCAATGTTGTTGACCTTACGCAACAGTTTTCTCAAACTGCCATATCTAGCGTCGCGTCGCGAGCAAACTCAAGTGTTTAATTACTTTCGACCTAAACCGTCTAGGCGACTTAAGAACGGGTTATCAGCGATCACCTGACTAAAGGAGGTCCGCTCACTCGCGAGATTGAAACCAGCCAGAACTGCCAAGACGATCCACTGAATTGTGGGCGCGCTCACTAAAACAGTACAAAAACCGAGAATGGCACCTGTCGTATTAACCCCAGTATCTCCCTGCATGTGCCGCTCAATTAGTTCAGACGGCATAAGCCCCATGCTTATGCCAACCACTCCTGCTGCCCATACAAGATGGATGGCCGCGTATGGATCACCCCAGATAGAAACTGACACCAAAAGAACTACGAACCACAGAAGCGATACTTTTGATGATCGAGCAGGTGCCCGATCAAATAGGTTCAAGAGATTTGCGCTTAGGGCAACTATTGCTGCACCTCGCGTCAAACCCACTAATCCGTCACTGATATCAGCTACGAAGATAGCTATAAGAGAGACAAGAACACCGCCAACCAGTTTCATCAATCCGGTGGTCACCGCTCCTTCAGAAATAGCTGACCGAAGGTGCCCCTCGAACCCGCCTCCACTGCCTTCTTTCTTAACATCATCAAGAAAGCCCAACGCCCCAAAAACAAGTACGAGCAATAACACTGCAACCACATGCGAGCCGTAGAGAGATGATCTGAAACCCCAGTACAAGTTTCCAACGATCAGAACTTCTAACGCGACTAGCAGAATTCCTGAAACGCCAAAAACCGAAATGTGGCGATAGTTCTGCTTCTGTAAACCGGGAGTCGCTATAGCCGAACCAAGACGCCCCCAAGCAAGTAACGCAGCTACTAGACCTACAACGAAGACACCAAAAGTTAAAACCATTGCTTGAATCTCCTGAATAGAGCTCTAAGGGTCGACTCTAGAGTGCATCTCCAGCCGAGGCGGGACGCAGAGGCTCGCGTCAGATCTCCGAATTGTTTAGCTCGGTGAAGAACGTCTTGAATTCCTCTTCCTGTCGGCGAGTGGGAGAGTTCTACGGGCATCTCCAAGATCCTTTTACCTGCCACATCCGCATCGATTGTGAGTCCCACTTCTAACCCAAATCCATCTGCCAGCGTAAGGGACCGCATCAAAGCTCCATTAACTGCTCGCTGACCTGACAACGGTTCCAAAAAACTACGCCCAGTTGCTTCCATAAGTACTTCGGCCGCTGCAAGTTTCGCAAACCCAAAGCCCTTAGATCTTCCCTCAGCCGGAAATATAGCGATTGTCATATCAGCTCTATCATCTGTTATCGGCTCCAATAACTCGATGGCTCGAGTTGCTGATACCCCCAAATCTGCATCAATTAGTAGGTAGCTGTCAGGTGCACCCGACGAAGCTATGCCAGCTGCTACGGCACCACCTTTGCCAATATTCGAATCCAAGGTGATGACCCGCGCTCCAGCCTTAGCAGCGCTTTCACCTGTTCCGTCTACCGATCCGTCGTCGACGACCAACACTTCACCAACTGCATCGGTCTCCAGTAGCGCCGTGACCGTCGCAGCTACCGAATCAACGCTGTCTTTTGCTGGGACTATCGCGACGACGTGGGTCATCTAGGGAACCGCCCCTCCGCAGTGGGCAACTTTCCGTAATGGCCCACTTCTGGCAAACGGCTAAGTCCGATGACGAGCCCTAGACGGCCTTCCAGAGTGTCAACCTCATCAAACGTGGACCAATCTTCCGCTAGATCTAGATCATTTCGTACCTTATTAACTACTTGCCCGATCGACGAAGACTCGCTTGCAAGCTCAATTACTGCTCCGACGCCCTGGTGGCCACGTCCACTCAGTTCTTGGAGTAGCGGAATTACTATCTCTTCGTGGAGATCCATGTGGTCGACATCATTCAAGAAAATGATTCTGTTACCTGTGCTAGCCACTTGATCGAAAGTCGTTGATGCTCGGAACCGGTCATAGCGCACTAGTCCTAGATCGGTCAGCGGCTCGATGAATTCGTCTACTAACAGACCGCTATCGCTCTCCGTTTTCTCGTTAGCTGTCAGCCAGGAAGCAACATGAGAAATCGTCAAGTTAAGCGCTTCAGCAGAGCCCGGTTCGACACTGAAGAGGTCGGCTAGAGCCGCTGAGGTTTCTAGGTTTTGAAAACTCATCGTTGGTCGCATCCAGAGGGTGCCTAGATAGTCACCGTCAGACCTAGTCAGAATTTCGCGGATCTCCGACATAGCGAGAAGATCGATCCCTGTTGGGGCCACAATCGTCCAGGAGGTTCCTTCTAAATGACCTCGGGGCATCAAGGTTTCTATCGAATCCAAAGTGAGAGTGGTGCTCTCTATGCCCGCATCACGTTCGTCACGGATGGCGTTAATTTCTTCAACTGAGGAGCGACGCAGGTCTTCTAGCTCTGTGTCGTGGCTTTGCTTGTCTTTAAGCCCTTTAGAGCGGAGCACTTCGCTCTCTTCTTGTGCGCTTTTCTTGTCCGCAACAGCTTGATCTTTTATTTCTATGGCCTCATCTCGGCCCATTTTGAATTCGTTGACTTGATCTTCAAGCTCATTTACCAATATCGAATCGACAAATGTTGATCCCAATGCCAATCCAATGCCTAGCGCTAGGAAAACAGCCACAACGCTGACGATGTGATACCGGAGATTTATCACTGATTCATCACATCCCTAAATTAAGCCAGAGGGTTCTAAGCAACAGTCGGACAGGTTCAGTTACTACCGCTATAACCGCCAAGGTAAAGATCGCTGACAGGATGAGCAGAGCTAAATCACGTTTGCGCACCTGCGTACGGTAGAGACGGCCCACTCCTTTAGCGTCAACCAATATCGACGAGACCTTCATGCGGGTTAAGAAAGTCGAGGCCATACCTCTGCGACCTTTGTCGAAGAAATCGGCCATAGAAGTGTGCGACCCCACTAACACAATCAATTCGGCACTTTCCTCGAAGGCGATACGCATAGCTATATCTTCGCTAGTCCCGACACCTTCCACCACCGCATAATCAAAGCCGAGGCGTTCTAATCTCGTCGCTCCAGGTGCCATCCCTCCGGGGTATGCATGCACAAGCAGTTGAGCACCGCAATCCAACGCATCCCTTGACACAGAATCGAAATCGCCCACTATAAGGTGTGGGGTGAGGCCCACTTCTAGTAGCGCGTCGGCTCCACCGTCTACGCCAATTAAGACCGGTCGCATTTCGCTCACATACCCAGACCTCTTGAGTGTTGATAAGTCTTCGCGGTAGTCAATGCCTCGGACAACAACTAGAACTTGTCTTTGGGCGAAATTGCTTGAGAGGTCGGGAAGGTCTAAGTCGTCGGTGATCAGCTCCGGCTCATCTGCCAGATACTGGAGAGTGTTAGTCGCAAATTCTCCGAGTTGCTCTCGAACCGCTTCTCGCGCCAACTCAAGACGGCGCTCCAAGTCGACAATGGTTGGCCTAACACCTCGAGCCAACTGTTGATCGTCAAAAAAAACTTTGTCCTTAACGACCGTGACCACTTCACCGTCTCTGATGCTGTTGAAAGCACTTACTCCAATGCCGTCGATTAATGGAACGCCCGACTTCAGGAGCACGAGGGCACCCTGAGCTGGATACTTACCGGACAGACTTTGCGATGCATTAAGAACAGCGGAAACCCGCGCTGAAACTAACCCTTGGGCGGCTACGCGGTCCAGGTCTTCGTGTTGGATAACTGCAATGTCTCCTGGACGCAGACGCGGAATAAGATTCTTCGTTCGACGGTCCACGCGCGCCGGTGCTTCGAAACTATCGGCATCTAGGCGACTCTCGCGACGTCTCAGCCTCACTGTCCGCTCCGCTCAAGATGTGCTCTTTCGAGCAACTCAGCTGCATGTTGGTTTCCGCTAGCTGAGTCGGGCTGTCCTGCAAGCATGCGAGCCAGCTCTCGAACACGGTCATCGCCTTCGACCCCTGTGACAGTGGACACGACACTTAACCCATCGTCCTTTTTGTCCACCACTAAGTGCCGATCGCCGTAGGCGGCAACTTGAGGCAAGTGGGTAACGACCAGAACCTGGTGAGTTGCGCCTAACCGACCTAAGGCTTTACCGACTGCCAGCGCTGCACTTCCTCCAATACCCGCATCAACCTCATCAAATACGAGGCTAGGTGGCCCCGATGTGAGAACTAGCCGCAATGACAACATAACTCTTGCTAGTTCACCGCCGGAAGCAACCTTTGAGAGACCATGCCATTTAGTTCCGCTATTGGCACGAAACATGATTTCAACGTCATCAGCCGGGTCGTCTCCCCTAACTTCTACTGACAATTCAGCGTTTTCCAATGCGAGTTCGGGAAGATAGCGGCTTACTTCTTGTCCAAATAACGGTGCTGAAGCGCGCCGCTGCTTCGCTACTCGTTTCGAAATCTCCGCGATCTGAGATCGCGCTTCGTCAAGCTCAGCTTCGAGTTCAGATGCGTTGGCTTCATGGTTTTTGAGCTGCTCGAGTCGTCGCCAAGCTTGAAGCCGGTAGTCAATCACTTCGCTTATCGTGTCTCCGTATTTTCGTTGCAAATCAATCAAGAGTTGGCGCCGCTCACGAACCTCCGCCAGTCTCTTTGGGTCATCTTCAATCGAGTCCACCAGATCTCGCATTAATTCGGCAACATCCGTAACTTCAGCCTCCAATCCACGAAGCCTTTGCGTTAGCTCTCTGTAGGGCGCGCGATCAGCCAAACTGGCAATCAGTTTTCCCAAGGAATCGACTAGACCATCGTCGCCGCTAATTGACTCACGGGCTTGACTCCCAGATTCGATATGAGCTGATGCGTCAGCAAGAAGTTCTTCCAACTTCTCCAGTTCATCTAATTCATTCGGGTCTTCTAGCCGGGCTTGTTCTAGTTCTTCAACTTGGAACTCCAATAGATCAATCTCATGGGCTCGAGATCTTGCATCGCCACCCAATTCTTCAATTGCTTCAAGCAAGCGACGCTCATTACTTCGAGCCTCAGCAAGTGGGCTTAGGTCAATGTCTCCATATTGATCCAACGCTGAGCGCTGAACTTTCTGCTGCAAGAGCGATTGATGCTCGTGCTGTCCGTGCAAATCGACCAAGGTGAGTCCGATTTCAGATAGTTGGGTCATTCCCGCCAATCCTTGATTGAGATAGGCCCTACTGCGACCTTCTGCCGGAATTACCCGCCCAAGGATGATTTCACCACCGTCTGGCGTTTGAAAGCGGCCTTCAACTATGGCTTCGTCTGCTCCGTTACGTACCATTGAAGAGTCCGCTCGGCCACCCGTGAGCAGTTGTATCGCTTGAACGACCATGGTTTTTCCGGCGCCGGTTTCCCCCGTTAGTACGGTCACTCCTGGACCTAGAACCAACGACGAGGATTCGATTACTCCAAGGTTCTGGACAGAAAGTTCCAGAAGCATTAGCGGTCCTTTAAACCAAACTTTTGTTTCAGCACTTGTTGGAAACCTCCAGAACCGGAGGTCACTAGTCGTGCAATGACTTCCGAACGCGATGTCACCATGACGTCGCCGTCGCTCAATGCGGCGACACTTAAGCCATCGACGGAAAGGTTCGCATCGCGCTCCCCTATCACCGAGATTCGGATCTCGGTGTCGGGTCGTAAAACCAGCGAGCGATCAAACAACATGTGTGGTGCTACTGGGGTTAATTGCAGTGACCAGTGAGTAGGAGCAACTATGGATCCGCGAGCAGACAGGTTGTATGCGGTTGATCCAGTCGGGGTTGAAACTATAAGACCATCTCCAGCATAAATCGCGAACGGAGAGTCATCGATCGTGACTTCTAGGCGAACTGTGTGCCCTTGAGATTTCTTCTCAACCACGGCCTCATTTAGTCCGATCCAAGGGCCCTCATTTGCGCCGCTCGACCTTTGGATTTCGCTTCGGATCATTAGGCGTTCTTCGACCGGGAGTTCTCCTCGCAATGCCTTATCAACAGCGGTCTCAGCTTCGTCAGCCTCAAATTCCGTCAAATAACCTAGATGGCCGACATTGATACCAAGAACAGGAACGTCGAACTGGGCGACTCGTTGAAAAGTACGGAGCATGGTTCCGTCTCCGCCAATGCTGACTGCTAGGTCGGCCCCTTCGACTAGGGCTTTTTCGGTGTTCCCTAGCTCAACTCTCTGGATCATGGAGGCGTCAGCTTTGTCAAGACGAACGGTGTTACCAGATTTCTCCAGGTGACGAATGAGAGCATTTGCCAACTCGCGTGATTCATTCCGTTCCGGGTGCAACATTATGCAGACCACACTCATAGAGAACCTGCTGTTCGGGCTTCTTCAACTACCTGCTCTATCGATGCAGCCTGCAGCGATAATTCAGATCCATTTTGGCAATGGACGAGGAATTCTGTATTTCCGCTAGCGCCGCGAAGTGGTGAGACCATCACACTTATCACCCCAAACTTCGCTTCCGAAACACACGCTGATACTTCCTTGAGAACTCTGTGCCAGATGTCGGGATTCTTAATTACCCCTTGACCTCGAGCCGCTTCGACTCGACCTGCCTCAAACTGTGGCTTTACCAGCATAAGTAGGTCCCCATCCGGTTCACACAAAGACGCCAGTCTTGGCAACACAACTTTCAGCGATATGAAAGAGAGGTCGGTCACCACAAGAGGGGCGGGGCCTCCTATTTCTGAGACGTCTAGGTGCCTGACATTGGTTCGTTCGAAAACTCTAACTCTTTGGTTTTCACGCAGTCCCTGGTCAAGTTGACCGTACCCAACGTCAACAGAAACAACTTCTGTAGCGCCCCACTGAAGCACACAATCAGTGAAACCCCCGGTTGACGCTCCCACGTCAATGACTCTTTTACCGGCGGGGTCGATTCGAAATGTAGTCAATGCCGCATCTAGTTTTTCTCCTCCTCGTGACACAAATCTCGGTTTGTTTCCGACAAGGACGACGGGGTCTCCACTAGTAACCAGATATGCAGCCTTGTGGGCGACAGCGCCCTTAACAAGAACTCCTCCTCCGTCAATAAGTTCTTTGGCTTTAGTTCTATTTGGTGTCAGGCCGCGCCGCACCATCTCAATATCGAGCCGGCGCCGAGCCATTATGAGCGTCTCAGAGTGTCGAGCATCACCATCTGCACATAAATCGAAGCTACCAGCAGGCCCACTGAATTTGGGATGAGTTCACTACGTTGCTTTCTGGCACTAGGCCAAGACAAGTTCGACAAGCGTCCGTAAGTCATCTGCGATCAGGTCAGGTGTCGGTTCGCAGCTCATTGACTCTTCGGCGGAAGTAACGCCTGAGAGAACTAACCCAAAATCAAAACCAAGTTCAGCTGCTAATAAACCATCAGTAGCCGGGAGATCGCCGACAACTATGTTGCCCGGGCTGTTACGTGACAGCTTTAACCAGTTGAGGGCTAAGTCAGCTATAGGTCGATGCGGCTTTCCGGCAATCGTCGCTTCTGTTTTTCCGGCAGCTGCTACCGCGGCAGTTAACGAGCCGTTGCCTGGCAGTAAGCCTCCTGGTGTCGGGTATGTAGGATCGCTGTTAGTTGAAATCAGGCGTGCCCCGGAGTGGAGAGCGTTCGCCGACGCTGCGAGCCGCTGAAAATTAAATTCACGATGGAAGCCAACGATGACGGCGTCGACTGACTCGTTCGCAACCGTTTCATCTTCCGGGTCGAGTGGCAATGCTCCTCGATTTTCTACCGCTTCTACGACACCTTCTCCGGCACAAACCAGCACCCGTTCGCCTGAGCTAACTAACGATGCAGCGGCCATTGCTGACGTTAGAACGCGATCTCGCGCGTCTATGCCGCATGCCTCCAGCTTCATCTCAGCCTGTCTTTTGGTGAGAGCAGAAAAGTTCGTTACAAACAGGATTTGATGTCCTGCTACGTCAAGTTGTTCTACAGCCTCTGCAGCCCCAGCAATTGGCCGGTCAGCTAACCAGACGACCCCGTCGAGGTCCAGGATCCAGGCGATTTTACTCAGACCTGCCAGGTTCCGCGGGACCGGAGCAATGAGGACAAGTCTCCCGCTCCTTTGTCATTCTGGGCCATAGCAAGTTGAGCGGTGGAAGATGTAGCGTATTCGATTCTTTCTACTGCTCGAAAGACTCCGATTGGCGTCGGTTCGAAGGGGCCTCGAGATAAGCGGCTCAACATAAA
>MDTG01167958.1_pt1 | contig 56765 bp, 48 predicted proteins | sample 811421 | NCBI WGS metagenome assembly MDTG01 (sample SAMN05326645, study PRJNA326480) | marine metagenome | isolation source: seawater | place: Pacific Ocean: South East | collected 2011
GCGCCATCGCCTCGCGGAGGGCCTCCTCGATCAGCTCGTGGCAGGAGCCGTGCAGTTCGTCGAGCTGGCGATGGGCCTCCCGGTTGACCGCGTTGATCGACGAGCCGGGGAGGATGTCGTGGAACTGGTTCAGGAGCACCGTCTTCCAGGCGTCATCGAGGCGGGCGGTACCTGCCAGGGCGGCGCCCGCCACCCGGTTCAGGAACCCCAGTGCCTCGATCTCGCGCAGCTCGCATTCGGCCCTCCGGTTGGAGGCCTTGAGCCGCGCCTGCGAGGTGTAGGTGCCCCGGTGCAGCTCGAGGTAGAGCTCCCCGTCCCACTGCGGACCCCCGGGATGCGCCCGGAACTCCTCGTGCAGTCGCCGGCAGAACTCGCGAGCGCTCCCGTGCTCGACCTCGGGAAGCCCTGCGGCCACGGCCGCGTTGCGCGCGTTGCTGATCTGGGTTCGATCCGGTCCACCGCCCCCGTCCCCCCAGCCGTAGGGCTGGAGCCAGGTCCGACACCCCGCCCCGTCGGATGCCAGCATCCGCTTCTCCGCGTCGATGAAGTCCTGCGGGTCGATCGAGGAGTTGTAGTTGTGGCCGGGCGTGAAGTGGGTGAGCAGGCAGGTTCCGTCGATCCCCTTCCATTCGAAGGTCACGTGCGGAAACCGGTTGGTCTCGTTCCAGGCGATCTTGTTGGTGATGAAGGTGTCCAGCCCGCAGCCCCGGCAGATCTGGGGGAGCGAGGCGGGGAACCCGAAGGTGTCCGGGAGGTACAGCGCATCGTCCTTCGCCCGATCCCCGAATCGATCCCGGAAGTACCGGGTGCCGTGCTGGATCTGCCGGATCAGGGATTCCCCGGAGGGTATGTTCGCGTCCGGCTCCACCCACATCGCCCCGAAGGGTTCCCAGCGCCCCTCCTCCACCCGCCGGGCGATCTGCCTGAACAGCTCGGGACTCCCCTCCTCGACGAACCGGTACTGCTGGGGCTGGCTGCAGAGGAAGCGGAACTCCTCCTGCTCCTCGAGGTTCCGCAACTGGGTGGCGAAGGTCCGCATGCACTTGCGCCGGGTCTCGGACAGCGGCCACAGCCACGCGGTGTCGATGTGGGCGTGCCCGACCACCACGCAGCGCGTCGATCGCTTCGGACCACGTTCGAGCAGCGATCTCAGTCCGGGCAGCCAGCGATCGAGCCGGGCTTCGGGACCTTCCGCAAGGATCCCGGACTTCAGGTCCCTCAACCCGCGCTCCAGTTCGTTGGCCAGCGACTCCGACTCGTCGGAGGTCCGCATCAGCTTCACCGCGAACATCCAGTCCCTGCAGAAGTCCCGGGCGCCCTCGTCGTGGAGTTCGAGGGCCGCCTGCTCGAGGCGCCCCGGCGACTCCTCCCCCCAGCGACCGTGCTCCTCGGAATGCTCCCACCAGAACATGGTCGCCCCGAGGGGGCGGTTGCAGGCGGCCTCCACCAGCAGCGAGGTGGCCTCGATCCCCGTGAGGTCGAGGCGGGCGTGGTGGTGGTACGGGTCGAATCCCTGGTGCGGCACCCCGTCGAGCCAGAGCAGGGCCTCGGTCCCGCTGGAGAAACGAAGCACCACCCGGTCGTTGCGCATCGAGTGCGGAACCGCGCCCCGGAGCCGGAACCACGCCGTCGACCAGACCGGTCCCCACCGCCAGCCGGTCCGCACCTCCTCGAAGACCCGCCCCCCGACCGCCGCGGGTTCGAGGTGCTCGGAACACTGGTGCACGCCGACCGCGAGTTCCACCCGCTCGCGGACCACCAGCTTCCGGAGGAAGTCGTCGTGGAAGGTCTCGAAGCCAAGGGCCGCGTACTCGACTCGATCAAGCATCCAACGAGTTTAGCGGAGTGTCCCGCCGCATGGACCCGACGCTCAGGCCGGTTGCTCGCCGCCGAGTTCCAGCCCGACGTCGCCCATGCCCCGCCATCCCTCGCGGACGTTGATGGCTCGGATCCCCCTGCGCTCCAGTCCCGCGCAGGCCACCGCGCTTCGTACCCCCCCGAGGCAGTGCACCAGCAGCGGAAGGTCGTCCGGGGGCAGTGCCTCGGCCGGATCCTCGAGCCGCGTGTACGGGATGTTGCAGGCGCCCACCACGTGTCCCTCGGCGAACTCGTCCGGTCGGCGCACGTCGAGCACCCGGTGTCCGTCGGCGACGTGCCGGGCCATCTCCGCCGCGTCGATTTGCCGGCTCGCCACCAGTCGGGACGCACCCTCCTCGTCGGCCCACGACTGGAACACATCGAGGTCGCAGTGGGCCACCACGTCGTCCAGCCCGATCCGGACCAGACCCCGCACCAGTCGCTCGACGTCCGCCTCCCCGCAGATCAGCCCGATGGGCTGGCCGGGTTCGAGCAGGGAGCCGACCGCCGCGCTGAACAGCGGCCCGGTCTTCGTCCACAGCGCGCCCGGCACGTGCCCCGCCCTGAACGAGTCCCAGCCTCGCAGGTCGACCACCGCGAGTCCCTCCTCGAGCATCTGCTCTGGCGTCCGGGACTCCGGTACCGGCACCTTCTCGAGCAGCGGCACCCCGTCCCGGTTCTGGCGTTTCATCCGGGCGAAGTACAGGGGTGGCGACGGCTGGCCGCCGAGCATCCGCTCGACGAAGCGATCCTCGTCGTCGAGGTCGCCGAGCGCCGCGTTGAATCGACGCTCGTAGCCCACGGTCGACTGCGGAACCGCACCCAGCGCCTTCCCGCACGCGCTGCCCGCGCCATGCGCCGGCAGCACCTGGAGGTAGTCGGGAAGCTCGAGGAACCGGTGCGCGGAGTCGACCAGTTCGCGGGCCGCCCGTTCCTTGGTCCCCTCGAGGCCGGCCGCGGTCTCCAGGAGGTCGGGTCGTCCGAGATCCCCCACGAAGACGAAGTCCCCGCTGAGGATCCCGATCGGCTGGTCGGCCCCTCCCCCCACGTCCGTGATCTGGTAGCAGAGGTGCTCCGGGGTGTGGCCCGGCGTGTGGAGTGCCCGGAGTTCGATCCCCCCCACCACGATGGTCTGGCCGTCTCGCAGCTCGGTGTGGTCGTGGCCCGCGAGCCACCGTGCGTTCCAGTCCTCACCGCCCTCGCCGGACACGTACGCGTGCGCGCCGGCGTCCACCGCCAGCTGCCTCGCCCCGGAGAGGAAGTCGGCATGGACGTGGGTCTCCGCGACCGCGGTGATCCGGAGGTCGTGGGAGCTCGCCAGCTCGAGGTACACGTCGACGTCCCGGGCGGGGTCGATCACGATCGCCTCGCCCGTCCGCTGGCAGCCGATCAGCCAGGCGGCGTGCGCGAGGTCCTCGTCGTAGATCTGTCTGAGCAGCACGTGATGCCTCCAGACTGAGATTGTGATCGTTCCTCTCGGCCGTGTCGAGGTCCCGATTGGGTATCTTGTCCGCATGACGAACGAAGACCGACCAGCACCACCGGACCCCAGGACCCCCGAACTCGTCGAGGAGGCGATGGCCCGCCGGGTCAGTCCCGTCTACTTCCCCTCGCCGGAGGAGCCCTCCGACTACGAGACGATCAGGTTCCTGGAGGGACCCCAGCCGGCCGTCGACGAGGCCGCGACCCTCGACGGCTTCACGGAGGAGTTCCGGCGGGCCTTCGAGGTGTTCGGGGAGCTCTCCCCCTGCATCACCTTCTTCGGCAGCGCGCGGACCAGGCCGGAGGATCCCCTCTACGAGACGTGTCGAGCCACCGCCCACCTCGTGGCGAAGGAGGGGTTCACGGTGATGACCGGTGGTGGTCCCGGCATGATGGAGGCCGCCAATCGCGGTGCCTCCGAGGCCGGGGGCCGTTCGATGGGCGCCACCATCCGACTCGAGCACGAGGAGGCGGCGAACCCCTACGTCACGCGCGAAGTGCCCTTCGAGCACTTCTTCGCCCGCAAGACGGTGATGGTGAAGTACTCCTACGGGTTCGTGGTGATGCCCGGGGGACTCGGGACCCTCGATGAGTTCTTCGAGATCATGACCCTGATCCAGTGTCGAAAGCTCCGGGAGTTCCCGGTGGTGCTGATGGGACTGGACTACTGGTCGGGGCTCGTCGACTTCATGTCGTCCCAGCTGCTGGCCCGCGAGATGATCAGCCCCGAGGATTTGAACCTCTTCCACATGACCGACGATCCCCGTTCCGCGTGCGCGTTCATCTCGAAGATCGCGGTGCGTCGCTTCAAGCTCCACAAGGGCGCCCCCTCCGCCTGCATTCTCGATTGGAACCAGCACCGTGCACGTCCATGAACCCGAACTGCTCGTCTACCTCTCCGGCGAGGTCCACTCGGACTGGCGCGCCGAGCTGCAGTCCCTCGCCGAGGACTGCGAGTCCCGGTTGCGCTTCGCCGCCCCCGTCACCGACCACCCCGCGAGCGACGCGTGCGGCGCGGCCACCCTCGGCCCCGAGGACTCCTCGTTCTGGCATGATCACAAGGGTGCGAAGCTCAACGCGATCCGCGCCCGGGCCCTCATGGGCCGTGCGGACGTGGTGGTCGTTCGGTTCGGGGAGCAGTACCGGCAGTGGAACGCCGCCTTCGACGCCGGCTGGGCGATCGCTTCGGGGATCCCCCTGATCACCCTGCACGACCCGTCCCTCGACCATGCACTGAAGGAGGTGGACGCCGGCGCCCTGGCGGTGGCCAGGACCCCCCGCCAGGTCATCGATGCGCTGCGCTACGTGACCAGCGGCCACCTGCCCGATGGATGGAGGTCCTGACGTGCCCGACCCCGCCAACCGACGGACGATCGCCCTCGTCTCCGAGGTGTTCTGGGAACCCGACGGCCCCCAGCGGCTTCGCGAGCGTCTCCGCGAGGCCCGGGACCTCGGGGCGGAGGTCGCGGTGCTCCCGGAACTTCCCTTGAATCCCTGGTCCCCGAGCGGGCGGACTCCGAATCCCGAGGATGCGGAGCCGCTGGACGGGCCTCGAACCTCCACCCAGCGGGAACTGGCCTGCGAGGTCGGGATCGGCGTCGTCGGCGGTTCGATCATCCTCAACGAGGCCGGGGTCCGGCACAACACCGCACTCGCGATCTCCTCAAGTGGTGATTTGACAGGTGTTTGGGAGAAGGCTCACCTCCCCGACGAGCCCGGGTTCCGGGAAGCCGACCATTACCGTCCCGGAACCACCCCCCTGGCCCCCCTGCACGGGTTCGGATTTCCCATGGGACTCCAGATCTGTTCGGACATGAATCGGCCTCACGGATCGCAACTGCTTGCCGCACAGGGGGCTGAGATCATCCTTGCCCCCCGCGCCACCGAGTCCGCGACCTGGGATCGCTGGCGGCCGGTCCTGGTGGCGACCGCGCTGACCGCGTGCTGCTGGGTGGCCACCGTCAACCGACCCCGGCCCGAACAGGGCGTCCTCATCGGTGGTCCGTCCTTCGCGGTCGATCCGGATGGCCAGGTGCTGGTCGAGACGGTCGATCGCCTTTCGGTCTTCAGCTACGACCCGGGCACCCTGGGCGAGCACCAACGACGCTACCCCGGGTACCTCGCCCTTCGGTCGGACCTCTACGCGCCGGCCTGGCAGGCGGTTCTCGACGCCGAACCCCCGAGCTGACGTCCGAGGAATCGAGGTTCGTATACTCAAGGTCCCTCGAGGCCGGGGTTCGTCCCCACGGCCGCCCTCACGACTTCCTCACCGAGCGAACCTCATGTCCGGCCTTTCAACCTCGCTTGCGGGTCCCGCCCTCGCCCTGCTCCTGGTCGTTCCCGCCACCGCCGCCTCGGGGACCGGCGGCCCCGAGGTCCCCGACGGGTTCCAGAGCGCCTGGGCGCTCGACCACGATCGGACCTGGGTGGGCAGCGCCTTCCACGCCAACCGCTGGCAGGACTGGAGGATCCGCGACGGTCGACTGGAGTGCACCGAGGTCGCCGAACGGCTGCCGATGCGCACCGTCCAGGTCCTCACCGAGACCCTCGATCCGACGCGTGGACCGATCCGACTCCGGGTCTCCCTGGGGGAGATCGAGCTGCCGGCCACCTTCTCCGGATCGAGTCGGGCGGGGTTGATCATCGGGTGCGGCGGTCCCGGCATCGACTACCGACTCACCGCCCTGGTGCACCACCAGCCGGCCCCCGACGGTGGGCTGGTGGTCCTCGTCGACGAACACGGGTTGGTGACCATCCGAAGCAATGAGCAATCGGTCCCGGGGGCGTCCAAGTGGGTGATCACCGGCGACGTCACGGACGAGGACCTGCCACTGCTCTCGAGTCCGGTCGAGCCCACCGACGCGACGGCGTCCGCCCTGGTCGACGCCGATGGCTTCGAACTCACCGTCGAGATCACCGGGGCGGGTCCGTCCTACCGGGTCGACGCCCGGGTCCACGACGCCGAGGGAACCACGCCGGTCTCGCACGCCGTCGCGAAGGCGGTACCGCTGCGGTTGGTGGAAGGCGGCTTCGGCGTGGTGTCGAACCACGGGCCGTCGGACTCCTCGCTGGGTTGGTGGTTCCGGGGATTGTCCGCGCGCGGGGAGGGCGTGGTCTCGCAGGCCATGCGGGAGTTCGGCCCGGTCCTCGGGACCCTCTACACCCTCGATGGTGGCGTGGTGAAGATGACCGCTCAGTTCCCGCCGCTGGGGGACCGGGATCGATGGAGCACATCACTCCAGGTGCAGACCGGTCCACGTGCGGGTTGGGAGACGGTCGCGACCGCACCCATCGACCGGGACAGCCGGACCGCGCACTTCAGGGTGGAGGGATGGAGGCATGCGGAACCCGTTCCGTATCGAGTGACCTACGCCCTCCCGCGACGTGACGGAACGCTCGTGGCGAACGAGTATCGCGGCGTGATTCGCCCGCAGCCCGACCCCGAGTCCTCCCTGCTCGTCGCATCGCTCTCCTGCCACAAGACGTTCACCGGCGGCCTCGCCTGGAACCCCGACGGCCTGTGGTTCCCGAACGAACGCATGGTCGCGGCCCTCGTCGAGCGCGACCCGGACCTCGTCTTCTTCGCGGGGGATCAGATCTACGAGGGCGACCTGACGCCCGCTCGCCAGCGGACCGAGGATGCGTACATCCTCGACTACCTGTGGAAGTACACCCACTGGCACTGGGCGTTCAACGACCTGCTCCGTGATCGCCCGTCGGTGGTGATCCCCGACGACCACGACGTGTACCACGGGAACATCTGGGGTGCCGGCGGTCGCCGTGCCGTGCGATCGGAGCGCCGCAGCGCCCAGGACTCCGGCGGCTACAAGCGACCGCCGAGGTTCGTCAACGCCGTGCACCGCACTCAGGTCGGTCACCTCCCCGACCCCGAACGCGCCGAACCGATCGGCGCCGGGTACACCACCTACCACACGTCCTTCCAGCTCGGGGGCGTGTCCTTCGCGGTCATCGCCGATCGCCAGTTCAAGGAATCACCATCGGTCGCGGTTCCCGGAGGGGAGGTGCGCAACGGCTGGTTCACCGCCGAGGGATTCGACGTCGTCACCGAGGGGGATCCCCGGCGAAGTCCCCTGCTCGGTCCCGACCAGGAGGCGTTCCTCGAGGAATGGATCAGCGACTGGACTCCGACCACCTGGATGAAGGTGCTCCTCTCGCAGACGCCGTTCGCCTGCGTGCAGACGCTGCCCGAGGGCGCCGCGGGCGGGGTGCAGCCCGGACTGACGGTGTTCCCCGTCGGGGGCTACCCCCGCAACGACGTACCCTGCGCCGACGCCGACAGCAATGGCTGGCCGATGCACGCGCGTGATCGCACCCTCGACCTGCTCAGGCCGGCGCAACCGCTGCATCTCTGCGGCGACCAGCACCTCGCCTTCGTCGCGCAGTACGGAGTGGACCGGCAGCGGGATTCCGGCGTGGTCTTCTGCAGTCCCGCGATCGCGAACACCTGGCCGCGTCGGTGGATGCCTCGTGATGCCGAGGGTGCCCCCGACCCGCTCGGTGAACACGTCGATGGATTCGGGAACCTCGTCGCGGTCGACGCCGTCGCGAATCCCTTCAAGACCAACGTCCCCCCCATCGCACTCAACGACCGATGCCCCGGTTACGGACTCGCCCTGCTCGACCCGGTGCGCGCGACCATCACCCTCGAGGCCTGGCCGAGATGGTCCGCGGGGGCGGATCGTCCGCGCCAGTTCGCCGGCTGGCCGCGCACCTACTCCACGCACGCGCTGCTCGAACCGGCGTGGTCGTGGCAGCTACCGGTCGAGGACCCCCGACTCGCCGAACTCGAACCCGGTGTCCTCGTCGAGCTCCGTGACGCCGACACCGATCGGCTGGTGCGGATCATGCGACTCAGTCCGGACACCCCGGGCTCGCCCTGGCGCGTGCCCGCCCCGGGTGAGTACGCGGTTCGAATCACCGCCCCTGCCTCCGTCGAACCGCAGCGATTCATCCTGCCTGCCCGGCGCGTCCCTGGCTCCTGATCGGTCCCCCTTTCGGGATCGAACCACCTGCGTGGTCGAGCCGGGTGACGCACCCCCCTGGAAGTACAGTCCGATAAATTCATATTATCCGGCGAATCTCTTCCCAGTACCAGTCGGGCGGCGTCGGCTCCACCCCCCTCGTTCCGCGGAGTCCACCAATGCCCAGGGAGGTGCGGGGTGCGGTCCTCGGGGCCATCGTCGCGGCGTTCGCCGTGGCGCTTCCGGCCTGCCTGATTGACGTTCCCCGTGGAACATGGGATAACCCAGGCACTCCAGGTTCCATGCCACGAAAGGACTCGACATGGCCACCCCCCCATCCAAGCGCTCCTCGCCCCGTTCGGCTTCCGCATCCAAGGCACGTACCCCCTCGGGGTCCGACTCAGATTCCCCAGGGGGCACCGTGCCCTCCAAGAAGAAGCGTCGCCTGGGCCGGGGACTTGGCAGTCTGATTCCCGTTCCGGTCGAGGCCCCGGTGGAAGCCACCCCCACTGGATCCGGGACCGCCCCACTGGCCAGCCCCGGGCTCGAAGTCCCGGGCGCGGAGGCCCCGACCCGCGGGATGCCTGGACCCAATGCGACTCCAGGGGCCGAGGCCGTCCTGCGACTCCCGGTGGATTCGATCATCGCGAATCCCTACCAGCCTCGAGCCTCGTTCGAGGCCGAGGCCCTTGAGCAGTTGGCGGCTTCGATCAAGCGGTCCGGGCTCATGCAGCCGATCGTGGTACGTTCCACGGGGAACCCCGGCCAGTGGGAACTGGTTGCAGGTGAACGTCGGTTGCGTGCCGTCAAGTCCATCGGCCAGGCTGAGGTCCCGGCGTTGGTGGTTGAAGCCACCGATCAGGAAGCCGCGGAGCTGGCGCTCATCGAAAACGTCCACCGTGAGGATCTGAATCCGATTGAGCGTGCAACCGGGCTGCTGAAGTTGCACGAAGGCTTCGGACTGACGCACCAACAACTTGCCGAGCGGGTGGGGCTCAATCGAACCTCGATCACCAATCTGCTTCGTATCCTCGAGCTGGATGACTTCTCCCGGGCGGCCGTCCAGCGGGGCAGCCTGACCCTGGGTCACGCCAAGGCGTTGCTGTCCATCAGCGACCCGGCCATTCGTCGCTCCACGGCCGCAGCGGCCGTGAACGGGGGGTGGTCGGTTCGTGAGTTGGAGCGACGGGTCCGAACGTTGTTGGAGACCGAGCAGCAGGGGCCCGGCGAGCTAGTAAGTCCGATAACAAGCAAGCAGGCCAACGTCGAGGACCTCGAGCGGCGACTCACCGAAGCGCTGGGCTTGCGGGTGCACATTGCCCTGGGACGGAAGAAGGGTACGGGCTCGATCCAGATCCGCTTTGAAACCCTTGAGGAATTCGATCACCTGACGGAACGACTGGGCCTTCCGCCTCAGTGAGCCAAGCCTATCCCATTGCGGACCGAACATGCACGAACGTGCGCGATTCTGAAGACATACGTTTCGAAATCACTTGATCGTGTAGTCATTCGGCGGGGGGGCATCGGACTATGTGTTCCGATCTTCGCTCAACGTGTAGCGATCATACGTGAACGGCTTCGAACAGCCTCGAACGGTCTCGAACCGCTTCGTACCGCCCGGGCGTTGTCAGGACGCCTCACCGTGGGGCCGCGCTCTGCACACCACGCCTGACGGGGGTGGGTGGCGCTGAAGAAATCGTTTGGACTCCCCGGCTGGTCCTTGAGTGGCCTCCTCGGGCGTCCGATGTCAGCAGCAGACGGTGCGCGGGCATCGCTCCGGCGGGCCAAGTGGCCCGCGGCGTCCCAAGGCTTCTCAGGAAACGGTTCGACATGACCACCCCCACCCAGTTCGAAGCCGCCCAGCAGGTCGAAGCGATGCGTCGGCTGTACCAGCGCGCCCTGTCGATTTGGGCATCCCAGTTGCTCGAACTCGACCGTACAGGTTCGTGTTCCCCGGCTTGGAACGCGTTCGAATCCCGCGAGGGAACCGATGACTGGGCCGCCGCGGCCTGATCACTCGAACGTGTTCGATCGTGCCCGGGGGGCGTCAGCGTGGGTCAGCCACGTGACGGGAGTCCTTCTATGGGTGGAATCTCAGCCGGCGTCGGCTTGATCAGCGGGATCGACTCCGTCAGCCTCATCGAGCAGCTGCTCGCGGTCGAGTCCCGGGTGAAGCTTCCGATTCAGGCAAGGATTGCCCGCCTCGCCACGGCGAAATCTGCGCTCCTTGACGTCAACTCCAGCCTGCTCGGACTGCAGTCGTCGGCCAGCGCCTTCCGGATCAACTCGATCTTCGAGTCGATCAGCGCCATCTCCTCCGGCCCGGACGTGGTGGGGGTCAGCGCCACCGGACGCGCACAGCCCGGTACCTACTCGTTCCTGGTGAAGCAGCTTGCCACGAGCTCGCAGTACATCTCTCGCGGCTTCGCGAGTCGGGACGCCAGCCCGCTCGGGCTCGAGTCCTTCGGGGTCGAGTTCGGCAACGGCCGGCTCGCCTACGACGTCCCCCTCTCCGACCTCAACGGGGGTGACGGGGTACAGCGCGGGGTCATCACCATCACCGATCGTTCGGGAGGCAGTGCGGAGGTCGACCTCAGCCAGGCCACCACCGTCAACGAGGTGGTCTCCCTGATCAACGCGACGTCGGGCATCCGGGTGGAGGCGGCGATCAGCGGCGACTCGCTTGCGATCAACGACCTGTCCGGCGGACTCGGGAACCTGGTCGTCTCGAACGGCGTCGGCAACACCACCGCCTCCGACCTGGGCATCGAGGGTGCGGTGAACGACGCCCTCCTGCTCGGCACCTTCGTCAATCGGCTCAGTCCCGACAGTTCGCTCTCGACGCTGAACGGCGGTCTCGGGGTCTTCATCCGCGACGGCGTGACCGACTTCGTGCTCACCGTGGACGGGCAGGACTTCGACATCGATCTCGGCCGGGTCAACGCCCCGATCGCCGGCGACACCCTGCTCTCCGAGCTCGACGGCGGGGGAGGCATCGCGATCAACGACGACCCCGACCAGCCCGACTTCACCATCACCGCCTCCAACGGGGTCGCAGTGGACGTCGACCTCGGTCGCATCCTCGACGAGGACGGACTGACCGTCCAGGATGCCGTCGAGACGGTGCAGGACCTCGTCGACCGCGTCAACGGGGTGCTCGCGGAGGAGTTCGGTGCCGGGCAGGTCACGATGACGATCAACGCCGACGCCGACGGGTTCGTGCTCACCGACAACCTCGCCGGTGGTTCCGACCTCGTGGTCGCCGGCGCGGGGCCGGGTGGCAGCTCGACCGCCGAGGACCTCGGAATCCTGGGCGGCTCGACCGCCGGGGTGCTCTCCGGCGACGTGGTGATCAACAAGGTCCAGACCCCGCGGGCCCAGACCATACGCGACGCGGCGGAGCGGATCCTGGCGCAGACCGGCGGACTGGTGGAACTCTCGGAGAACGACAAGGGGATCGCCCTGCAGTTCAAGTCCAACGGCGGCCCGATCAGCTTCGGTGCCGGCGCACCGGGTTTCACCGGCGATCCGTCCGACATCCCGGAGCGCACCCTCGCCAACCTCGGGTTCGCACTCGACGCCTCGGGCGTCGAGCTGCTCGGCGAGCGGGTGATGGGGGGGTTCGGGACGGTACTGCTCGACCAGCTCAACGGCGGCGCGGGACTCGGGGATGCCAGCTCCCTGCTGGTCACCGACTCCGAGGGCAACTCGCTCGCCATCGACTTCCTCGACTTCGAATCGACCCTGTCCGGTCTGATGAACTCCGTCAACTCCCGGCTCGCCAACGCGGGCGTCGAGGTCCGGATGAGCATCGACTCGGCGGGATCCGGGGTGGTGTTCACCGAAAGCGCCGACGGCGACTCGGACTTCACGATCACGGGATCGATGGCGACCGCCCTCGGACTCCGGGACGGGGACGATCCCTCGACGATCGGCAGCGGGAACCTCGAGGTGCAGTACGTCACCCAGTCCTCGAGACTCTCCGAACTCAACTACGGACGAGGGGTGGGGACCGGCACCTTCCGCCTCACCGATTCCACCGGGGCCACCGCCACGGTCCGGATCGATTCCGATGCCGACTCGCTCTACGACGTCATGAAGCTGATCAACACCCGCGGGCTGGAGATCAGGGCGGAGATCAATGCCACCGGCGACGGCATCGACCTCGTCGACACCACCACCGAGAACGGCGCGACCGCCACCTCGCGCATGAAGGTGGAGGACGTCTCCGGCACGGTCGCGAGCGCGCTCCGCATCGGGGGGGAGTCCGAGGAGGTCGGGGGCGACCTCCGGGGTTCCTACGCGATCCGGCTCGACGTCGATCCCACCGACACCATCGACGACCTCATCGACAAGCTCGAGGAGACCGACGCACCGATCACCGCGACGGTGCTCAACACCGGGGCGGGCAACGCGCCGTGGTACCTCAGCCTCACCTCGTCGATCAGCGGCACGGTCGGGGAGCTGCTCATCGACACCGACGGGGTGGACCTCGGGTTGGAGGAGCTGGTCGCCGCCCGGGACGCCGAGGCCTTCATCGGATCCACCGACCCCGCGGACGCCCTGCTGGTCAGCGCCCACCGGAACGAGCTCGACTTCGTGGTCGACGGGCTGAGCATCGATCTCCTGCAGGCCTCGGACCAGCCGGTCACCATCACCGTCGAGCGCGACGAGGACTCGATCCTCGCGGCGGTGACCGAATTCACCGAGGCGTTCAACCAGGTGATGTCAAAGATCAACCAGTACGACAGCTACGATTCCGAGACCGAGGTGCGGGGCCCGCTGCTGGGCGACTCCACCGTCTCGCTCGTTCGTTCGCGCCTCTACTCCACGCTCCAGCAGCGGGTGCAGAACGTCGACGGCCCCTACCAGTACCTCTCCCAGGTCGGCATCCGCCTGGGATCCAACGGCGCGATCGAGTTCGACGAGGACAAGTTCCGCCAGGCGTACGAGAGCGATTCCGCGGGGGTCGAGGCGCTGTTCACCGCCTACGACGCGCAGACCTCCACCACCGAGGTGCTCGACGACATCGATCCCGGCATCAGCATCCAGCGCGACAGCACGGTCTACGCCTCGCTCGGATTCGGGGATCTCTTCGACCAGCTGCTCGACGACCTCACCGATGCCTCGATCGGCACCGTCACCCTCGCCGACCAGCGGTTCCAGACCCAGATCGACTCCCAGACCGATCGACTCGAACTCATCGACCAGCGCATCGAGGCCAAGCGCGAGCGCCTCCAGCGGGAGTTCCTCGCGATGGAGACCGCGCTGGCTCAGCTCCAGAGCCAGCAGGGAGCACTGCTCTCGCTCGGTTCCAGCCTCAACTTTCGTGGAGGGGTCTGATCCCTCCCTCCGGACCGACGACTGACCCGACGCAAGGGCCCCGACCATCCCCATGAACACCAATCCGCAGAACCCGATCTACGGCCCCAACTCCGGCCGCAAGCCCGAATCCGAATCGAAGCGGGCGGTCCCGGCTCCCTCGGCCCCCTCCGCCCCCTCGACCCGGAACGAGTCCACCCCGAACGCCTACCTCAAGACCAGGGTGCTCGCCGCCTCCCCCGCCGAACTGCGACTGATGCTGATCGAGGGAGCGATCCGCTTCACCGAGCAGGCCCGCTCCGGTCTCGAGGAGTCCCATCCCGAGCACACCTTCGAGGGGTTCTCGCGGGCTCGCGCGGTCATCACCGAACTGATCTCGGGGCTCGATCGGGACGTCGCTCCCGAGCTCTGCGACCGTCTGAACGGGCTCTACACCTTCCTGTTCACCCGGCTGGTCAGCGCCTCCAGCGAGCGCTCGATCGAGGCCTGCGACGAGGTCCTCGAACTGCTTCGCTACGAGCAGGAGACCTGGACCCGACTGGTCGAGGCCCTCGGTCGGGAGAACGATTCGGCCTCGAGGATGAGCGAACTCCCGGAGGCACCGGCCCCCGGCCGGTCCGGTCCCGGGCCGGGCCTCGACCTCCCCGCGGGGGGACGCATCTCCGCCACCGGCTAGGCGGCCTTCGACCGGCGGAGCTTTCGCCACACCTCGCCGGCCACCCCGAGCAGCTCCGTGTACCGAGCGGGTTCGATCAGCCGGACCAGCAGGACGTAGGCCGCCAGCGCGGCCAGGAGCATCAGCGGGCACCAGACCAGCAACGCCAGCCAGTCCGGGGTGATGGCTCGGGAACCGACGGCCACCAGGACGAACGGGAGACACGCCAGCATCGGCAACCCGTTGATCCGGATGACCTCGAGCACCGTGTGCTCGCGCCGCACGCAGAGCCAGATCATGATCTGCGGGAACATCGTGAAGAGCACGAACATCCCCCAGGTGAGGCCGATGGCTCCGCCCGCCCAGCTGGCGAGGGCCGCGGTACCGATGAAGAACAGCGTCTGGACGAACTGGATCCGGAACCACGTCCCGAACCGCCCGGTCCCCTTCAGCACCGAGGTGCACAGCGACTGCGTCGCCGAGAAGGACTGGGCGATCAGGAGGATCGCCGCGATCTCGATCGCGGGGTTCCACTGGGCCCCGAACACCACCGGGATCAGCACCGGGGTGACCGCGGCCGCACCGATGAACAGGGGCATCGTGAACCCGCTGATGGTCCGTGCGGCCCGCATGAATCCGTGGCTCACCCTCCGGGGGTCGCTCTGGAGATTGCTGAAGATCGGCACCAGGGCGTTGGAGAGGTTCACGGTCAGCACCACGTTGACCTGGACCGAGATCAGCGTCGCCCAGGTGTAGTAGCCGGTCTCGGAGCTGCTCGCGAACACCGCCAGCACCAGGGCGGGGACCTGCCGGCTGGCCCCGATCGACCACTGGCCGATCCAGAGGAGGATGGCGTCCTTCAGCAGGGGCAGGATCGGTTCCCGATCCGCCGCGTCGATCTTCGGGAGCGCCCCGGAGATTCGCGCGGAGTTGATCAGCACCGTCAGGGGGAACAGCACCACCGGGAGCACCAGCCCGACCGCCCCGCCCCCCATGAGCACCACCCCGATCGCGATCCCGTAGCCGATCACGTCGCCGACCAGGGTCCCGAACGCGATCTGCTCGAACCGGAGGGTGAGGGTCGCGGCGGCCGCGAAGGGGGTGGCGAGCAGGTTGATCAGCGGCCGGATCCCCAGCAGCACGATCATCACCAGCAGGACGTTCGACCGTGCCGGGATCCCCAGCACCTCCATCACGTCGCTGGCGACCGAGTCACCGGTCTGCAGCACCGCGGTTCGACCATCCGGCGACCCGATCCTCAGCCGTTCGGTGCCCGGGTCGTACGAGGCCAGCAGGCGTCCCTTCCCGAAGGTCCCGGCGAGGGTGTCGGTGAGCAGCGCGGCGTACTGGTCGATGGTGGTCGAGCCGTCCACCGCTCCGGGCAGCCGGAACCGGCCCTCCACCTCGCCACACCGGAGCGAGACCTCGCCCCGGAGGTTCCCGATCAGCTCCGGCAACGGCGGGTCGGATCGGATCTCCGCCAGGGTGGTGGTTCCCCGCACCGTCCCGCCGTCGATCGCCCGGATCTCGTCTCCCGACCGCACCGAGATGAACTGCGCCGCCAGGAGGATCGCCACCGCACTCGCGACACTCGCGAAGGACAGCAGCTTCCAGGCGCTCGGGAGCGCGTTGGCGAGGCGCTGGCCCCGCTGCACCAGCAGGTCCTTCAGCGACTCCGGTCGGACCACGCTCAGGAGGGCGTTGATCCCCAGCGCCACCGCCACCAGCCCGAAGTCGCTGGGGACCAGGAGCCTCGCGAAGATGATCTGGCAGACCAGGGTGAGCGAGCGTCCGACCCCGGTCTGGATCATGCTGACCATGGACCCCCGGATCGCATCGCCCTTGTACCCCCGCGGACCCCGGGGGCCGGTTCCCTCGTCACCGGATTCCGGGGATCCGGGAGGGGGGGCTTCGCGTTCGCTGCCGGGATCAGTCATCGTCGTTTATCCGCCGCCGTGGTCTGGGCGATCCGTCCCCCATGACCGCTTTCTGGATGCAGTTGTCCGATGAATCATATCGAGAACCCCCGTTCAAGCCGATAATGCTCCAGTAGCTGCGAACCTACCCTTCGCTGGGACACCTGCTGATGCTGATCCTTGGCTTCCTGTTCATCATCGCCGTCGTGGTCGCCTTCGGCCTGGCACTCCTGAGGCCGTGGTTCTGCTTCGTGCTGCTCATCGGCTTCGTCCCCATCGAAGGCGTCATCCAGACCTACTTCCCCTTCTTCGCCTCCGACGCCAATCGACCCCTGCTCAACTACACCGTCGCCCTCACGGGCGCGGCCACCGTGGCGATCCGGTTCTTCCGGGAACCCGACTCGTTCCGCAACGCGGTCAACCCGGTCCTGGTGCTGGTGATCATCCTCCAGTTCCTCGGCTACGCGGCGCTCCTGTGGACCCCCGACTACTCCAACGGACTCGCGCTCACCTGGTCCAAGGCCCCGTACTCCCTGCTGTACCTGCTGCTCACCCCGCTGCTCATCTCGACCCTTCCCGAGTTCGGGCGGGCCCGCATACCCTTCATCTTCGTCTCGACCACCGTGCTGCTGTTCCTGGTGGCCAGTCCCAACGTGCGCTTCGAGAACGCCCGGCTGGTCAACTACATCGGCGCGGGGATGAAGACCGGGGTCCTCGCCAACGGACAGCTCGGCGTGCTGGTCCTGATCTTCGTGGCCCTGATGACCTACCAGGGCACCCGCAAGCTGGTCTTCCCCCTGGCGGCCTTCGCGGCCCTCTACGGGCTGGGGATCGGCTTCTACACCGGGGCCCGCGGCCAGGTCATGGCCGGGATCCTCGTGGTCTTCCTCGCCTACCCCTTCGCGCGTCGCATCAAGAACTTCGGGAACTTCATGACCATCGGGGCCGGTCTGGGGATCTTCCTGCTCCTGATGGTGCTGTCCATACGGTTCTTCATCGGCGACGGCAACGCCGATCGCTGGACGTTCGAGAGCCTCGCCAGCGGCGGAGGTCGCGCGGAGATCGTCGGGGTGTCCCTCGCGGCCTACCTGAGCAACCCCGGGGCGTGGTTGCTCGGTGCCGGGACCGGCAGCTTCTCGGAGCTGATGAACAACGAGCACGTCTACCCCCACAACTACTTCGTCGAGGCGCTGCTCGAACTGGGCCTGGTGGGGTTCGGGGTCTACCTGGCGATCCTGGTGCTCGTCGCCCGCAGCGCCTACCAGCTCTACGTCAGGCACCGGGAGGACGACTACCTGCGTCCCATCGTGGTGCTCCTCATCGGGGTCGCGTTGTTCGTGCTGCTGATCTCCCTCAAGCAGGGGACCGTGCATTCCCCCGGGCACACCTTCGTGTGGTTCCTGCTCATCGCGCGGCTGAACGCCCGCGACCTCTCCGAGGAGTCCCGTGAACTGCAGGCCGACGAACCCCCCGCCGACGGGTACCCGGAGCCCGACCACATTGAGGAGGGGCTCGAACATGCCTGACCGCGCCGCCCCGAGGATGGTGGACCCGTGACCAGCGTGGGCATCGTGCAGCCGATCATCCCGAGCTACCGCCAGCCCGTCTTCGCCGAGCTGGCCCGCCGCCCGGGAATCGACCTGACCGTGTACGCCCCCCTCGGGCGCAGCCATGGGTCGCTGCCCGGCACCGGGGCGGTCGAGGACTACGCCACGGTGGACGTCCCCGCCCGCAACGCGGGCCCGTTCGTCTGGGACCCGGGGTCGCTCGAGGCGGCCCGGGCCGGACACGAGGTCCTGATCCTCTCCTGGCAGCCACGGGCCCTCTTCCTGAGGCGGGCCCTTCGCACCGCGCGTCGACTCGGGGTGGGCACCGTCCTCTGGGGACACGGCTACAGCAAGAACGACTCCCCGATGCGTCGTCGGCTCCGGCTCCGCCCCGCCCGCCTCGCGGACGCCTGTCTGTACTACGCGCCCGCCACCGCGGCCCGGGCCCACCTCGACGGGATCGAGCCCGGTCGGGCGTTCTCCGCCCCGAACGCGATCGACCAGAGCGCGATCGAGGCCGCGAAGTCGAAGTGGGTCGACGCCCCGGGACGACTCCGGGCGTTCCAGACGAGTGAAGGCATCGATCCCGAGCGGACCCTGATCTTCATCTCGCGCATCGAGGAGGACAAGCGGCTCGAACTCCTCCTGGAGGCCATGCGGCACGTGCTCGAGGCCGATCCCCGGATGACGCTCCTGGTGGTGGGCGAAGGCACCGCACGCGCCTCGGCGGAGGCGTGCTCCGACTCCCTGGGCCTCGGGGACTCGGTCCGGTTCCTCGGCGCGATCTACGACGAGGAGGAACTCGCCGGCTGGTGCCTCTCCTCGATCTGCATGACCTACCCGGTGGCGGTGGGACTCAGCGTGATGCACGCCTTCGGCTACGGGCTCCCGGTGCTCACCTCCGACGACCTCGCCAGCCACAACCCCGAGATCAACGCGATACGCGACGGGGTGAACGGGATGCTGTACCGCGAGGGTGACGTGCGCTCGCTCGCGGACGCGATCATCCGGCTGGCCGGGGATCCCGAACTGAGGCGGCGGATGTCGGGGGCCGCCCTGGACTCGGTCCGGGGACCCGACGGATGGACGGTCGAGAACATGGTCGACGGATTCGTCCGTTGCATCGAGGCCGTGCAGTCGATGCAGCGGGGGGGCTGATCCGCGGCGCCCGGTCCTCGGCTACTGGTCGTGGCCGCCGCCCGAGGGGATCTTGTGGCCGGCGTCCACGAGGGTGCGTTCCTGGCGCGCGAGCTCGAGGTCGTGCTCGGCCATCATCACCGCCAGCTCCTCGACGCTGGTGCCGGCCTCCCAGCCGAGTCGCTCCCTGGCCAGGGAGGGATCACCCAGCAGTTCATCGACCTCCGCCGGGCGGAAGTAGCGCGGGTCGATCTCGATGTACCGATCCGGGTCGAGCTCGTGGTGCGCGAACACCAGTTCGCAGAACCTCCGGACGGGGATCATCTTCCCGGTCGCCACCACGTAGTCCCCGGGCTCGTCCTGCTGGAGCATCCGCCACATCGCGTCCACGTAGTCCCCGGCGAAGCCCCAGTCCCGTTGCGCGTCGAGGTTCCCCAGGTAGAGCTTGTCCTGGAGCCCGAGCTTGATCCGCCCGGCGGCCCGGGTGATCTTGCGGGTGACGAACGTCTCGCCGCGCCGGGGGCTCTCGTGGTTGAAGAGGATCCCGCAGCTGGCGTGCAGCTCGTAGCTCTCCCGGTAGTTGACGGTCAGCCAGTGGCCGAACACCTTGGCGCACCCGTACGGGGACCTCGGGTAGAAGGGGGTGCGCTCGGTCTGCGGGACTTCCTGGACCTTGCCGAACATCTCCGAGGAGCACGCCTGGTAGTAGCGGATCTGCTTGCCGGAGGACTGCTGGCCGTCGCGGACGCCCTCCAGGAGGTTCGAGGTGCCCAGCGCCACGATGTTGGCGGTGTCGATCGGCTGGTCGAAGCTGACCCTCACGTGGCTCTGGGCCCCGAGGTTGTACACCTCGTCGGGCTGGATGCTCCGGATCAACGCCGCCATCCGTGAACCGTCGGTCAGGTCCCCGTAGTGGAGCTTGAGCCTGGCGCTCTCCAGGTGCGGGTCCTCGTAGATGTGGTCGAGGCGGTCGGTGTTGAACGTGGACGCTCGCCGGATCACCCCGTGCACCTCGTAGCCCTTGTCCAGGAGCTGTTCCGCGAGGTAGGACCCGTCCTGCCCTGTGATTCCGGTGATGAGCGCTGTCTTCATTGGTCTGTCGGCGTCCGTTCCTGGCTCGGGTCCGGAACCCCCCGGGAATCACGTTCTCCTCGGGGGATTGGCGGTACCTCTCTGGTCTGACCGATGGTACGGTCTGATGTCATGTAATCGGAGTGCTTGTCTTGGATCTTTCAAATAAGCGCATTTCCGTCACGGGCGGGGCCGGCTTCCTCGGATCCTTCCTCCTCGAGCGACTTCGCGCCCGGAACTGCGGCGAGATCTTCGTGCCTCGTCGCGAGGACTACGACCTGACCACCGAACGGGGGGTGGCCGACTTTTATTCGGACGCACGTCCGGACGTCGTCATCCACCTCGCCGCGGAGGTGGGCGGCATCGGCGCCAACCGCGACAACCCCGGTCGCTACTTCTACGCGAACATGGCGATGTCCCTCCACCTGATCGAGCACGCCCGGATCAACCGGATCGAGAAGTTCGTCCAGACCGGGACCATCTGCGCCTACCCCTGCCACACCCCGGTCCCCTTCGCGGAGGAGAACCTCTGGAACGGGTACCCCGAGCCGACCAACGCTCCCTACGGGGTGGCGAAGAAGGCGGCCCAGGTCATGCTCGACGGCTACCGCCGCCAGTACGGGCTGGCCGGCTGCTACCTGCTCCCGGTCAACCTGTACGGACCCCGAGACAACTTCGACCCCCACTCCTCGCACGTGATCCCGGCCCTGATCCGCAAGTGCGTGGAGGCCTGCGATTCGGGGAGCGACCACATCGAATGCTGGGGGACCGGCTCGGCGAGCCGGGAGTTCCTCTACGTCGAGGACGCCGCCGAGGGGATCGTGCGTGCCACCGAGGTCATGGACGAGCCGACCCCGATCAACCTGGGCACCTGCATGGAGATCACCATCAAGGACCTGGTCGAACTCATCGCCCGGCTCACCGGCTTCCGGGGGGAGATCCGCTGGGACCCCACGAAGCCCGACGGCCAGCCCCGCCGCTGCCTGGACACCAGTCGGGCCCGGGAGCTGCTCGGCTGGGAGGCCGGGACCGGCTTCGAGGAGGGCCTGCGCGAGACCATCGAGTGGTACCGGGATCACCAGGAGTCGATCAGGTGAGCAACCTTCCCGCCAGCCTCGAATCAAGCGTCCCTCCCCGGTGCGACCCCACCCCTCCTGCGTCGGGTTCGGCCTAGGACCCGTCTGGAAGGCCTGTTCAATGTCCGCAGACGTCACGGTCCTCATCCTCACCAAGAACGAGGAATTCAATCTCCCCCACGCCCTCGAGAGCGTGTCGTCCTTCGCGCGCCGGGTGGTGGTGGTGGACAGCGGGAGCACCGACCGCACCCTGGAGATCGCCCGGGAAGCGGGGGCCGACGTCTACGAGAACGAGTGGTACAACTACGCGACCCAGCTCAACTGGGGGCTCGACAACACCGGGATCGACACCACCTGGACGTTCCGGCTCGACGCGGACGAGGTGGTGCTGCCGGAATTGCAGAGGTTCTTCCTGGAAGGGATCGATTCCGTCGCGGAGGACGTCGACGGGATCGAGATCCGTCGCAGGATGTACTTCCTGGGTCGGTGGATCAGGCATGGCGGGATCTACCCCAGCTACATGGTCCGCATCTTCAAGACCGGAAGGGTCCGCTGCGAGATGTCGCTCATGGACGAGCACATGGTGGTCGAGGGGGCGATCCACAGGGTGGAGGCCGACATCAAGGACGACAACACCAAGTCGATCCGCTGGTGGACGGCCAAGCACAACTGGTACTCGGATCGGGAGCTCTTCGACATCCTCGAGCGACAGGGCACCGGCGGGGGAGGGGAGCTGGTGGTCCCCCGACTCTTCGGAAGTCCGGTCGAGCGCAAGCGGTGGATGAAGACCAAGGTCTACGCCCGGGTCCCGCTCATGTTCCGTTCCACCCTCTACTACCTCTACCGCTACTACCTGCGTCTCGGCTTCCTCGACGGACGCGAGGGCCAGATCTACCACTTCCTCCAGGCGTACTGGTATCGGTTCCTGGTCGATGCCAAGTTCTTCGAGACCAACCGGAACCCCCGCATCAAGGACGAGCTGGTCGAGGAGATCTACCAGTCCCTCGAGGACTAGGCTCCCCCCGGACCTCAACCCCCGATCCCGCTTCGCCCGCCTTCCGCGAAGCCTAGAAACCGCAGGAAAGCCCGTTCCATGTCCGCAGACATCACCGTCCTCATCCTGACCCTGAACGAGGAGTGCAACCTTCCCCGCGCGCTCGAGAGCGTCTCGTCGTTCGCGCGACGGGTGGTGGTGGTGGACAGCGGCAGCACGGATCGCACGGTCGAGATCGCCCGGGAGGCGGGCGCCGAGGTGTACGAGCACTCCTTCGTCAACCACGCGATCCAGGTGAACTGGGGACTGGACAACACCGGGATCTCAACGCCCTGGACCTTCCGCCTCGACGCCGACGAGATCGTCATGCCCGAACTCGCGGACTTCCTCGAGCACGGACTCGCTTCCGTTCCCGACGAGGTCGACGGCATAGAGATCCGGCGGCGGATCCGTTTCCTCGGTCGCTGGATACGTCACGGCGGGGGGTACCCCAAGTACCTGGTCAGGATCTTCCGGACCGGTCGGGTCCGTTGCGAGATGGCCTTCATGGACGAGCACATGGTGGTGGAGGGGCGCATCCACCGGGTCAAGGCGGACATCAGCGACGAGAACGCGAAGCCCCTGCGGTGGTGGACCGCCAAGCACAACTGGTACTCCGACCGCGAGCTGTTCGAACTGCTCGAGAGCGAGCGCGTCGCCGCCCAGCCGGGATCGGTCCAGCCCAGGCTCTTCGGCACCGCGGTCGAGCGCACGCGGTGGTTGAAGACCAACGTCTACGGACGCGGTCCGCTGGCCCTGAGGTCCTGGCTCTACTACCTCTACCGCTTCTACCTGAAGCTGGGATTCCTCGACGGACCCGAGGGGAGGATCTACCACTTCCTCCAGGCCTACTGGTATCGCTTCCTGGTCGACGCCAAGTACTTCGAGGCGGGGAAGTACCCCAGGATCAAGAAGGAACTGCTCGACCGGGTCTCCAGCTCCCTCGAGGACTGAACGGGACCCGACGCCTTCAGGGGGTCTCCCCGGTCCTTCCCTCGAACCGGCGCGGCTTGAGGGGTCGGCACGGGTTGCCGGCGCAGATGGTCCACTCCGGCATGTCCTTGGTGACCACGCTGGCGGCACCGATCACCGCGCCGGCCCCGATCCGGACCCCCGGGGCCACGAACGCCTTGGCGAAGACCATGGCGTCCTCCCCGACGTCGATCTCGCCGATCGTGAGGGGCATCGCCTTGAGGCTCACGTCATGGCTTCCGGTGCAGACGTAGCAGTACTGTGCGACGGTGGACCGCTCGCGGAGCCGGATCGGTCCCAGCGCGTAGAGGACCGCCCCCGGCCCGACGCAGGACCGGTGCTCGAGGGTCACGTTCCAGGGCATGGTCACCTGCGCGGAGGGCGCCACGTACGGGGTGCCCCTGATGGTGGCCCCGAAGCACCTCAGCACGAACAGCCTCCAGGGGTTGAGCGGGTTGGGGGTGATCCGGCAGGCCACGGCCCAGACCACCGAGAAGAGGACCTTGCCCAGCCTGGCCTTCAGGGTGAACGGCGAGTCGTAGGGGGAGTTCTGCTGCTGGTTGACCGGCTTGAGGCGCTGGTTCATGCTCATGGGGTCGATCCCTCGCGGTTGCCTGCTCGTCCCTCCCCGAAGCTACCATGGGACCCGCATGCAGCTGAGGATACACAACACCCTAACCCGATCACTGGAGCCGTTCCAGCCGGCCCCCGGAAACCCGGGCCAGGTGACGTTCTACACCTGCGGCCCCACGGTCTACGACTACGCCCACATCGGCAACTTCCGATCCTTCCTCAACGCCGACGTGCTGCGGCGCACGCTCCAGCTCCTGGGCCACGAGGTGGTGCACGTGATGAACATCACCGACGTCGGCCACATGACCGACGATTCGAACGTGGACGGCGCGGGCGAGGACAAGATGGAGCTCGCGGCGAAGCGACTGCTCGAGGACAAGAAGTCGGGGACCCTCCCCGAGGATCAGGACGTCGACCCGGACGACCCCATGGCGATCGCGGACTTCTACGCCGAGGCCTTCCTCCAGGACGGACGACTCCTGAACCTCCAGGTGGCGCTCGAGGCCGACGAACACCCCGAGCGGCTTCCTCGCCCGACCCGGTACATCCCCCAGATGATCGCGCTGATCGAGACCCTGATCGAACGCGGCAACGCGTACGTGGCCCCGGACGGGGCGGTCTACTTCGACGTGGCGAGCTTCGAGGACTACGGGGCGCTCAGCGGGAACACGGTCGAGGCCCTCCGCGAGGGCGAGGGCGGACGGGTCCTCGAATCCAACCAGGCCGCCAAGCGGTCCCCCGCCGACTTCATGCTCTGGAAGCCCGACGCCTCGCACCTGATGCGCTGGCCGAGTCCCTGGGGCGAGGGGTACCCCGGCTGGCACCTCGAGTGCTCGGTGATGGCGGAGGCGCTGATCGGGGTCGAGGGGGTGATCGACATCCACTCCGGGGGCGAGGACAACATCTTCCCGCACCACGAATGCGAGCTGGCGCAGAGCCGCTGCGCGACCGGTGCCTCCTGCTTCGCCCGGTACTGGTTCCACACCCGCCACCTCATGGTCGAGGGACGCAAGATGTCCAAGAGCCAGGGCAACTTCTTCACGGTGCGGGACCTCCTCGATCGCGGGGCCACCCCCGCGGCCATCCGACTCGAGCTGATCCGCACCCATTATCGCCAGAACGCCAACTTCACCCTCCAGGGACTTCGCGACTGCGGCCGCATGGTGGATCGCTGGTGTCGCCTCCGCGAGCAGCTGGAGTCGGGGATCGTCGCCTGCACGGAGACCCCCGGGCCCCTCGCACAGGCCCTCTCGGGATTCACCGAGGCCCTCTGCGACGACCTGAACGTGGCACGCGCCATCGGGGTGCTCAACGAGGCCGCCTCCCGCGCCCGGGCCGACGGGGACTCGGGCGTCGCCGACCCCGGCTCCGCGAGTTCGGAACTCGAGGCCCTGTCGAGGATGGACCTCGTCCTCGGGGTGCTCGATCGGAACCAGTCCCCCGCGGCGGAACCCGACCAGGACCTCGAACGGATCGTGGTTGAACGGATCGAGGCGAGGTCCAGGGCGAAGGCCGAGAAGGACTGGGCCGCCGCCGACGCGATCCGCGACGAGCTCACCGAGCTGGGGATCGCCATCAAGGACGGGCCGGACGGCACCACCTGGTCGAGGGTCGTCGAGTGAAGCCGGTCCCGATCATCGGACTCTCCGGGGGGATCGCCTCCGGCAAGAGCACCGTCGCGGACGTCCTCGAGGAACTCGGGTGCTTCGTCTCCGACAGCGACCTCCTCGCCCACGAGGTGCTCCTCGAACCCGCGGTCGTGGCCGAGGTGACCGCCCGCTGGGGCGAGGGGGTGCTCGACGGGGGGGGTGCCGTCTCCCGCAGCGTCGTCGCGCAGCGAATCTTCGCGGACGCCGAGGAGCGTCTCTGGCTGGAGGGTCTCGTCCATCCCCGCGTCAACGACCGCAGGCGACGCGCGATCTCGGCGGTGATCGAATCGCGGGACGTGCCCGCCTGCGTGATCGACGCACCCCTGCTGTTCGAGGCGGGGGTCGATCGCGAGTGCACGACCACCATCTTCGTCGATGCGCCGCGAGCGCTGCGCCTGGATCGGGCGATGTCGGGACGCGGCTGGGACGAGGCGGAATTCGAACGTCGGGAACGAGCCCAGCTCGACCTGGCGGAGAAGGCCTCCCGCTCCGAGCACGTCATCGTCAACGACTCGGATCCGAAGGCGCTCAGGTCCCGCACCGGCGAGGTCTTCCGGTCGATCATCGGCTGAGCGACGGGCGCGTCATGACCTGCGATTTACTGGTTTTTCCCCGTCCGGACCGCCCGGCAGCTTGACTTGCGACCGGGCTGGCTTCATCATCGGCCTGACGGTCGGCGGTGAGTCACTCGACCCATCCCGAGGCGGGCACGTCAAGCGGCCCCGCCAAGACCGTCGTCCCCAGTCTCAACCACATCAAGGTCCTCGGTTTCGCGACGACAGACGCACCGGTGTCCGGAAAAAGAGTTCGCGGTCCACCCGACCACGGGTGAACCCGCCGCAGCACAGGTATCAATCATGGCTAGCAAGTCCCGTCGGCGCGGACGCAGGAAGAGTGGCTCGAATTCAGGTTCCGGCGGCGCGGCCACCATGGTCCTCGCCCCCGGTTCGGTTCCGACCGACGAGCAGCTGGAGGAGGAGCTTCGCGAATTCGAGAGCGAGACCAAGGGCACGTACACCCCCGCCAAGAACGACCTCACCCTGCCGATGCTGCAGAAGATGTCGCCCGACGAGCTGAACAAGCTCGCCAAGAAGGAGAAGATCAAGGACTTCCAGACCATGCCGCGACAGCAGCTGGTCTTCGAGGTCCTCAAGGCCCGCGCCGAGAAGCAGGGCCTGATGATGGCGGAGGGGACCCTCGAGGTCATGCCCGACGGCTTCGGGTTCCTGCGGAGCCCCGAGTACTCCTACATGCCCTGCGCGGACGACGTCTACGTCAGCTCCGCCCAGATCCGGCGCTTCGGCCTGCGCAAGGGTCACGTGGTCAAGGGGCTGATCCGGCCCCCCAAGGAGTCCGAGGTCTACTTCGCCCTGCTCCGGGTCGAGGAGGTCTGCGGGCTGGACCCCAGGAAGGTCCACGAGCTCTCCACCTTCGAGAACCTCACCCCGCTGCATCCCAACCGGCGCATCCAGCTGGAGGTGGCCGGGGAGCCGGAGAAGATGGAGACCCGGATCATCGACATGGTCACCCCGCTCGGGTTCGGCCAGCGCGCGCTCATCGTCGCCCCGCCCCGGACCGGCAAGACCGTGATCCTGCAGCAGATCACCCAGGCGATCTCGAAGAACCATCCCGAGGCCCACGTCATGGTCCTGCTGGTGGACGAGCGGCCCGAGGAGGTCACCGACTTCAAGCGAAACACCGAGGACTCCGTGGAGGTGGTGGCCAGCACCTTCGACGAGGAACCGCACCGGCACATCCAGGTGGCGGAGATGCTCATCGAGAAGGCCCGCCGGCTGGTGGAGATCGGGGAGGACGTGGTGATCCTCCTGGACTCGATCACCAGGCTCGCCCGCGGCTACCAGGCCGCGATGGGCTCCGGCGGCGCGGTCACCTCCGGGGGCATCAATCCCAAGGCGCTGATCCCCCCCAAGAAGTTCTTCGGCTCGGCACGCAACATCGAGGACGGGGGGTCGCTCACGATCCTCGGCACCGCGCTCGTGGACACCAACGCACGCAGCGACGAGGTGATCTTCGAGGAGTTCAAGGGCACCGGCAACGCGGAACTCCACCTCGACCGGAAGCTGGTGGAGAAGCGGGTCTGGCCCGCGATCAACATCCCCGCGAGCGGCACCCGTCGCGAGGAGCTCCTGCTCGACCCCAAGGAGCACGAGCTGATCGTCCGGCTTCGCAAGGTGGTGGCCGACATGAACGTGGTCGAGGCGATGGAGCTGCTCCAGAGCCGCCTCTCCAAGACCAAGTCCAACGGCGAGTTCCTCATGACCATGAACATGGGCTGAGGCGGGGGGATCGCCGATACCGGGCCCCGAACCCCCTTCGTTCACGGAATTCTGGAACCGGAGGCCCCGATCACGGAGTACCCTTAGTGTCCGGGGACGCCCGGTCCCCGAAACGGCCCGGCGTCCCGGCGTCGGCACCCGACCACACGGAGCCTTCCATGACCACGACCCCTCCCGTCCCCCGGCACCATCCAAGAGGCCTGACCGTGGTGGAGATCATGGCCGTGGTCGGGGTGATCGTGCTGCTGGTCGGGATCCTGCTCCCCGCCCTCAACGTGGCCAGCGGGAACGCCCGCTGGGCGAAGTCCCAGAACAACATGCGCCAGATCTACCAGCTGATGCGCGAATACACCACCGACCACCGGGAGACGATCGTGCCCGCCGCCTTCGACTACCGGGAGAACGGCTACCTCGGGAAGGTCCGTTCCAGCCAGCCGCCCGGCGCGCTGCCGGGGCTCGACACGGAGTTCGGGCAGGGCGTCAGCTGCGGCACCTGGACCGACGTGCTGTTCACCTACGGCAAGTTCCAGGCCCCGCCCGTCTCGGACGGGGTCAACGCCTCCGGATGGAACTACCGGTACGACTCGCCAGACCGCATCTACTACGAGAACGACGGGGGGGAGTACGAGAGCATCTTCCGTTCCGCGGTGCAGATGGGTCGGACCCCCGGAGGCTCCGAGGCGACGCCCTTCGGGGACGGTGCCCAGGCCAGCGAGGCCGGCCACCCGGGGTACTTCGCCGCCAACATGCTCTTCGACACCCGGCCCGGCCCGGAGAACCAGTACGGGGACTGGAGGTCCTCCGCGGAGGTCCGTCGACCCGGGAACACCGTCTACCTCGTCGATTCCACCTTCGGGGAGACCATCGAACCGACCTCGGAGGCCTTCGGAAGTCCGCAGGACGAGGACCCCGCGCTGATCGCGGAAGGCCAGGTGGACTTCCGCTACCCCGGTCGCACCACCCTCATGCTGTTCCTCGACGGCCACGTCGGCACCGAGACGGAGTGGGAGCAATTCAGCGATCTGAGGGGGATTCGCAACATTCAGGTGGATTCACTGAAATGAACCCCCGGCAGAAGGCGCCCTGAGGGGCTCCCAGCGGCCCTCAACCCCTGCTGGAGGCCGTGGAGGCTTCGGCCGGGCTTGCTTCACCGGTTGAATCCAGTACCATTCCTTGTCCGCCCCGCTGGGGCGGTTTTTAGTCGGGCCCTCCCCGAGAGAAGCCTGCTTCGCCACCGTAGCTCAGTGGTAGAGCACACCCTTGGTAAGGGTGAGGTCACGGGTTCAAGTCCCGTCGGTGGCTTCCCCCGGGACCCAGTTGTCAGGGTTCCGAACCTATTGTCGATGCGATGGAGCGCCGTAGCTCCGTCCCATCATGTCCATTCACGGGCCGCTCGCAGTCTGCGTGGGGTCATCGAAAGCATCTGTCGGAGAGATTCAGGCGATGGCCAAGGAAACCTTCAATCGAACCAAGCCGCACGTCAACGTTGGAACCATCGGTCACGTCGACCATGGCAAGACAACCCTCACCGCGGCACTCACAACCGTTCAGGCAGCCAAGGGTCTCGCGACCCCCATTGCGTACGACGACGTCGCCAAGGCGTCGGAATCGGAGGGTCGTCGCGATGCGACGAAGATCCTCACGATCTCGACCAGCCACGTCGAGTACGAGTCCGCCTCCCGTCACTACGCCCACGTGGACTGTCCCGGTCACGCGGACTACGTGAAGAACATGATCACCGGCGCCGCCCAGATGGACGGCGCGATCCTGGTCTGCTCCGCCTCGGACGGACCCATGCCCCAGACCCGCGAGCACATCCTCCTCGCCCGTCAGGTCGGCGTGCCCAAGATCGTGGTCTTCCTCAACAAGTGCGACCTCGTCGACGACGAGGAGCTGCTGGAGCTCGTCGAGATGGAGGTTCGTGAACTCCTCGACAAGTACGACTTTCCCGGCGACGACACCCCGGTCATCCGCGGTGCCGCCTACCCGGCGCTCGAGAATCCCACCGACGAGGCGAAGACCGCCTGCATCCAGGAACTCATGGATGCGCTGGACAGCTTCATCCCCGAGCCCGAGCGCGAGACCGACAAGCCGTTCCTCCTCTCCGTCGAGGACGTCTTCTCGATCAAGGGCCGAGGTACCGTGGCCACCGGCCGGATCGAGCGTGGCGTGGTCAAGGTCGGCGACGACGCCGAGATCGTCGGTCTCCGTCCGGAGCCCCTCAAGACCACCATCACCGGGGTCGAGATGTTCCAGAAGACCCTCGACGAAGGCCAGGCCGGCGACAACGTCGGTTGCCTGATGCGTGGCGTCGAGAAGGACGACATCCAGCGCGGGCAGGTCATCTGCAAGCCCGGGAGCATCAAGCCCCACACCGCGTTCGAGGGCGAGATCTACGTGCTGACCAAGGAGGAAGGCGGTCGCCACACTCCCTTCTTCAGCGGCTACAAGCCCCAGTTCTACTTCAGGACGACCGACATCACCGGCAAGATCGAGCTCCAGGGCGATGCCGAGATGTGCATGCCCGGTGACAACATCACCGTGAAGGTCGACCTCGAGGGCAAGGGCGTCGCCATGGAAGAGGGCGTTCGGTTCGCGGTCCGCGAGGGCGGCCGCACCGTCGGCTCGGGCGTCGTCTCCAAGATCATCGAATAGTCGCATCGGATCACCGCGCCCCGCCGGGAACCCGGCGGGGCGCCGTTCCGAGGCGCTGAAGACATGGTTTCAAAAACCCCCCGGTTCCCGGGACGCTTGATGGAGCAGCACGATGGCAAAGAGGGCCATGGACCGCGAATACGTTTGGCTTCAATGCACCGAGTCCGGTGATCTCAACTACCGCACCAACATCCGCGTCAAGGGTGGCATCGACGAGAAGATCAAGGAGGGCCTCCAGAAGTACTCTCCGCGGCTTCGCAAGCACACCCTCCACAAGATCAAGCGGAAGTGAGCGGTTCAAGCAACACGCCCCGTTCCCATCGTCCCCCCGGGGCGGATCGGACGGGGCGCACGGACGCCGGTAGCTCAATTGGCAGAGCAGCGGATTCCAAATCCGCAGGTTGAGTGTTCGAGTCACTCCCGGCGTGTTGACCCAGCGTGACGGCTCGACCACCCGGTTCGGGTCGCGCAATTCAGGAACATCGGTCCCCGGGCCGAGGCCAGGTAAGGAAGCACGAGATGGCAGTCTCAATCTACAAGAAGGGCCAGGGGTACTACACGCGGGTCTACACCGCGATCGGATACGCCCTGCTGGTGCTCTGGGGGGCCTACTGGCTGTCCAGGCAGATGGACGTGCTCGACATGGGCGTGGCCCAGACCTACGTCCAGGCGGGCGCCTCCGTCCTGTTCATCTCGGTCTTCAGCTACATCGGCTACCTCTTCATCGGTCGCCGGAAGCGCTCCGTCGACTTCCTGGTCGCCACCGAGGCCGAGATGAAGAAGGTGAACTGGTCCACCCGGCGCGAGGTCACCGGTTCCACCTTCATCGTGATCGTGATCTCCTTCTTCATCGCACTGCTGTGCTGGCTTTTCGACAACGTCTTCGCTTGGTTCTTCGCCACCATCGATGTCCTTGAACCCACTCTCTAACGCGATGGAGACCCCAGACGTCATGCACGAGCAGGACACCCACGACCAGCAACCGGACCACCCCGGCAACGACCCCGCCCCCTCTCCCGCGGAACACGGCGATGCCCCGGCCCCCGAGGCCCCCGAGGCCCCCGAGGCCCCCGAGGCCCAGGCTCCCGAGCCGGAGGCCCCCGACGGGTCCTCCAAGCCCAAGCTTTCCACCGGGCTGGCCGCGAACGCCCACGCCAAGGGTGCGAGCCTCAAGTCGCTGGGGGTCGCGACCCAGAGGATGGGCGTCGAGGAGGTCCCGGTCGAGGAACCCGCCGCCGCCGATCCCGACGGCGATGGCGAGATCGATCCGGCGACCGACATGCCGATGTACCGACCCGGCATGGACTGGTTCGTCCTCCGGGTCGCGAGCAACAAGGAAAGCTCGGTCCGCGAGACCCTGCTCCGGAAGGTCCAGATCGAGGCCATGGAGCAGATGGTGGGCCGGATCATGGTGCCCACCGAGAAGACCAAGACCCTCAAGGGCAAGCAGCAGCGCATCACCGAGACCAAGCTCTACCCGGGCTACGTGTTCGTCGAGATGCGCCTCGAACCCGACGGCCGGATCCCCCAGGACGTGTTCTTCCTGATCAAGGAGACCACCGGGGTGGGTGACTTCGTGGGAACCGCAGGCCGCCCGACCCCGATGGGTCCCCAGGAGGTCGAGAAGATGCTCTTCGACTCCCGGCGTCCCGAGGAGGCTCCCCAGGTCAAGATGGAATTCGAGCCCGGGGACAACGTCACGATCAAGGAAGGTCCCTTCGAGAACTACGAGGGTACCGTCGATACAGTGCTTCCCGAAAAGGGCGTCGTGCGCGTGCTCGTCACCATTTTCGGCCGCCAGGCTCCCGTGGAACTGGAGTACTGGCAGATCGCCAAGAGCGAGGAGTGAAGCGCCTCCTCCGGCCGGCGGTCACCACCTGACGGGATGAACGACGATGAATCGATGTCCAGCAAAGGCCCCCGCGTGCGCCCCCCTCGCCACCCTGCTCCTGGCCGCGGTCTCCTTCCTCGGCCTGCAGGGCTGCGTGCCCTACGCCACCTATCCCCCGGATGGCTACGGCCCGAACATCTATCCCTGGATGCCGCCCTGTCCCGAGGTGATGGCGACCTCGCTCCGCTTCGCCCATGAACGGGTCGCCCCCGACGTTCCCTTCATCTACAACCTCCCCGAGGGAGCGAGCCGCACGGCGTGGAAGGACGTCCAGTCGAGACTGGGTCCCCGCGCCCGACGGATGATCGAGGGCGACACCGTGGTCTGGGACCTCGAGCGGTTCGGCATCCGAAACACCAAGGCCTTCGCGGACATCCTCTACTGGAACGACGGGCAATCGATCCTGCTCACCGTCTCGCTGGAGCGGGACAACATCATGCCCTTCAGGCTCTCCCACATCCAGCGCTTCTACCTCAAGGCCAAGTCGATGCCCGTGGACAACTACCCGCTGCCCGACCGGGACCCGGACCCGGACAAGGACCAGAACCGGGACGCGGAGGATGGTGCGGTCGTCGAGGAGACGGAAGTCACCGTCGAGACCGACTCCGGGCAGGATGCCGACGAATAGTGCGCAAGAGACGGATCATCGTCGCGGTCACCGGTGCCAGCGGGGCGATCTACGCCCAGCGGGTCGTTTCCCTGCTCGCCGAAGCCGATTGCGAGGTCCACCTCGTCGTCTCGAAGCTCGGGCGCCGGTTGCTCCACGACGAGCTCGGTCACGACGGACTCGACCTCGAGGCCCTGACCGACGGGCGACCGGAGGCCGTCCAGGTGCATTCCGACGGTGACGTCGGCGCAGCGCCGGGCAGCGGCTCGTTCGTCCACGAGGGGATGGTCATCGTTCCCTGTTCCGCCAACACCCTCGGACGGATCGCCGGCGGAATGACCGAGAACCTCGTCCAGCGTGCGGCCTCCTGCACCCTCAAGGAGCGTCGTCGACTGGTCATCTGCCACCGCGAGACACCCCTCAGCCTGATCGACATCGAGAACATGGCCACGGTGACGCGTGCCGGCGGCATCATCGCCCCCATGAACCCGGGGTTCTACCTGAATCCGGAGTCGATCGGCGACCTGGTCGACTACATGGCCGCCAGGGTCCTCGACGTCCTCGGGGTCGGGCATGAGCTCGACGTCCACTGGGACGATCACCTCGGTCGTTCCTGACGCCTCGTCCCGGCCTCCGGTACCCGCTCATGAACCACGCTCCACTCCCGCGAATCGACCACCTGGTCTTCGCGTGCACCGATCTCGAGGTGGGTGTCGAACTGATCGAGGCGCTGCTTGGTGCCGGGCCGGTCCCCGGTGGTCGACACCCGGCGTGGGGGACCCGCAACGCCGTACTGTCCCTGGGCGATCGCTGCTACCTGGAGGTCATCGCCCCGGATCCCCGAGCCGACCACCCCGGGGTGCACACCCCCGAGGTCTTCCAAGCTGCCGATCCGGGAACCCTCACCACCTGGGCCGCCGGAGTCCACGACCTGCAGGCGCGACGGGGTCCCGATGGAACGGTCGATCCCGCCACCGGCGGGCTCCAGCACGGCGCTCGCCAGCGACCCGACGGCACCACGCTCCGATGGTCCCTCACCGATCCCGCGAGGTGTTCCGAAGCCGGTACCGTGCCGTTCCTGATCGACTGGGGCGACTCACCGCATCCCGCCGACCAGCTGCCTCCCGCGTGCACCCTCGAGACGCTCCGCCTCGAGCATCCAGACCCGGGTCACCTCGAGTCGGTCCTCGCGCGCCTCCGCCTGCGCCACCTCGTCGAGCTCGCCCCGGCCCCCGATCCCCGGGTCCGGGCGACCATCCGCTCGCCCCGGGGCACCGTTCGGCTCTGAACGGGCGGTCGCCCCTGCATCCCGCAACCACCCCCTCGACCCGTGCGTACACACCCCGGTTCGACTCAGTACCATCGGGCAGGAACCAGCCATGCACACCGTCCAGCTCAACCAGGTCAACCGGTCCGGTGGCGATCGCCGCCGCGGCCGGCTCGCTTCGGCCGGGGTGTCGACGGCACTGGCCGGGCTGCTGGTCGCGGTCCCCGTTCATTCCCAGGAAACCGGTCCTGCCGGAGTTCCCGAGCCGTCCGCGGTGTCCTCGGGCGTCTCGACCGAGGCGCGCCCGATCCTCGAGCGCTTCAACGACTACTACCGCGCGCAGCCCTATCTGGCCTGCACCGCGGAAGTCGCCCTCTCCTATCCGATCTCCGAGGAGACGATGAGCCTCGGGTTCTCCGCGCGTGCCCTCAGGCCCGGCCAGCTCGAAGTCCTCGCCTTCGACAACATCGGGGCATTTCCCACCAGCCAGCTGGTCAGCGACGGCACCGAACTCTTCGAGTTCTCCATGATGCGCGAGGCGTACATGGTCTCCGGGATGTCGCCTGATTTCGATGCCCTCTGGGATCGCTGCCTTGATCGTTCCTCCCCCAACCTGCCCGTGGAGGTCTTCCTCGCCCTGTTCACCAGCGAGCCGCTCCAGAACCTCCTGAAGCTCGAGGTCGAACCCGGGATCATCAGGCGTGCGGGCTCCGAGGTGGTGCGTGGGGTGCCCTGCGACGTGCTGGTCGTGAACGAAGGGGGTTCCCGGGCCTGGATCGCCTCCGAGGGACCGCCTCGCCTCATGCGGTACCGGAACTCGCCCCGGGTCTCCAGGCCCCGGTACCTGCCCCCGGGGGCGAACGTGATGGGGCTCGATGCGGTGGTCGACTTCATGAGCTGGACGAACGCCGACCCCGGCGAACCGTGGGGCTGGCAGGTTCCCCAGCGCGCGACGAGACGGGTGACCCTGCACGAGAGTGCCGCCGGTCCCGGTCCGGAACCGGGGTACGAGTCGACGGAGTTCGAGTCCGACGACGCGGAGGACGGTTCCGTCCCCGCCTTCCGGGCCCCGGGTCCCGATCCCGGACGACGCGAGCCACCGGAGGGGCTGCCACCGGGATCGGACCTGCCCGAAGGGCGGCTTCGGTCCGAGGACGGTTCGACCATCTTGCTTCGCACGCTGTTCGACGGTCGCCCCGGGGTCCTGGTCTTCTGGATTCCGGGCGGCAAGTTCACCCAGTCGAGCCTCGGACCGGTGATCGAGCATGCCCGCCGGCAGTCCGGCGACCTGTCGGTGGTCCCCGTCGCTCCGGGCGCGGATCCGGAACGGGTCCGTCGATTCACCGAGCGGTTCCCCGCGTTCGAGGGGAGCTACCTCGATCCCGATGGATCGCTCGCCCGGTCCTTCGGCACCGTCGGGGTCCCCTCGGTGTTCATCGTCGACCGCGAAGGCGTGATCGTCGACGCCCGGGTCGGTCCCACCCCCGGACTGCTCGGCGTTGTCCGTGATCGACTTTCCGAACTCTCGCATCGGAATCCGTCCGCCCCGACCCCGACCCCGGCGGGTGGGGGCGAGGGCGATCCGCCCGACGGAGGGGCATCCTCCCCTGACGTGCACTGATCGAAGAACCAACCTGAAACCGACGTGAACGCATCACGAAAGGAACCACATGAACCACCTCCCGAAATCGATCCGTCTGACCACCCTCGCATTCACCACCGGACTCCTGATGGCGGGCGGTCTGGTCGCGGCCTCCGCCCTGGACCGCGCGCCCGGACAGGAGCAGGAAGCCGCCTCGCCCTCCCCCGACGCCTGGTCGGTGGACACCGTCCATTCCTGCGCGATGTTCCGGGTCCGCCACATGGGGGCCGGCTACTTCTGGGGGCGTTTCAACGACATCGCGGGCACCATCGACTTCGACCCCGAACGACCCGAATCCCTCGCCATGGACATCAGCATCGACGTCGAGAGCGTCGACAGCGGGCACCCCGGGCTCGACAAGCACCTCAAGAGCCCCGACTTCTTCGACGTGAAGGAGTTCCCCCTCATGACCTTCAAGTCCGAGCGCGTCGAGCAGAAGCCGACCGACCGTCGTGCCGACTCACCGGCCATGGCTTGGGACGTCACGGGACAGATCACGATGTGCGGAAAGAGCATGGAGCTCACCGCCGAGGTGGTCTACTGGGGTGCCGCCAACCTCGGCCGGGGGGATCGCGCCGGGTTCGAGACGACCTTCTCGATCAAGCGTTCGGAGTTCGGGATCAACTACGGGGTCGACCAGGGTTCCCTCGGCGACCTGGTGAACGTCACCGCCGCCTTCGAGGTCACCAAGTGAACCCCCGCATCGATCCGCCCCGTCGGCCGTCCGGCCGATCCGGGAGCCAGGAGGTGACCCGTGACTGAGTACTTCCCCGACGTCCCCGAGATCCGGTACGCGGGGCCCGATGCCGTCGATGAATTCGTCTTCCGCCACTACGACCGGGAACGACCGGTCGCCGGGCGACGGATGGACGAGCAGCTCCGCTTCGCCTCCGCCTACTGGCACACCATGCGCAACCCGCTGGCGGATCCCTTCGGGGCGGGGACCGCCCGGATGCCGTGGGACGACGGGACCGACTCGGTCCAGAACGCCCGTCGCCGGGTCGAGGCCTTCTTCGAGTTCCTCCAGAAGTGCGGCATCGACTGGTACTGCTTCCACGACCGGGACGTCGCCCCCGAGGGTTCGGACGTCGAGGAGAGCGAACGCAACCTCGATGCCGTGGTCGAGACGCTCGCGGAGGCACAGGCACGCACCGGTCGCCGGCTCCTCTGGGGCACGGCATGCCTCTTCACCCATCCCCGCTACGTCCACGGGGCCGCCACCAGCTGCCTCGTGGAGGTCTATGCCCACGCCGCCGCGCAGGTCTGCAAGGCGATGGAGGCGACCATGCACCTGGGCGGGGCGGGCTACGTCTTCTGGGGGGGTCGGGAGGGGTATTCGAGCCTGCTCAACACCGACATGAAGCGGGAGCTCTCGCACCTCGCGCGGTTCCTCCACCTCGCGGTCGAGCACAAGCACCGGATCGGATTCACCGGGCAGCTCTACATCGAGCCCAAGCCGAAGGAACCGACCACCCACCAGTATGATTCCGATGCCGCCGCCTGCCTGAACTTCCTCCGCGAGCACGACCTGCTCGAGCACTTCACGCTCAACATCGAGACCAACCACGCCGAGCTGGCGGGCCACTCGATGCGGCACGAGCTCCAGGTCGCCCGCTCCGCGGGTGCGCTTGGTTCGATCGACGCGAACATCGGCACCGCCCACCTCGGCTGGGACACCGACTGCTTCCCCGGGGACCTCTACCTGGCCACGGAGGTCATGCTCGAGGTCCTGGCCATGGGGGGGTTCACCACGGGGGGGCTGAACTTCGACGCCAAACGCCGACGGGAGAGCTTCGAGCCACGGGACCTCTTCCATGCCCACATCCTCGGCATGGACACCTTCGCGGCCGGACTCGAGGCCGCCGCCGCGATCCGCGCGGATGGGACCATCGACTCCTTCATGGCGGAACGATATGCCTCCTGGGACTCCGAGCTCGGTCGACGCATCGAGTCCGGATCGATCACCCTTGCCGAGCTTCGTGATCACGCGATCGCGGCGGGGGAGCCGGCGGTCGGATCGGGTCGGCAGGAGCGACTGGAGTCGATCTTCAACCGCTTCATGCGGGGTTGATCCACCCTCCGTTCATGCAGCGCCCCCGCAGGGTGATCCGCGGGGGCGCGCCTCTGGCTCATGGGGGGCGATTGGGCCAGATGAGAAGAGATGTCGTTGATGTATACGGTCCGGAGCACCTCGGGGATCCATGTAGATCCATGTAAATCAGGCTTTTCACGCCACCACCGCGTGCCCGCGCCATGCCGACGCGCACGCGCCGCGCCCGGGGCCGCTAGTAGCTCTTCGCCCAGACCACTCGCGTCGCGCTCGGCTCGCCGGTGAAGGGGCAGGTCCCCGCCTCGTCCTGGCCGGGCAGTCCCTGCCCGCGGGTCGGTATGCAGCGCACGGTGACCGCGAGGTCCTTCTTGATCCGGTCCTCGAGTTCGGTCGACCCGCAGAAGTGGGTCATGGCGAATCCACCGCCACCCTCCGGGGTCTTGCCGAAGAAGTCGTAGAACGCCTGCTCGGTGTCGATCACCCTGATGTGGTCGTCACGATGCTCGCGAGCACGTTGCAGCATCCCGGCCTGGATCTCCTGCAGCAGCGAGGCGATTCCCCCGATGAATTCCCCGCGTTCGATCGACGACTTCTCCGAGTGCGGTCGATCCCTCCTCGCGACGAAGACCGCACCCTGCTCCATGTCCCTCGGTCCCACCTCGACCCGGAGGGGGATCCCCCGCTTGATCCACTGCCAGCTCTTTTCCCCGCCCCGCAGGTCGCGGGCGTCGAGCTCGACCCGTACCGGAGCATCCCCGTACCGGCACGATCGCAGCTCGGCCGCGAGCTGTTCGCAGTAGGCGAGCACCTGCTCCCGGGTCTCCTCCTTGTGCAGCACCGGAAGGATGACGAGGTGCGCCGGCGCCACCTTCGGCGGCATGACCATGCCGTCATCGTCGCCGTGGGTCATGATGAGCCCCCCGATCAGCCTCGTGGAGACCCCCCAGCTCGTGGTCCATGCGTGCTGGACGTTGGTGTCCCGGTCCGCGAACGTGATGTCCTGCGCTCGCGAGAAGTTCTGTCCCAGGAAGTGACTGGTCCCGGCCTGCAGCGCCTTGCGGTCCTGCATCATCCCCTCGATGCAGAAGGTGTTCACCGCGCCCGGGAATCGTTCGCCCTCGGTCTTCTCCCCGGTGATCACCGGCATCGCGAGCCACTCGGTCGCGAACTCCCTGTAGACCTCGAGCATCTTCAGGGTCTCCTCCATGGCCTCCGCCTCGGTCGCGTGCGCGGTGTGTCCCTCCTGCCACAGGAACTCCGCGGTCCGGAGGAACAGCCTGGTCCGCATCTCCCAGCGGACGACGTTCGCCCATTGGTTGATCAGGAGCGGGAGGTCCCGCCAGGACTCGATCCACTTCGCGAAGGTCGAGCCGATGATGGTCTCCGAGGTGGGTCGCACGACCAGTGGCTCCTCGAGGGCACCAGCGGGCTGGAGTCCACCCTCCCCGTCCGGCTCGAGTCGGTGGTGGGTGACCACCGCGCACTCCTTGGCGAAGCCCTCGACGTGCTCGGCCTCCTTCTCGAGGTAGGAGAGGGGGATGAAGAGCGGGAAATAGGCGTTCCGGTGCCCGGTGGCCTTGAACATCCCGTCCAGGCCCTGCTGGATGTTCTCCCAGACCGCGTACCCCCAGGGCTTGATCACCATGCATCCACGGACGTCCGAGGTCTCGGCCATCTCCGCGGCCCGCACCACCTGCTGGTACCACTCCGCGTAGTTCTCGAGCCTGGTGGGCTGGATGGCGGTCTTCTGCTTCCTGCCCGAGTCCTTCTGATTCGACTTCTTCTTGTCTGGCATGACCCGTAGAGCCTACCGGGAATTTCATTCCGACGTGCGTTACCATGCATGCCACGTGGCCATCCAGCACATCCGAACCATCGCGGCAGACATCAAGATCGCCCACAGCGTCTTCGCCCTGCCGTTCGCGGTCCTCGCGGCCTTCATCGCGGCCAGCTTTCGCGACGGCGTGATCCAGTGGGGGGAGTTCGGTCTCCAGCTGGTCCTCGTGGTGGTGGCGATGTTCTTCGCTCGCTCGGCGGCGATGCTCGCCAATCGCCTGCTCGATGCCCGGATCGACGCGGACAATCCCCGTACCTCGGGTCGCGCGCTGCCCTCGGGCAGGCTCACGCCCGGCCAGGGGCGCGCCGCGTGGACGGTGTCGGCCCTCGGGTTCATGGTCTGCTGCGGGTCGTTCGGCCTGCTCTTCGACAACTGGTGGCCGGCCTTCCTCGGACTCCCCGTGCTGGGTTGGATCTCCCTCTACGGACTCGCCAAGCGTTTCACCCAGTTCTGCCACCTGTGGCTGGGTTCCAGCCTCGCCCTGAGTCCGCTGGCCGCCGCGATCGCCATCGATCCCGCCTCCCTCGCCTCACCGGGGCTCTGGTGCCTGTCCGCGATGGTCCTGTTCTGGGTCGCCGGCTTCGACGTCATCTACGCCCTGCAGGACGTGGAGACGGATCGCCGGCAGGAGCTCCATTCGATGCCGAGCCGGATGGGCGTCGGCCAGGCCCTGGTCGCCGCGAGGGTGATGCACGTCATCGCGGTGCTCTGCCTCCTCGGGATGGCTGCGAGCATCCCCCAGATGACCACCCTCATGTTCGTCGTCTCCGGCGCGATCGCCGCCCTGCTTCTCTTCGAGCACCTCACGGTGGTGCGATGGGGGACCTCTCGCATGGCCATCACCTTTTTCACCATCAATGGTCTAGTATCCTGCCTGGTGGGAATCTCCGGAATCATCGACATCTCACTTCTCTGAATCGAGCAAGCAATGTCCAAACTCATCACTCGCGTGATCATCATCGTCCTCCTGGTGCTGATCATCCTCGCGACCCTGGTGGTCGTGTTCATCAACTCGATCGCGAAGTCGGCGATCACCTCCGCGGGGAGCAGCACCCTGGGGGTCCCCACCACCGTCGGCTCGGTCGACATCGGGATATTCTCCGGGCACTCCGAGATCAAGAGCCTGGAGATCAAGAACCCCACGGACTACCCTGGCGACTTCCTCACGCTCTCGGACGGCGTGCTCGACGTCAACCTGGGTTCCCTGCTGGGCGATTCGATCGAGGTCACCGAGATGTCGTTCGACGGGATCGACGTGAGCTTCATCCAGCGCGTCAAGGACAGCAACGTCGACGTGATCCTCGCGAACGTCAAGAAGAGCGGATCCGGATCGGGTGACTCGGAGTCAAAGTCGAAGACCGACGACAAGTCCGACTCCGGGGGGCGCAAGTTCATCATCGACGAGCTGAAGGTCACCAACGTCAAGGTGGCCATCAGCATCGTCGGCCTCTCCTCGGTCACCAAGCCCTCCACGGTGACCATCAAGGAGATCACGGTCAAGGACATCGGCAAGAAGCAGGGCGGGGCCAACACCTCCCAGATCATGAGCATCGTGGTCCAGTCCGTGGTTCATTCGGTGCTGAAGGCCGCCCCGGGCGAGATCCCCTCGGTGATGTTGCAGGGGATCAAGGGCGGACTCTCGAGCCTCGGCAACCTCGACTTCGGCGACGTCCAGTTCGATGCGGGGAAGGGCCTGAAGAAGATCACGGACTCCTTCCGCAACATTGGTTCGAGCACGGGCGGCTCGATCAACGATGCCCTGGACGGCATCGGCAAGGGGATCGGCGGGCTGCTCGGGAACTCCGACGACCAGGACAAGGCGAAGGACGACGACTCCGGCGGATCCGGCAAGGACTGACCCGGTCCTCCCTGCTCAGGCCGGTTTCCCGGGTTCCAGCCGCGGGAACAGGGCGACCTTGCTGATGGCGGTTCCCGTCTCCAGGCGTCCCCACCCGCACTCCGCTTCCAGGTCGCCGCTCGCGGCCCCGAGGTTCCAGGCTGATCTCAGTTCAGCGATCCTCGCGGGCATGGTGGATTCCAGGAGGCAGGCCGCGATCCGGATCGCCTCCAGGCAGTCGTAGAGGATCCCCGCCACCTGGCCGCTCTTCTCGGGATCCCCGGCCAGCTTGAACGGCCGGGTCTCGTTGATGTAGGTGTCCACCCTGCGGATGATCCTCATCGCGGCCTCGATCGCCCGTCCCAGTTCGAATCGGTCCATGGCATCCAGGTGCTCCCGCACCTGTCCGGAGGTGAAGTCGCTCCAGTCGAGCGCCCCGATCGCCCCCCCGTCGGCCGGAGCGGGGCAGGTGCCCCCGAGGTACTTGTCGACCATCGCCGAGGTCCGGCTCGCGCAGTTCCCGACGGTGTTCACCAGGTCCGTGGTGTAGGTCTCGTGGAACTGCGCCCGCGAGAAGTCCGAGTCCGTGGCCCCCTGCGGCCCCTGGGTCGCCATGAAGTATCTCAGGGCGTCGGTGCCGTAGGTGGACATGTAGCCCTGGAGCTGTTCCAGATCGATGAAGTTCCCCAGCGACTTCGACATCTTCTGGCCCTCGCTGATCCAGAAGGAATGGGCGTAGACGCAGCCCGGTTGCGGGAGGCCGAGCGCCATCAGGACCGCCGGCCAGATCACCGCGTGGAACCAGAGGATCTCCTTGCCGATCACGTGGAAGTCCGCCGGCCAGTACTTCGATCGATCCCCGCCCGGTCCCCCGCACATCCCCACCGCGGTGGCGTAGTTCATGAGCGCGTCGATCCACACGTAGATGACGTGTTCCTCGTCCCCGGGGAACGGGATGCCCCATTCGAAGTTGGTCCGGGTGATGGGAACGTCCTGGAGTCCGTCCCGCAGACGTCCCAGTACCTCGTTCCTCCTGGCCTCGGGCCGCACGAAGCCCGGCCGTTCCCCGAACAGTCGCTCGAGGCGTTCCTGGTAGGCACTGAGCCTGAAGAAGTAGTTCGTCTGGGTGGCCCGCACCAGCGGTTGCCCGGAGATCGGCGATGCGTACTCGAGCTCCTTCGCCTTGGTCTCGGTGTGGTACTCCTCCTGTCCCTCGTCGTACCACCCCTCGAACTCCCCGAGGTAGACGTCCCCGGATTCCAGCAGGCGCCGGACCGCGGCCTGGACCTGGGCGACATGGCGCGACTCGGTGGTTCGTATGAAGTCGTCGTAGGTCAGCTCGAAGAGGTCCATCACCTTCCTGAACTCGGCGGCGTTCTCGTTCGCCAGCTCGAGGGGGGTGATCCCCCTGGCTCTGGCCGACTTCTCGACCTTGACCCCGTGCTCGTCGGTTCCCGTGAGGAAGAAGACGTCCCGCCCGCGGGCCCTCATCGAGCGCGCCCAGATGTCACAGAGGGTCGTCGTGTACGCATGCCCGATGTGCGGTCGGTCGTTGACGTAGTAGATCGGGGTGGTGATGTACGCGGTTTCGGGGGATTCAGGCATGCATCGGGTTCCTTCCGGCTCGGTCCGGATGATTGTACGGGCATCCGGACCCCGGCCGCCGTACCATGAGACCACGGTCCCGGAACATGAGCAGAACACGTCCATCCTCAGCCACCATGCCCACCCGACCCAGCCTGTTCGCGATCACCGGGGTGCTGGGCATCGTGCTGTTCTCAGTGGCCCTCGGCGTGCTCGGTCCCCAGATCGTCCGACGGAGTTCGCTTTCCGTGGGTCTCCCGCTCAGCTCCGTCCTGGAGGTCGTGCACACCTTCTACCAGGCCGAGGAATTCATGCGCTGGCGGCGGTCCCCCGGGGGCCCCGCCGATGGGTCGGACGGATCGAATCTCGCGGAAGCCGCCATCACCGAGGCCGTGGAGTCGGCCATGGGGGGGCGGGTCGAGGTCGTCCGTATCGACGCTCCGCGCCTGGTCCCCGCCTCGATCCAGCAGGACGTCGAACTCGAGTACTTCGAGCGTCCCGGCGTCGCGGTGGTCTACGAGGAGACCCTGCCCGATGATTCGATGGTCAGGCCGGCCAACCTCATCATGCTCTACATGCCGCTGGACCCCGGCCTGCGGGACCTGCACGCCCGCGACGAGTTCGGGATCCTGGGACTGCTGGGGACCGGCCAGCCCGTCGTGCGCATGATCAGGCGCGGCGCGGGACGGACCTGGATCCTCTTCTGGATGACGGATGACGCGTCGTACTTCCTGCTGGCTCCCAGCGAGGAGCTGCTCGACTACGTGATCGAGCACAGCACCCTCGGCCTCCCGGGCCCGCTGCCCGCCACTTCCGCCCGGTCGATGCCATGGGGACCGGTCGAGCGGACCGTTCGCAGCTAGGATGCCCGCCCCACCCATCGGAGTCACCACGACCATGAACAGGCACCAAGTCAACCGCTCCGGCCAGTCGATGGGTCCTTCCCGTCGGACCCGCCCCGCGTTCATCCTCGTCGCCTCGCTCGTCGTCCTGGGCTGCCGGGTGCCGACGGCCCTCGGCCAGAACGCGCTGGGCCAGGGGGACGTACTTGACTCGGGACTGCAGCAGTCCATGACCGGCCAGCCACTCGGGCGCCTCCGCACCCCGGTCCAGCCCTGGAACTACGGCCGATCCCTCGATGCCAACATGTTCATGGGCTACGCCGGCCAGCGCGACACCACCAACCGACCCAGCTTCCGTCCCGACTATCAGGTCGGCAACCTGCTGGTGACCGGGAGCATCGCGGGCGGCAAGAACTTCCGGGGAGACGTGGGGTACCTGGCCCCCAAGGACTTCCGCGAGGAGGTGGGAAGCGACGAGATCTTCCCCGAGCTCCAGGGTTCCGCGCTCTCGCAGATCCAGTACGTGAACTCCCCGATGGCCAACAGCCGGTACGCCAGCGCGGCGGGACTCGGGCTGTACGAGTACCGACGGGACTACACCCCCTCCGGCGAGGTCTACAACAGCCTGCAGGCCGGATCGATCAACCAGGATCGCATCCGACTGGACCGTACCAACGCCTACACCTCGTCGAGCAACCTCTACGACACCGCGGTCACGCCCAGTTCCCTCTACCTCATGGTCGAGCCGGAATCGGACGACGAGATGCTGATCTCGGTCGAATCCAACGCCCTCCAGGGCGTCTATTCGAGGAGGATGGATCCCCTGATCCCCCAGGCCGGACTCGACCTCTTCCAGCGGGCGTCGATCTACTCCGGGATCCGGAACGGCACCCTGGATCGCGACGAGGTCGGCCTGGCATACCGGTCCCCGACCACCAACGTGGCCGCGGAGTACGCACTCAACGGCCTCGGCCAGCCGATCGAACCCGTCGGTGCCGCCGGGGACCGGCTGCGCGTCGATGCCCGATCCCGGCTGCAGTCGGAATCCGACCTGGATGCCTACGAGCAGGTGGTGCGTGCGCTGGTCGAGCAGTACCAGGACGACGAGAGCGTGAACCTGAGCGTGAATCCCGAGGTCCTCGAGCGGGTCCGGGAGGAGATGGATCTCGTCCGTTCGCTCACCACCGGCATACGCCGCGAGACCTCCTCCGGCGACGGGCGTCTCTTCTCCTCGCCGCTGTTCGAGGAGGAATCGATCATGGACCTCGAGCCGGACCCCGCCCCGGCGGCGGAACCCGACCGCGGGGAGGAAACCGACGAGTCCGCGAGCGAGGAGGAGCAGGCGGAGCAGATTTCCGACGAGGAACGCCGGGAGTTCCTCAGGCGTGCCGCGGAGACCATCCGGAACGGCGGTCAGATCGACTCCTTCGTCAGGGGCCAGCGCGGCCGGATCGCCGAGCTGATGGAACGTGGCGAGGAACTCCTCGCGCGCGGCGCCTTCTTCGACGCGGAGGCGAGATTCGACCACGTGCTCGACATCAACCCCGGCAATCCCCTCGCACTCCTCGGTCGTGCCAACGCCCAGCTTGGTGCCGGCCTGTTCCTCTCCTCCGCACTCTCCCTCCGAAAGGTCTTCGGCAACTATCCGGAGATCATCGGGACCCGACTCGCGTCCCGTCTGCTCCCGAACCGAACCCGACTGCTCTTCGCGAAGAACCGACTGGCGGAACGCATCGAGCGGGGGAAGGACCTCCCCTCCTACGGGCTCTGCCTCGCCTACGTCGGCCGGCTGCTCGGCGAGCCCGACACCGTGCGCGAGGGGCTCGCCCTCATGGATGCGGGCGTGGAGAACGAGTCACTGGCGTTCATCCTGGGCGAGGTCTGGCTGGGCGAGGAACCCACCACTTCCGACACCGATCAGAGCGCCCTCGACGCGACCCCGTGACCAGCCCCTGCCCGGAGGTCGGCGATCCGATTACCGGTCCATCCGTCGTCGATCGGCGGTTCCCCGCACCCTCCTGTTCGGTCTGTAGGTCCCGACCGCCGGAGATCCGTCGCCGTCGTCCGAGCACGCTCATGTCGCATCGTGTTTCCGGTCGATACAAGGTGACCATGTCCTTCTTCGGTGGTGGAATCGAGGCTTCACTGGCATCCCTGGCCCAGGTCCAGCGAGCGGTGGCCGAAGGCAAGGATCGCGAACGAGCCTCGAGCGCCTCGGCACGCCGGGTCGCGGATTCGGTTCGGCTTCGGGTCGGGGGGATCGAGCATCCCGATGCGATCCGGAAGTCCGAGAACGACGATCTCGAGGAACGGGAATCCCGGGACGACCGCGGTGCGGCCGACGAACAGCGTGACCAGGGGAAGCGCCGGGACGCCCGCCCCAGCATCGACCTGACCGCCTGAACCGCTCCCGTCACCCGGTGCCGACGCCCCGCACCCCCAGCGTCCGGAAGACGTCGAGCGTCGCTTCCGAGCGGTTCAGGGTGTAGTAGTGGATTCCCGAGACCCCCTTGTCGAGCAGGTCCAGGCACTGTTCGGTCGCCCAGTGGATGCCGATCCGCTGAACCGCCTCCGGGTCCGACTGGGTGCGTTCGACCGCCTTGAGCAGGCTGGCGGGGAACCGGGTCCCCGCTGCCAGCTGGGCCATCCGTTCCAGTCCCTTCACCGAGGTGATGGGCATGATGCCCGCGACGATGGGGACCTTGATCCCCGCGATGGTGCAGCGCTCACGCCAGTCCTCGAAGGAGTGGTTGTCGAAGAAGAGCTGGGTGAGGATCACGTCGACCCCCTCGTCGACCTTGGCCTTGAGGTGGTCCATCTGGTGGAGGCTGTTGGGGGTCTCCGGGTGCCCCTCGGGGAACCCCGCCGCCGCCACGCCGAAGCCCTTCGGATCGGGGTGCGCGCCGCTTTCGTTGAATCGCCTGATCGCGCGGATCAGGTCCGAGGCATGCCTGAAGTTCCGGTAGGGGTCCATCCCGGCTTCGGACTCGGGCGGGTCCCCCCGGATCGCCAGGATGTTGGAGATGCCCGCCCGCGCGTACTTGGCGAGGATCGATTCGATCTCCTCGTGGTCGTGGGAGACGCAGGTCAGGTGCGGGACTGGATCCAGCTTCCCATCGTCCCGAAGACGCGTCACCAGGTCGTGGGTTCGTTCCCGCGTCGAGCCGCCCGCCCCGTAGGTGACCGACACGAAGTCGGGTTCCAGCGGCTCGAGACTCTCGATCGCCTGCTCCAGATCCGACCACCCGCGATCCGACTTGGGAGGAAAGAACTCGAAGCTGAAGGTGGGGCCCTTCGATCCGTACAGGTCCGCGAAATGCATGCCATATGGTACGGTCCACTGGTAGAATTTCCCCATGGATCTCAAGGCAAAAATCCCAAGTCCCACCGTCAAGCGCCTGAGTCTCTACCTCCGGGAACTCGGGGAGCGTCGCGCCATGGATTCGGATGCCACCATGAGTTCCCGGCAGCTCGGCGATGCACTCGGCTTCTCGGATGCACAGGTCCGCAAGGACCTGGCCTTCATCGGGCAGCTCGGACACCCCGGGGTCGGCTACTCCGTGCCCCTGCTCCATGACAACCTCCGGCGGATCCTCGGCCGTGATCGAAGCTGGGATGCCGCGCTGGTGGGGGCGGGGAACATCGGACGTGCGTTGCTGTCCTACCGTCGATTCGAGATCCAGAACTTCCACATCACGAGGGTGTTCGACAACAACCCCGCCGCCATCGGATCCACGATCAGCGAACGAACCGTGCTGGACATCTCGGAACTCGAACGCGAACTCGGAGGCGCGGGCACCCACCTGGGGATCATCGCGGTTCCCGCCCCGGACGCCCAGGCCATCGCGGACCGGCTCATCGGGATCGGCGTGGGCGGGATCCTCAACTTCGCTCCCCGTCGCCTGGAGGTGGACGATTCCGTGGCGGTCCTCAACGTCGACTTCTCCCTGACCCTCGAGCAACTCGCCTTCCAGGTCAACCTCGGGCGAAGCGACCCCGCCCGCGAGGGGGAGTCGTCATGAGTCACCGACGTCGCCACCCCGCGATGATGCTCGCGTGCCTCCTCCTTCCACCGATCATCGCCCTGTCCGCGTGCTCGATGAAGGTCATGAAGCCCACCAGCTCGGACACGGCACGCGAGCGCGAGGCTCGGCTGATCGAGGAGAACCGCGAGCTCAAGGACCGGAACGCCGGGCTCCAGGCGCGCATCGACGAGCTCACCGCGGATCGCCCCGCGGCCGGGGTAATCCCGGAGGCGGCGCGGCCACGACTCGTCGCCATGGCCATCTCCTCCTCAAGCGTGGTCGAGTCGGCGCCCTCCGGCGCCGACCGGTCAACCCTGGTCCTGAGGCTGGCACCCCGTGATGACCGGGGCCGCTTCATGCAGGTCGTCGGTTCCCTCGAGGTCCGGGCGGTTTCGGTCCCCGAAACCGGAGATCCGGCCCTGATCGCCTCGGTCGACTTCGATCCCCTCGAGGTTCGCGAGGCCTGGCGGGGGGGGATCCTCGGCAGCGGCTACGTCTTCGAGCTCGAGCTCGATCGGGCGACCGACCAGCTTCCACCGACCATCGACGTCGTGACGATCTTCCGCGAGGCGACGTCCGGCCACGCCTTCCGCGAGGAGGCACCGGTGGCGGTGGCCGTGGCGCCGGACCGGTGATCATCGTCCGGACCCGTTATCATGCAGGCATGAAGCCACGAATGGCCACATCCCGGCGGCTGGTGGTGGTGTCGATCCTCGTCGCCGCGGGCACGATGTCCCTGGGATGCCAGCGGAAGCTGTTCCCCAAGGATTCCCCGCGCACCCAGTTCGAGACCTACGACCGCATGCGGCAGAAGTTCGTGCCACTCGAGCAACCCGACGTGTTCGGGGAACCGAAGCCGGCGCTCCGCGCGCGACTCGGAAGCGTCTGAGAGTGCCGTCAATTTCTCCCCATTGCTGAAGTCCTCCCTCGGGGGTGTCCGATGTTAAAGGTACGATCGAAGCACTCCGACCGCTGGGCATCCCTACCTTGACTCGCAGCCAAGACGACCCAACCCGCACCAGAACCACCACCCGGACCAAGCTGGTCCTGGGGGTCTTCGTGACGTCCATGACTGCGGTCACCGGGATGCTGCTGATGAGCGGGGGATTCGAGATGCCGACGACCCGGTTCACGGCCACCAAGCCGGTGATCATCGCCCCGACGGCCGGCGAAGCCGCCCCGGCCCCCTCCGCCGACCCCGGCGTCGACCAGGGTCGCTGGCGGCACATCGTGATCCACGATTCGGGTTCCATGGCGGGAACCGTCCGAGAACTCGACGTCCAGGCCAGGCGAGCGGGCCTCGACGACCTCGGGTACCACTTCGTGATCGGCAACGGGGCCGGACTGAGTGATGGTGTGGTGGAGGCGACGCCTCGCTGGAATCGCCAGGGTGCCGGCGCCCACGTGGCCGCGTCCCCCGCGCCCTCCCCGGCGGAGCGGGCCCGGACCGACGACCTCAACCGCTGCTCCATCGGGATCTGCCTGATCGGCAACGGCGAGCGCAAGGCGTTCACCGAATCGCAGATCAGGGCCCTGATCGATCTCGTGCGATCGCTCCAGGTTCAGCTGGAGATCCCCGCCTCGGGCGTGATGCTCCATTCCGACCTGAATCGCGAGGTCGCGAGCCCCGGTCGGTTCTTCCCGATCGAGCGCCTCGAGGCCCGACTGGAACCCTGAGCCCGGTTCGGGGTCCCGCGGTCCGGTTCCCGTTCGTCCCGGCCCCGCATCAACCAGGGTACGAACCCGAGCTGGCCGCCGCCGACCATCGCCCCGCACGGTACCGCCGTCGCCCTCGACCCGGACCTCGAACGCCGCATGCCGAACCACCAGGACATCGCCGTGCTCTTCGATCTCGACGGGACCCTGATCGATTCCTCCGGTGACCTGGCCTCGGCCGCGAACCGGATGCTCGATCACCTGGCGCTGCCGGCGGTGACCCTGCAGCAGGTCGAGGACTGGATCGGCCACGGAGTGGTCCAGCTGGTCAATCGATGCCTGACGCGGTCCTTCGACGGGGTCGCCGAAACGGACCTCCTCGACCGGGGGCTCGCGCTCTTCCGTCGTGAATACCTCCAGACCGGCCTCGTCCTGACGAAGGTCCTGCCCGGGGCCCGGGAGCTGCTCGCGTCCCTGCGGACCGCCGGCTACCGCGTCGGACTGGTCACCAACAAGGATCACGTTCCCACCGCCGCCGTTCTCGAGGCCGTGGACATGGCGGACTCCTTCGAGGTCGTCGTCGCGGGGGACACCCTGCCGGTTCGAAAACCCAGCCCGGAGCCGTTGGACCACGCCCTGGCGGAACTGGGGCTGTCCTCGGGCTGGATGATCGGGGATTCCGAGACCGACGCGCGCTCGAGCCTCTCGGCCGGCCTACCATTCATTGCAGTCAGGGGCGGGTACGGTCGTCCCTTTCGGGAAGGCAGCCTCTCGGGTCCACCGGTCCTCGTCGTGGACTCGCTCCTGGAACTGCTCGGACCATCCGGTGGTCCGATTGAAATGCTGGCCCGTCCCGATTCGTTGTCCCCCTAGTTCGTCCCAGGGGTACGATGGCATGCACGTAAGGATGTGTGACTTGAACATGCCCCGGACCACCTCGAACCCCCGGCTGAGTCCATCAGGGCGCTGGGCCCCGCTTCATGCATCCCTCAAGTCACTGCTGGTGGTCGTGCTGGGGGGAGTCCTCGCCACCTCGCTGCCCGCCACCCCGCTCCACGCCGCCCAGGACGAGGGATTCACCTCGATCGACGAAGCGCAGGAGCTGGAGACCCTCTACAAGGAACTGATCGACCGGGTCAGGCCCGCGGTGGTCGGCCTGGAGGTCATCTACCCCGGCCGCGGTCGGCGAACCTCGATCGCCGGTGGTTCAGGGACGATCATCGACCTCTCCGAAGGCCTGATCCTGACCTCCGGGCACGTGGGGCGCGCCTCCGGCCTTCCCGTCCGGGTCTACCTGCACGACGGGACCATCCTGAGGGGCGAGACCCTCGGCCAGTTCCTCGACGGACAGGAGGACTGCGGACTGGTCCGGGTACCCCCCGAAACGCTGTCCGAACTTCCCGAGGGACTCCTCAGCGAACTCGAGCTCGGTGACTCGGACCTGGTCGAGACCGGGGACTGGGTGCTGGTGCTCGGACACACCCACGGCATCGAGACCGATCCCTGGCGTCCGCCACCCGCCCGGATCGGATGCATCACCGGCAACCACGGCTACGTGCTCACCATGGACGCCCCCCTCAACAGCGGCGATTCCGGCGGCGCGACCGTCGATCTCGAGGGACGGCTCATCGGGATCAACGAGTCCTGCGCCCAGCATCCCTTCGAGAACGCCTCCACCGCGATCAACGTCGCCATCGGTCACTTCGAGGACATGGTCAACGGCATCTCGGGCGGGGCCACGCTCCCCGAGCTGGGGGAGAACCTTCGCGCGCTGGACTCCGCCGAGAGCACGCATCCGATCGTGTTCCAACCCGCGGATCTCGACAACGGGCGGAACGACCGCTCGATGCGTCGCGTCCTCGAGGAGGCCTGCTCGGAGGCCGCGCGCTGGACGATCAGGGTCTTCACCGGTGGTGAGCAGGTGGCCTTCGGGATCGTGGTGACCGAGTCCGGTCTCGCGATCACCAAGGCCTCGGAGGTCGATCCCAGGGAATCCGAGATCATGGTCGGGACCCCCGACGGCCAGCTGGTCATGGCGGAGCCGCTCGCGATCGATCGCACCCTCGACCTGCTGCTCATGCAGCTGCCGGACCGACGGTGGACCCCGGCCCCCCTCGCCGTCGACCACGCCCGGATCGAGTCCGGCACCATGGTCATCTCCGCGGGACCCGATCCCCAGCCGATCTCCTTCGGCATCACGCAGCTCGACGAGTACGAGTCGGATCTCAGCATCCTCGACAAGGCGTTCCTCGGCATCAGCTTCCAGGACTTCGAGGAGGGTGCACTGGGTGCACTGGTCCGGGGCGTGGTGGGGGGGACGGCCGCCGATCGTGCGGGGATCGCGCGTGGCGACGTCATCACCCGGATCGACGGGCGCGAGGTCTCCGGCCCCAACGGACTCCAGGCCGCGCTGTCCACCCTTCGCGCGGGCAGCGTGGTCGAGGTCGACTTCTTCCGTGACGGGACCTCCATGCGGGAACGTGTGCGGCTGGGTTCCCGGGCCGAGGCCACCGACGAGTACGAATCCGGCAACGACGAGATCAGGGTCAGTCGCCACGACACCGGATTCGGCACCGTGATCCAGCACGACGGCCTGGTCCGACCCGAGGAATGCGGGAGCGCGCTGGTCAACCTCGACGGGGACCTGGTCGGCATGAACATCGCCCGGAACGACCGGACGCGGACCTTCGCCCTTCCCATCGAGGTGATCCGCGCGAGCGTCGAGAAGATGCGCTCCGGTGGCGGCCGGGTGAAGGTCTGGCAGGCCGAGGATCCCCGGCAACTCCAGGTGCCCATCCGATCCCTGGAGGGTGGTGGATTCAGGCTTCCCGCCTCCGCGGCCCAGCTCTACGGTCCGAACCTCAGGTTCCAGCCCACCGTGAGCCGCTCGCGTCGCTTCTCGGCCTCGGGGTTCATCACCGGACTCGACACCACCCGGGACGAGGTCCTCTGGGTGCTGAGGGATCCCGCGCCCGGTCTCTACCAGGTCCGGGTCCGGCAGTCCTGCGCGATGAAGTACGCCGGCACCAAGTACGCACTCGAGGTCGAGGGCGCCCGACTCGAGAGCGCGGCGATGCCCACCCGCGGCTGGGGAGACTTCAAGGACACCACCATCGGATCCATCGAGGTTCCCGACCAGGACACCGTCGTGGTCAAGGTCGCGCCCCTCGACGAGCCTCGTGACACGCTGTTCCTGCTCTCCGAGATCGAGCTGGTTCCGGTCCGGCTTGACGGCCCCTGATCATCCGCTCAGGATCCCACGGTCTCCGTCCAGCGCCTGAACTGGATGTACTTGATCCCGGTCTCCTCGAACACCGTGACCGCCTTCCCGATGCTGTCCACCCAGCGCTCGTCATCCTGGTCGAGCGCGTAGGTGACGACCTCCCGGATGCCTGACTGCGCGACCGAGATCGCGCACTGCACGCATGGGCTGAACGACGAGTAGAGGGTGCACCCGATCGGGGACACCCCGTTCCTCGCGCACTGGATGATCGCGTTGAGCTCGGCGTGGACCGTGAGATCGTACTTGACCGGCCTCTGGAGCCGACTCGGGGTGTCCTCGAGCCCGCGCGGCAGGCCGTTGAATCCGGTGGCGACGATCTGGCGAGTGGGACTGACGATCACCGCGCCGACCCCTCGACTGGGATCCTTGCTCCAACCCGCGATCTCGTCGGCGAGCCTCAGGAACCTCTTCTGCCACTTGTCCGGTCCGGGGGCCTGGTTCATCCCTGCCACTCTATCAGGGACTCCCCGGTCATTGCAGCCGGGCGCTCCACCCCGAGCAGCTCGAGGAGGGTGGGTGCGATGTCGGCCAGCCGCCCCCCCTCGCGGAGCCGCATCCCCCGGAATCGCTCCCCCACCAGGTGCAACGGGACGTCGTAGCTGGTGTGGGCGGTGTGGGGACAATCGTCCTCCACGTTCCACATCTGTTCCGCGTTGCCGTGGTCCGCGGTCACGATCAGCGAACCGTCACGACGGAGCACCTCCTCGACGAGGCTCCCCACGCACGCATCGACCTGCTCGCAGGCCGCGATCGCGGCCTTGAGGTCGCCGGTGTGCCCGACCATGTCACCGTTGGCGAAGTTGACGATGATCAGATCCTCCCGGTCCGCCGCCTGGATCCGCTCCAGCACGGCATCCCTCACCTGGACCGCGCTCATCTCCGGCTTCCTGTCGTAGGTGCTCACCTCGGTGGGGCTGGGGATCATCGTCCTCGATTCACCGGGGAAGGGATCCTCCCGGTAGTCGTTGAAGAAGAAGGTCACGTGGGGGAACTTCTCGGTCTCCGCGCACCGGAACTGGCTGAGACCGGCCCCGCTCACCACGTCCCCCAGGATCGCCGGCATCTTCTCCGGTTTCTCGAAGGCGACCTCCATGGGGAGTCCCTCCTCGTACCGGGTCAGTCCCGTGATGGCGACGTCGTGGACCCGGCGCCCTCGCTGGAACCCTCCGTTTGGTTGGGCGGCGAGTTGCTGGTCCCCCAGGCTGAACGCCCGGATGAGTTCCCTCGGTCGATCCCCCCTGAAGTTGAAGAAGATCACCGAGTCACCGTCCTGGATCCGACTCTCCGCCACCTCGTCCGGGTTGTCGCCCACCGCGGTGGGCGGCATGAACTCGTCCCCGGCCATCGAGGGCTCCGCGGGGGCCTGGTAGTGGGCCTGGAGCGCATCCAGTGCGGACCGCGCGGTCCGCCCGGTTCCCTCCACCAGCGCGTCGTAGGCCAGCTCCACCCGGTCCCACCGGTGGTCCCGGTCCATCGCCCAGTAGCGACCCAGCACCGTGGCAACCGGAGGGTAACCCGCCTCGTCGAGGGCCCGCTCGACCTCCCTCAGGTGGCCCACCCCGCTCCGAGGGGGGGTGTCCCGTCCATCCGTGATCGCGTGCACCCGCAGGCCCTTCGGCGGGCATCCCCGTCTCGAGGCCAGGTCGATCAGCGCCAGCAGGTGATGGACGTCGCTGTGGACCTTCCCGTCGCTCACCAGCCCCAGGAGGTGCACGGTCCCCCCGGTGGATTCGACCCGCCCGAATGCGGCATCCAGTCCCGCGTTCTCGAAGAAATCACCGCTGCGAATGGACCGCGTGATCCTCATGAGTTCCTGGTCCACGATGCGTCCCGCACCGATGTTCTGGTGCCCGACCTCCGAGTTGCCCATGACCGGTCCGTCCGGGCCCGTGGGCAGTCCGACGTCCTCGCCGCTGGTCCGGATCAGGGTGCTCGGCCACTCGGACGCCAGCCGGTCCGCCACCGGGGTCCCGGCGAGGTGGATCGCGTTGAACGCGTCGTGTTCCGGATGCGGGTTGCATCCCCATCCGTCGCGGATCACCAGCAGGCAGGGGGGCGGTCTTCGCGGGGTTGACGGTCCGGTCTCGGAAGGGGGGGGATCCATGTGCAGAGGGTACCGTCACCGGCAGGCTCGCGAGCGACCGGCTTGCGCGAAGGTCCGGTCCGCTCCTATGCTCTTTCCATGCCGACTTCCTCAGATCACCAGACACCCTCCGGAACCGGGTCCGGCGAACTCGACCTGCTCGGACGGTACCGGTCCCTCATGGAGCGGGTCGCGGCCGCGGCCGAGCGCTCCGGTCGGTCCGCCAGGGACGTGGTGGTGGTGCTGGTGTCCAAGTACGGCACCATCGAGCAGATCCGCGAGCTCGTCGACGCCGGTCACGAGCACTTTGGGGAGAGTCGCGCGCAGCAGCTCGAGCAACGCGCCGCCCAGATCTCGGAATGGCTCGAACGCCGCAACGAGATCTCGCCCCCCGACCAGCAACGCCCCGGGGGAGCCGTCCACTGGCACATGATCGGGCACCTGCAGCGCAACAAGGCCCGCAAGCTGATCAAGTACGTCCGGCTGGTCCAGACCGTGGACTCGCTTCGCCTGGCCGAGGAGATCCAGTCCGCCGCGGCGAAGGGGGACCGACCGGTGGAGGTCCTCATCCAGGTCAACGTCTCGGGCGAGAGCCAGAAGCACGGAATCGCCCCACCCGCGGTCCGGCACCTCATCGACCAGGTCGAGACCATGGTCAACGTCCAGGTGCGGGGATTGATGTGCATGGCCGAACACTCCGACGACGTAGAGGTGGTTCGTCGCGATTTCGCCCATTGTCAGGAACTCTTCGAGGAGATCTCGAACAAGAACAACCTCGGCGGCCGGTTCAACATCCTCTCCATGGGCATGAGCAACGACTTCGAGACCGCGATCGAATGCGGCTCCAACCTCGTCCGCATCGGGAGCGCGGTCTTCAAGGACGAGGGCCGGAATCCCGCCGGCGAGTAGGCCTCCCGCAGGCCCGGATCAGAACTCGTACTTGATCCCTCCGAACATCCGGAGATCGTTCCGCGTCGAGCTCTCGGGGACGATCGACTGGTACTCGTTCCGGAGCCCGAGGTAGAAGCTCATTCCTTCGGTGTCCTGGAGCCTGAAGTTCCACTCGAGGTTGAGTGAAAGGCGGTACTGGCTCGATTCCGTGACGTCGGGGGCGTAGGAGAAGTTGCCGGTCACGCGCTGGCGGTCACTGACCTGCCAGTTCCATTCCGCGGACACCAGCAGTTCGGGGAGCAGCTGGGGGATTCCGTACTCGTAGGTCAGCCCGCCGCCGAGGCGTCCGTCGATCTTGAGGTCGTCCTGGTCGACGATCTTGTAGCCCGGCCCCAGGTACCCGCTGAGCCGCTGCTCCCACTCCTCGAACTCGTCCCACTGGTAGGTGCCCTTGGCGAAGATGCTGAATCGGGACCCCCTGAAGAACCAGTCCTGGATCGTCGACACCTCCACGTCGTTGTCGATCACCACCCCGTTGGCCCGGTTGAGGAAGTAGACGTTGTTGATCCTGAGACGGGCCAGTTCGCTGTTGTGTTCCGCCTGGGCGCTCAATCGGACGTTGACCTCGTCATTGACGTTCTGCACGTAGCCGAATGCCGCGCCCATCATGAACGACCAGTTGTCGATGTCCGCGAGGGGGCTGTCGTCGTCCTCCACGGCCGAATCAGCCTCCTCCGTCTGCGGCTCGTCCGCCTGCCGGGGTTCGGATCCACTTCCCGCCTCCGCTTCCGGCACCGGGGCGACCACCCCCCGCCGGGTGCTGCTCAAGGGCCGGACCCCCGCCCCGGTCACCAGCTCGCTGAATCCGGGGCGACTCGGACGCGGTTGGGCCCGCTTGATCGCGACGATCCGGCCGCGGGGTATCCGAAGCTCCTGGAACACGGGGTGCCGGACCACCACCTCGTCCTCGTTCTCCTCGATGATCACCCCCCTGATCACGTCCCCGTCAGCCATCACCACCTCGTCGGACACCGCCTCGTCCGCCC